>Ga0114129_10001185_pt1 | contig 34615 bp, 32 predicted proteins | sample RhiMetdeltSRZDD1_FD_80071 | JGI IMG/M metagenome (GOLD analysis project Ga0114129, IMG submission 80071) | Populus rhizosphere microbial communities from Tennessee, USA - Rhizosphere MetaG P. deltoides SRZDD1 (version 2) (version 2) | ecosystem: Host-associated > Plants > Roots > Rhizosphere >...
GATCCGGCCGATACCTTCCCCCGTTGCAACTCCGCTTACTGGTGCCACGTCACACCTCTCATGGGCCGGTGGAAAGCGCGGCCCTACGAGCCTCGGATCGTATCACTGACCGCCTTGGCAGATTCGTTTTCGGCGGGGTTGGCAGTAGCTCTGGCGGCGGGGAATTCGAACTCTTCCACGACGGCGCCGGCCACCGCGCTTTCCACCAGCTCGTCGATCGCAAGCGCGCGCTCCGCGGCTTCGACGGCCGCCAGCCGCCCGCGCGTGAGCGGATTGCGGGGGGTGAACAGCGTGCAGCAGTCCTGGTCGGGAATGATGGAAATCGCAAAGCTGCCGATCTTCTGCGCTTCCGCCATGATTTCTTCCTTGTCCATTCCAATCAGCGGGCGGAACAGAGGCAGCGTGGCCACACTGCCGATCACCTGCAGGTTCTCGAGCGTCTGCGACGCCACCTGGCCGACGACGTCACCCGTGATGAGCGCCTTCGCGCCGCGCGCGATCGCGATCCTCTCCGCGATGCGGAGCATCAGTCGCCGATAGACGATCACGCGCATCGGGCCGGGAACGGCCAGCACGACCTGCTGCTGGATGTCGCCAAATGCAACCAGATGCAGACGCGATCGCTGCTGCCACGTCGTCAGCAGCCGCACGAGCTCGCGCGCCTTCTCGATCGATGCGCGCGAGAGGATGGGATAGCTGTGGAAGTGGACGAAGTTGACGGCGCAACCGCGCTTCATCATCCGGTGCGCCGCCACGGGCGAATCAATGCCGCCTGAGAGGAGGCACGTGACGCGACCCGCAGTGCCAGTGGGAAGTCCGCCCGGTCCCCGTTCCTTCCCGAAAAAGAAGAACGCTTCGTTGCTGAGCAGCTCGACGTGCACGGTGAGCTCGGCATCGTCAAGATCGACCGTCCATCCGCGAGCCGCCTTGATCTGCCCTCCGACCTCACGCTCGACCTGCGGCGAGGTCATCGGGAATCGCTTGTCCGCGCGCCGCACGCTGACACGAAAGCTGCGACAGGTGCGATCCGTCAGGTCTCCGAGGATCGCGCGCGTGATCACACCCAGATCGAGGGCGGTCCGGCGCGCATACGAGAAATTCGCGATGCCGAACGTCCGCCGAATGCGGTCGCCCGCCTGCTCGCGGCTCGTGCCCGGCCCGAGCCTCACCTCGATGCGACCCATCAACGCCCGCACTTCGACGACGTCGAGATCCGCGAGCGCCCGCCTGAGATTGCGGACCAGCCGGCCGATGAACCATGGACGGTTCTTGCCCTTGAGCGCAAGTTCCTGGTAATGAACGACGATCGAGTTCATCTGGGCATCTCAGCCGCAGCGGCCGCGGCCATGTGGCCGCTTCGCGCCGCACTTTCGATGGTAGCCGGCAGGCCCGTGTCGATCCAATCACCCGCCAGCAGCAGGCCGGACAGCGCGGTACGGGTCACCGGACGCCGCGGCTGCCCTGGCGCGACGGAAAACGTCGCGCGCTTCTCGCGAACGACGACGGCACGCCTCACGGTGGCCGACCGGGCTGACGGAACTGCCTGGTGCACCTCCGACATGGCAAGTGCGATCAATTCCTCGTTCGTCCGCGACACGACAGCGTCGGCGCCACTCGACACCAGCGACAGGTGTGACGCCTGCTCTCCGAACACCCGGCGCTTGTCGAACACCCACTGCATCGTCCGACCCGGCAAGCCGACAACTGCGTGCTCGGTGACAATGCGATCGAACCAGAGGTTGACCGTCACGATCGATGAGGCGTCGGTGGCATCGGCGGCGTCGAGCGTATCTCCAATGGGCGACGGATGTCCGGGAAATACGTCGGAGAGTGCGTACCATGGGACAGCACAGATGACAGTCGGGGCCAGAAACTCCTCGTCCCGGACACTGACGAGTACCCGCGGGGCGGGCCCTGTGGGTCCGCCGGGCGAGCCGGAAAGACTCGCCCTGCTCATGTCTCTGACAAGAATCCGCGCGGGCGAGTTCGTCCGCACGTCCCCTCCGTGCCTCTCGATAAATGTTCGTGCCGGGATCGCGTACATCTCGTCGAGCGGCTTGATCGGCAGTGCAAGCGAGGCATCGCGCGAATCGCCGCCGAGCATCTCGGCGAGCACGCGCACAAAGGGCGCAACAGCCGCAACATCGATCGCCTGATTGAGCGAGGCGACGGCAAGCGGCTCCCAGAGCATTTCGATCAATCGAGGGGTCTGATGGTGACGCCTCAGCCACTCCCGCACGGTCTCTGGGCGCGGCGTAAGACCCCGCCCTACACTCGACTCGTGCGGCGCCGACCCTCCGGGTCCGCGTGACTCGCGAAGCGCTGCGCGCATGCGGAGGGCGGCGAATCGATCTCTCCAATCAAGCGCGGGCCACATCATCAGCCCGCCAAGCAGATTGAGCGGCGGCGGAAGCGACGGGCAGGCGAGACGAGAAGCGCGGCCGCCGCGATCGATGAAGTCGACGGCGAGCCGGTCCTGCACGTGCACGTGATCCGCGGCGCCGATCCGCCGAAGAAAGGTAAAGGTGTCGCGATAACAGCCGAGCAGGACGTGTTGACCGTTGTCGACACGCTCACCCGTCGCCGGATCGGTGAACGCGGTTGCACGACCGCCCAGCGCAGGCCGCGCCTCCAGGACCAGGACCCGCCGGCCATGCTCCGCGAGAGCCGTGGCGGCGCTGAGTCCCGCAAAGCCGCCACCAATCACGATCGCGTCGGCGTTCAATTGCGGAGCATCGCGCGCACCCATAAGCGGAGTGCAATCACCGCACGGAATGGACGCGGTACGCGAATCCTCGTGCTGAACACGTTGTACCCGTTGCGCTCGATGCGGCGAAGGACTTCGAAATAGATGGCCCCCATGATTTCGGCGGCAAGAAGGCTGCGCCGATCGGCCGGTGGGAGCGTGGCGGCGGCTTTCGCGTAGTACGACCGCGCGCGCTCGCACTCGAACCGCATCAGGGCTCGGACCGCCGGGGTCACACGCCCGGCACGCAGGTCGTCCTCGGTCACTCGGAAGCGCGTCAGATCTTCGGCGGGCAGGTAGACACGGCCGTTCCTCAGATCGGCCGCAACGTCGCGGATGATGTTGGTGAGCTGCAGCGCTATTCCGAGATCAACCGCGTATGAGCGCGCGGCGGAATCCTCATAGCCGAAAATTTCGACACAGACGAGGCCGACGGCAGAGGCCACGCGGCGGCAGTATCCCGCCAGCATGTCAAAAGTCTCGTAGCGCACGTGGACCAGGTCCATTTCGACGCCGTCGATCAGATCCTCGAATGGCCTGCGCGGCAGGGCAAATTCCCGGATGCAGGGCCGCAGGTTGCGTCCTTGTGTCGTGCGGGGGGCGACGCCCGGATCGTCGGAATAGCAGGCCGCCAGCTCATCGCGCCAGAGGGACAACCGGACGTCTGCACTGGTTCCCACCGGGGTCTCGTCCACGGCATCGTCGACGGCGCGACAGAAATCCCAGACGGCGACAATGGCGCTGCGTTTGCGCGGCGGAAGGACCAGGAACGAATAGTAGAAGCTGGTGTCGCGACTCATGGCAGCGCGACGGTCGGACGCCAGGCGACGATCCGCGGCGCGATCCACAGCGCATCCCGCGCACCCAGGGACGGCCGTCGAGCGATCACATCGAATCGCGATTGCTCGAGCCGATTCAGAATCCGCACGCCGCCAAGCCAGGTCGCACGAAGCTCGTAGCGCAGGCGGCCATCGACGCTGTCACAGACCGCGCGTCCCTCGTCGAACAGCAACCGGGTGCGCGCGACCGCGGTCCCAAGCGCCCGCTGCCACCCTGGCGTCATCCGATCCGCAGCCAGATCTGCCTCAACCGCGCCGTACCGCTCGCGCTCATCTGCGGGCAGGTAGATCCGTCCTTTGTCGAAGTCGACTTTCACGTCCTGCCAGAAGTTCGTCAGCTGGAGCGCAGCGCACATCGCATCCGACCAGCCGTCGAGCCGCGCGTCGTGGTACCCCGCGATGCGAAGGACAAGGCGTCCCACAGGGTTGGCGGACCGCCGGCAATAGTCCATGACGTGGTCCCACGTCCCGTACCGCTTCACGGTGACGTCCTGGCGGAACGCGCTGAGAAGATCTTCAAAGAGACGCACGGGCAAAGACAGGGATCGAATGGTCTCGCCAAGCGCGACGAAGATCTCGACGGCGTTCGCGGGCTCTCCCGGACGTGGTGCCGACCCAGCCTCCGACGAATCCGCGGCGTGGTGCAGCCGGACGTCCCAGCCGTGGAGCAACTCGAGGCGCTCAGCATCGGCGCGGCTCTCCTCGTCCGCGAAATCGTCGGCAGCCCGCGCGAATGCATAGACGGCCGCCACGTGCGGGCGCATCTGCCGCGGCACCAGCATTGAAGCGACTGGAAAGTTTTCATAGTGCCCGCGCGCCGCGCGCTCGCACGACGCGTACGCTTCGCTGACTACCACTCTGTTTCCGGAGCTCCGGCGCGATGATTGGCGGCGCGCGCCATCACGAACAACAGGTCGGACAGCCGATTGAGGTAGATGATCAGGATCGGTTCGACCGCACCTGCCCCGAGCCCGATCACGCGACGCTCGGCGCGACGGCAGACGGTGCGCGCCAGGTGCAGCAGCGCGCCCGCCGCCGAGCCGCCCGGCAGAATGAATCGGCGCAGCGGAGGCAGCGTTGCCTCGAGACGATCGATCGCCTGCTCGAGCCGCTGAACATCGGCGTCGGTGATGGCGGCCTTCGTGACGCGCTCCGCGATGCGCGCCGACGGATCGGCCAGTCGAGCCCCGAGGGCGAACAAATCCTTCTGCAGCTCCTCGATGAGCGCCGACATGTCGGCGTCCACGCCAGCCGCCCGCGCCGCACCCAGGCAGGCGTTGGCCTCGTCCACCTCGCCGTACGCATCGACCCGCGCATCCGCCTTGGAGACCCGCGTGTTGTCGAACAACGACGTCTCGCCGGAATCGCCGGTCTTTGTGTAGATCTTCACGCGTGGAATTATAGGGGTGGATGTCCGCCCCCTCCCTGCCGCCACCGCCGGCCCGTCAACGCTTCCGGCGCACGCTCCTCGGCTGGTACCGGCACCACGGACGCGATCTTCCCTGGCGCCGCACGGCCGACCCGTACCACATCCTTGTCTCCGAGATGATGCTTCAGCAGACGCAGGTCGATCGCGTGCTGCCGAAATACCACGAGTGGCTCGGCAAGTACCCGTCGCTCGAGGCACTCGCCGCAGCGCCCCCGGACGACGCCGCAGAGACATGGCGGCCGCTCGGCTACAACATCCGTCCCCGGCGCCTTCACGCGATTGCGTGCGAGTCTGTCGCACGGTACGGCGGCCAGCTTCCCTCCGATGAAGCGACGCTGTTATCGTTCAAGGGAATTGGCGCTTACACCGCCGGAGCGATTCGCAGCTTCGCATTCCGGGAGCGCGCGGCGATCCTCGACACCAACGTCGCGCGCGTCCTCTTCCGCGTGTTCGTTCGCCGCGGCGATCCGAAGGCGCACGCGATGCGCAAGCACCTCTGGGCGATTTCCGAAACGCTCGTCCCGCACAAGCACGTCTTCGACTTCAACCAGGCGCTGATGGATCTCGGCGCGACCGTGTGCGTCGCGCGCAAGCCGAAATGCCACGAGTGCCCGATGGCGAAAGTGTGCAGATCGTATCCATGGCGGGAAACGAAGTCGCGACGCTAGGCCAATTTCCCAAAAACCTCTAAACAGCTGAGCTTCCGCCGCGCTTTGCGCGTGGTAGGGTAGAAATTCCCCGCTAAACCGACGCATCAGATTGCGTCCACTCGGGTGGAGCAAATGGAACGCCTACTGTCACGGAAGTGCGAGAAGGTCGTAGACGTGCTTCGAACTCGTCCGCCCGATCTTCGTCATGTCAGCATCCTGCTCATCGACGACGACCCGCAGGCGCAGGCGCTGATCGAAATGGCGCTCATGGACGCGCACTTCGAACGAACGATCGAGGTCGTCGTCACCGCCGTGGCGGGTCTGGAGCGGGTCAAGGCCGACGACCACGACATCTACCTTGTCGATCAGCGGCTTCCCGACGGCACTGGCCTCGACCTGATCCGCACCGCGAAAGACCTGGGCGCAAACAAGCCGTTCATCCTGATGACGGGTTACGGAAGCGGGGCGCTCGATGAGGCCGCGCTGCGCGAAGGGGCCGCAGACTACGTCGAGAAGCATCTCGTCGGTGCGCACCTCGAGCGATCGATCCGCTATTCGCTGCGCAACTGGCAGGCCGGGCGGGTCCTGCACGACCGCGAGGAGCAGCTCCGGCAGTCGCAGAAGATGGAAGCGATCGGACGTCTGGCGGGCGGTGTCGCGCACGACTTCAACAACCTGCTGACCGCCGTCATCGGCTATACCGACATGATCGGCGAGCGCCCCGAGGTCGACGAGCAGACGGCGCGCGAGGTCCGGGAAATCCGCCGAGCGGCGGATCGCGGTGCGGCGCTCACGCGGCAACTGCTCGCCTTCAGCCGGAAACAGTTCCTCAACCCGACAGTCATGAATGTCAACGAGAGCGTCGCGGCGCTGCTGCACATGCTCCCGCGGCTGATCGGCGATCACATCCACACGGATGCGCGTCTCGGAAACGGGCTCGGATTCGTCAAGGCCGATGCGAGCCAGATCGAACAGGTGATCGTCAACCTCGTGCTGAATGCACGCGACGCGATGCCCGCTGGCGGGCACGTGACGATCGAAACGTCGAACGTGGAGCTGACCGAGGAGCTGCTCGAAGCCGAAACGCTGACTCTTCCCAAGGGCCAGTACGTCAAGCTCGCCATCGCCGACACGGGCGTCGGCATGGATGAAGCCACGCGGGCCCACGCGTTCGAGCCGTTTTTCACGACGAAGGCAAAGGGCAAGGGAACCGGCCTGGGGCTGGCCACTGTCTACGGCATCATCGACCAGAGCGGCGGGGCGATCGCAATGGACACGGCGCCAAACCGCGGCACGCGCATACGCATCTATCTGCCGGTCACCACCGCGTCGCCGGAACAGGAACGTCCTCAGATCACCCCTCTCGCCACCGAAGGAACCGAGACGCTGCTGCTCGTCGAGGACAACGACGCGATCCGTGAGATCTCCGCACGGGCGCTTCGTCGACGCGGCTACACGGTTCATGAGGCGCGCAACGCGGAGGAGGCGATCGAGTGGACGGCGGGCGCTTCGCGGAAAGCCGACATGCTCATTACGGACGTGGTGATGCCCGGCCTGAGCGGACCGAACCTCGCGGCGCGCCTGCTGCAGCAAAGCCCACGTCTCCGCGTCCTCTACATGTCGGGCTATACGGACGACGCCACGGAAGTCCACGGAACGTTCTGGGGCGGCGTGCCGCTCCTGCAGAAGCCTTTCACGCCAGCGCAGCTTGCCGAGCGGGTTCGTATGGCGCTCGACGCGCACGCCAGCCAGTCGTGATGGTTCGGAGCGCGGTCGACGGATGAACGTTGCGGTTGTTGCCGCCGTCATCCAGGACGGTGACCGGTTTCTCGTCACGCGTCGCCAGGGCGGCGTCCACCTGGCGGGCATGTGGGAGTTTCCCGGAGGCAAGCTGAGCCACGGCGAATCGCACTCCGACGCGCTGCGGCGCGAGATTGTCGAGGAGCTCGATACCGACGTCGCCGTTCACGACCTGGTGTTCGAGACCACGCACGCCTATCCCGATCGAACCGTGACCCTCTTCTTCTATCGCTGCGATCTGCTTGGAATCCCGAAGCCGATGATCGGCCAGGAGATGGAGTGGGTCGCGAGGAACGACCTGTCCTCGCTCCTGTTTCCGCCCGCCGACGTCGAGTTGATCAGGATGTTGATCGAGGCGTGACGACGGCGCGCGAACGCGCAGCGTCGACGTCGACCACGGTACCGGGCTCGATGAAATCCCGGTGAACGTAGCCCAGCGCGATCGCTCCGAACCGGGGAGAATGCGCGGCGCTCGTCACGAAGCCAATCTCCCGATCGCCAGCGAAGATCTTGGCGCCGTGCGGCGGCACAGCGCCCTCCACGTGCAGGCCGACAAGCTTGCGAGCGACGCGCCCGTGGCCGCGATGCAGCACGCGGATGATTACTTCCTGCCCCACGTAGCAGCCCTTTGTCAGCGAGATCGCCCGGTCCTCGATTGCAGCCTCGAGAGGGATGGTATCGGTGCTCATATCGATCCCGAAGATGGGATATCCCGCCTCGATGCGCGCGGCTTCGAGCGTTTGCGGCGCTGCGGGCACCGCGCCGGCTGAAGCGAGCGACGTCGTCAACGTGGCTTCCTGCTGCACGTCGACATAGATCACGTACCCGGGCACCCCGAGCTGATCGATGCGCGCAATGACCACAGGGGTCCCCCCAATCTCGGTGCGCGTATTCTGATAATTGGCCCACCCCGCGAAGCCGCCGTCGCCTTGTCCGTCACCATCACCGTGGGGCGACCCGTCGCGGATTTCGTGGGGCGGCCCTTTACGGGCCGCCACGTTCGTGAGTATTCGCGACGCCATTGGCCCATGCAGCCACACGGAGCGAAGTGAGACGGCAAGGTTCGCGATCTGCACGTCCTCGGTAAAGTGAAACTGCTCGAGACGTTCGGCCGTCTGATCGGCACCCGCCGCCGGCACATCGAGCAGGAGCATATCGCCCGATTCGAGCACATGCAGGTCGGTAAGCATGCGCCCCTGGGGCGTCAGCCATGCGGCGTAGCACCCCCGTCCAGCCGTCAGGGCAGGTATGTCGTTGCTGAGAAGGCCCTGGAGAAACGCTGCGCGATCAGGGCCGCTGACCGCGATCTGCCGCCGCTCGGCAATTGCGCCGATGATGGCGCCCTCGCGAAGGGCAGCGTAGTCGCCTGGGAAGGTCATTCGAGTTGCTTCTGGACGGGGTGACTAGCTGATACGATTCGAGTGAGATGCGCGCTTTTCATTGTACTTGGACGCTCATGCTGCTTTTGGCGCTCCCGGCCACTGCGCAGCAGCCGCAGCCTGCCGCCGCCGGCACCCAGAACACTGTGGGCTACACAATCTTTCTCCGCGGCATGCCTGTCGGACACCAGGACCTGAGCGTCCGCGGCGACGCTCAGGGGCTGACCATCAGCGGCCAGGGACAGATCGCGAATCCCATCGATATCCTCACGCGGCGCGCGGAAATCCGTTACCGTCCCGATCTGTCGCCCGAATCGCTCGTCATCGATTCACGGATCGGCGGCGTCGACGTCACGCTGCAAACGGCCTTCAGCAACGGCATGGCAGTGACACAGGGCATGCAGGGCGCCGTGCCGATTTCCGCGACCGACAGGGTCTCGCCGCAGTCGGTCGTCCTGCCGAACATCTTCTTCGGCGCCCATGCGGTGCTCGCGCGGCGCCTTGCCGGCGCGGCGCCCGGCGCCGAGTACCGCGCCTTCGTCGGGCCCGGTGCCGGCGCGCAGGTCGTGTTCCGTCTCCGGAGCGAAACGACCGAGCAGATGCAGATTGGGACGTCGACGTTCGACGTGCATCGCTACGAGCTCGTGTTCGACAACGCCGGCGCCCCACTGGCGATCCAGCTGTACGCGGACAATGTCGGTGCTCTGGTGCGGCTCAACGTTCCGGCGCAGGGCCTCGAGGTCGTTCGCGATGACATCGCCGGATCGATCTCGCGAACGCGCGTCACCTCCAACCCGGGCGACGAAGCCGTCGTCATTCCCGCCACCGGCTTCAATCTCGGCGTCACGCTGACGCGCCCCGCGAACGCGGCGGGCAGGCTGCCGGCCGTCGTGCTGATCGGCGGCGCCGACAGCGACGATCGCGACGGCATGGCGTACGGCGTGCCCGTACTGGCGCAACTCGCGGGCGCCGTCTCGCAGGCGGGCGTGCTCGCGGTACGATACGACAAGCGCGGCTTCGGGCAGAGCGGTGGGCGGCGTGAGTCCGCCACGATCAACGACCTTGCCGACGATGCGCGTGCGATCGTCAAATGGCTCGGCGATCGCAAGGACGTCGATCCGAAACGTATCGCGGTGCTCGGTCACGGCGAGGGCGCGTGGGTGGCGCTGCTGGCCGCCGCTCGCGACAAGGGGATTGTTGGCGTCGTCTCGATCGACGCGCCATCGACAACCGGGGCCGAGCTGGCGCTCGAACAGCAGCAGCGCGCGCTCGATCGCCTCAAGGCGACGCCTCCGGAACGCGCTCAGAAAATCGAGCTTCAGAAGAAGATCCAGACTGCGATCCTGACCGGCAAGGGGTGGGAAGGCGTGCCTCCCGAGCTCCGCAAGCAGGCCGATACGCCATGGGCGCAGAGCGTTCTTTCGTTCGACCCTGCGAAAGTCGTCGAGGACGTGCGCCAGCCCGTGCTCTTCATTCACGCCGAACTCGATCGCCAGGTCCCCGTCGCGCACGTGGAACGGCTTGTCGATCTCGCGAGGAAAGAGAGCAAGTCGAAGTCGGTCGATGTCGTGACGGTGCGCGGCGTGAATCATCTGCTGGTCCCCGCTGTCACCGGCGAGGCCGACGAATACGCGTCGCTTGCAGACCTCAACGTCAGCAAGGACGTCTCGAACGCGGTGACCGCGTGGCTCACGAAGACGCTGGCCCCTCCGCGGCGGTAGTCAGGAAAGAGGACGAAGTGGTAACCCCGGTTCGCACCCGTGATCTGAAGGAAAAGAAGCGTCGCGGCGAGAAGATCGCGATGCTGACCGCCTACGACGCCAACATGGCGCGGCTGCTCGACCGCGCCGGCGTCGACGCGCTGCTCGTCGGAGACTCGATCGGCATGGTGATGCTGGGCTACAAGAACACGGTGCCCGTCACGCTCGAGGCGATGATTCATCACACGGCCGCCGTCGCGCGAGGAACGGAGCGGGCGCTCGTCGTCGCCGACATGCCCTTCCTCACCTACCAGGTCACCGTTGCTGATGCGGTCCGCAACGCGGGGCGCCTGCTGCAGGAAGGCGGCGCGGCCGCGGTGAAGCTCGAGGGCGGACGTGCCGTCATCGACGTGGTCAAGCGTCTCGTCGACGTTGGCGTGCCGGTCATGGGACATCTCGGCCTGCTCCCGCAGTCGGTCCACCAGGCGGGTGGCTTCGTTCGACAGGCGACCAACCCGCGCGATGCCGACGCACTCCTCGTCGATGCGTTGGCGCTCGAGGAGGCCGGCGTTTTTTCAATCGTGCTCGAGGCGATCCCTTCGGACGTCGCGCGAACCGTGACCGCCGAGCTGACGACTCCAACGATCGGTATCGGCGCGGGGCCGGATTGCGACGGCCAGGTGCTGGTCAGCCACGACATGCTCGGACTCTTCGACGGGTACGTGCCGTCCTTCGTGAAGCAGTACGCCCGGCTCAACGAGACCGTCGTCGCCGCCGCGCAGGCGTACGTCGAGGACGTCAAAGCGGGCCGGTACGCGCGGCCGGCCGCGACCGTTGCGGACGTCCCGACCGCATGAAATGCCGGTCGAGGTAATCGAATCGATTCATCGATTACGGAACCACCTCGCGGATCTGAAAGGTCCGCGCCGCATGGAGAGAGCGGGGGTTCGCGGCGGCGGGCCGCACGTCGGCCTGGTGCCGACCATGGGCGCGCTTCACGCGGGCCACAAGCGCCTCATCGATCTGGCTCGCGCCGAGTGCGACGCCGTTGTGGTCAGCATCTTCGTCAATCCCATGCAGTTCGATCGCGAAGATGACCTCCGGAAGTACCCGCGCACGCTGGAATCGGACATCGAGCTGTGCGCTTCCTCTGGCGTCGATGTGGTGTTTACGCCCTCGGCCGCAGAGATGTACCCCGTGCCGCTGAATTGCACCGTTGATGTCGGCCGGGTCGCAGATCACATGTGCGGGCGCAACCGCCCCGGTCATTTCCGCGGTGTCGCGACGGTCGTCATGAAACTGTTTCAGATCGCGCAGCCCGAACGCGCCTACTTCGGTGAAAAGGATGCGCAGCAGCTTGCGGTGATCCGCCATCTGGTGTCGGATCTGAATGTGCCGGTAGAGATTGTGGCGGTCCCTACCGTGCGCGAGGCGGACGGTCTTGCGCTCAGCTCGCGGAACCAGCGGTTGGGACCCGAGGAGCGCCGCGCCGCGCCCGTGTTGTACGAGGCGCTTGGCGTCGCAAGGCAGCAGATTGTGACGGGCGTCGTTGACGTCACCCAGATTCGGCAGAAGGCCTCAGGCGTCATCGAGCAGCGGCCCGGGGTAAAACTGGAATACCTCGAAATCGTCGACATCGTTGAGATGCAGCCGGTCGAGCGCATCGAGCGCCCGGTGATTGCCGCCGGCGCAATATGGGTGGGCTCGACGCGGCTTATCGACAACCTGCTCTGTGCTCCACCGTCTGCCGCGCCGAAGCCGACGGGCAAAGGCGAGGCATAATCGTGGAATTCCAGTGAGGAACATCGCAACTGTCGCCATCGCGTGCGTGGTTTTCACGATGACTGCAAATGGGCAATCGTCTTCCCCGGGCTCCAGGGGGATCACCGCCATACCCGGAATCCGTGTCGGCCATTTCACCCTGCCGGGAGGCATGACGGGATGTTCGGTCGTGCTCGCTGACGGCGATGGCGCCGTAGGTGGTGTTGCGCAGCGCGGCGGCGCTCCGGGCACGCGCGAGACCGACCTGCTAGATCCGCTGAACCTCGTTGAGCGAGTGAATGCGATCGTGCTCTCAGGCGGCAGCGCATTCGGCCTCGATGCCGCCCAGGGCGTCATGAAGTACCTGGAAGAAAAAAACATCGGCTACAAAACGAACGCCGGTGTCGTCCCCATCGTCCCGTCCGCGATCCTGTTCGACCTTGGCTTCGGCGGCAACAAGACCAGGCCCACGGCGGACTGCGGCTACAAGGCCGCGAGTGCAGCGACCAATGCGGAGGTCGCGGAAGGAAACGTGGGCGTCGGCGCCGGCGCGACCGTCGGCAAGATCGGTGGCGGCCGGATGCCGATGAAAGCAGGCATCGGCTCATCGGCGATCGTGCTGCCGGGCGGCCTCATTGTCGGCGCGATTGTCGCGGTGAACGCCGTCGGCGACATCATCGACCCCATGAGCGGCAGTGTAGTCGCGGGAGCGCGCAATCCGGACGGAAGGCTCGCCGATGCCCGCAAGGTGATCCGATCAGGAACGCAGGCCGCGCCTCCTCGGCCGGGCGAAAACACGACGATCGGAGTCGTCGCCACGAACGCAAGGCTGACAAAGACACAGGTGAGCCGGATGGCGTCGATGGCTGACGACGGACTGGCGCGGGCGCTTTACCCGTCGCACACGCTGAGTGACGGCGATACCGTGTTCGCGCTGGCGACCGGAGGCTGGAACGGAAATGCCGACGCCAGCATCGTCGGCGCGCTCGCGGCGGACGCGATGTCCGAGGCCATCGTCCGCGCCGCGGTGATGGCGAAGAGCTCCGGCGGCCTCCCGGCCGCGGGGGACATCGGCAGCATCCCTGCACGCTTCAAATGATGAGTGCTGAATGGCGAATGCTGAATGGAGCAGTCAGCATTCGACATTCGCCATTCAGCATTTCTCCATGAATCTCCAGCTCACCCTGCTCGTCGTCTACTCCACAGGCGTCATTGTGCTCGGCCTGTGGACGTCGCGGCTGATCCGCGGCAGCAGCGACTTCTTCGTAGCAGGTCGGCGCCTCGGCGCGGGCCTCATCTTCGTCTCGATGATCGCGGCCAACATCGGTGCCGGGTCCACCGTAGGTGCCGCGGGCCTCGCCTATCGCGACGGGGTCAGCGCGTGGTGGTGGGTCGGGTCGGCAGGACTGGGATCGATCGTGTTTGCTCTTTCGGTGGCCCCGCGCTTGTGGCGGATCGCGAAAGAACACGACTTCTACACTACGGGCGACTATCTCGAGTTCCGTTACGGCGTAACTGTCCGTGCGGTTGCCGTGTCGCTTGTCGGTCTCGGATCGCTGGCGCTGCTGGCAGGGCAGCTCATCGCAGGTGCGGCGATCCTGAACGTCATTACCGGCGCCCCGCGCTGGGTGGGGGCGCTCGTCGGCGGCGGGGTGATGACGATCTATTTCACTGCCGGCGGCCTGCTCGGGTCGGCCTGGGTCAACACTCTGCAGCTGATCGTGATGATGACCGGCTTCGCGCTCGCGTTGCCAATGGTGTACACGATCGATGTTGTCCGACAGCTCGTCGTCGACCCATCGATTCCCGCCTCATTCATGGAGTTCACGTATTCCTCGGGGCCCGGATCCGGGTGGACGCTGCTGGCGCTGACCGGACCGGCATTCATCATTTCGCCTGGGCTGATTCAGAAATCATGGGGCGGCGCGAACGAGCGCGCGGTGCGGACGGGCATACTGTTGAACGCTGCCGTGCTCCTCGTGTTTGCCTTCGTGCCGGTGCTGTTCGGCATTGCGGCGCGCGGCATGATCCCAGGCATGACCGACCCGAATGCGGTGCTTCCCACCGTGCTCACGCGGCAGCTGCCCCCCTGGCTTGGCGCAATCGCGCTGTCCGCGGTCTTCTCCACAGAGGTGGACACCTGTGATGCAATCCTCTTCATGATCTCGACATCGGCCTCGAAGGATCTCTACAAGCGGTTCCTGAGGCCGGAGGCGTCGGACGCGATGCTTCTCCGCGTGGCGCGGCTGACCGCCTTCGCAGGTGGAATGATCGGGATTCTGCTGGCGATCGTGCTGCAGACGGTCATCGGAGCGGTAACGATCTTCTATTCGCTGCTCGTCGTGACGCTCTTCGTGCCGGTCGTGGCAGGCATCTACGTGCCGCGTGCCCGATCCCGTGAGGCGCTCGCGGCAATCTGCGCAGGCGTGCTCACGCTTTTCATCGTGCGCGTCACGCTGTTGCCCTTCTATCCTTGGCTCGACCCGACGGTTTCAGGGTTGATTGCGGCGACGATTGCCTTTGCGGGCACTCTGGCAGTGCGGCGCCGACCCGTCGCGTCCGCGAGGCGAGCCTGACCCTTCGACAGGCTCAGGGTCATCCCGAGTTTGGTCGAGGGATGAAAGACTCGCCCGCATTTGATTCACGATAGGATCTGGTTCGCCAATGAAAACGCATCGCATTGCAGTGCTGGCCGGCGACGGGATTGGCAAGGAAGTGATCCCTGCCGGCGTCGAGGTGCTGAACGCGGCGGCGACGTACGGCGGCTTCAAGCTGGACTTCACACCGCTTCCCTGGGGCTGCGACTTCTATCTGCGGCACGGCCGCATGATGGACGCGGACGCCGTCGACCAGCTCCGGACGTTCGACGCGATATACCTCGGTGCAATCGGCGACCCGAAGGTACCCGACCATATCTCCGCGGGCGAGCTCCTGCTGCCGCTGCGGCGTCGGCTGGTGCAGTACGTGAACCTTCGCCCGGTCCGGCTGCTGCCAGGGATTGCTTCGCCGCTTGCCGGACGCGGCGCGGCCGACATCGACATCGTGTGCGTCCGTGAAAACTCCGAGGGTGAATACTGCGGCGTGGGCGGGCGCGTGCACACCGGCACGCCAGACGAGCTCGCTGAACAGACCGGCATATTCACGCGCCGGGGGATCGAACGGATCGCGCGTTACGGGTTCACGATGGCCGCATCGCGTCCGCGAAAGCTGCTGGCGAGCGCGACGAAATCAAATGCGCTCCAGCATTCGATGATGCTCTGGGATGAAGTGGTCGAGCAGGTCTCGACGGAGTTTCCCGACGTGACCTATCGCAAATACCACGTGGATGCCCTGGCGGCACGGATGATTACGCATCCGCAGACGCTCGACACGATCCTCTGCTCGAACCTGTTCGGAGACATCCTTACCGACATCGGCTCCGCCATTTCGGGCAGCCTCGGCGTGGCACCGAGCGGCAACATCAACCCCGAGCGAACCACTCCGTCGATGTTCGAGCCGATTCACGGCTCGGCGCCAGACATCGCTGGCAAAGGGATCGCCAATCCGGTTGGTGCCGTCTGGGCCGGCGCCATGATGCTCGACCATCTGGGCGAGCGCGCCGCACACGATCGTGTGCTCACCGCGATCGAGCGCGTGTTGACCGACGGCCAGATCAAAACGGCCGACCTGGGCGGCCGCGCGACGACGACGCAGATGGGGGCGGCGATCGCGCACGCGCTCACGGAGGAAAGCCGACAGCCAGCTTGACGGCCGCATACTCCGGGTGGACGCTGCCGTCCGCGCCTCGAACGACGAGCGCCGGCTCGGTCCACGTCCGGGCGCGCATGTGAGACGGAAGATCGGCCGCGCGAATCATCGCAAACAGGTCGATCAACGGCGGATCCCCGTCCCTGAAGATCACCGGCCGCCTGCGGACAATCGTCAGGTTCGCATCCGCGGCCGCCCGCACGACACGCCTCAGTTGGTCTTCGGGAAAGGCACAGGCAAACACGCCTCCGGGCGCGAGGTGTCCTGCGGCAACGCCCGCGTAGTCGTTGATGTCCCCTCGGAGCTCAAAACGGCACGCCACCTTCTGCGGATGGTCCGCTTCGAGTCCGCCGCCCACGGGAAAATACGGCGGGCTGCCGAGGATCAGATCAAACTGCTCATCCGGCCCAAGCGCGTCTTCGCTTCGAAAGTCCGCGTGGCGGATCTCGTATCGATCGATCAGGCCGTTATACGCCGCCGACTTCCTTCCGAGGCGAACGCTCTCTTCCTGTGCTTCGATCGTCACGAAACGAGCGCCGGGCAGGCGCCACGCCGCCATCATCCCAACCGACCCGATTCCCGAGCCGAGATCGAGCACACGCGCAGGCGACGGCGCCCACGTCGTCCCATACCAGGCGGTCAGTACGTCGTCGGTCGAAAACCTGTTGCCGTCGCGGAGCTGGAATATCCGGAAACGGCCGCTCAACGCGTCAAGGGTTTCGTCCGCGGCAACCTCAGGCGTCACGTGTGCACCCGGCGGAACGACCCCGGGCATTGCCCATCCTTTGAAGTGCGTCTCCATCTTTTTCAGCAGGCAGCAGGCAGAAGCCACCAAAGCCATTGCTGACGGCTGGGGACAGCAGGCAGGAGAGACCGAGGCTCTTACTGCCAGCTGCGTGCTGCCGGCTGCCGGCTGCCGGCTACGATCAGGGTACCATTGAGGTGATGGCGAGATCGGTGCCCGCACACGTGACGAGCGGCGTGAGCGCCCGCCTCTCTGGATTCGTCGTCGAGCGATTTCCTTTTGCGCTTGGGGCGGTTCAGCGGGCTCTCGAACGGTGTGAACCTCAGCCCGGCGAACGCGAATCTGGAGGGCGAGTCCTTGCGGACCCGCCGACACGACTCGAGGCGTTCCGCAAGGCTTTTGGACAGGAGCTGCGGCGTCAGTTCGGGACCGATGGCGTAAAGGACCTTCCAGAGACGACGCCCGGCGTCAGCGCTGAACAGCGATGGGAGAGCGCCGTCGCAGAGCTGGTGGAAGCGTGTGACGATTTTCTCGCGCGCGAAGTCATTGCATCGTCAATTACCGCTGAAGAGAAGCTCGAGATCATGCGCGGCATGGTGCTGATGCGCGCACTCGACAACCGCCTGAAACAGTTCTATCTGCAGAGCGAAGTCAAGTACGGCAACGCCGGGATCCAGGGCAAGGGGTTCCGGTCCCTCGGCCAGGAAGCGATCTACGGGGCGGGCATACGGCTGCGCCGCGGGGCGGCGTATCGAGACGCCGACGGCGGATGGCACGGCGACATGATTTGCCCACTCATTCGCGACAACGCACTCGTCCTCGCGATGCGTCTCGAGCCATGCACGATCCGCATGATCCTGAACGCGCAGATGGGCAAGGCGGGCCCGCCGATGGACGGCAAGGACATCCACGTGGCGGACATCAGCTGGGGGATCTTCCCGCCGACTGCACCGCTCGGAATCAATCCCGTCAACATCGCAGGCGTCGCGATGGCATTTGCACGAGAGGGCTCTGAGCGCGTCGCGGTGTCCTTGATCGGCGAGGGGGGCGCGTCGCTCGGCGAATGGCACGAAGCGATAAACGCCTGCGCGGTGCGCAAGCTGCCGGCAATCTTCTGCGTCCAGAACAACCAGACGGCGCTGTCGACGCCGGTGTCCGACCAGTCAGCCGTCCGCGTGTTCGCCGACAAGGCGGCCGGCTATGGCATGCCGGGCATCACGGTTGACGGAACCGATCCGGAGGCGATTGCGGCAGCCTTCACATGGGCCAGCGATCGCGCCCGATCAGGAAAAGGTCCAACGCTGATTGAGCTCGTGGCCATGCGCATGTGCGGACACGCGCATCACGACGACATGCTCTATCTCGGTAAGGAGCCGCCGATCTCGTGGGACTGCGCACCAGTCGGCGAAGGCGCGTACGTCGACCGCGAGCAGTACGAGTTCTGGTCGAGGAAGGATCCAATCGCCGGCTACGCCGCGAAGCTGTCGAACGACGGGTTGATGCGCACCGGCGACCTCGAGAGGTTCAAGCGCGACGCCGAGGCGATGGTGGAAAAGGAAGCGCGGGCGGTTATCGAGGCGCCGTGGCCGGAGCCCCCGCAAGCCGGCGTCGGTGTCTTCGCCAACGAGCCACCGCGAGTGCGCGTTGAGCCCCTTGAACCTTCTGAGCGCCTGAAGGTCGATCTGAATCCCGCACTTCCGGCCCTGGATCCCGGCCTTCCTTTTGACAAGAAGGGGACCACCTTCCTCGAGGGGGTGATGGCGGGCGTTGGCGACGCGCTCCGAGCCGACCCGCGAGTGTTCGTCTACGGCGAGGACATCGGTGGACAGTACGGCGGCGCGTTCCTTCTTCTCCGGCCGCTCCTCAAGGAATTCGGCGACCGCATCATCAACTCGCCGATTGCGGAAAACGCGATCTTCGGCATAGCCGTCGGCGCGGCCATCGCCGGCCAGCGCCCCATCGCGGAGGTCCAGTTCAACGACTTCGTCGCGACCGGGTTCAATCAACTGGTGAACAACGCTGCGAAGCAGCGCTACCGCTGGGGCGCATCGATCCCGATGGTCGTGCGCATGCCATGGGGCGGATTGCGCCACGCGGGCCCGTATCACAGCCAGAACACCGAGGCGTGGTTCTACCGGACCCCAGGCCTGAAGATCGTCGTGCCCTCGACGCCGCAGGACGCGCGCGCCTTGATGGCGTCCGCAGTCGCGGATCCCGATCCGGTTCTGTACTACGAGCACATCGCGATGTACCGCGATCCGCGCATCAAACAGGTGCTGCCTTCCGACGCGCCTTCGCCGATTCCGCTCGGCAAGGCGGCGCTGCGGCGCGCCGGCGACGACCTCGCGATCATTTCCTACGGCGCATACGTGCACGTCGGAATGCGCGTGGCAGAGAGGCTTGCGAAGGACGGTATCGAGGCGAGCGTGCTCGATTTGCGGTCACTCGTGCCGCTCGACAAGGACGCGCTCCTCGCCGCAGCGCGTCACTGCAGCAAGGTTCTGATCATCCACGAGGACACGCGCACGGGCGGCATCGGCGAGAGCCTGGCCGCGATCATCCAGGAGGAGGCGTTCGAGTCGCTCGATGCGCCCGTCCGGATCGTCGGCGCGCTCGACACGCCGGTTCCGTATTCACCGCCACTTGAGGAATTCTTCCTGCCGTCCGAGGAGCAGGTGGAGCGGGCGGCGAGACTCTTAATGGACTATTGAAATGCAAAATTCAAAATGCAAAATGCAAACAACGTTCGATGGCGAAACAACGAGGTGAGAAGCGCAACGGCTTTCACGCCGCCGTCTCGCTGAATTAGTGTTTGCATTTTGAATTTTGCATTTTGAATTACACAGCTACTCATATCTCAACGCCTCTATCGGATCCATTCTCGCCGCACGAATCGCGGGAACCAGCGAGCTGACGAGTCCGACCACCACCAGTATCGCGGTACAAATCCCCAGCAGCTCCAGCGACACAACCATATGGATGTCGGCCGAACGGGTCGTGTCGTCGAGGAGCTCCGACAGAAACGGGCGGGGGCTGAACATCCAGACAAGGACGTACGAGATCACGACGCCGGCGGCGCCTCCCGCGAACGTCGTCACCAGCCCTTCGAGCAGAAACTGAAGCAGGATCGCGCCGCGGCGCGCTCCCAGTGCCTTACGCAGTCCGATCTCGCGCGTGCGCTCGGTCACCGACACGAACATGATGTTCATGACGCCGACGCCGCCGATCGCGAGCGTCAGCACGCCGATGAAGGTGAGCACGAGCTTCAAGCCAAGCACTATCGGGCCGACGATCTTTTGAGTATCGGCCGACCCGAACGTGCGGACCGCCCTGTCGTCGGCCGGATTGAACCGGAACCGGCTCGCCAGAAGGTTCTTCACGTCCGCCGTCGCCCGCGCGTCGAGGGTCGGGCTTACGGCCTGATACACGATGATGTCGAGATATTCGGTGTTCCACAATTGACCGGCGGTCGTGTAGGGAATAAAGACCGACTCCTTGTCCGGACTGTTATAGGACGACAGCTGCACTTTCTCGTGCTGCACGCCGATGACCTCGAACCGCATCCCCTTGATCCGTATCGTGTGACCGACGGGCGGCACGTTGCCGAACATCTTCCGCGCGACCTCGCTGCCGAGAAACGCGACGCGCCGCTGTAACCGGACATCCTCGGCGTCGATGAAACGGCCCGCGGCGGCGCGCTGGCTTCGCATCGATGCGTAGGATGGCGCGACCCCGCGAGTCAAATACGTGGACTGCCGCTCCTCCCATGCAAGGGGGACCTGCTGGGCGTACTCGGGACTCCACTGCTTGACGAACGGAATCTGACCCACGGCTTCCGCGTCGGCAAGCCTGAACCGGATGCGCCGGCCGGCGCGTTCCCCACCCGCCTGCATGCTCGTCTGGCCGCCGAACAGAACCGAGACACCATCGCCGAAGGCACCATGGAATCCGCGGATCAGCGCCTCGTCAAACCCGTTGCCGTAGGCCAGCAGCATCACGACGGACACGATGCCCCACGAGATACCCAGTGTCGACAGGCCAACACGAACCCGGTTGCGGAACAGGCCGGTGAAGGCGTCGCGTACGATCTCTCGAAGGACCCGCTTCTTCATGACTCGAATCGGAGGGCTTCCACAGGCGGAAGCTGCGCGGCGCGGCGTGCGGGATACGTCGACGTGACCACACCGACGAAGACGAGGGCGGCGACTGCACCTGCGCCCGCCTGCCACGTCAGGATCATTCCCTCGAAGCGCGTGGGCATCGGCGCGAGGTTGATCAACGCGCAGAGCCCAAAGGCGACAAGGAAGCCGGCTGTTCCGCTCAGCAGCGTGAGGATGAATCCCTCCAGAAAGAACTGGCGCTGGATCTGCGCGGTCGTCGCCCCCAGCGCCTTCCGGATGCCGATCTCCCGTGTCCGCTCGCGCACGGCGACGAGCATGATGTTCATCACCCCGAGGCCGCCAAGGCTCAGGGTCACGAGGCCTACGATGGTGAAGAAGTCCTTCATCGTCTGAACCATCCGGCCGAACATGATCGACTCCAGTGACGTATCCCACACTCGGACGGCGTCGCGATCCGCCGGATTGAACCCGTGTTGCTGCGCGATGATGCGGCGGATCTCGCGTTCGAGCGGCCAATCGATATCCTCGATGCGCCCGGTTCGATTGTTCAGGATGGTCGGAAGCTGCGCAACGACGTGGTGCCTTGGCGCCACGATGATTTCCGAGAGAACGCCGTCGGGCATGCCGGGTCGCGGGAAGTCACGCGCCATCGCCGAAAAGGGAACGAATACCTTGTCATTGTCCCGCCCGTTGTAGGCGCTGTCCTGATCCTTCTTTCGGATGCGGCCAATGACCGAGTACGGAATCCCATTCAACTGCACGGTCTCGCCGATGCTGTTGCGGGTGCCGAACAGCTGCTTCGTCGAATCCGAGCCCAGTATTGCGACCCGCCGCGCTTCGGATTCGTCGGCGTCGCTGAACGGTCGTCCGCGGTCGACGTCGATCGTGCGGATCTCCTGGTATTGCGGCTCGATGCCGTCGACGGTGATTGCCCCCGCGTTGTAGGAGCTCTTGACGTTGATGGCGCCGCGTTGAATCTCGGCGCTGACGACCGCGATCATCGCTGACTGGGTCTGCAGCGCCCGGACATCGTCAACCGTGAGAAGAACCTGCCGACCCGCTCGCTCGCCGCCAGCCTGCATTCCGGTCCGCACGCCCCACACGATCGCGATGTTCCGGCCAAGCTCCATCAACACCTTCTCGTTGCCGAGGCGAAAGCCCTCGCCCGTAGCGGAGAGGATGACGACGGAGATGACGCCCCAGAGAATGCCGAACATCGTGAGGAAGCTGCGCAGCTTGTTCGCGCGCAGGTTCATCACGACCTGCCGGAAGACCTCGAGCATCTCAGTTCGGAAGAACGACTTTGTCGCCCGGGTTCACGCCCCGCACGACCTGCATCTTCGTTCCATTGCCGACGCCGACCTGGACCGGCACGCGCCTTCGTCCCGTGCGCGATGACGCATCGGCGAGATCGACAAAGGAATTGCGGCGATCGTCGTAGAAGACACCCGCCTCGGGCACGAGCACCGAGTCGGGGAATTCCTCCAGGATGATCTCCGCGTTCGCGGTCATGTTCGCCTTCAGTTCCTTGCCGGGGTTGTCGATCGACACCTTCACCTCGAACGTCGTCACGTTGTCTTTGTCGACGCCGATCGGCGAGATTTGCGTGACGCGCCCCTGGAACACGCGGTCGCGGAACGTTTCCGTGGTGATGTGCGCCGGCTGATCGATGCGGACGCGGCCGATGTCTGCCTCGTCCACTTTTCCGCGGACGAACACGCGGTCGATGTCCCCGAGGGTGAACACGAGCGTGCCGTTGGCGCCCAGGTTGAGGATCGACGACACGGGGCTCCCGATTTCAACGTCACGCGTCAGCACCGTTGCCCGGATCGGGGCCTTGATCGTCGCATTCGCAAGCTCTTCTTCCGCGCTCTCCAGCGCCGCTCGCGACTGCGCAACGTTCGCGATCGCTTCGGTCACCCTGGCACGGCTGATCACCAGCTGACCCTGGGCGGCTGCCTGCCGGTTCAGCGCCTGCTCGAGCGCGTTTCTGGTCTCATCGAGGCTCGACTGCGAGACCAGCTTCTGATCGAAGAGCTGCTGCGCGCGCACCGAATTCCGCTGTGCAAACTCGACGTCTGGTGACTGCGCCTCGATCTCGTTCTTCTTCAGCTGCGCGGCCGCGGCCTCGTGCGCCGCTTCGGCCCCCTGCAGATTGGCGCGGGCCTGACGGAGGCGTGCTGTAAGATTTTCGCGATCGAGCTCGGCGAGCACCTGGCCGGGCTGCACGAGCTGGTCGACGTCCACGTACAGCTTTTCGATGATGCCGTTCGCCTTCGATTTGATTTCGACCTTGGTGATCGGCTCGACCCGGCCGGTTGCGACGACCGACCGCCGCATCGTGCCGCGCTCGACGACGGCGATCTGTGCCGGATCGAGTGTGGTCGAGGCGCCCGTCAGCGCCGAAATGCCCCAGACGGCGCCTGCCACCATCAGGACGAGGGCGGCGAGAAAGGTCCGTTTGCGGGATTTCTTCATAGGCACCTTGGTTTTTACGGACCGGACGGAAAAAGGGTTTCAGTGAAAAACATGTGGATTCTGCGGACATTGAACGACGGCGAGCCTGAAAAGACATTCCGAATCATGCCGGGGGGCGTCAGGACGCTGGGACGCGCCACCGGCGCCGATTTCAGCCTCGACGGTGCGCTGGTGTCCCGTGTCCATTGCCGCCTCGTCTCGCTTCCTGGCGGCGAACTGGAAGTCCGCGACCTCGAAAGCACCAACGGGACATTCGTCAACGGAAAGCGCGTGCAGACCGCAAAGCTGGTATCAGGCGATCGGATCCTGATCGGAAGGGTCGAGCTCGTCGCCGTGCGCAACAACGATTAGCCACAAGGACACAAAGACGGGGTGAACCACAAAGGTCACAAAGGTCACGAAGCGCTAGAACACAAAGGACCTATTTTTCTTTGTGCTCTAACCTTGGTGTCCTTTGTGACCTTTGTGGTTCAACTCGTCTTTGTGGTCTTCGCAGCGAGATATTCGAGAACAAACGGATTCGTCGTCTTCTCTCGTTCAATCGTGGTGTCCGGCCCGTGGCCCGGATGCACGATACGGTCGTCTCCAAGTGGAAACAGGACTTCAGTAATCGATCGCATCAGGATCGCGTAGTCGGCGCCAGGCAGATCGGTCCGTCCAATCGAGCCGGCGAAGAGCGTGTCCCCGACGAACAGGTCGGTTCCCGGGGATCCCTTCTTCCCAATCTGCAGACAAACGCCGCCCGGGGAATGGCCCGGCGTGTGATGCAGTCGCACGTCGTAATCGCCGAAATGAAGCGCCGTCATGTCGTAGAAAACGTCCACTGGCGGTTGCTTCCTGGTTTTGAAGCCGAACATCGCCCCCTGCTGTTCGATCGCGTCGTACAGAGGAAAGTCGTCCTGATGCAGACACACGGGAACATCGAGCGCTTCCTTGGCGGTGCGTACACCGGTGATGTGATCAATATGGGCGTGCGTCAGCAGGATGTACTGCACCTGCAGGTCGTGGTCGCGGATCGCTGCAAGCAGTCCGTCCACCTCGTCACCTGGATCGACGATGACCCCTTCACGGGTTCGCTCGCATCCGATGACAAACCCGTTCTTGTAGAACGGCGCCTCTGCGCGGACTTCGAGGATCATTCACTACAATCCTACACATGATTGTGTGTGTCCTCGACGACCTGCTCTTCTCGGTGAAGATCTCGACCGCCGCAAAGGCGATCGGGGCCGACATCTACTTCGAGCGGACACCGGGGGCGGCGGTGGACCGGATCAAGGAGAAGCAACCTACGCTCGTGATCCTCGACCTGAACAGCTCAAGGCTGCACCCGATGAGCGTCATCGCGGACCTGAAGGCCGATCCGCTGACGAAGGCGATCCGCACGCTTGGCTTCGTGTCCCACGTACAGACCGACACGATTGCCGCCGCGCGCGAAGCTGGAATCGACGAAGTGCTCGCGCGCTCGGCGTTCGCGGATCGTCTGGGGGACATTCTGAAGGGCTAGCGCGAAAACCACCAGACCACTGCCGCAATCCCCAGCAGAATCAGGACGGTCATGGTCAGGATGCCACCGATATTGCTCGGACGCGGCTCATCCTCCGGTTCGTCATCGAACAGTCCGCGCGCGTCGAGAATCGCACCGGCGCTTCGAAGCCCGGCGGCAAACGCGGCGGAGCTCTGATACCGGCTGTCCGGATTCGGCGCGACGGCCTTCAACACCACCTCGTCCAGCTCGGGCGGTACGTGGGGATTGGTGGCGCTCGGGGCGGCTGTACCGCGATGCAGCGGACGCTTCCCGGTCAGCATCTCGAACAGCACGGCGCCCACCGAATAAATATCGGAGCGCTCGTCCGACAGCACCCCCTGCGCCTCTTCGGGCGAATCGTAATCGTGAAGCCGCGCGTCGGTCGAGGACGCGAAACCCTCGCGGGACGCGAGCGCAAACGCCGGGATCTTCGCGTGTCCCTTTGCCGTGATCACGACCGACTCGGGACTCAGGCCGCCGTGCACATAGCCGCACGCATGCGCGTCCGCAACGGCGTCTGCCATCTGCACGGCGAGGTCCAACGCACGCCGCACGTTGATCGGCCGCCCGCCCATTTCGGATCGCAGCGACTGACCCTTGAGGAACTCGAACACGAGATAGATGCGTCCCTCGTGCTCGCCGACGTCGAACAGGGTGGTGACGTTTGGATGCGAGAGCGCCGCAAGACCTCGGGCGTTACCGATGAACTCCTCGCGCGCGCCTGGAGCGGTGAATCCCGCCGGGAGGAGCCGCACAGCGACCGTGCGGCCAAGCTTCGTGTCGCGCGCGCGGAACAATTCGCCCGGTCCGGCGGGCTCCAGCCGCTCGAGCAGGTTGTAGTGCGCGACGACGGCGAGAGGGCCGGGGATCGTGTCGCTCATTCAGTCTTCTGCTCGATGACGGTCTGCACCAGCTCTTTGGCGTCGCCGATCTGCTCGAGCACGATCGCGATGTCGAGCGTGGGTCGCCCCGGCATCCGCGTGCTCTGGCAGTAGACGCCGTGCTGGCCGATCATCGCCAGTGCGTCGGTGAGCAGATCGAGCGCAACGGCAAGCCGCCCGCGACCCGATCCCATCATCGTTTCGTGTACTTCGAGAGCGTGCCGGTGTTTGTCCAACGCGCCCATCATCAACCTTTCTTCGGCGGCCGCGCCGGACGGATTTCCACGCGACTCGGAAGACTGCGCGACGGATGGGCCAGGAGATCGGTCACGACCTCGGCCACGTCCTCGGGCGCGAGCTTCCAGTCCTGACCGCTCAGCTGCTGACCGCTGAACGCCGTGTTCACCGATCCCGGCATCACGTACGCGACGCGAATGCCGTCGTGCCTGACCTCCTGCATCAGCGATTCGCTGAAGGCGTTGAGGCCCGACTTCGAGGCGCAGTACGCAGCCCCGTCGGGAAATGCGTTCTTCCCGGCCAGGCTGCTGATGTTGATGATCCATCCGCCGCCGCGCCTGCGCAGGTGGGGCAGCGCCGCGTGACAACAATAAAAGACGCCGGTGAGATTGGTTTCGATGACGTCGTGCCACTGCTCGACCGACATCGCCGACACCGGCGTGAAGACACTGATACCGGCGTTGTTGACGAGCACGTCGATCCCGCCGAAGCGCAACGCCACCGCATCCAGCATGCGTTCGACGTCCTCGTATTTGCGCACATCGGCGCGTTGCGCGATCACAGCGCCACCGCCCGCAACGGACTCCAACTCGTGTGACGCGTCCGCAAGGCGCTTTTCACTGGTTCCCGTGATCATCACGCTGGCGCCGCGCGTCAGCAGCGCGCGGGCAATCGCGAGTCCAATGCCGCGCGATCCGCCGGTCACGACCGCGCTCTTGCCCGTCAGTGTCGACATCATTACAACGCCCGCCTCCGCGCCGCACGCTTCGGCGCGCCAAGTAGAATACTCCACCGAATCATGACGACCGTCGCGATCATCGGCGCGGGTGACATCGGCGGCGAGTGCGCGCAGGCGCTCGCGGCGCGGGATCACATCAGTCACATTCTCGTGATTGACTCGACCGCGAAGGCGGCCTCCGGTAAAGCGCTCGACATCAGGCAGTCAGGCGCGATCAGGGGCTTCCACACGCAACTGGACGGCACCGACGACTGGTCGCGCGCGACGGGCTGCACAGCGTGTGTGATTGCGGACCGTTTCGCGCCCGGATCGCCTGAGTGGCAGGGGGAAGAGGGGCTTGCAATGATCAGGCAGCTGGCGCCAGCCTGCAATGATGCGCCGCTGGTCTTCGCGGGGGTGATGCAGAGCGATCTCATTGCCGCCTCTGTGCGCGAGGCGCGTGTCGAGCGCCGTCGGGTGATCGGATCGGCATCTGAGGCGCTGAGCGCTGCGATCGCGGCAATCGTCGCGATGGAAGCCGGGTGCTCACCCGATGAAGTGTCGCTGGCGGTGCTTGGCGCGCCACCGGGGTCGTTCGTCGTTCCGTGGAGCGACGCCTCGATCGGTGGTTACGCCCTCGACCGGGCCCTGTCTCAGGTGCAGCTTACCCGCATCGAGGGGCGTGTCGCGCGCTTGTGGCCGCCTGGCCCGTGCACGCTCGGCGCCGCGGCAGCGCGAACCGTTGAAGCAATCCTCGATGCGTCGCGCCGGTCGTACAACGTGCTGACGGTGCTGAGCGGCGAGTTCGGCGTGCGCGACCGGGTGGGTACTCTGCCCGCCCTCCTGGCGTCCCGCGGCATCGTTCAGACACGTGTACCGTCCCTGAACACGCGGGAGCGCGTCCAACTCGACACCGCACTGAGTGCCCGATAGGGGGAACCTGTCGGGATTCGGGATTCGGGATTCGGGATTCGGGATTCGGGATTCGGGACTCGGGATTCGGGATTCGGGACTCGCGATTCGCAACTCGCAACTTGCATCACCGCCATATAGGATCGCTTTGTGAGGAAGCTCGCGTGCCTCGGCGTGGGGTTGGTCCTGCTGACGGTCTCAAGCCGCGCAGCATTGCCGCCGATCGATGCAGACCGCCTCCTTGATCACATCAAGGTTCTCGCGTCCGACGAGATGAAAGGGCGGGCGGACGGCAGTCCTGAGCTGAATCGGGCAGCCGATTACATCGCGGAGCAGTTCAAGAATATCGGGCTGATTCCGGGCGGCGACGTGTCCGCCGACGTGGCCGCCGAAGCGCGGAGCGCGACGGCGGAGACACTGGCCGCCAGGGCGGGCGGCCGCGGCTGGTTCCAGCCCTTCGAGCTGGTAGCCGGACTCGCCGTTGGAAGCGGCAACTCACTCGTCCTGTCGGATCGTGGGCGATCGGTCAACCTCGTCCTTGGATCCACGTACTACCCGCTGTCGACGGTACCCAATGAGGCCCCCGAAACCCCCTCGCAGCAGCTGGAGAGTCTGCCGCTGGTTTTTGCCGGATTCGGCCTCTCGGCGGCGCAGGCCAGCTATGACGACTATGCCGGCCTCGACGTGTCGGGCAAAGCCGTTCTCATCTTCAGTCACGAACCGCAAGAGGCCGACCGAAACAGCTCATTGAATGGAAACCGGCCGATGCCGGAATCGACGCTCTACAGAAAAGCGGAAACCGCCCACAACCGGGGAGCACGCGTCCTGCTTGTCGTTTCGGATCCGTCACACGCAACCGACGAAGGCCTGTACCACTCCTTCGAGGTCATGCCGGATGCCGATGAGGCGGGGATGCCCGTGCTGCGGGTACGGCGCAACGAGGTGCAGCCTTTACTCGATGCATGGGGGCTCGACGCGCTGGCGATCCAGATCAATCGCGACCTTCGGCCGAGATCGAAGCCGCTGAACATGGCGCGCGTGGATTACACCGAGTATCTCGCGCACGATCGACGTCCGGTGCGCAATGTCGTGGGGATCATTCCCGGATCGGACCCCGCAAAAGCAGGCGAAGCGATCGTCATTGGCGCCCACTATGACCACGTCGGTCTCGGCGGCCGGTTGTCTGTGACGCCCGACCGGACAGGAGAGATTCATAACGGCGCGGACGATAACGCGTCAGGAACGGCATCCATCATCGAGATCGCACGCGCCGCGATGGCGGAACGCGATCGGTTTCCGCGGACGCTGATCTTCGTTGCGTTTGCGGGCGAGGAGCGCGGGCTGCTGGGCTCCGCGCACTACGTCAAGGCGCCGCCAGTGGCACTCGCGAATACGGTCGCGATGCTGAACCTCGATATGGTCGGTCGAGCACGCGGCGCCGTCGACGTGAGCGGGCTCAACACCGGCAACCTGAAGACCGACCTCATGGCGGCTGCACAGGCGACCGGGGGGCTCGACATCAAACAGGAGGGACCGGGCCCGGGGCGAAGCGACGACTCGAACTTCCTTGACGCGCGAGTGCCGGCGGTCAATTTCTTTACCGGATTCCACACCGACTATCACCGGCCAACCGACGACTGGGACAAGATCGACAAGGATGGAACGGCGCGGGTCGCGGCGCTCGCCCTCGAATTCGCTGCGCGTATTGCGCGGAACTCTCAGCTTCGCAAATAACTCCCAACCGCCAATTCCCAACTCCCAAGGCGTGTCTTGGGAGTTGGGATTTGGGATTTGGTGTTTACGAGTACGCGGGCGTGGGACGGTGCAGATTGAGGCCTGTCGTGAAATCCTGCAGCCGCGTGCGAAGCATCAGCCGTCCGCGATGGAGCCGCGACTTGAGCGTCTGATCCTTGACGCGAAGCCGGGTGCTCGCTTCCTCGGTGGTCAACCCCTCGATATCGCGCAGTACGACTGGCGCGCGATATATCTCAGGCAGCTCCTGAATCGCCGTCACCACGGCCTGCCGCAGCTGTGCGCGAAGCAGCGCTTCGTCAGGCATGTTCGACCAGTCGGATGGCTCCCGCAGCGCCCGCCGGCGGTCGTCCTCTCCGTCGCGCGCCTGATCGTGGTGTTCAGCCGCCCGCGCCAGCCGGGAATTCCGGAGCCGCGACATGGCGGTGTTGAACGTGATGCGGTAAATCCACGATGAAAGGGCCGAATCGCCGCGAAACGCGCCGATCTTACGGTAAACCTTGACCAGAACGTCCTGGGTGACTTCCTCGGCGTCTTCCCGGTTCTTCATCTGGCGGAGGGCAAGTTGGTAAATCCTTGATCCATAACGCTCTGCAAGCTCGTGCACGGCCGCCTCATCCCGCGCCTGCAGCCTCGCGATCAGCTGGCGGTCCTCGATCCTGTTCATGGGTGTCCTCTTTTAGTTGGGAGAACACCGACCGATTCGGTCTTATTCCCGGGCTGCCCTAGGAACCCGCGAACCTCCTTGTACTAAGGCACCTCGACGGTAGCGAACGTGAGAAGCTTGGGCACCTGAGTGGTTCTCGCAGCCGTTCTTGTCGTCGCGGCGTTGATCCTCGTCAACGCCGTCTACGTCGCCGCCGAATTCGCCGCCGTCAGCGCCCGCCGCAGCCGGATCAAGCAGCTCGCCGAGGAGGGTAATCCGCTCGCCTCCTGGCTGGTGCCGATCCTCGAAAAGCCCGAGTCCCTCGATCGGTATATTGCCGCCTGCCAGATAGGCATCACCGTATCCGGGCTGGTCCTGGGTGCCTACGCGCAGGCAACCATAGCCGGCGCCCTTGCGCCCTGGGTGGCAGCGGCGGGCTTGCAGGAAAGCACCGCCCAGTCCGTTTCGATCGGCATAGTGCTCCTGCTCTTGACCGTGGCGCAGGTCATCTTCTCGGAGCTCGTACCGAGGTCGCTGGCGCTTCAATACCCCACTCAGGCGGCGTTGTATGCGGTCGTGCCGATGGCGCCGTCGCTCTGGGTCTACCGGCCGCTAATCACGTGGCTGAACGGCACGAGCCTCGTCCTTCGACGCCTGATCGGCGCGCCGCCGAAGACGCATCGTCACATTCATTCGCCGGAAGAGATCGAGCTGTTGATCGCGGAGAGCCGCGACGGCGGCCTCCTGGAACCGGACGAGCATCGCCGCCTGCGCCGCGCGCTGCGACTGAACATGCGGCAGGCGAAGCAGCTGATGGTCCCGCGGCTCGAAATCTCGGCGATTGACATCGCGACGCCGCTCGACGATGTAATTCGCCTCGTCGCGCAGAGTCCGTACTCCCGTCTGCCCGTCTATCGCGAATCGATCGACAACATCGTCGGCATGCTGCACACCAAGGATCTCGTGCGGTGGCTGGTGAGCGGGGTGGCCAGCGACACGCTCGAGAGCGTGATCCGCCCGATTACAAGCGTCCACGAGAGCGTGACCGTCGACCGCGTCCTGCGCCACCTGCGCGAGCGCCGGACACATCAGGCGCTGGTCGTCGACGAGTTCGGCGGGACCTCAGGACTGATCACGCTCGAGGACGTGCTCTCGGAACTGCTTGGCGACGTCGGCGATGAGTTCAAGGCAGGCGAGCCTGTAGCCGAGACCCTGCCAGACGGGCGGGTCAGGTTGCCCGGTCAGATGCCCGTCGAGGATGCAGCCACGTTTCTGGGCACCGAGTGGGAGACGGAGGCGGCGACCGTCAACGGCTTCATTACTCAGGCGCTCGGTCACTTGCCAACGACCGGTGAGCGCGTCGCCATCGGCGAGTTCGAGTTCGAGGTCGAGGATGTGCGGCGGCGCGCGCTCGTGTCCGTGCTGGCGCGACGGATCAGGGCAGCCGGGCGTGAGGGGGAGGATTCGTGACCGACGCCTTCGTCACGCTCGGCCTCATCCTGCTGTTCCTGCTCGCGAACGGCTTGTTCGTTGCCGCGGAGTTTTCGATCGTCGGGGCGCCGCGTGCAACTCTCGAACATCAGGCCTCTCTGGGCAACGCGCTGGCCCGTCGCGTGGTGGCGATCCTCGACAACGCGCGCCGCCGGAATCGATATCTGGCGACTACGCAAATCGGCGTATCGCTCGCGAGCCTCGGCCTTGGGATGTATGGGGAGCACGTGATCGCTTCCTGGATAGCGGCCTGGCTCGAGCCGCTCGATCTCACACGATGGATCACGGCCCACACCGTCGGGAGCGTCGTAGCCGTCACCATCCTGACCTACGCACACATCCTGCTCGGCGAGCAGGTGCCGAAAACACTCGCGCTGCAAAGCGCGGCACGCACCGCGATGTGGGTGTCGCCCATCATCGAGGCGATCGAGAAGGCGACACTGCCTCTTGTCGTGGCGCTCGACGCGATTCGAGGGGTCGTCATGCGCGCCGTCGGCGTCAAGGGCGAAGTCGCCGAGGAGGGGCGGTACCACAGCACCGAGGAGCTTCAGTTCATCATCGAGGAAAGCCAGGAAGAAGGCCTTCTTCGCGGTGAGTCCGGGCGGATTCTGCACGAGCTGTTCGAGTTCGGCGATCTGACGGCGGCGCAAGCCATGGTGCCCCGCGTGCATCTGGTCGCGATACCCGTCGGCACCGCGACCGACGATCTGCGGCGGATCGTCCGCACCAAACCGCACACGCGATATCCCGTCCATACCGGCGACCCGGACAACATCATCGGCAGCGTTCACATCAAGGAGCTGCTGCGCCACCTCGTGTCCGACCAGCCCGTGGCCGCTGAGGATGCGCGGGAGGTTCCTTACATTCCAATGACGATGCTGCTGGACGAGGTCCTGGCGGCCATGCGGCACGGCCGCTCGCAGATGGCTGTGGTGATGGACGAGCATGGCGGCACCGCCGGGATCATCACGATTGAAGATCTGTTCGAAGAAGTCGTCGGCGAGATTGACGAAGGACGCGCCCGCACCCCGATCTCGCGCGATGCGTCTGGCCGGCTGCTGGTGAGGGGGACGGTCAGGCTCAAGGATGCCGGCGATGCGCTCGGCCGGCCGCTCGAACACCCTGAGGTTCAGACAATCAGCGGCCTCGTGCTGGCACTTCTTGGACGGCCGGTGGCGCTCGGCGACGTCGTCACCTGGACCGGTGTGCGCATCGAAGTGATCGCGATCGCGGGACGCGGCGTTCAGGACGCGGCGCTTACCGCGATGCCGCGCCTGCAGGAACCACTGCCTGCCGATCGAACACAGCCGGCAGGTGATGGATAAATCTTTCCTCGACCCCTGCCAGAGGGACGTCAGGGCCGACGATCTGCGCGAGCGAGGTCACGCCCCGGTCCGAGATGCCGCACGGCACGATCAGCTGAAAGTGACCGAGGTCGGTGTTGACGTTGAACGCGAAGCCGTGACTCGTGATCCAGCGCGAGATTCGGACGCCGATTGCGCCAATCTTGTCCGTGCCCACCCATGCGCCAGTGAGTCCGGGAATTCTCCCGGCCGTGACGCCGTAATCAGCGCAGACCCGGATCATCACTTCTTCGATGTCTCTCACGTAGCGATGTACGTCGCACCGGTCCGGTCGCAAATCCATGATCGGATAGCCGACAATCTGGCCTGGACCGTGATACGTCACGTCACCGCCGCGCCCGGTATCGTGCACTTCGATTCCGAGGTCGGCGAGACGCGCGTCGCTCGCGACGATATGCGAACGGCTCGCCCTCCGAACGCCAAGCGTAATCACTGGAGGATGCTGCAGCAGCAGCAGAAGATCCGGAATGCGCCCGGCGCGGCGCTCCTCGACGAGCTCTTTCTGCAATGCCAGGCCGTCGCCGTACGACACGACACCGAGGCGACGCACTTCGAGCGGCCGCACGTCAGAGCTCGCTTGCGTCGAAGTTCTCCAGGCGCTCCTTGACGTCGGCCATGAACTGATCCGCGACGGCGCCGTCGATGAGCCGGTGATCGTAACCGAGCGTCAGGTACGCCATCGTCCGGATGCCTATTGCGTCGTCGATGACAACGGGGCGTTTCTCGATCGTCCCGACACCGAGAATCGCAACCTGCGGCTGGTTGATGATCGGAATGCCGAACTGCGCGCCGAACTGGCCGGGATTGGTGATCGTGAAAGTACCGCCGTGGACCTCTTCCGGGTTGAGACGCTTCGAGCGCGCGCGCTCGGCGACGTCGGCAATCGCCCGGCTGAGGCCCAGCACGTTCTTCTCGTCGGCGTTCTTGACCACGGGAACGATCAGGCCGGAGTCGAGCGCCACCGCGACGCCGAGATTGATGTCCTTCCTGTAAACGACATTCTCGCCGTCAAGGGACGCGTTGACGATTGGATGGCGCCGCAGCGCGTCGACGATGACCTTCGCGATGAACGACATGTATGTCAACCGGGCGCCCGCCTGTTCGTATTCGCCCTTTTTCTGCTGGCGCAGCTTCTCGACGGTCGAGAAGTTGACATGAAACACCGAGTGCACGTGTGCGGACGTGCGCCGACTCATGACCATGTGCTCGGCGATCTTTTTCCGCATCACCGAAAGCTTCTCGACGCGATCGGCGGTCGGTCGTGGACTCTCCGGCCGCGCCGCAGGCGCACGCTCGATGTATCCGAGAATGTCGCTCTTGGTGACGCGTCCGCCGATACCGGACCCGGGGATCTGCGCGATATCGACGTCGTGATCCTTGGCAATGCGCCGGACGAGTGGAGACGATCTCCGACGGCCGTTCCCGGAATGCTCCTGCGCTGGGGCAACGGTTGAGGGCGTGACGGTCTCACGCTTGGGCGACTTGTCCGCTGCGGACGGTGTGGCGGCGACGTGTCTCGCCGTAGCTGCGGCCGGCATCTCCCCGGATGCGGACTGGCCGTCGGCCTGTCGGGTTGCCGCGCCCGGCGCGGATACCGCTTCGCCCGCCTGACCGATAGTCCCGACGACGCTGTTGACGGGAACCGTTTCCCCTTCCTTCACCTTGATGTCAGTCAGGACGCCGGCCGCCGGCGA
>Ga0114129_10001187_pt1 | contig 34607 bp, 25 predicted proteins | sample RhiMetdeltSRZDD1_FD_80071 | JGI IMG/M metagenome (GOLD analysis project Ga0114129, IMG submission 80071) | Populus rhizosphere microbial communities from Tennessee, USA - Rhizosphere MetaG P. deltoides SRZDD1 (version 2) (version 2) | ecosystem: Host-associated > Plants > Roots > Rhizosphere >...
GGCACGATTCTGTCCGACGCCGACTACAACCGCACCGACGAGAGCGGCCGGATGCAAATCTGGCGTCGCGGTCTCGGCTACATGCTGAGCAATCCCATCCTCGGCGTCGGTCCCGGCAATTTCCAGGCGGCGGAAGGCATGCTCTCGCCGTTTGCGACGCGGCAGCAATTCGGCATCGGCGTCCGGTGGAACGCCGCGCACAACAGTTACATCCAGGTCGGCGCAGAGCTCGGAATCCCGGGGCTCTGCATGTTCGTCGGCGTGATTGGCGGTGCGTTCGCGGCGCTCCGGCGGGTGAGGCGGAGCGAGATCGACAACGAGCAAGAGGGCGAAGACGGCCAAGATGAGGCAGACCGCCATGGTGCGTTCAGGCAGGCCCTCATGGCGTCGCTGATTGGTTTCGTCGTGGGCGCCTACTTCCTGTCGCTCGCCTATACCGAGATGCTCTACGTGCTCGTCGCGCTGGCGGTCGGCCTCGAGAAGGTGACCGCACTGTCGCGTGGAGCGTCGCTGACATGAGTCTTCCAGCCCTGCCGCTTGCCGCTCGTCTTGGAGGACCTCTGTATTACGCCGGCCTCCGTGCGCTGGGCGTGCCCGCCATGAATCGTCGCCTGCAGGACGCCGGAGTCATCCTCTGTTACCACAACGTCGTGTCGTCAGGCGCTGGCAACTGCGGAGATCCTGGCCTGCACCTCTCGTGCGAGCGATTCGAGCGCCAGATGCGCTGGCTCAAGTCTCGATACGCCGTCGTCACGATGAATGAGTTCGTCAACCGTCTGGTGAAAGGTCGATCCCTGCACTCGATTGCCGCCGTGACGTTCGACGACGGATATGCCGGCGTTTTCGAGCACGCCATTCCAATACTTCGGGATCTCAATCTTCCGGCAACCGTATTTCTCGTGGCGGATGCGCCCGGGAACGCGGAAGCGTTCTGGTGGGACCACCCGGAGATTCTCGAATCGCTGACGTCCGATCAACGACGACAGTTTCTGACCCTGCTTCGCGGCGACGGAGCCGCCATCACGTCCCGATACCCACGATCAGCGAACTGCGGCATTCCGGCCTCGCATCGCGCGGCCGACTGGACCGTCATTCGTAGTAGAAGCGGTTCGGGAATCGATGTGGGCGTGCACTCTGCCACGCATCGGTCCTTGCCGACTCTCACGGAATCCGAGCTCGATCGTGAGCTTGTGATCAGCCGGGAGCAGATCCACGAAGCCACAGGCGTGTGGCCAACCTTCTTCGCATATCCATACGGTTGTTGGGATACGCGCGTCCGCGATCGTGTGCGCGCTGCGGGTTACCTGGCGGCCCTGACGCTCGATAGCGGATTGAACCGGGCGTCCGCCGACCTCTGGAGTCTGCGACGGGTGAACGTTCCGGCGCGGATTTCATCTGCTGCATTCGAAGCATGGTTGGCGGGTCTTCACAGTCCCCGGAGGCATTGATGCCGCCGCTCGACGGAAGCGTCGCTGGGCTCCGGATCGCCCAACTGATCGAGTGCGACGGCCCCGGCGGGGCCGAACGCGTCGTCGCGGATCTTGCGGCGGCGTTTCAAGCGGCCGGTGCCCGGAGCGTGGTGTTTCTGCCTGCCAATGGAGATGGATGGCTGGCGCGTCAGCTCGAAGGTACCGGCGTCACGGTCGAACATTTTAGAATCACTCGTCCCTTTTCGCCGGCGTGTGCGCGGTCACTGGCGGCGGCCCTTCGCCGTCATGAGATCGATGTGGCACACAGTCATGAATTCTCACTCGCCGTCTACGGCAGCTGGGCTTCGTGGCTTGCCGGCGTCCAGCATGTCATCACCATGCACGGCAGCCGTTACTACGCGCAGCGGCTCCGCCGGCGACTCGCCATGCGCGCTGCCATAGGACTGAGCGGTCGCACGATCGCCGTATCGAACGGTCTCGCGGACGACCTGAGCCGCGATCTTCGGGTGCGACGCACCAGGATCGGGATGTTCCGCAACGGCGTCCGACACGTCCGGCCGGAGCGGATCACCCTTCGGGAGGAGCTTGGCCTGCGGGCGTCCGATCGCTTGCTCGTCTCCGTTGGCAACCTCTACGCGGTCAAGGGTCATCAGTATTTGATCGATGCGATCGGACTCCTTTCAGATCGACATCCGACGGTGCATCTCGCGATCAGCGGCCGTGGCGATCTGGCCGAGGCGCTTGCCGCGCGCGCCCGAGCCAATGGCGTCGGCGATCGTCTGCACCTGCTCGGATTGAGATCCGACGTCGCAGCCGTGCTCGCTGCCGCAGACCTCTTCGTCCTTCCATCGCTTTCCGAAGGTCTGCCACTCGCACTTCTCGAGGCGATGTTTGCCGGTTGCCCGATCGTCGCGAGCGACGTCGGTGAAGTCGGCGCGACGCTGGCGCACGGCAATGCCGGCGTGCTCGTGGAACCTGGCAATGCGCGCGCGCTGGCAAATGCGCTCGACGGTTTGCTAAGCGACGTCACGCGTGCGCGCGAGCTCGGCAAACGCGCGGCCGAACGCGCTGCCGCAGAGTACGACGTGTCGCAAATGGTTTGTCGGTACCGCGATGTGTACCACGAGCTTCTCGAACGCCAGCGGCCTTCCGTGATGAACGTTTCCGCGCTGCACGCGCGGTCCCGCAGCTAGCTTCCTTGGCCTGAAGGGAGATTCGTAATGAAAGTCGTTCGTCGGGCAGTCCTCTTCACTCTTGGTGTGTTTGCACTCACGCTCAGTTCAGACGCACCGCAAGCCCAGTCAGGCGCCTCAATCACACCGGACAACGCCGCGATTCTCGTGGGACAGACGCAGCAGTTTACGGCCAACGGATTATCCACGCCGGGCGCCATCGCCGGCGGCGGCTATCACACCTGCATGTTGATGTCCGATCGATCGGTGCGCTGCTTCGGCGAAAACAACTGGGGGCAGCTTGGCAACAACAGCTTCTCGAACTCGTCCACGCCGGTGATCGTCAGCGGCCTGACGACGGCGGTCGCGGTGGACAACGGGATCGAGCATTCGTGTGCTCTGGCAGCAGACGGAACCGTGCGTTGCTGGGGAACGAACTTCGTCGGTCAGCTCGGCGACGGCACGTTTGGTGGACTCTCTGCGGTCCCGAAAACCGTTCAGAACCTGTCGGGTGTCACGTCCTTTGTGGCAGGAGGGTTCCACAACTGCGCCGTTCTCTCCGATTCGACGGTGAAATGCTGGGGGCGCAATCAGGACGGTCAGGTCGGCAACGGCAACAACACGACCGACGTCAGCCCTCCATCGGCGCCCGTCTCCGGGCTCGGTGCCGTCGCCGCGATTACCGCTGGCGGCTACCACACCTGCGCGCTGATGCCGGATTCGACGGTCCGTTGCTGGGGACGCAACGCTCGCGGCCAGCTCGGTGACGGCACGACCAATCAGTCGTCGACGCCCGTGACCGTCAGCGGTCTCACGACGGCCACCCAATTGACGGGGGGGCTCTACCACAGCTGCGCGCTGCTGCGCGACGGCACCGTGCAGTGCTGGGGAGAGAATGCGAACGGGCAGCTAGGCAACACGCTTCCGTTTTCCTCCGTGCCCACCACTGTTGGCGGAATCACCAACGCCGTGGGGGTCAGCGCTGGTGTGTTTCATACTTGCGCCCTTTTGTCGGACGGCACGGCACGCTGCTGGGGACAGAACACCAACGGCGAGCTTGGCAACGGCACCACCACTGACTCCTCGTCGCCCGTCGTCGTCAGCGGCCTGAACGGCGCGATTTCGGTTGTGGGCGCCGGCCTTCACACATGCGCGCTGATGTCGAATCGATCGGTGCGTTGCTGGGGCTGGAACGTATATGGACAGCTTGGAAACGGCAATACGACCGACTCGTCGACGCCCGTCAGTGTCGTCGGCACGGGTGTGACCTGGACCAGCAGCACTCCTGCCGTCGCGACGATTGACGCGGGCGGTCTGGCGACCGGCGTCGCGCGCGGAACCACCACGATTAGTGCAACAGACAGCTCCGGCACCAGCGCAATTACATCGCTGACCGTTCGGGACTTGTTCGCGCTCAGCGTGAGCCGGCAGGGCGCCGGGACGGGCACCGTCACCTCTGCGCCGGCCGGCATCAATTGCGGCAGCACTTGCTCGGCGACGTTCGTCAGCGACTCGCAGGTCACCCTGACCGCGGCGGCTGATTCGGGATCCATCTTCACCGGCTGGACTGGATGCGATTCGGTTTCCGGAACCACTTGCACGGTGACGATGAGCGGCGCGCGGTCGGTCAGCGCCGGCTTCGATCTACAGAGCGTCACACTGACGGTTGGCAAGACAGGCGCAGGGACCGGCACGGTCACGTCGAGTCCTGCCGGGATTGCATGCGGCGCTGATTGCTCCGAGCCGTACGCCAGCGGGACGACCGTGACGCTGACCGCCACTCCGGACGCCACCTCTGTCTTCACCGGCTGGACTGGATGCGACGCGACGTCCGGCGCGACCTGCAGCGTGACGATGAGCGCGGCACGATCGGTGACAGCGGCTTTCGATCTGCAGCGCTTCACGCTGACGGTTGGCAAGACGGGCGCAGGCACCGGCACGGTCACGTCGAGTCCTGCCGGGATTGCATGCGGCGCTGATTGCTCCGAGCCGTACACCAGCGGGACGACCGTGACGCTGACCGCCACTCCGGACGCCAGCTCGGTCTTCACCGGCTGGACTGGATGCGACGCGACGTCGGGCACGAGCTGCAGCGTGACGATGAGCGCCGCGCGATCGGTGACAGCGGCTTTCGATCCGCAGCGCTTCACGCTGACGGTTGGCAAGACAGGCGCAGGGACCGGCACGGTCACGTCGAGTCCTGCCGGGATTGCATGCGGTGCTGATTGCTCCGAGCCGTACAACAGTGGCACGCCGGTGACGCTGACGGCGGCGGCTGGTGCCGGATCGCTCTTCATCGGCTGGACCGGCTGCGATGCGGTTAGTGGCACGACGTGCAGCGTCACGATGAACGCGGCGAAGTCAGTCACGGCGGCGTTCGACGTGCAGCGCTTCACGTTGACGGTCGGGAAGAGCGGCGCGGGCGACGGCACGGTCACATCGAGTCCTGCCGGAATCGCGTGCGGCGCCGACTGCTCGGAGCCCTACAACAGCGGCACGACGGTCACCTTGACCGCGGCTGCGGCGAGCGGCTCACTGTTCGCGGGCTGGACCGGTTGCGACGCGGTTTCAGGTGCGACGTGCACGATCGCCATGAGCGGCGCAAAGACGGTTACCGCAACATTCAACCTGCAGTTCTTCACTCTCGGCGTCAGCAAGACCGGGCGCGGCAGCGGCACGGTGACCTCCAGCCCTGCGGGGATCAACTGCGGATCGACGTGCGCTGCGTCCTTCTCGAGCACGACCGTCGTCACGCTGACGGCGTCACCGAATCTTCTCTCCGCGTTCACCGGATGGACCGGATGTGACGCTGTGTCCGGCAACACCTGCACCGTGAGGATGAGCGCGGCGAGATCCGTCACCGCTGGGTTCAGGATTCTCGGTCTCCTCTAGCCTTTCGGCACTACCTCGAGGAATTCGTCATGTACCCATCGATCAAGAAACTGAAGTACGCAGTGGCAGGCCTGCTTGCCCTGCCGCTCACCGTCGTGTTAGTGCGAGCTCAGACTCCGGGTCCGAGTGTCGCGCCAGCGAATCCATCGATTCTCGCCGGGCAGACGCAGCAGTTCACGGCGAACGGGCTGGCCACGCCTGCCACGATCGCCGGCGGCGGCTATCACACGTGCATGCTGATGGCCGATCAGTCCGCGCGCTGCTTCGGCGAGAACAACTGGGGGCAGCTCGGGAACGGCGGCTTCTCGAATTCGTCCACGCCGATCCCTGTCAGCGGCATGGCAACCGCGGTCAGGCTCGGCACTGGCATCGAACACAGCTGCGCGCTCGTCGCGGACGGCACGGTGCGCTGCTGGGGAACGAATTATGTCGGACAGCTCGGTGACGGGACGTTCGGCGGACTCTCTGCGCTCCCGAAAACGGTGCAGAACCTGTCGAGCGTGAGCGAGCTTGCCGTTGGCGGTTTTCACAACTGCGCAATCTTTCCTGATCGATCCGTAAAGTGCTGGGGGCGCAATCAGGACGGCCAGATCGGCAACGGCGACAGCACTACCGACGTGAGTCCGCCGTCGCAGCCGGTCTCGGGCCTCGGTCCGGTCGCGGCGATCGCGGCCGGCGGTTACCACACCTGCGCGCTGATGCCGGACTCGACGGCGCGGTGCTGGGGACGCAACGCTCGCGGCCAGCTCGGTAACGGCACGAGCAATCCGTCATCGACACCGGTCGTCGTGAGCGGCATGACGAACGCCGCGGCGCTGAGCGGTGGCTTCTACCACACGTGCGCGCTGCTGCGCGACGGCACGGTGCAGTGCTGGGGAGACAACGCCAACGGACAGATCGGCAACACGCTCGCGTTCTCCTCGGTCCCGGTGACCGTCGACGGTATTGCCAACGCAGTCGCCGTGAGCGCGGGCGTCTTTCACACCTGCGCCCTGCTCGCCGACGGCACGGTCCGCTGCTGGGGCCAGAATTCCAACGGTCAGCTTGGCAACGGCACGACGACGAATTCCTCGTCACCTGTCATCGTGAACGGCATAAGCGGCGCGATCGCCGTCGTGGCCGGTGGCCTTCACACGTGCGCGCTGATGCCGGATCGATCGGCGCGGTGCTGGGGCTGGAACGTCTACGGACAGCTCGGAAACGGCAACACGACCGACTCGCCCACGCCCGTGAGCGTGACGGGAACCGGGATGACCTGGACGAGCAGCAACCCGTCGGTCGCAACAATCGACGCGGCTGGGCGCGCGACCGGCGTGAGCAGGGGAACAACGACGATCGCGGCCACCGACAGCTCCAACAACAGCGCCAGCACGACGCTGACGGTGCGGGAGCTGCTCACGCTCGGCGTCGTTCGCCAGGGTGATGGCAACGGCACGGTGACGTCGGCTCCCGCCGGCATCAATTGCGGCACCACCTGCTCCGCGTCGTTCGTGAGCGACTCGCAGGTCACGCTGACCGCGGCGCCCGGCGCCGACTCACTCTTCACAGGATGGACGGGCTGCGACTCGGTCTCGGGCGCGACGTGCACCCTGACGATGGGCAGCACGAAGTCGGTGATGGCGATCTTCATGCTGAAGCGCTTCACGCTGACGGTTACGAAGCCGGGCGTCGGCAGAGGCACGGTGACATCGACACCTGTCGGGATCGATTGCGGGACGGCGTGCTCGAGCGATTATGTGACCGGCACGACCGTGACCTTGACGGCTACCGCCGCGCTCGGGTCGGTCTTCACCGGATGGACCGGATGCGATGCGGTCAGCGACACGTCATGCACCGTCGCGATGACCTCCGCGAAAACGGTCAGCGCGAACTTCCTCGGAATACCGTTCCCATAACGTGAAGCCATGCAACACTCCAACGCACACGCGCTCGGGATCTGGGCCGCGGGCATCGGCGTCGGACTTCGCACGCTCCGAAAGGAGCCGGTGCTGGGTTTGAAGCGGCTCGCGCTGCCGGTGAGCTACTGGCGGGCCGTGGAGTTCGCCTACGCGTGGCGTCAGCTCGATCGGCCGCGCGGCGCGCGCATCCTGGATGTCGGCAGCCCGAAAGATCTGGCGATCATGCTCGCTCGTCACCGCGGGTACGAGATCGTCGCGACCGACATTCTTCCTGAGGCGATCGATCTGAGCCGGCGCTACGCGAAAGCACAAGGACTGGATGGGCGCGGTCCGGGCCGCGTCCATTCCGAAGTGCAGGATGGCCGCGCCTTGCCGTATCCCGACGGATCCTTCGACGCCGCGTATTCCGTGTCGGTGCTGGAGCACATTCCGTATCGCGGCGATTCGGTTGCCATCGCTGAACTCCTGCGCGTCGTCCGGCCGGGCGGTCTCGTGGTTGTGACGGTTCCCTACGATCGCCGATATCGAGAAACGTTCGTCGACGACTCTGTCTACGAGCGCAAGCGAGTCGGATCGGAGCCAGTGTTCTTCGAGCGGCACTACGATCGCGAGTCGCTTGCGACGCGTCTGCTTGGTTCGGAAACAGGTGAAGTCATCGACCTGAATCTGTGGGGCGAAGGCCTCGTGCGGATGGAGGCTCTGCTCAACCGGCTGGGCCCCCTGCGTGCGGCGCTCTCGCCGCTCGAAGCATTTCTATCGACGGCGCTGCTGCGCCAGGTCGAGCCGGACGGCAGGGGCCACCCCATGGCGGCGTTCCTCACGCTGCGCCGCCGCGTGCGGCCATCTTCATCATTTGCGTCGGCGTGGTCGACGGCTAACGCGTCGAGAGGCGTACGTGGTCGAACCAGTAATGATCGGTCTGACGCTTCCGTGCGCCACTATTGCCACCCCATGTCGGGCTCAGCTTGAAGACGTCGAAGTCGTGTGAGTTCCTGACGTCGGTGTGGCTGCCTTGCAGCACGCCATCGAGCCACCACTTCAGAGTGCCGGTCGAGAGCTGCGAGAACCACTCGACCTTGTGCCAGACGCCGAGCGTCACCGTCGTGGCGTTGACGTTCGGATCGCGCCAGCGAAAGTCGCCGGGATACTCCGGCAGCACGTGAAGCCGCCGATCGGGAAGCATGATCAGAAACTGCTGACCGCCGCCTTCGCCGCCGCCGTTGAACAGAAACGCGATCTTGTTGCCGTTCGGACCGAGATCGAACGGCAACGAGGCTTTCCACCAGAAGGCCACATACATCTCGCTTGCGGCGAGACCGGCGGCCGCGTTCGTGAAGAGCCGAAGACGGGACGCGATGCCGCCGAGGGTGCGGGGGTAATAGATCGTGCCCGGTGCGGTGCCTTCCACCATTCCCTGCGGATACACGAAGTCGTAGACCTGAGGGGGCGAGACCGGCGCGGTGGGATCCGAAGCAAGCTGAACGACACCTTGTAAAGGACCGGGCGGCAGTCCGTGGACGATGCTCCAGCCAGGACTGCCAGGAATCGGAACGTCGCCCTCAGTCGGAGGTGGCTGATCGAATCCCCAGTCGGTCAGGATCCTGAAGCCCGCCGGCTCATTCGGTGAGCTCGCGGTCGGCGGAGATGGAGCCACGGACGTCGAGCAGGCGACGGCAAGGCCGAAGGAGAGCAGCGCGAAGGAAGAACCGGCAGCGCGACAAGACATCGCGTCTTCGACGGAGCGTACCACACTCCGTCGAAGAGACGATTGCGTCTGGCGCTAGCGAACGCTGAGGTGCACGTGATCGAACCAGTAGTGGTCGGTCTGTTGCTTCGCGGCGCCGCTGTTTCCGCCCCAGGTGGGGCTGAACTGGAACATGTCGAAGTTGAACGAGTTCGTCACGTTCGTGTAGCTGCCCTGCAGCACGCCGTCGAGCCACCATTTCAACGTGCCGTTGGAGACGTTGCAATACCACTCGATCTTGTGCCACACGCCGAGCGTGACAACGGTCGCGTTCACGTTCGCCGTTCGCCACTGGAAGTCACCCGGGTACTCCGGCAGCACGCGAAGTTTTCCGTCGGGCATCAGGATCATGAACTGCTGTCCGCCGGCTCCGCCGCCCCCGTTGAAGAGGAACGCGATCTTGTTGCCGTTGGGACCGTAATCGAACGGCGATGACGGCTTCCACCAGAAGCCTGCAAACGCTTCGCGTGCACCGAGGCCAGGGTAGTACACCGTCGCAGGAGCATTACCTTCGACCATCCCCTGCGGATACACGAAGTCGTAGACAGCTGGTGCCGATGCTGGGGCAGTGGCATCGGTGGCAAGCGTTGCCCAGCCTCGCGAGGATCCGGGCACGGCGTTGGCTACGACTTTCCAACCCGGGCTGCCAGGGATCGTCACGTCACCCGATGTCGGGATGGCGAGGTTGAGTCCCCAGTCGGTGCGAAGCGTCATCCCTGTTGGCTCGTTCGGCCACGACGTCGATCCTGAACCGCTGACGGTGATCGCGGACGTGCCCACCTGGCCTTCGCTCGTCGCCGAGACGGTCGCCGTGCCCGCCGCGACAGCGGTCACCAAGCCGCTGCTGCTGACGGTGGCCACGCTGAGATTGGAGCTGCCCCACACGATGCTCCGGCCGGTGAGAACGTTGCCACTGGCATCTTTCAACGTTGCGGTGAGCTGCTGCGTCGCAGGCGGCGCGAGCGTCGCGGTTGCGGGCGATACCGTCACCTGCGCCACGGGCGGCAGAGTGCTGGCGCCGATGATCCTCACGTTCGTTGGCGCACCAGGTGGACGCGGCCCCGAGGGCGGCAGACAGCCGATATAGCTCGTGGCTGCCACCACGTGATCGAATCTGATGCTGCCGCTGAAGCCGACCGGATCGTTGGGCGAATAGTTCTGAAGCCAGATCCAATTGATGTTCAGCGTGGAGTCGCTTCGCCAGCGCAGCCCCTCGAACGGAGTGCCGCTCGGACTTTGCGTGAAGTTTCCGCCGAGCCACGACCCGTTGGGGAAGCCCAGGCCAACGTGGCTGACTTTGGTGCCGTCGATCCAGATGGCGTGCTCACCGTTGAAGCTGGTCACGGGATTATTGAGCTTGACCATCTGCTCGACGCACATCCACTGGCCCGTTCGCCCGGTCACCGACGGATTGTTCAAGAGCGTGTTGCCCCAGAACTGTCCGTCGAGCGCCTGGCGCATGTTCATCCAGTAGTCGTAATGATCGATGCGGAGCGTGTCGAAGTACTGCTCGGCCGCTGCCGAGAAGCGATCGTTGCCGAGAGGCTTGATGCCTGCCTGCGGATCCGGCCACGAAACGGGCGGGTTGTGGCCTCCCGTCCAGATTCCGGCGTGCACGTACTTTCCGCCCGCCGGGTATTTGATGTAGTAGCGAACGTAGAGCGTGTCGGCGACGCCGGGCGTCAACAGTTTGTAGAGATGTCCACCGGTGTTGATGCCGCCGCCGATCGACGGGATGTCGAGCGAATGCGATCCCGGACTGCCGGGTACGACGTCCGAGCTGAAGAGCATTGCCGGCCCGTTGAGGATGTCGGTCCACCGGTTCTGGACGTCGAGCACGGTCGGCTCTTCGAAATTTTCCACGAACACGACAGCAGGATCCTGATCGATGCCGACGTCGCCGGGATATCGCGCCGCGATGCCGGAGGGGGCCTGAGCGGCTACTGTTGCGATGAGTGAGTCGAAGATTGCCTGACCGCCGTCGAGCGCAACCGTTGCGGCGATGAATGCGACCAGCAGCGCCACTCCGAGATGCAGCCTGGTCGAAAGTCGAACGCTGAATCGGTCACGCGGTCCAACGGACATGGAACCTCCCGCCAACGTTGCGCAGGGGTCCCTGGGGTACGCGTCCCTTACATCGGCTGCCGCGTTCTTCGACAGAGGCGGCCAGCCGGCGAGCGCTCAACCGACCATGACGACCGGTATGGCTGCCCGGTAAGGGACCACCGCGCTTGGTGTGTAGCTACGCGAGTAGGCAAGGAAGGTGCCACGGATATACCCGAGGTATCTCGATGACCTGCAAGCGATTCCGGTCCAAAAATCAGCGATGGCATTGGGGTCGGTTACAGATCCTGCTGGAGCATGACGGGAATCTGGATCGTGAGCGGTTGCGGCCCCCATGTAACTTTTTCGAGTAGGTGAGAAGAAAGGTGGAGTCCGTGGAAACCACGCTGATGATCCTGTCGGATGGCGACATCATCATGGCGCGCCAGCAAGGACGGACGTTCGTTCTTCAGCTCGGATTCTCTACGCTCGAGGCGACGCTCGTCGCAACCGCGATCTCCGAGCTCGCGCGAAACATCGTTCTGTATGCCAATCGCGGAGAGATCGTGCTGAGGCCGCTCGCGCACGACGGGAGACCCGGCGTGCAGGTGATCGCGCGCGATCAAGGTCCGGGAATCCCGGAGGTCCAGCAGGCCGCCATTTGCAGCTCGTCGACTTGCGAAGGGCTGCGAATCGGTCTGCGCGCGATGAAACGGCTCGTGGACGAGTTCGAGCTCGTCTCGCGCGTCGGCGAGGGAACAACGGTCGCGATCAAGAAATGGAAGTCGTAAGAATCCTCCCGCCTGCCTCTCCCTCTCGCTATCCCTCCTTCTGACATTTCCATACGCACGGCCGTTGCGGACACCCGCAAGATGGCCGTGGCGCGCCTGGTGTTAGGCTTCGTTAGGCTTTAGGCTTTAGGCTTTAGACTTTGGGCTTTAGCAATCGCGCCAAAGCCCAAAGCCCAAAGCCTAAAGCCTAAAGCCTAAAGCCTAAAGCCTAAAGCCTAAAGCCTATGAGAATGCCCGCCGTCGTTCATTACGCCCTCGAGCCGGGCGCGGTCGAACTGCGCGAGATCACGGTTCCCGAGATTGGCGACGAAGAGGTGCTGCTGGAAGTCGGTGCCGTGTCGGTCTGCGGTTCCGACGTGCACCAGGCGCGGAACACGCACTCGTGGCCGGTCGCCGTGCCAGTCGTGCTGGGCCACGAGTTCGGCGGAACGGTCGCTCAGTGCGGCCGCGGCGTGCGCGGATTCAAGGAAGGCGATCGGGTCGTCAGCGAGACGGCCGCGCAGATCTGCGGCGAGTGCGTCCTCTGCCGCACCGGCCGCTACAACTTGTGTCCGTCGAGAAAGGGCTTCGGGTACGGGATCAACGGCGCGATGGCGCGATGGGTCCGCGTGCCCGCACGCTGCCTGCATCACATCCCGGACTCGCTGCCGTTCGACATTGCGTGTCTCACCGAGCCGCACTCGGTCGCCTATCAGGCGATGTGCGTCAACTCCACGATTCGCCCGGGCGATCTGGTGGTCGTGCTCGGCCCGGGTCCGATCGGTCTGCTCTGCGCGAGGATGGCGGCGCTCTCCGGCGCGAACCCGCTCATCGTCGCGGGGCTGGCCGTCGATCGTCCGCGACTCGAGACGGCGCTCGCACTCGGCGCCACACACGCGGTGGATATCACGAAGGAGAGTCTCGACGATGTCGTCCGCGGCCTATCGCCGCTCGGCGCGGATCTCGTGTGCGACGCGTCCGGCTCGAGCCGCACGCTTGAAGTGGCGCTGCGCATCGTGCGCCCCGACGGTCAGGTGACGAAGGTTGGCTGGTCGCCGCAAACCGTCGCGACGGATCTCAACCCGTTGGTGCAGGGCAACGTCCGCCTGCAAGGCTCGTTCAGCCACAACTATCCCATCTGGGAACGCGTGATTCATCTCCTCGATCGAGGCCTGACGCTGCCGGAGAAGATCGTCGGCCTGCGCGCGCCGCTCGACGCCTGGCAGGAGGCGTTCGACGCCATGCACGACGGCCGCGTGATCAAGTCAGTCATCGTTCCCGGCGCTCAGTGACGAACAAGATCGCACTCGTGACCGGTTCGACGTCCGGCATCGGGCGAGGCATTGCGGAGCACTTCGTCTCGCGCGGCGCGAGGGTCGTCGTGCACGGTCCGCGCGAAGACGAGGCTCGCGCCATGGCTGAACGGCTGGGCGCCGAGTCCTTCGTGGCCGGAGATCTTGCGACGGTCGACGCGTGCCGCAGAGCGGTGCGGTTCACCATCGAGCAGCTCGGCGGGATTGACGTGCTCGTCAACAACGCGGGCATCACGACCCGCGGCTATCTCGAGGACGCATCGGTCGAGCTGTGGGACAGGATGATGAACGTGAACCTGCGAGCGCCGTTTCTCTGCTTGCAGGAAGCCGTCAAATCCATGAAGACACGCGGCGGCGGCTCCATCGTCAACATCGGATCGATCAACGCCTACATCGGGGAACCGAAGCTCGGTCCCTATTCCGTTTCAAAGGGCGGATTGATGACGTTGACGCGGAACGCCGCGGCCACGCTCAACCGCTACCGGATTCGCGTGAACCAGATCAACGTCGGGTGGACGCTGACGGAAGGGGAAGAGCGCGTGAAGCGCGAGGAAGAAAACGATCCTGACTGGCTCGAAAAAGCCGTAGCGACGCGGCCGTTCGGCCGGCTGCTCGCCCCGCGCGACATCGCGGTCGCGGTCGAATACTTCGCCTCCGATGCGAGCGCGCTCGTCACCGGAACGGTCATGGATCTCGAGCAGTTTCCCGTCGGCGCGCCGCCGAACTGGTGAAGCGAGCGGTGCCCCCCAGAATCAGCGTCTTTCCCAAGTGCTATTTCGACGAGCTCGTCGAAGGGCGAATGCCGTTCGAGCGCTGGATCCGCGACGCTGCCACCCTGGACGGCGAAGGGATCGAGCACTACGACGAGTTCTTTCGAGGCCTTGCGCCCGGGCACGTCGAGCCCATCGTCCGCGTGATGCGCGAGACGGGGCAGACTACGTCGATGCTCTGCTTCTCGCCGGACTTCACGCATCCGGATCCAGACGAGCGTCGACGGCAGGTCGATCGTCAGCGAGCGGCGATCGATCTGACCGTACAGCTCGGCGCACGACACTGCCGTACGCTGAGCGGCCAGCGATATCCCGATCTGACGCGTCGCGATGGCATCGCGAGGACGCTCGAGGGCATCCGTCGATCGCTCGACTACGCCGAGCGACGCGAGGTCATCCTCTGCATGGAGAATCACTACAAGGACGGCCGCTGGCGCTATCCCGAGTTCGCGCAGCCCGAAGACATCTTTCTGGAAATCGTCGAACAGATCGATTCGCCGTTCTTCGGCGTGCAGTACGATCCCTCCAACGCCCTCGTCGGCGGCTACGACCCGATTCGGCTTCTCGAGAAAGTCAGCCATCGTGTCGTGACGGTGCACGCGTCGGATCGGTTTCTGGCGCCGGGCGCGACGCTCGACGACCTGCGATCGGCTGACGGCGCGGCGGGCTACGCGGCCGTCCTGCAACATGGAGAAACCGGCCGCGGGCTCAACGACTACGACACGATTTTTCGCATGCTCGCGCAGGCGGGCTTCGACGGGTGGATCTCTGTCGAGGACGGTATGAACGGGCTCGACGAGCTGAGGCGATCGGTTGAGTTCCTGAAGGCCAAGCGCGCGGAGCACTTCGGTCAACCTTGATCGTTCCGGAGCCCAACGATAGACTCCGTGGGGCACTGATGCCTCATCCGCGTATTGCGCGCATTTCGGGGTCGCTGGCCGCGGTGCTTCTCGTGCCGTGGATGCTGGCCTGCCAGGCCCCCCCGCGCTCGAACCGATCTGCCGATGCCCGCGCGGATCGGGCGAGCGACGCCGCCCCTTATCAGGCCGAGGTCGAGGAAGGACTCGGCGCCGCCGTCGCGATCCTCATCGACACCTCCGGCTCCATGCGCGAAAGCGCGCCCGGTGATTCACGCCCCAAGTACGTCGTCGCGCAGGAAGCGCTCGAGGCCATGCTCGACGCCACCGACGCGTTCATCGCGCGGCGTCCGGACTTCCCGATCAAGATTGGCGTTTACAGCTTCTCCAGCGGCGTGCGGACGCTTCGCCCGATCCAGCCGTACGATCGCGGCGCGATCCGCGCGGCGCTGGCGAACCTGCCGCGTCCTGGAGGTGGCACGGCAATCGGAGAGGCGATGCACGAGGCGCGGCCGGATCTGTATCGCGCGGGAGTGTTTCGCAAGTACCTGCTCGTCGTCACGGATGGCGAGAACACGAGCGGCCGCAGCCCTGATAAGGTTGCGCAGGAGATCTGGCGGAAGAGCGAAGGCGGCGTGCAGACCTATTTCGTAGCGTTCGATACGAGTCCGGAGAAGTTTGCGTTCCTGAAAAACGTCGGCGGGGATGTCATCGGCGCCGGCACCGGCGGCGAGCTCCGCACGGCGCTGGACGGTATTTACCAAGGCAAGATCCTTGCCGAGGCGGTCGGCGGCGAACGGGAACCCGCCAAGAAGTAATCACGTCGGACGTACCAAAGGAGTCCCCTTTGATTCTTCATAAGTTCTGGTCTGCTTTCGTGGCGCAAATCAATAAGGTCGCCAACCTGTTCTGGGAGGCAGATCCCATCGCGCAGATGCGATACGAGTACGACCGCGCGGTCGAGCAGCTCAAGGAAGGTCGTACTGGGCTGGAGCAATACCGCGGACTCGTCGAGCGAGTCACGCGCCAGGTTGCCGCCAACCGTTCCCACGTGCAGAAGCTGGAGGCGGAAACCAAGGCGTACCTCAAAGCCGGCGATCGAGCGACGGCGGCGAAGTTCGCGCTGGAGCTGCAGAAGGCGAAAGGGGAGCTGGCCGCCAACGACAATCAGCTCCAGATGCACGAGACCGCGTACGGCAACAACCTGAAAAAGATCCAGCACGCGAATGAGAAGCTCATCGAGCTGCGCGAGAGGATTCAGAAGTACGACGCCGAACTCAAGATGAGCGCCGCGGAAGCCGAGATCGCGAAGCTGTCGGAAACGTTCGACATGAACCTGACGACGGACTTCGGCGAGATCGAAACCGTCATTCAGCAGAAGATCGATCAGAACCGCGGCAGAGTGCGCGTGGCTGCCGATCTCTCCGAGAAAGGGATCGCGGAGATCAAGGCCGAAGAGCGCATGCAGGCGCAGCTGGCCGAGCAGGCGCTCACCGATTTCGAAGTGGAGCTGGGGTTGAAATCGCCCGAGACGACGCCGGTCGCGCAGACCGCGAAGGATCTCGGGCCGGCAGTCGAGAAGACGACAGAGAAGCAGACGAACTGACGCTTGATTCGGCGGACCGTAACGGTCCTCCCTACGGGGATCATTCATGGCGAACGGACAGCCCAGACCTGCGTTTTACGTCGCGGTCCTGCTTGTTGTGCTCGGTCTCGTCGGTGTTGCGTTGTGGCGGTTCGGCGCCATCAGGCCGGGCGGCCAGGGCGGCACGTTCACGAGCGACGAGCTGAAGCAGATGAAAAGCGGCGCCGAGGCGCCCGACAACTCCGGCATCACGACGGTCAAGGAATACAACTACGTCGCGGCCGCCAAGCTGCCGGCGGTCAAGGGCATCTCCAGCTACAAGCCGATGGTCGATCGCACGGTGCGCTTCGCCATCAACGTCTGGGCGGGCTGGGGACCGATCATTTACGCGAACAACGGGTTCAAGCCGGGCAAGACCTGGAAGGCGCCCGGCGGCAAGGATTTCAAGGTCGAGCTCGTGCTGATCGACGATCCCGTCGCGATGCGCGACGCGTATGCCGCGGGCAATCTCCATGTCGGCTGGGCGACGCTCGACATGGTGCCGCTCTTTCTCGAAGGGCTTCGCAAGGACTCGCGCGTGATGCCGCGCGTCTACCAGCAGGTCGACTGGTCGAACGGCGGCGACGGTATCGTCGTCCGCGACACGATCAAGACGATGGCGGATCTGCGCGGGAAGACGGTGGTGCTCGCGCAGAACTCGCCATCTCACTTCTTCATTCTCAACGCGCTGATCAATGCGGGCGTGCAGCCCGCGGAAGTCGAATTCAAGTTCACCCAGGATGCGTTCCAGGCGGCCGCCGCGTTCAACGCCGACAAGCGGATCGCGGGGTGCGTCAGCTGGGCGCCCGACATCTACAACCTCGAGAAGGTCAAGGGCAATCGCATGCTCGTGACCACGTCGACGGCGAACAAGCTGATTGCCGACATCTGGTTCGCGCGCGCGGATTTCGCGAAGGACAACCCCGACGTCGTCGAAGGGATCACGCGCGGCATTTTCGACGCGATGCAGGAGTTGAAGAGCCAGGACGGGAAGCAGAAGGTCGCCAAGCTGATGGCGGCCGGCTACTCGATTCCGGAGAGCGACGCCCTCGGGATGCTCGGCGACGCGCATTCGACGAACTACGCCGAGAACCGCGACTTCTTCCTCAACCAGAACAATCCGACCAGCTTCGAGCGGACGTGGTCGACGGCGTACTTCCTTTATAAGAAGATCAACGCGGTCACCGAGCAGACGCCCTTCGATCAGGTGATGGACTTCTCGGTGATCCAGAAGCTGGGGGCCGAGCCGAAGTACGCCAGCCAGAAGAACGAGTACGACATCCAGTTCGCGCCGGCGAGCGCGGGGACGGTCCAGGGCGAGAAGGAAGAGATCCTCACGAAGACCGTCGTGATTCACTTCTTCCCGAACTCGTGGGATCTGAGCAAGAAGATCACGCGCACGCAGGACGGAAAGGAAACGGAGGAGCTGTACGACCCGAACGTCGGCTTCGTGGTCGAGGAAATCGGGAAGCTCGCGGGCCAGTACGGCGCCGCGCGAATCGTGATCGAGGGGCATACCGACGCGTCGATGAAATCATCGGTGCCGAAGAGCCTCGTGCAGGAACTGTCGCTGAACCGCGCGAATGCCGTGAAGGAATCGATCCTCCGCAAGTTCCCGTCGCTGCAGCCAAACCAGTTCTCGACGAGCGGCATGGGCTGGGATCGACCCGCGGATCCAGCCGATCCCGACAACAACGCAAAGAATCGGCGAGTGGAGGTCAAGGTCTACCCGGCGGAGGCCGCGCCGGCCGCCAAGTAGATGCCCACCGAGTCGACGTCTTCGCTGTTTGCGCTGCGTCTCTCTCCGCCCAGGCTGACCCGACAGCTCGTGGGCGCCGGCGCGATTGGCGTCATCGTACTTCTCTGGTGGTTCGTGACGTCAGGTCTAGGCTCCGAGGAACGGTTGATCTCGCCGATCATCCTGCCGAGCCCGGCCGAGGTCATCAGAAGCTTTCCAAGCCTCCTCAGAGATCGCGCGCTGCTTCAAAGCATCGCAGCGACGCTGAAGCGCGTGCTGATCGGCTTCGGGCTTGCCGCCGTGATCGGCGTCCCGCTCGGCATCGCGGCGGGATCGTGGCGCGTCATCGAATCGGCGGGCGCGCCGCTGGCGCTCTTCGGCCGCAACCTGCCCGTGGCGGCGCTCATTCCTCTGACCATCCTCTGGTTCGGGATCGACGAGACGCAGAAGGTCATGTTCATTTTCATCGCCTGCGTCCCGTTCGTGTACGCCGATGCGGTCGCGGCCGTCGTGAACGTGCCGGATCGCTACGTGGAGGCGGCCCAGACCCTGGGCGCGTCGCCGTTTCAGATCGTGAGCAAGGTGCTCGTCGCGCTCGCGCTGCCGGACATCTACAACAGCCTCCGGCATCTGTTCGGCCTTGCCTTCGGCTATATCATGCTGGCGGAGCTGATCAACGCGCAGCACGGGCTCGGCTACCTGTTGATGTCGAGCCAGCGGCGCGGCATGTCGGAGCACATCATCCTGATCCTGATCATCATCGGCCTGCTCGCGTACGGCATCGATCGCGTGCTGTTCTGGTTCCAGCGCGGACTGTTTCCGCACCGCGTTCCCGGAGAGTGACGTGACGACCCCCACGGCGAATCCTTCCGTGAACGTGGTCGAGTTCGATCACGTCACGAAGCGATTCGGGAACCTGACAGTCATCCGCGATGTGACGTTCGCGGTGAAGGATCTGCCCGACAAGGGTGAGTTCATCGCGATTCTCGGACCGTCGGGCTGCGGAAAGTCGACGGTGCTGCGCCTGATCGCGGGGCTGCGTCCGCACTTTCCACCGACCGAAGGGACAGTGCTGGTCGGCGGCAAGCCGGTCGGGCCACCAGGCTCGGATCGCAGCATGGTGTTCCAGGACTACACGTCGTTCGACAACCGGACCGTCGAGGACAACGTGGCGTTCGGCCTCGAGTGCAGCGGGGTGCCCCTTCGCGAACGGCACGCGCGGGCGCGTGAATGGATTGCCAAGGTCGGGCTCGACGTGAAGCGCGACGCCTGCAAGTATCCCAACGAGCTGTCGGGCGGGATGCGGCAGCGGGTGGCGATCGCGCGCACGCTGATCCTGTCGCCGCGCATCATCCTGATGGACGAGCCGTTCGGTGCGCTCGACCCGACGACCCGGCTGCACATGCAGGCGCTGCTGGTGGATCTCTGGAAGGAAGCGCAGGCGACGGTTTTCTTCGTGACGCACTCGATCGAGGAGGCCGTGTATCTCGGCGATCGTGTCTACGTTTTCTCGGGTTCGCCGGGCACAATCCTGCGCGAGATGGCGCTGCCTCCGTCGGATCGTCCACCGAAGGAAATGCAGCGCGACCCGGCCTTCGTCGAACGCGTGTTCGAGATTCGCGATCTCATCGACAAGCTGGCAGTGTCGACGCGAGCGGGCGATGACTAAGCCGTCCGCCGATCTACCGGTAAGGCCGACACCTCGCCCCGCGGGAACGCGGGATTACGTGCGCGAAGCGTTTCTCTTCCGGTGGAATCTCCTCTTCTTTCTTGGCGGCGTGGCTGGCGCGGCGCTGACGCCGCTGGCTCCCGTGCTGCTGCCGCTGGTGGGCGCAGCGGAGCTGACGTACCTTGCCGGGCTCATCTCCGTCCCCAGATTCCGCGCGGCGATCGACGCCAAGGTGCACGCAGCAGGCAGCGCTGGCGCGGCGTCCGCGGGCCCTTCGGCCCCACCGGTCTCTCTCGTCTCGATGCTCGCGGGGCTGCCGTCCGAATCGCAATCGCGTTTCGAGCGACTGCACGCGCGGTGCGTTGAAATGCGCGGGATTGCGGCCGGCGTGCGTGGCGCCGCTGGCGAGGCGGGAGGCGGCGTCGAAGAGATCCGGACGCCCGGGCTGGACCGCCTGCTCTGGCTGTTTCTCCGCCTGCTGTTGTCGAAAGCCGCGCTCGATCGTTTCCTGCGCACGATGAACGAGCAGGAGATCACGACCCGGCTCGAGGAGCTGCGCAAGAACCTGACCGCCGCTCAGGCGAGCGGCGACGAGCGGGTCGTTCGATCGTTGCAGGACAGCGTGGCGATGGGGGAGCTGCGCCTGGACAATTTCGGCCGCGCGAAGAAGAACGCCGGCTTCGTGTCCCTCGAGCTCGATCGCATCGAAGGGAAGATTCAGGCGCTTGCCGAGATGGCCGTGAACCGGCAGGATCCCGATTTCCTCAGCAGCCAGGTGGATTCGGCCGCGGAGAGCATGCGGCAGACGGAAAAGGCCGTGAGCGAGCTGCAGCATCTCACCGGCCTCGCAGATCAACTCGAAGAGCCGCCAGCGATCCTCGAAACCGATCTTCGCAGCGTCCTGCGCCATGATGCATGACCAGCCGCGTCCTCGTCCCGCCGCGCTGCCGGCGTGGCTCCCCGGGTGGGCGACCCAGCTCGCCGACCTCTATTTCTCCGGCACGACCGCCGCGTTCGTGCTGCACGGCAATACCTACGATCTCTTCCGCGTCGGCGCGGATGACGCGCGCCCTTCGACGGGCTCAGGGCGTCCTGAGGCTCTCGAAGGACGGTACGGTGTGCTTTCGGAGTTTCTGGCGGAGCAGCTCTTCGGTCGATGGTCCCTCGTGCTGCATTACGACCTGGGCCGGGGCCTTCGTGCGTTTGCCGGCCGCGACGAACAGCGCCTCAAGGACATGGTGGGGATTGCGAACAAGCGAATCGGCGACCTCAGCGCGCTGCCGAAGGATCCTGCCGCGGCGTTCGCTGCGCTCGATCGTCTGGTGCGCAACAACATCATGGCCGCCGAGGATGACCGACTCAGTGTCGCGGTCATCCTGGATCAGGCCTCGTATGTGTTTCCCTCCGGTGAGCCCGGACGCTTGAACATGCAGGCGTCCTCTCAGCTCGTGACGATGTTGAACTGGGCAATGAGCCCGCACGTGAAGCGTCTGAACATGGCATTCCTGATGGTCGACGAGAAACTCGCCGACCTCAGCGATCGCCTCACTGGAAACCCGCACGTCGCGACGATCGAAGTCCCGCTCCCCGACGAGAAGGCGCGCGAGGCGTTCATTGCGGTCTCGACGGGCAACGGGTCCGTGACCGATTTCTCCGATTTCAGCGGCGCGGAACTGGCGAAGCTGACCGCCGGCATCTCGCTGACCGATCTGAACGTGCTGATCCAGTCCGCGCGCGAGAGCGGCAAGCGGCTCGACGCCGGTGTGTTCCGGTCGCTGAAGAAACGTCTCCTCGAGCGTCAATGCCATGGGCTCCTGGAGTTCATCGAGCCTCGCTGGACGCTCGACACGGTCGTCGGCCACGAGGCGGCGAAGGCGCGCCTGCGGGAAGATGCCGCGCTGCTGAAAAAAGGCGCGCTCGATAGCCTTCCGATGGGCTATCTCCTCTGCGGACCGGTGGGGACCGGGAAGTCGTTCCTCGCGCAGTGCGTCAGCGGCGAGATCGGCGTGCCGTGCGTCATCCTCAAGAACTTTCGATCGAAGTACGTCGGCGAGACGGAGGGGAATCTCGAGCGCGTGTTGTCCGTGCTGCGCGCGATGGGTCCTGTGGTGGTCGTGGTGGACGAGGCGGACGCGGCGCTCGGCAGTCGCGAACAGGAAGGGGACTCCGGCACATCGAGCCGCGTGTTCGGGATGATTGCCGCGCAGATGGGAGATACGCAGTATCGCGGCCGCATCATCTGGATGCTGTTGACGGCGCGTCCGGATCTGCTCCCGATCGACCTCAAGCGTCAGGGGCGCGCCGAAGTGCACATCCCGCTCTTCTATCCAACGGAGGAGACGGAAATCCGGCAGATGTTCGTCATCCTGGCAAAGAAGCTTGGATCGCGCGTGGCGCTCGAGGACGTCCCGTCAATTCCGCAGCGCGGTCATTTGTCCGGCGCGGACATCGAGGGAATGGTCGGGCGGGCCTGGCGGGCGTCGCTTCTCGCCGGTGCCGATCACATCACCCGCGACGCGCTTGCCGCCGTCGTCGCGCAGTTCATGCCGTCGACGCAGGGTCTCGAGCGCGAGCTGCAGGAGACGGCGGCGATCCTCGAGTGCACGGACCGTCAGTTCCTGCCTGCTGCGATCCTCGCAAAGACGGAAGGAGACGGTGCGCGCGCCGCGCTGCAGGCGCGTCTGACGACGCTCAAGCATCTGGTAAAGGAGTTATGACCGTAGCGCAGGCCTTCAGGGCCTGCTGGAGGACAACGTGGCAAGAGTAAGCTGGTTCGACGATAAATCTGAACATCCGATCATTCACGAACGCGTCAACAAGCTGGAATCGTTCACCAGCGCGCTGGCGGATGGAGTGGTGTCGAAACAAGAGGTCAGCGGCCAGGAGCAGCGGCTCGTGGCGGCGATGAAGAAGCTGGAATCGGAACTGAACGACGAGCAGCATTCGAAGGTGACGACGGTTCTGATCGAGCTGACGGCCTACAATGTGATGCGGCTCCTGCACGAGCTCCAGGCCGAACGCGCCCGTCTGGCCTTCGGGAAACCGTGACTGTCCCCTTTTAAAACCGTGACACTCACGTTTTTAAAACGTGACACTCACGTTTTAAAAACGTGAGTGTCCCCGAAAGGACCGACATGCAAAGCCGATTCATTGTGGTGGCCGTCGCGCTGGCATGGACGGCACTGGGCGTCGGCGCGCAGCAGCCGCCGCCGTCACAGCAGACGCCGGCCCAGCCCGGGCCGGGGCGCAGCACCAACCTCGGCTCGGATCCCAATGGCAATCCGCTCCGGCTGGCGTTGAAGACCGGACACGTCTCCAACTACGACGAAGCCAAGGTCAGACCCTACACGCTGCCCGACCCCTTGGTCCTCGCCGACGGCAAGCCGGTCCGCGATGCCGCCACGTGGACGAAGCGACGCCGCGCGGAGCTGATCCACCTGTATGAGACCGAGATTTACGGCCGCATTCCCGCGAAGACGCCAAAGGTCACCTGGCAGATCACCGAAACGGATTCAAAAGCGAGAGATGGCACGGCCGTCCGTAAGCGGATCGTTGGAACGATCGGTGATCGGGCGGATGCGCCGCACGTCAATCTGATTCTGTACACGCCCGTCGCCGCGAAGGGGCCGGTGCCGGTGATTCTGCTCGTGAACTTCGGCGGCGGCGCCACTCCCTCTCCGGGCGACCCGCCGGTCGCCGCCGACATCATCGCGCGCGGCTGGGGCTACGCGATGGTCGTGTATCAGGAGATTCAGCCCGATCGCGCCAACACGTTCAACCAGGGAGTCATCGGCGCGACGCTCGGTCCCGGCCAGCAGCAGCCAGGCCCCGACGAGTGGGGCACGATCAGCGCGTGGGCGTGGGGCGTGAGCCGCATCCTCGACTACTTTGCGACGGACAAGTCGGTGAACGCGAAACAGGTGGCCCTGTTCGGGCACTCGCGGCTCGGCAAGACCGCGCTGTGGGCCTCAGCGCTCGACGAGCGCGTCGCGGCCGTGTATGCGAGCTGCTCGGGAGAGATGGGCGCAGCGCTCGCCCGGCGCGACTGGGGAGAGACCGTCGACGATATGACCCAGACTTTCCCGTATTGGTTCGCCGGCAACTTCCAGAAGTTTGCCGGGCACTGGAACGACATGCCTGTCGACGCGCACATGCTGATTGCGCTGAGCGCGCCGCGGCCCGTATTCGTCACCGGCGGCACGGCCGATCAGTGGGCGGATCCTGTCGGCATGTTCAAGGCGGAAGTTGCGGCCGGTCCTGTCTACCGGCTTCTCGGACGCAAGGACGTTGGATCGACTGAGCTGCCGCCGCTCGACACACCATTGATCAATGGCGATCTCGGATGGCACTACCACACGGGCGGGCATGCGGCGACGCCCGCCGACTGGAAGGCGTTCCTCGAATTCGTCGGCAAGTATTTCCCGGCGGGCTGAACATGGGCTACTGGCTCCAGACGCTCGGTCAGGATCTTCGGTACGCGCTGCGATCGTTCCGGCGCAGTCCGGCCTTTTTTGCGGTTGCGGTGCTGTCGCTGACCCTCGGGATCGGGGCGACGTCCGCCATCTTCAGTGTCGTATACGGCGTTCTGCTTCGTCCGTATCCGTATGCGAAAGCCGACGAGATTTGGGCGCCGGATATCCGCGGCCTCGACGGTCGATCGGGGAGGGGATCGTACTCCGTCGACGAGTTTCTGGAGCTTGCAAGACTGCCGGCATTTTCTGATGTCATGGCAACCGGCTTCGAGTCGGTCGTGATGACCGGAGAGTTCGCTCCGGAGAACTTCAACGGCATTCTGCTTTCAGGAAATGCGTTTCGCTTTCTGGGCGTGGCGCCCGTAGTCGGACGCACCATCCAACCCTCCGATGTTCGTTCCACTGGCGAGCCGGAACCGGTCGTCGTACTGAGCTACCGCGTGTGGATGCGCCTCTTCAACGGCGATCCAGCCGCTATCGGCAGGACGCTTCGTCTGAACGATCGGCCCCACACCATTATTGGAGTGATGCCGCCGCGATTCGGCTGGTACGGCAACGACACTATCTGGCTGCCGATGGGGACGAACGTTCGGGAAGGACGCCGCGTCAATCCCATCGTCAGGCTGGCGGCTGGCGTGACGCCCCGCGCCGCAGAAGATCAGCTTCATGCATTGCACCGGCGTCTCGCGAGCGAGAATCCGTCGGCATTTCCGACGAACGGATTCACGACCCGGCTCCGGAACTACATGGACGTTACGGTCGCGAGCGGCGAGATGCGAAGCGCCCTTCTCCTGCTCTTTGGGGCCGTCGGCTTCCTTCTGCTGATCGCCTGTGCCAACGTCGCCAATCTCCAGCTTGCGCGCGCGACCGCGCGTACGCGCGAGATGGCAGTACGTCTGTCGATTGGCGCGGCGCGTCGTCGGGTCCTGCGGCAGTTGCTGACCGAGAGCGTGCTTCTGTCGGTGATCGGCGGTGCGGCCGGGGTCGCGTTTGCGATCGGTGCGACGAAAGCAATCGTCGCGCTGATGCCGGAGTTCTACGTTCCCAACGAGGCGCGCGTCGACATCAACGTACCGGTGCTGCTCTTTTCACTCGCGGTCTCGGTTGTGACCGGCATCGTGTTCGGCCTGGCGCCCGCGCTTCAGGCTTCGCGACCGGATCTGACAGACGCGCTGAAAGAGGGAGGCCGGGCCGGTACCGGTCCGGGCGCGAGCCGCACGAGGAACGTTCTGGTGGTTGTGGAGGTCGCGCTGTCCGTCGTGCTCCTCGCAAGCGCGGGACTGACGGTCCGCACATTCCTCGAGCTTCAGCACGTCGACACCGGCATCAACACCGACCGCGTTCTGCTGATGGGTGTGCCGCTGCCTCCGGCGCGGTACAAGACGCTCGAGCAACGGAATCTCTTCGGGCAGCAGTTGCTCGACCGCGTGGCAGGTTTGCCCGGCGTGCAGGCCGTGGCGCTCGGCAATGGCGGCCTTCCGTATTTTGGCCCACAATCCCCGTTCTCCATCGTCGGACAGACGGGTGGTGAGAGCCGGCGAGTCACGCTCAACCTGATAAGCGCGGGTTATCTGCGGACGCTCGGCATACCGCTGCGCCGAGGACGAGTTTTCGAGGACGCGGAAGTCGCGCGCGGCGATCGAGTCGCTCTGATCAATGAAGCGGCCGTTCGGTTGTGGCCTGCGGGTATGGATCCGATCGGTTCGCAAGTGCGGCTCGGTCAGCTCGAGCGGGCTCCTGGCCCTAACGTGCTCGTTGCTGGCACTGGATCAGATCTGACGGTGGTAGGGATCGTGGCCAACATTCGCAACACTGGGCTGCGCAGCGAGCCCTTGCCCGTCGTGTTGTTCCCTTACACGTTGATTGCGCCGCCGCAACGGATGCTAGCGTTACGTACGACTCTGGATCCGATGTCTTTGCTCAATCCAGTGCGAGAGCAGGTTCGGAGTCTGGACAAGGAACAGCCGCTCGGACGTCCGATCACGCTCGACGAAGCGCTCGAGTCTGAGTTGGTCCAGCCTCGCTTTACGATGGCGCTCTTCAGCTTCTTCGCTGCTTTCGGCCTGACCCTCGCGGCAGCGGGTCTTTACAGCGTGCTCTCATTCAACGTGACGCTGCGTACGCATGAGATCGGTATTCGAATGGCGCTGGGGGCCCGAAGTGCCGACATTCTCGGCCTGATGCTGAAAATGGGAGGCCGTCTCGTGCTGGTGGGCGTCGCATTGGGTGTCCCGGCCAGCATCGCCTCGTCCCGGCTTCTCGAGAATCAACTGTTTGGGATCAAACCGGTCGATCTGCCGGCGTATCTGGCCGTCGCGGTCCTGCTGAGTCTCGTGGCCACGGCCGCATGCTACATTCCGGCTCGCCGGGCGGCAGCGGTCGATCCGATGATCGCCTTGCGGCACGAGTGATCGCGGCGGTCCCTCATTCCGCGCGGAGCGCGACGACCGGATCGACGCGCGTCGCGCGGCGCGCCGGGAGCCAGGAGGCGACGAGCGCGACGAGCAGGAGCAGCGCGGGAACACCCGCGAAGACCGGGACGTCAATCGACTGGTCCGCGCCAAAGAGCAGAGCGACGGCAACCGCAATCGACCAGCCCGTAAGGGCACCGACGCCAATCACGACGAGGCTTTCGCCGACGAACTGCGCGACCACGCGGCCGCCCGTAGCCCCCAACGCGACACGCACGCCGATTTCGGTCGTTCGCAGCGACACGCTGTAGGCGACGACGCCGTAAATGCCGATCGCCGCGACAATGAGAAGCAGCGGACCAATCACCGCGAACATCCTGGCGGGAACGCGGCGGAAGATCAGATTCGACTCGATGTGCTCGTTGAGCGTACGCACGTCGTACAGCGGCAGCTCGGCGTCGAGATCGCGCACGACGTGCCGCACGTCGACAGCCAGCGCCGTTTCCGCGCCCGTCCGCGGTCGAATGTGAAGCTCGCCGCTCGTGCCGGGCCGGTCGCGATACGACAGGTAAATGACTGGCGCCGGCGGTTCGCCGAAAGCGTTGTACAACGAGTTTCGCACGACGCCGGCAATCGTATAGCTCCGTCCGCGTAAGACGATCCGCTTGCCGAGCGCCTCTTCATTATCAACATAGCGACGGACGAATTCCTCGTTCACGATTGCTTGCGGCGGCGCTGATGTGTCGTCGAGGCGTGCGAAGTCGGCGCCGGCGACGAACCGAATTCGCATCACGCGGAAATAACCTGGAGTGACGGTATTCGTGAGCGCCTCATCGAACCCCTCGTCCGTTCGAGCCCGTCCCTCGAGCGTGAAAGAGCGAGACGGCAGACCGTGGATGTCGAGGGGCACCGACGAGGCAATCGCTGCAGACTCGACAGCCGCCAGCGCGCGTAGACGTTCGAGGACGCGCGCGGCGAAGAGCCGCGCTGACGTCTCATCCGGCTTCCGGCCCGTCAGATCGTAGGCCGCGAGCAGCACGCCGTCGCGTGCGAATCCCGGATCGGTGTCGCGGGTCTGGAGGAAGCTCCGGAAAAACAGACCTGCGACGATGAGGACCATGAGCCCGAGCGCCACCTCGGCCGCCATGAGGGCGTTTCGCAGGAAACTTCTCGGCTGCGTGCTGGAACCAGCGCGAAGCGTGATCTGCGGATCGAGCCGGGCGAGCTGCAGCGCCGGTGCCACGCCGAACACGATGCCGCAGCCCACTCCGAGCAGAATCGCGAACGCGAGCCCTACCTCGTCCACACTCGTCTGCAGCGTGATCGGGATCCCCCGCACACGCATCGGTGGTGCCGCACTCAGAGCGTTCGTGCCCCACACGGCGATAGCCGCGCCCAGCGCGGCGCCGATGATGGCGAGCACGACGTTTTCGGTCAGCAACAGGCTGACGATGCGCCATGTGCCGGCTCCGAGCGCGAGGCGAACGCTCATTTCCCGCTGCCGCGCGCTGGCGCGCGTCAGCATCAGGTTGGCTGTGTTGCCGCAGACGGCGAGCAACAAGAGCAACATGATGGCCTGCAGTATCGCGAGGGAGGAGATCAGGAACCGCTGCGGTCCCAGCGGCGCTTCCCAGAACTGAAAAAGGTCGGCGCTCACGGCCGTGTTCGTTTGAGGATACGTCCGCGCGAGATCCCGCATCACCGAATCGATGTCGGCCTTCGCCTGCGCGCGCGTCGCGCCCGTGGCCAGGCGTCCAATCAGGCTGTATCCGCGGACGCCGCGATCCTCCAGCTCCTTCGATCCGTTGAAGAGGGCGGGCGCGAGTGTTGCGGGCAGCCACATGTCGAAGCTGAGGCGAAGAACCGTTCCCTGGAATCCGCGGGGCGTGACGCCAACAATCGTGATGTCGCGTCCGTTCAATCGAATCGTCCGTCCAACAGCATCCGGCGCGCGTCCGAACCGGGTCTGCCAATAGTCGTCCGAGATCACGACGATCGGATCGGCACCAGGCTTCTGCACCTCCTCGCGCCCGAACAGACGCCCCGCCGCCGGCCGGAGTCCGAGGCTGGAAAAATAATTGCCGGACACGAGCAAAGCGTTGCCGCGCTCGACGCGTCCCGCTTCACCCACGTAGAGCGGAACCATCCGAAACGCAATCAATCCGTCCAGCAGACGAACGCGCTCGCTCAGATCGCGGTACTCGAGCCAGGAGGAGCTGAGGTAAATCCCGGTTTCGGTGCGCGGCTCGACGAGATGGAAGGCCGCGGCGTCGCGCACGCCGGGAATCGGACGAAACACCACCGTCTGAATCCACGAGAAGACAACGGTATTCACGCCGATGCCGACGGCGAGCGACAGGATTACGACCGCGGAGAGCGCAGGCATCCGGACGATGGTCCGGAATGCATGGCGGAGATCAGCGATTGCCATGAATCGCGGGCATCCAGCGCGCCAGCAGCCTGTGCCCCCTGCCATGCATCGCGAACGCTCCCAGGACCAGTATGGCCATGGCCAGAACGAAGAGGACGACCGGTCGTTTGAGCATCCACAAAGTATACGGACTCACCCTGAACGCTTGTTGAACGGCGCGTTCAGGCGCCGTTCAGGCGTGCTAGAGTCCTGGGCCTATGACCAAGCTCATTCGTCTGAGCGAGACCGCGCTGATCGCGCTGATGCTGATCGCCGGTTCCGCCGGCGCCCAGACGCGCCCGGTCTCGGCCGAGGACTATCTGGCGTTCGAGACGGTGTCCGACCCGCACTTCTCGCCTGACGGCTCCGTCGTCGCGTTCGTCAAGACGACGATCGATCAGAAACAGAATCGCCGGCTCAACACGATCTGGACGGTTGCCGTTGGGGGCTCCTACCCGCCCGTCAGGTTGACGACACTGCCGCAGTCTGCGAACAGTCCGCGCTGGAGCCCGGACGGGAAATCGATCGCGTTTCTCTCCACTGGCCCCGCTCAAGGGGAACGGGCGGGAGAGACGCCGCGAACCCAGCTTTGGGTCGTGAAGATGGCCGGTGGGGAGCCCAAGCGCGTCACGACGCTCCTCAACGGCGTCTCGAGTTTCCAGTGGTCGCCCGACGGAAAGCGATTCCTCTGTCTCAGCCGGAGCGGACCGAGCGACACCGCGAAATCGCCGAGCGACGTTCGGCACTACAAGCATCTCAACTACAAGTTCAACGATGTCGGCTGGTTCGATGACAAGCGCGCGCATCTCTGGGTCGTCGACGCTGCGTCTGGTGCGGCGAAACAGATCACCGATGGCAACGACTGGAACGACGCGGATCCGCAGTGGTCGCCCGACGGTACGAAGATCGCCTTCGTGTCGGATCGAACCGGCAAAGCCTTCGATGAGAGTCGCAACACGGATGTCTGGGTCGTCGATGCCGACGGTGGTCCGCTGACGAAGATCTCCACGCGCGAACAGCCGGATAACTCTCCGCGCTGGTCGCCTGACGGTAAGACGATCGCATTCATTGGCCCCACCGAAGAGCGCGCGCATCCGAAGATCTGGCTGGCGCCGGCGACCGGAGGTCCGTCACGCCTGGCAGTGGAGGGACTCGACCTGATTCCGTCCGGGCTGCAGTGGGCTGAGGCCGGGAAGGCGTTGTACTTCGAAGCCGGCATCAAAGGGACCACGCATGTGTTTCGCGTCGATCTGGCAGCCCGGCGCGCAGTTCAGGTCACGACCGGTCTGCGCACCGTTCGGAGCGCCGACATCAACGACAGGACGAAGCGAGTGGCCTATCTCTCGAACGACCCAACGCACATCGACGATCTTTACGTCGCCGACGTTACGAGCGGGGACGAACGTCAGTTGACGAACGCGAACGTGGCGTTGTGGCAGCAGCTTGCGCTCGTGCCGGTCGAGCGCGTGCCGTTCAAGGGCGCCGACGGGTGGGACGTCGACGGCTTCCTGATGAAGCCTGTCGGCTGGCAGTCAGGCAGGAAGTATCCGATGGTGCTGAGCGTTCATGGAGGCCCGGCCGGCATGTACGGGTTCGACTGGTTTCATGAGTTCCAGGTCTACGCGGGACACGGGTGGGCGGTTTTCTTCACCAATCCGCGTGGCTCGACCGGCTACGGCGAAAGATTCGACCGCGGCGTCCAGATGGAGTGGGGCGGGAAGGCGTACGTCGACATCATGAAGGGCGTCGACGCGGTCCTCGCGCAGAATCCGTGGATCGATACCGAGCGGCTCGGCGTCACGGGCGGAAGCTACGGTGGCTACATGACGAATTGGATCGTCAGCCATACGGATCGCTTCAAAGCCGCCGTGACGCTGCGCAGCATCTCCAACTTCGTCAGCGATGACGGAACCCGCGACGGCGCCTATGGACACACGGACGACTTCGGCGGCGATATCTTCGCGAATCCTGAGACCTACTGGAACTACTCGCCGTTGAAATACGCGAAGAACGTCAAGACGCCGACGCTGATTCTGCATTCCGACAATGATTTTCGGGTGCCGATCGAGCAGGGGGAGCAGTGGTTTCGCGCGCTGCGGCACTTCGGCGTTGAGACCGAGATCGTGTTTTTCCCGCGCGAGAACCACAACCTGACGCGCACCGGCGAGCCAAAGCACCTCGTCGAAAGCCTGAAATGGCAGGTCTACTGGTTCGACCGTTACCTGAACGGCAACGCGGCCGCCGTGCCGCCGGACGCGCCCGAGCCGAAGCCACGCGGCTCCTATTGACATTCGATAGGAACACCGCTACGCTCGTATCGAGTTTCTATAGGAGGCGGCGTGGCGGCTTCGAAAGGCGGACTCCTTCAGGGCACCCTCGACCTGCTGATCCTGCGCGCGCTGTCCCTGGGCCCGAATCATGGGCTCGGGATCGCGCGCCGCGTGGGGCAAATCACGCGCGGGACGTTCGACGTCAAACCCGGCTCGCTCTTTCCCGCGCTTCATCGTCTCGAAGAGCAGGGCTGGCTGGACGCTGAATGGGGCGAGTCCGAGAACAGACGCAAAGCCAAGTACTACCGCCTCACCAAATCGGGCCGGAAGCATCTCGATATCGAGACCGAGAGCTGGAAGCGCATCGCGGCCGCCATCGCATCCGCAATCGCGGCGACCTCGTAACCCATAACGTAGGGCAGGTCTTTAGACCTGAAAAGCATCATGTCTCGCCTATCAAGCCTGCTGCGAAACATCTTCCGCAAACAGCGGGTCGAGCAGGACCTTGATGACGAGGTCCGCGCGTACCTCGACATGCTCGTCGACGAAAAACGCGGCGGGGGCCTGGAGGAGCGCGAGGCTCGACGGGCTGCGCTGGTCGAGCTGCAAGGCGCCGAGCAGATCAAGGAAAGCGTCAGGGCCGTGCGGGCGGGAGCGACCGTCGAACAGCTCTGGCGGGATCTCTGCTACGGCATGCGGATGCTGCTCCGGCATCGCGGCTTCACCGTAGCCGCCGTGCTGACGCTCGCGCTCGGCATCGGCGCGAACACCGCGATCTTCAGCATCGTCGACACCACTGTATTCCGCCCGCTTCCGTACGCCGATCCCGATCGTCTCGTGAAGATCTGGGGCACGCAGGGCACGCAGCGCACCGACATCTCATGGCCCGACTTCATGGACATCCAGACGCAAAGCCGGGCGTTCGAGCGCGTGGCAGCCGACGATGGCACGGGTTTCAGCGTGGTCTACAACAACGGATCGCGTGAGAGCGTGCTTGGCGCGATGGTGACGACCGAGTGGCTCGCCACGCTGGGGGTGCAGCCGCTTCTCGGGCGAACCTTTCTTGCTGAGGAAGCCCAATCGGGACGCGACCACGTCGTCATTCTGACGCACAGCTACTGGCGTCGCCGCTTCGCATCCGACCCGAACGTCGTCGGCCAGGTGATCTTGGTCGATCGTCAGCCGTGCACCATCATCGGCGTCCTGCCGCCAAATGTGCTTCGATACGTCTCCGATTTCCTGAAGCCGCTGGTCCCGGCGGAGTACCCAACCGAGCGCGGCCATCGCGATCTGGACGTTTTCGGACGTCTTCGCCCGCACGTGACGCTCGAGCAAGCCCGCGCGGAGGTGGATACGATTGCCGCCCGTCTCGAGCGCGAGTATCCCGCGACCAACGAAGGGCGCCGTCTGACCGTGGTGCCGCTAAGCAAGGCTTACGCCCTGCTCGATCCTCGAGCCAGTTACGGTCTCGTGTTGATCTTCGGCGCGGTCGCCTTCGTCCTCCTCATCGCCTGCGTCAATGTCGTCAACCTGCTGTTGGCCCGCGGCGTCGTGCGCGGCAGGGAATGCGTGATCCGCACGGCGCTTGGCGCAACCCGCTCGCGTCTGATTCGTCAGCTGCTGGTGGAGAATCTGCTGCTGTTCCTTGCCGGCGGTGTGCTGGGGATCATCGTGGCCCGGTGGTCGGGGGACTCGCTGCTGGCGATGGCTGTTGCGAGTGGCTACGTGCCCCAACGCATGGTCGTTGCCGTGGATGGGAGAGTCTTTGCGTTCAGCCTGTTTGTCTCAGTTGTCGCGGGGCTGCTCTTCGGGCTGGCGCCGGCACTGCAGGCATCGCGCGTGGACATGAACCAGGGTCTGCGCGATTCAGCGCCGACATTGCACGGCGGGCGCCGTCGGACGCAGGCGCGGCGCATTCTGATCGTGTCGGAGCTCGTGTTGTCGCTGGTCCTGCTCGTAGGATTTGGTCTCCTGACGCGCAGCTTCCTGCGAGTGCAGGCGAATGCGTTTTCCCTTCGGGCGGACAGGGTGCTCGAAACGAGCGCCGAGGGGGGACGATCGTTTTCTTCCGCCGTCAGTTTCTGGCGGGCTGCCGTCGAAAGTGCCAGCGCAATTGCCGGCGTGACCTCAGCCGCCGTGACATCACGGCCGCCAATTCACAATGCACGGCAGCGCGCGCTTGCAATCGCGGGCCGTCCTCCGTCTCCCTCGTCCGATGAAGTGGGCGACATTCTCGTGAGCGCCGATTACTTTCGGACGCTTGGGATTCCCCTCGTCGCTGGCCGTGTATTCACTGAGAACGATACCGGCGCGTCGACGCCCGTTGCGATCGTCAGTGAAACGTTGGCGCGCCGCTCCTTTCCACAGGAGAACCCCATCGGCCGTCGCGTCAGAGTTGTTGAAGACGATCCGATGACGTGCTGCTCGGCGCCGGGGCCAGTAAGCGCCGTCTGGCGCGAGATTGTTGGCGTCGTGAAGGATGTTCGGCAGGCGAACCTGGACGAACAGCCTGCGGCCACGCTCTACCGGCCGTACTCGCAGATCGTCGAACACGACATGTATCTGATGGTGCGGATCGACTCGGCCGGTGATGCGCCACGTGTCGGCCGGGATTTGCGCGCGCGTCTGGCATTGACGGCGCCGGGTACCGAGTGGGCCGACATCCTGCCGCTGCAGCAAATCATCGACGGATCGGAGTCGATCAGACTTCGGCGTTTTGTGCTGATCCTTCTGGGAAGCTTTGCCGCCCTCGCGCTGCTCCTTGCCGCGGTGGGGCTCTATGGCGTGATGGCGTACATCGTGGAGGACCGCAGACGAGAGATCGGCATCCGCATGGCGCTCGGCGCCACCAGCCCCGTGGTGCTCAGACAGGTCCTGGGTGAGGCGATGCGGCTTGCCCTGACGGCGCTGGTCGTTGGCGCCGTCGCCGCCCAGCTCGTCACGAGACTCATTTCGAAGATGCTGTTCGGCGTCAGTTCGATGGACGCCGTGACGTATCTGGCGGTGTGGGTTCTTCTGACTGCTGTTGCGCTACTGGCGACTTATCTGCCGGCACGCCGCGCGGCGCAGGTCGATCCGATCCTGGCATTGCGAGAGTCGTGATGCTACGAGGCGACGTCCAGCA
>Ga0114129_10001188_pt1 | contig 34556 bp, 19 predicted proteins | sample RhiMetdeltSRZDD1_FD_80071 | JGI IMG/M metagenome (GOLD analysis project Ga0114129, IMG submission 80071) | Populus rhizosphere microbial communities from Tennessee, USA - Rhizosphere MetaG P. deltoides SRZDD1 (version 2) (version 2) | ecosystem: Host-associated > Plants > Roots > Rhizosphere >...
AACCACAGAGTCGATCATGACCTGCGGTCACCCCGAAGCATGAAAATGTGTACGCTACCCGCGCGGTCGGTCGACGTCGCTGGTGAGTGGTACCAGCAAGTCCGTACAGAGTTTGACGCGGGAGCGTTGCGGAACCCCGTATTGTTGCTGCGAGCACGCCGAGCAGAATCGTCGCGATCACGCTCCTCCGACCGCCATGAGGAGGCGCCGTGGACCCACTGATCGAACGCGTGGCGGGGCTGGATGTGCATAAGGCCTCGGTGGTCGCGACCGTGCGCACGCCGGGCGCGGACGGGAGCCGCATCAGTCGGACGGAGACCTTCGGCACGATGACGGCCGATCTGATCGCCCTGCGAGACTGGCTGCATGCGTACGGGGTGACGCATGTCGCGCTGGAAAGCACGGGCGTCTACTGGAAGCCGATCTACTACGTGCTCGAGGACGGGTTTCAATTGTTGCTGATCAACATGGTGGCGCTCAAACACGTGCCCGGGCGCAAGACCGACGTGAAGGACAGCGAGTGGTTGGCGCAGTTGCTCGAATGCGGCTTGTTGACGGCCAGCTTTGTGCCGCCGCCGGCCATTCGCGAGTTGCGGGACATCACCCGGTATCAGGTCCAGCAGGTCCGCGATCGGGCCCAAGAAGTGAACCGGCTGTGCAAGGTGCTGGAGGACGCGGGCCTCAAACTCTCCAGTGTGGCCACCGATGTCCTGGGCGCGAGTGGGCGGGCGATGCTGGACGCCCTGGTGCAGGGGACCACCGATCCGACCACGCTCGCGGACTTGGCGCGCGGGCGCCTGCGGCAGAAACTCCCCGCCTTGCGCCGCGCGTTGCAGGGGCGGTTCCGCCGTCATCACGCGTTCTTGGTCGAACAGATTCTCGCGAAGATCGATTTCCTCGATGAGACGCTCGAACGGATCACCACGGAACTCGACGAACGACTCAGCCCTTTCGCGCCGATGCTGGCGAACCTTGACACGATTCCTGGCGTCAACCGCACCACCGCCGTCAGCATCCTCGCCGAAACCGGGGGCGACATGACGCGCTTTCCGAGTGCGGGGCATTTGTGTAGCTGGGGGGCGATGTGTCCGGGCCACGACGAAAGCGCGGGGAAACGGCGCAGCGGCAAGACGCGGACCGCGAATCGCTATCTCCGGGCCGCGCTGATTCAGAGCGCGCTGGGTGCCAGCCACGCCAAAGGGACAGCGCTGCAGGCGCGCTATCACCGCGTCAAGCGGCATCGGGGCCACAAGAAAGCGGTCGTCGCGGTCGGGCATCAGATTCTCGAAATCGCGTACTACATCATGCGCGACGGCGTCACCTACAACGAACTCGGCGCTGACTACTTCGATCGCCGGCATGCCGACCGTGCCGTGCGGCGGCACGTCCGCCAACTCGAGGCCCTGGGATTCCATGTCACGATCGAGAAAGCCGCATGATTCGAACATCACGATAGCTAGAGGCACATTTTCTGAGCAGCCACGAAGATACTGAGCCGGAGCGTCAACGCCGCGCTCAGATGGCGCGCGAAGCGCGCCAGTGAACGCCGATCGCGTCGATGGGTTGGCCGGCGTAGCCGGCCAACGTGCGGGCGGAGAAAGATCCGGTGAAAACGAATCGCTCAGGATCGAGTGCGACTCGTTTTCACCGGATCTTTCTCCGGCCGCTGCGGCGCTTCGCGCCGCCCATCGACGCGCGGCGCTCTGTGGCTCGGTGCCTCTGTGGTTCCGTCCGTGGATGTGCGCGGCGTTCGCGGCCCCTTCGCTCGATTCATCGTCCAGCGCGCGACAGTGGTAGATTCTGAGATCCATGACTCCTCGTACTCCCTACTCTGACGATCTCGGCTCGCGCGAGCCGATAGCGGCGATGCATGAGACGACGGCGCGGATCGGATCGCTCGTCGACGGCTGGACCGCCGTGCAGTTCGAGCGCACGTACGCGCCGGGCAAATGGACGGCACGGCAGATCCTCATTCACCTCGCACAGACCGAGTTGGCGTTCGGAAATCGCGCACGGATGGCGCTCAGCACGCCGAACTACACGGCGCAGGCGTTCGATCAGGATCGCTGGATGGCGCGCGACACGACGGTGGACGGTCCGGCGGCCGTCGCGATGCTGACTGCCGGGAACGCGATGAACCGCGCGCTGTTCGAGGCGCTCACGCCGTCCGAGCGCGCGACCTCGTTCTCACATCCCGAGTACGGCACGCTGACGGTCGACTGGTTGATCCACCAGATGGCGGGACATCTGGTGCACCACTTGAAGCAACTGGAAGAGATTGCGACGCGCTGATCGCGGGGCGGGGAGAGGCGGGAAGGGCCCGGGACAACTGAAAGGGGACGCGAAACTGCGGTGGCGGTCGTGAGACGCGGCTCGGTCCGCGCCTCACGACCTGGCCTTGATCAATTAGAAAGTGAATCGGAATCCGATCTGTCCGAGACGCTGCTCGGTTTGCTGGAAGTCTCCCGCGAACGCCGTCGGCTTGAGGAAGTTCGGGTTCGGTACCTTGTTCGCGATCGTCCCGGTATTGCGCGCGGTCGTGAAAGCCGAAGGATTGAGCGCGTTGAACAGGTTGAACGCTTCTGCGATCGCCTCGAGCCGCGCCGTCCCGATCAGCTGGAATGTCTTCGAGACGCGCAGAATCAACGACGACTGCGACGCGCCGCGCCCGCAGTTGATCGTCGTGCAGGCGCCGAGTTCCCTGACCTTCGCGAGGTTATTGCTGTCGAGGCCGTCATACGCATACGCCTTCGACGGGATGTCGTTATTCGCGCCGTTCTGGTTGACGTCGACGCCTTCGGTGGTCGCGACCGGCAGGGCGGAACGGTACCGGAAGATCGGCGCGACCTGGAATCCGAACGGGAACTGAACGATACCGCTGATATTCACGCGGTGACGGGCATCGGTACGACCCGCAGGACCAAACTGGACGCCGCCGAACGGGTCCAGATGGTTTTGAATGTTTCCGGTACTCAGTTCGTCGGCTCCGTTGCCGCTCGTGCCCTTGGCCTCGGATAACGAATACCACGCATTCAGCGAGAGACGCTGCCGAAGCTGGCGCCTGATGCCGACGTTGACGCCCCTGTACTCGCTGCGGCCGTTGCTGATGTCGATCGTGAAGCTCGCGGGGCTGAACGAGCCGTACGGCGCCAGCAGCGTGGAGTAGTGGCGCGGGCCGGTCGGGTTTCCGTCGCGCTGGTTCAGCGCCGGGCGCCACCCCAGATCGCGACCGCGTGAATACACGAAGTCGACGTCGACAGCGGTGGCGAGATCGAACTGGTGCGACCATCCGAACGACACCTGGTCGGCGTACGGCTGCTTGATGCGCGGCGACGCGATGTGCGAGTTGAGCGGCAAGGCGCCGCCAGCCTCGTTCGGCTGCGCGATGCTCGAGATCGGATCGCCGACCCTGAACAGCGTGCCGTCCGTTTTGCGAATGCCGTTCGAGTTCGTGACGCTGAAGACGGTACCGGCGCCGATCCCAGTCGCATTCACCGCCGCGAACAGGATATTGGCGTTCGTGTAGCCGAAGTCGTAATAACGACCGTACCCGCCGCGGACCACGTCGCGCCCGTTGCCGCGCACGTCGTAGGCCAAGCCGGCGCGCGGCTGATAATTGTTCCTGTCTTCTTCGGGCGTCTTTCCATAATCCTCGAACCCGGCGATGCCGTTCAGCGCGCCGGCCTTTCCGGCCTTGTCGAGGATGAGAAAGTTCGGATTCTTCGTTTGATCGATCGCCATGCCGGTGACCAGGTCGTAGCGGAAGCCCAGGTTGAGCGTGAGCTTGTCCGTCACACGGTAATCATCCTGAATGTAGACCGCGTACTGTTTCATCGGCGTGTTCGCTTCGGCCGATCCTCCGTTCAGCGAGATCACCGAAATGGGTCCGTTCACGTTGTTATCGAGGTGCGTATAAGCATATCCACCGGTGCCTGTGTTGAACGTGAGGAACAGCCGCGGCTCGTTGATGAAGTTCACCCCGGTCTTGAAGTCGTGGCCCAGGCCGCCCATGCCCGTGACGTGCCACGAGAAATCATCCCGGAACTGGTATTTCTTCTGCTGCGTCTGCTGTGGCGTGTTGCCGTTCTGCCCGGTCGACACGCGATTCGGGAACGTCTGCTGCGGCTCGAGGCTGTTCGCCGAGATGGCGTTCGCAAAATCCGCGTACTGGAAAATGAACTCGTTCAGCTTCGATCCGGCGAGCACGTAATTGTGATTCAGGTTGATCGAGTTGAACTTGTTCGTGCTCTGGCCCCAGTTGTTGACCGGCGACGTCGATGACACGCCGTACGGCTGGGAGTTCTGGTTGTAGCCGTAGCGCACCGACAGGTACTGCGCGGCCCCGATGTTCGTCGTTTCCTTGACCGTCACGAGATTCTCGCGGTAGGGCGTCGCGAACGTTCCGTCCAGCGTCGGGAACAGGCCCAGCGTGTTCACCACCTGAAACGTGTTCTGTTGGGTGCGCTCGATGGCCGCGAAGAAATGCGCCTTGTCCTTGGCGAGAGGCCCGCCGAAGCTGCCGCCGAACTGGTTGCGCCGATAGGGCTGTTTGCCGGTCTTGTTGATCTGCTCGGTCTTCGTCTCGGAGTTCAGCTTCGTGTCGCGGAACAGCTCGAAGAAGCTGCCGGACCAGAAGTTCGTGCCGCTCTTGGTCACGACGTTGAGCACGCCGCCGTTGCTGCGGCCGTACTCGGCCTTGTAGCGAGCGGTGATCAGGTTGAATTCCTGGACCGCCTCGAGCGGGAACAGCTGCAGCAGGCCTCCGACCGTGTCGTCGTTGTTGTCGCCGCCGTCGATCTGGTAATTCAGGTTGCGTCCGTTCCCGCCGGAGATTTGCGGCGAGTACTGTGTGCTCTTGGTCGGGTCGCTGTGGAAGCCGAGGCCGACGCCGGGAACGGTCGCCGCAAGATTCGCGAACTGGCGCCCATTGAGCGGCAGGCTCTCGATGGTCTTTGGATCGACGATGCCGCCGACCGATGATGCCGTCGTTTCAATCAGCGGTGACGCACCGGTGACGTTCACCGTTTCGGCGACAGTTGCGACCTTCAGCCCAAAGTCGACGGTCTGGGTCTGACCGACGTTCACCGCGACGTCCTTGTTGGACACGGTCGAGAAACCGGCCAACTCCGCGGTGATGTCATACAGCCCGACCGGCAGCGCGGTCAGGCGATACACGCCCTCCGCGTCACTCACCTCCGAACGCGTGAAGCCCGTCGTGCTGCTTTTTGCGGTGACCGTCACGCCGGGAATAGCCGCGCCCTGCGGGTCGACGACGCGGCCGGTCACGTTGCCCGTCGTCTGCTGCGCGAACGCCGCCGCGCAGGAGAGCAGCAGCAGCACGGCCGCTCGTATGGAATGCCTTCTCATCCGATCCTCCGTTTGAAGCAAAGCAAAACACCGCTCGCGCGTGAACGATGCGCCGATTCGGACACTGTCAGCAATCGGCACGCGAGAGCTTACGCTTTTTTGGTTTGTACAGGAACCCCGGAGGATCGGAGTGCGTTAGGTATAAGGGAAGAGGGAAGAGGGAAGAGGGAAGAGGGAAGAAGTATCACCTCGGGTTGGGCGAGCCGAGCGCCGCGAGAAGGCGTTCGACTTCGGCGCGCTGCGGCGCCGCTGGCGGCAAACGGCGGAGCAGCTCCCGCGCGCTGGCCGCGGCGTCGGCTCGACGGCCCGCCCGGGCGAGCACGAGGGCGAGGTTGAACCGCGCCTCGTGAAGGTTCGGGTCGGCGGCCAGAGCGCCGGTCAGCGCCTCGATCGCGCCGGCCACGTCGCCCTCATGGGCCTTCAGAATCCCCAGGTTCGCCATGATGACGGGACTGCCCGGCTCGAGCCGCTGGGCCTCCGTGAGTGCCTGACGGGCGCCGGCGAGATCGCCACGCTGACCGAGGCACGTGGCCAGCCCGATGTAGGCGTCGGCGGAGGGAAGTCCCGCGGCGAGGGCGGCGCGAAAGTGCGGTTCCGCCCGCGGGCAGTTGCCGGCGTCCGCGTAGATCACGCCGAGCCGCAGGTGCGCCTGCGCGTTCTGCGGATCGTCGCGGAGGATGCCCTCGAGCGCCGCGACGAGCGCCGCGCCCGACAGTTCGCCCGACGTCACCTGCGCGATGCGGCCGGCCAGCTCGCGCCGATCCTTCGGGTCCGGACGCGCCTGCGGGTTGCCGCCAGCCTGAGAGGCCGACACGTAGCCGAGCGCGCGCAAACGGTTCCTCGCGTCCGCGTCGATCGGCGTCTGCTCGGCGAGCGCGTCGCTTGAATAGCGCGCGACCCGCGCGCTCAGTTGTTTCGCGACCTCCGCGTGCGCGTCGATGATGTTCTGCAGCTCCGCCGCGTCGCGGTCCAGGTCGTACAGCTCGGGCTTCGGCGCCGCGACATATTTCCAGCGTCCCGATCGGACCGCGCGAAACGGCGCCCACCCGAACTCGACGAGCGGCGCGAACGATTCGGCGTAGAGCTCGCGCGCGGCGATCGATTCCCGTCCCGCAATCGAGCCGCCGAGATCGCGGCCGTCGGCGTCGTTCATCGCGAACCCGAGCAGGCGCGCGGCCGTCGGCGCAATGTCAGCGAGCGTCACGGCTTCGCCGAACGCCGCTGCTTCGCCGCCGCGCGTGCGGCGCTCGAGTCCGGGACCGCTCATGATCAGCGGCACGCGCAGCGTCGTGTCGTACACGAAGATGCTGTGCGCGTACTCGCCGTGCTCGCCGAACGCCTCCCCGTGATCCCCGGCCACGATCACCAGCGTCTGCTCGAGAAGCGGCCGCATGGAATCCAGCAGCCGGCCGATTTCGCGATCGACCGTCGCGATCTCCTCGTCGTAGCGTTCCGCGATCGGGCGCGACGTGTCAGCCGCGTACGGCGCGTGCGGCTCGAAGAAGTGGACCCACAAGAAGAAACCCTGGGCGGGTAGAGCAGGTAGGGCAGGAGGGGCAGGTTGGACGGGAGGGGCAGGTTGGCCAGGAGGGGCAGGCAGGGCCTGTAGGGAACGCAGCCACGCGATCGCTTCGTTGACGACCTGCGATGCGGGGCGCTCGTTGGCCTGGCGGCCGGCAGCGTCTCGCGGCAGGCGATCGCTGTAGACGTCGAACCCGCGATCGAGCCCGAACTGATGGTCGAGTGGAAACGCGGCGACGAACGCCGCGGTGCGAAACCCTCGCGCCTTCAATTCCGTGGCCAGGGTGGGCACGGACGCCGACATACGAATGCCGTTGTCGCGCGCGCCGTGGCCCGGCGGATAGCGTCCGCTCAGAATCGTCGCGTGCGACGTCAGCGTGATCGGCGCCGACGCGAACGCCCGGTCGAAGCGAACGCCGGACCGCGCGAGACCGTCGATGTGCGGCGTGTGCGCGCGCGCGTAGCCGTACGTGCCGACGCGATCCGCGCGCAGTGTATCGATGGTGATCAGCAGGAGGTTGCGTGCGGTTGACGTATTGCCGGCGCGCGTGCACGCCGTGACGGACGCCAATAACGCGATCAGGATCGCGGGCTTCAGCCAGGCGTCCATCATCGGGAAGCTTCGAGCGCGGTCAGCAGCTTCCGCGCCGCATCTTTCTCGCGCGGGTGATTGCCGCCGGCGGTCAGCACGGCGCGAAACGCGTCGACGGCGCGCCGGCGATCGCCGGCTTCCTGCAGCGCGATGCCGAGATTCAGCCGCGCCTCGACGAAGTCCGGAGACGCGGCGAGCGCGCGCTCGAACCAGGGCACCGCTGCCGGCGCGCGACGCGCCTCGACGAGCAGGACGCCGAGTCCGTTGGCGGCGTCCGCGTTTGCGGGATCGATGTCCAGCGCCGTGCGGTACGCACGCTCGGCGGCGCTGGCGTCCTGCAGCATCCGCTTCACGTTGCCGAGATTGGACCAGTACGACGAGTTGTTGGGATCCGCCTGGGCCGCCTGCTCGAACTCGCGGGCGGCATCAGCCGCACGTCCCTGGTCGACCGCCAGCAGGCCGAGGCCGTTGTGCGCCATCGGCGTCGCCGGCGACAGCGCCAGCGCCGCGCGCTCGGCATCTTCCGCTTCACGCTGCAGCGCCGCCGCGGCGCCCGCGGGCGACCGCGCAGCCGATTCGCGGGCGGCGACGGCGAGATCGTGCAGCAGGAGCGGATCGGTCGGCCAACGCCGCGCCGATCGGCGGTAGACCTCCAAAGCGTCCAGCGGCCGTCCCTGATCTTTCAACGCGCGCGCATACGTCGTCTGAAAAATCGGGGCATCCGGATTCTCACGCGCGAGCCCGGCGATCCGGGCGACGGCATCGGGCTGCTTCGCGTTCAGCGCCGCAAGCGCCGACTCGAAGTCGTTCCACGCCGCGATGTGCGGCGCCGGATTCGGCGCGCCAGACGGCAGGGAAGTCGTCGAGCCGGCGACGTATCCAAGCGCGCGCAGCCGTTCCCGCGCTTCGTCGGAAATCGCCGCCTCGCGTTGCGGCCAGGTGATGTTCGAACGGATCGCGTCCATCCTGGCAGCCATCGCCGCGGCCGTCGCCGGCTGCGCGCTCGTAAGGCTGCGCTCTTCGTGCGGATCGTTGTCGAGGTCGTAGAGTTCGGTTTCGCGGCCCGCCCGAATCGCCTTCCACCGCCCATCGAGCAACGCGTGCAGCGGCGACCATCCGGCGACACGTGGGTACTCGGTCTCGGCGTACGCCTCGGTCGGATCCATTCCGGCAGCTGTCTTTCTCAGCGGCTCCCCCGGCGCCCTCTTCGCGATGGCGCCGTACAACAGCTCGTTCGGACCGGCGTCGACCAGCGACGCGCCCGCCGCAACCATGATGGTCGACTTGATCCCGACGAGGCTGACCGAATCGGTTCGCTGCGAGGCGGCGCGGCCCGGCGCGTGGACGATCAGCGGCACTCGAAGCGTCGAGTCGTACAGCAGCATGCCGTGCGTCCGCTCCCCGTGCTCACCGAGGCCTTCGCCGTGATCGCCGGCGACGATGATGAACGTCCGATCGAACAATCCCTCGTCGCGCAGCCACGCGAACACGCGCGCGATCTGCGAGTCGGCGTAGGCGACCTCGCCGTTGTAGAGATCTTCGATCGCGGGTTTTGCTGCCGGACCTGCAGGACTCGGGTGGTCTCGCGTCGCACGCACGAACTCATGGGGCGGGTTATAGGGGGCGTGAGGATCGTAGAGATGAATCCAGACGAACCAGGGCGAGGACTGGCCGCGTGAGTTGCGAAGCCAGGCGAGCGCGCTGTCGACCACGACGGACGCGGGGCGCTCGGCCTCGAGCCGGTCGGTCGCGCCCGGATCGCGCGGGATGCGGTCGTCGTAGGTGTCGAACCCCTGGTCGAGACCGAATCGTCGATCGAGGACGTACGCCGCAACGAATGCAGCGGTGCGATAGCGGCCGTGCAACAGCTGCGCGATCGTCGTGTGACGCGGGCTCAGCCCGGCGCTGCCGTTCTCGCGGACGCCGTGCGACGGCGGCAGCAGCCCGGTCATGATCGTGGCATGTGAGGGCAGGGTCAGCGGCGCTGCCGACCGCGCGGCCGTGAAGTACGTGCTCGACGCGGCAAGCCCGTCGAGCGCCGGCGCGATGCCCGCGCCGATCCGGTCGGCCCGAAGCGTGTCGATGGTGACGAGGAGAATGTTCGGCGGGGCGTCCTCACGGGCTTGCTGATGCGATGTGCGCTGACATGCTGCCGTGCAGGCGGCCGCGAGCGCGACCGCGACCAACATCCGCATGCGTTCGATTGTAGGCCGTGTGACATCGAGGCCGCATGCCGGACGCTCACGAGGGAGGACACGCTCCAGGATTCTTCCTGCGTGTTCTCCGTAGTGAAGAATGTGCGGCGTCAAAGGACCGCCGCCGGACGTGTAATAGATGGGGCATGGAGCGTGACGCGTGAAAAAAATCTGGTTTGCCACCCTGCTCGGCGGGTTCCTTGGCATCTTCGACGGTCTGACCGCCTGGTTCACCCCCGAAGTCCGCAATCAGCTGGTCGGCATCGTCATCGGCTCGACGATCAAAGGTCTGCTGACGGGCGTGCTGATCGGCGTGTTCGCGCGCAAGGTGCACTCGGTCGCAGCCGGCACGCTCTTCGGTCTCGCCGTCGGCGCGTGCTTCGCGTATCTGATCCTGCTGATGAATCCGGGCCACGCGCTGAACATCATGCTGCCGGGAAGCCTCGTCGGTCTGATCGTCGGCTACGCGACACAGAGTCATAATCCCGCGTGACGTGGACGTCCCCGCCACGCGGTACTCGATCGTCGCCGCCGTGCGCAGCGGCGACGCCGAGGTCCGGCGCACCGGCCTCGACGCGCTCGTCGCCGTGTACTGGAAGCCGGTCTACAAATACCTGCGCGTGAAGTGGCGTCTCTCGGGCGACGATGCGAGCGATACGACGCAGGAGTTTTTCGCGCGCGCGATCGAGAAGAGCTTCTTCGTGGCGTTCGATCCGGCGAAAGGCCGCTTTCGCACGTTCCTCCGGACGTGCCTCGATCGGTTCGCCGCGAACGAGCGCAAGGCCGCGGCGCGCCTGAAGCGCGGCGGCGGCCAGTCGATCGTTCCGCTGGACTTCGAGACGGCGGAAGGCGAGCTGCGGCAGCACGATGTTGCCGCTCCGGCCGACGTCGACGAGTACTTTCATCGCGAGTGGATCCGCAGCCTGCTGGCGCTCGCCGTCGACGATCTTCGCGTCGAATACGCGCGCCTCGGCAAGACGATCCAGTTTCGCGCGTTCGAGCGCTACGATCTCGACGCGCCGGCGTCGGGCGCGGATGTCACGTACGCGGACATCGCGCGGGAGCTCGGCGTCTCGGCGGCCGATGTGACGAACTACCTCTCCGGCGCGCGGAAAACGTTCCGGAGGTTCCTGCTCGCCCGCCTCGAGTCGGTGTGCGGCGGGCGCGCGGAGTTCGAGGCGGAGGCGCGCGAGCTCCTGCGAGGCGGCTTCCGATGACATGGCTGCCCGATGCGGCGGTCGAGCGCCTGCGCGACGTCGCCGACTGGCCGGCGCCGACCAGCGATCGATACGAGATCCTCGAGCCGCTCGCGCGCGGCGGCATGGGCACGGTCTACGTCGCGCGCGATCGCCATCTCGACCGCCGCGTCGCGCTCAAGGTGCTGTCCGCGACCGCGACCGAGGCCGGCGCCGCGCGGATGCGGGAAGAGGCGCAGATTCTCGCGCGCCTCGAGCACCCGGGGATCGTGCCCGTCTACGACGTGGGCCTGCTCGACGACGGGCGTGTGTTCTACGTGATGAAGCTGGTCGACGGCGCGCGGCTCGATCGGCACGTCGTCGATCGGCCGCTCGTCGAGCGTCTGCGGCTCTTCACGCGGATCTGCGACCCGGTCGCGTTCGCGCACGCGCGCGGCGTCATCCACCGCGATCTGAAGCCAGAAAACGTGATGGTCGGATCGTTCGGCGAAGTGCTGGTGATGGACTGGGGAGTCGCCCAAGTGCAGGAAATTTCAGATTTCAGATTTCAGATTTCAGATTTCCATTCGGTGGTCGGGACGCGCGGCTACATGGCGCCCGAGCAGGCGCGCGGCGAGCCGGTCGACGCGCGCGCCGACGTCTACGCCCTCGGCGGCATCCTGCACTTTCTCCTGACCGGCGCTCCGCCGGACGAGGGGGCGCTTCGCGGTCCGCGGACGCTGCGGGCGATCTGCCAAAAAGCACGCGCCGGCGCCGCCGCCGATCGCTATCCCGACGTCCTTCCGCTGGCCGCTGATGTCGATCGATTCCTCGCCGGCGAACCGACCGTCGCCAGTCCCGATACGCCTCTCGAACGGGTCACACGATTTGCGCGCAAACACCGCGCAGCGATCGTGCTCGTCGCTGCTTACCTCGTGCTGCGCGTAGTTATCGCCTGGCTGGCGCCATAGACCGGCGCGTCGAGGTTTCGACACGCTGCGGCGTTTATCAACAACTTATCCAGTCAGTCTGAGAACATCGCGCGCCCTGTCATCTATGTTTCCAGATGACGAAATAGCGGAGGCATCTCATGTCGAGCGGCGACGATATCGAAGCCGGACGGATCACAACAGCTGAAAGCACGACGGATGTGGTTGGAGCGGTACCCAGTGAGCGTGACGTTGACTTCAACGGCAACGTCATCTTGCGAGTGGGTCCGCAGCGCGGCGACCTGAGGCCAGACCACACATTGGACGGGATCCACGGGCTGGGCACGAACGGACGGATTCCGTCGGCGGGTGGCAACGGCGTGGTTGGCTTTGGAGGACCGAATCAGGGGACGGGAGTCCTGGGGTTGGGTGCAGGGAGCGGGGGCGGAAGCGGTGGACATGGGAGCGGGGGAATCGGCGTCCATGGAATAGGCGGCGACGGGTTGGGCTTCGGCTTTGCCGGGCCCGTGAATCCTGGAATAGGAGTGCTCGGATTTGGCGGCAAGCCCGATCCGTTCGCAGATCCACCGATGCCGGGAGCAGTCGGTGTTCAGGGCGTGGCCGGCGGTGGCGCCGATGGCGTTGTCGGCGTATCCGACGCCAGCGGCAAGAGCGGGGTGTTCGGCTTCAACTCCCAGCAGACCGGCGGTGCCTTCGGTGTCTTCGGGCGATGTGACGGGGCAGATGGGGCAGGCGTCGGCGCCGAGTCGGGTTCAGGCGTGGGCGTGCGCGGTCACAGCGGAACGAATGATGGCGTCGTCGGCCTGAGCGACGGGAACGGCAAGAGTGGTGTCTTCGGCTTCAATTCGAAAAAAGAGGGAACCGCGTTCGGTGTGTTTGGACGGTGTGATTCCGTTCAGGGCGCGGGCGTGTCGGGTCGAAATGACTCGACCGGTGACGCCGTGTCAGGCTTCAGCCCGAAAGGCGTAGCCGTCCGGGGAACCAGTCAACAGAATGCGGGTGTCTTCGGACATTCGGAGGGATTCGGCAGAAGCGGTGTCTTTGGGGAGAATACCGCTGACCCAGATCCGAGATTCCCGGCTGAGGTCTTCGGCGTAACGGGGCGGGCGAACGCAGGCGCCGGTACCGGCGTTGTGGGACAGAGTGCGAAGGGCACCGGTGTCTCGGGCAGCGGCGGCGCGTATGGAGCGAAGCTCCAAGGAGGACGCGCGCCTCTGCATCTCGTGCCGGCGAGCAGCACCGGGGCGCCAACGAGCGGGTTTCACCAACGGGGTGAGTTCTTCGTGGACAGCGACGGAAGCCTTTTTTACTGCAAGACGAACGGAACTCCCGGCACGTGGGTCCAGTTGGCCTAGCCTCGTGTCACTGGGTCGCCGTCGAGCGGAGCGCTTCGAAAAAAATCTGCGACGCCTCGTCCACTCCGGCGAGCGGCACGCGCTCCGCGTCGCCGTGCATCGACGCGACGGTTTCGGCGGACAAGATCGCCGGGAAGATGCCATAGCTCTTCACGCCCTTCGGACGAAAGGCGTTCGAGTCCGTGCCGTAGGGCACCAGCATCGGCGTGACGATCGCATCGGGGTGTGCCCGTTTGATCGCCGCCTCGAGACTCCGATAGAGCGGCGTATCCGAGGGCGAAACGATCGGATCGTCCGATTCGTTGATCAGCTCAATCTTCAGCGACGGATCGCCGAGGCGACGCTTGATCTCGTCGATCCATTGATCTTTTGAGATCCCGGGCAGCACGCGGCTGTCGAGACCTGCCTCGGCGACCGACGGGATGACGTTGATCTTCGGCGGGTCGCCGACGCCAGACCGGAACCACGTGATGGCAATCGTGGAATGCTCGATCGCGTTCGTGAACTTGTTCGGCGCGAACGCCCCGCCGACTCGCTCCTTCATCGTCTTCACGACGGAGAAGTCGCCGCCCGCGGCCGGCTGCGCCAGCAGCCGCTCGAGAGCCTTGACCAGCCGATCGTTCGGATTCTGATCGTGCGGCTGGCTGCCGTGCCCGGCGACGCCCTCGGCGCGCACTTTCAGCCACACGATCTTCTTTTCCGCGACCGCGATGCCGTAGACCAGCTTGCCGGGCGCGAAGAGATCGCGGCTGCCGAAACCGCCCTCGTCGATCACGTACTCGGGATCGAGCTCGGCGTAGTGGTTCGCAATCATCCACCGCGCGCCCATCGCGCCGCCGACCTCTTCGTCCGGATTCGCCAGGAGAATCACGTCGCGCGTCAGCGGCACGCGCTCGCGCTTCAGGCGCAGGAAGGCGAGCAGCTGGGCAACGCCCATGCCCTTCATGTCCAGCGCGCCGCGGGCCAGCATCTCGTCCCCTCGAATCGTCGCGGCGAACGGGTCGACCTTCCACTGCGTCCTGTCGGCCGGCACCACGTCCATGTGATGCAGCAGCACGATCGGCTTCCCCGCCGCCGGCGTGACCGTGGCCTTCAGCCGCGCGTAGATGATCGCCTTGCCCGGCTCCGACTCGTAGCGCTTGACGTCGGTGATTCCTTCGCGCTGGAAGATCGACGCCAGAAAATCGGCCGCCTTCGTCGTGTTGCCCGGCGGATTCGACGTGTCGATCCGGACGTACTCCTGGAGCAGCCGAGTCGATTCGTTCAGGTTGGCTTGTGCCGCCGGCCTGGTCGACGCGCCGGCGGCAACAAAGGACACGAAGGTCACAAAAGACACAAACCGGACGGATCCCTGCGGCGACTTTGGTGTCCTTCGTTCGCGAGCCATTCTTTGTTTCCTTTGTTGGCTGTTCAACCTGACAAAGTCTCGAAAACGCCGGTCGTCTTGTTCTTTCTCACGCGGTCCCACTCGAAGCATCGCCCGTTCATCGCGATGTAGACGCCGGGCGGCAGCGACTGCACGAACGACAGCGCGGAGCCGAGGTTGAACAGCCCGTCGGAGCTGCCGAACGCGTACGGCACCATCGCGCCGGTGAGCACGACCGTCTTGCCGGACAACGGCGGGCCCGCGGCGCCGATCGCGCGGGCGGTCTCGACCATCGTGTCCGTGCCGTGAGTGATGACGATGCGCGATTCGGCGGCGTCGCGGCAGCGGCTGACGATCCGCGATCGGTCGGCGTCGGTCATATCGAGGCTGTCGACCATCATGAGTGTCTCGATCTCCACGTTGACGCGACAGCGGCCGAGCCGAAGCATCTCCGCCAGATGCGTCTCCTTGAACGACAGGACGCCGCGAATCTCGTCGTACTCCTTGTCGAAGGTGCCGCCGGTGACGATGATGCGGATCATGGTGCCGGGTGCTTGGTGCTAGGTGCTTGGTGCTGGTGCTTGGTGCTGTGCCATGTGCCTGTTGCTCGGTGCTGGGTGCTTGGTGCTAGGTGCTTGGTGCCGTGCCACGTGCCTGGTGCTAGGTGCAGTGGCACTCGGCGCCGGCAGCGTTAATTCGACGTTTTTCCTCCCTCTCCGACAGCCGACAGATACAGCGCGTTGAACAGGAGCGGGAACGTCGCGTGGGTCTGCGCGCGATGCTGCGGGCGCAGGCCAAAGAGCACGATGCGGCCCGGATTCATGTCGATCGACACGACCGCCGCGCGGCCCGCCATCAGCTCCTCGCCTTTGAGCCAGCCCGAGGCGATCACGTTCGAGTTCGGGTACCGCGCGACGACGGTCGTCTTCTGCGAGGCGAACCCTTCGACGACCGAGAAGAACGGGCTGTTGACGTAGAAGCCGTGCGTGTCGGCCTCGACGCCGTAGCCGAGCGGGTGGCGCGCGTCGACTTCGATTCGCAGGATCGCGCCGGGCGCGAAGTGCTGATCGCGCGTCAGGCCCTTCTTCAGATTGCGCACCGGAATCGGCAGCTTGTCGATCGCGAGGTCGCACGCGTTGCCCATTGCGATGAGGGTGCCGCCATCGGCGACGAACTGTTTCAGGCTCTCCACGCCGGCTTCGCCGATGCCGCCGCGATACTCCGGCCGGATCGCCGGCGCATCGTAGCCGTCGACGATGGCGCGGGCGTCCTGGTCGGCGAGGATGATCGCGTCGAACCGCTGGCGCAGCTTGCCGGCGCGGATGTCGTCGTTGTGGATCGACGTGAGGGTGAACTCGTACCGTTCGAGGACCCAGCGCGTCCAGCCCTCGTCCATGTTGCCGCCGGTCCACGGCTGGTACATCGCGACGCGCGGCGCGCGAACGGCGATCGGTTCCTTCGCCCGGTCGTCGGTCGCCTGCACGTGCAGGCCGAGCTCTCTGGCGATCGGCTCCAGCTTGCCGCGCGGAACGGCCGCGACGGTGACGCGCGACGGGCCTTCGAACGCGACCTTCGCGCCGTCCTTCAACAGCCGATTGATCGCGATGGCCGAGTCGGGTCCGGCGTAGTCGAAGGCGAAACGCGATCCGCTGCCGGAGACGTCGCCGGTGATGTTCGGCGCGCGATCGAGCCGCGACAGCTTCACGTCCGGAAGCGGGCTCTTGACGAACACCGTGTCGACGCCAAGGAGCATCCCGAGCGACCACGCCGTCACGTCGTACGGCGGTTCGGGCGCCGCGTTCGGTCCTCGACGGACCTCGGGATACGTCTGCGTTTCGAGCATGTCTTTCGCGTAGCGCGCGAAGACCTGCGCCATCGGGACGACGAACGTGCCGGCCGCGTACTTCCTGCCGTCCGCTTCGAACGGCGCCTCGGCGCGATACACGTCGACGCCGCCGATCTGAAGCTTGTCGACGAGGTGAGCGGCTTCGCGGGCATCGTGCTGGCGCTCGATTGGAATGAGAATCGCCGCGACGTTGCCTTTGGCCGCCTTGCCGTCCTCGATCGTCTGCCGGTTCACCTCGTAGATCTGCCGGAGGATTGCTTCACGCCGATCCGCCGCCGTGTCGAGGAGCGCCATCGTTCCGATCAGCTCGTAGTCGACGATGTCGCGAAGCGTCCAGCGGCCGCCGAGCCAGGGCCGCGGGTACTCGGTGCGCGCGCTGGTGTCGGTCGGCGGCGGGAGCGGCGCGTCGGTGAATTGTGGTTGGCCTCGTCCCTGCCCCGAGCCTGAAGGGGCCCCGCCTTCAGTCGCGCCGCGGCCCGTCGCCGCCGGACGTGAACCGGGCGCGGCCCGCTGTTGTTCGATCGGCGCCGCGACGCGCGCGCTCGCGACTTCCGTGAGCAGACCGATCTGGTTGTGCCACCAGCCGCTCCAGGCCATCGCCCCTTCCCAGAAGTTCGTGTACGTGGAGTTGTAGATGATCCCTTCCTTGCCGGCGGCTTCGAGCGCCGCCGCCTGCGACTGTCCCAGGATGCCGTTCCAGCGGTAGATGAGCGGATGCACGTTCGGGTTGATCGGATCGGTAGCCGGCATCACGAAGATGCGCGCGCCGTTGCTGCCCTGCTGGTGCTCGTCGAGCCACACGCTCGGGAACCAGTCGTGCCACAGCAGCTGCGCCGTGTACTGGCTCTCCCTCTGCGTGAACATGTACATGTCGCGGTTGTTGTCGTGCCCGACGTACGGGTGATAGAGGTATGGAATCGGGCTCGGCGCATACGGCGTGCCGACGTTGCGGTTGAACCAGTCGGTCACGAGAATCTGCCCGTCCGGGTTCAGGCTCGGGACGAGCAGGAAGATCACGTTGTCGAGGATCTTCCTGACCGCAGGCGAATTGTCGGTCGCGAGCCGGTGGACGAGCTCGAGCGACATCTGCGACGCGCCAATCTCGGTCGCGTGAATGCTGCACGTGACCACGACGACGACCTTGCCGTGCGCGAAGATGTCGTCGCGCTCGGCGTCGGTCGGCGCGCCGCCCTCAAAGTACAGCTTCCGTGCGAGCTGCTTGTAGCGATCGAGGTTCTTCAGCGTGTCCGCCGACGCGATCTCGAGCACGATGAACGGATTGTTGCTGCTCGTCTTGCCCAGCTCGCGAACGCGGACGCGATCCGACGCGGCCGCCGCGAGCCTCATGTACTCGACGATTCGGTCCCACCGAACGAGCTTGTTGTCGGCGCCGATGCGATGACCGGCGAACTGCTCCGGCGTCTGCAGCGGACCGGCCGCGACGCCGACGAGCGACAGCATCGCGACGAGAGCGGCAACCGGAACGAGCGCGCGTCGAGCCATCAGCGGACCTCCACCGCACGACTATAATGTTTGGCCCGCCGAACATGCCACAGTCCCTGAAAGCCACGAGCCGGATGGACGCCATTCAGACGCCGATCGTGCAGGTGATCGGCGACCTGATTCGCGCCACGCCGGGCACGATCTCGCTCGGTCAGGGCGTCGTCCACTACGGACCGCCGGACGCGGCGATCGACGTGGCGCGCGCCGCGCTGTCCAATCCCGAGACGCACGCGTACCAGGACGGCAACGGCAACCGGGCGCTCATCAGCGCCATCGAGGAGAAGCTGCTGCGCGACAACGGGATCGATCCGCGCCGCGGCAGCCGCGTGATGGTGACCGCGGGCGCGAACATGGCGTTCGTCCACGCGATCCTCGCCGTCACCGAGCCGGGCGACGAGATCGTCCTGCCGGTACCGTTCTACTTCAATCACGAGATGGCCATCGAGATGGCCGGTTGCACCGTGGCCGCCGTGCCGACCGACGATCGCTATCAGCTCGACGTCGACGCGCTGCGGCGGGCGATCACACCGCGCACGCGCGCGATCGTCACGGTGACGCCGAACAATCCGACCGGCGCGGTGTATCCCGAATCGGCGCTGCGCGACGTGAATCGTCTGTGCGCGGACCGCGGGCTGTTTCACATCAGCGACGAGGTGTACGAGTACTTCACGTACGGCGACGCCCGGCATGTCTCGCCCGCCGCGTTCGCCGGCGCCGAGCCGCACACCATCTCGCTGTTCTCGCTGTCGAAGGCGTACGGATTCGCCGGCTGGCGCATCGGCTACATGGTGTACCCCGAGCGCCTCGCCGACGCGATCGCAAAGGTGCAGGACACGGTGCTCGTGTGCCCGCCGGTCATCTCGCAGATTGCCGCCGTCGCCGCGATGGAAGTCGGTCCCGCGTATTGCCGTCCCCACCTGCGCGCGCTCGCCGAGGTTCGCGACATCGTCATCGCCGAGCTCGCCGCGCTGGAGCCGTGGTGCGTCGTGCCGCCCGCCGATGGCGCGTTCTACTGCTTTCTGCGCGTGAACACATCGCTCGACCCGATGCACATCGCCGAGCGGCTGATCCGCGAACATGGTGTCGCCGTCATTCCCGGCCACGCGTTCGGGATGACCAGCGGCTGCTACTTCCGCGTCGCCTACGGTGCGCTGCAGAAGGAGACTGTTGCTGAGGGGATCGGTCGCCTCGTCACCGGCCTCCGGTCCATCCTGACCGGTGGATGAACGCTGATGTCATCGCACCAGGTCGTCGAGGTGAACGCCGCGCACGTCCACGTACGAAACCACAGAGACACGGAGGCACAGAGCGCCTCAATTTCGACGGCGCGCCGCGAAGCGGCGCGATCGTTTCGTCCGACCGGTAGACCGGCTACGCCGGTCCCGCCGTCGAAATTGATCGGCGTTCACTGGCGCGCTTCGCGCGCCATCTGAGCGCGGCGTTTCCGCTTCGAGCTCCGTGTCTTTGTGGCTCTGTGGCGACCGTTCGTGGCCGCTCACGGGAACGTCTTGACGACGGGCGGCTGACTGGCAGTAGGCTTACGGCGCCCGCTTGTCGGGTGGAGGCGACCATGAGTGCACGTCCGCTCCGTCGGGTCGCGATCGTCGGTTCGATTCTGTTGACCGCATCGCTCATCCCTCCGGTTCTTCACGCGCAAACCGTCGGCGCCAGCCTGCAGGGCATCGTCACCGACTCCAGCGGCGCCGCGCTGCCGAACGCCGACGTCGTGGTCGTCAGCGCCGCGACCGGTGCCGTGCGCGAGCTGAAGACCGACACCTCGGGCCGCTATCTCGTTCCGGTTCTTCAACCGGGCGAGTACGAGATTCACGTCTCGCAGACCGGATTCCAGCCGCTCGCGCGGCGCGGCGTGCAGCTCGCCGTCGGCCAGAACGCGGTGATCGACTTCCGCATGGAGGTCGGTCAGATCCGCGAGGAGATGACGGTGGTCGGCGCCTCGCCCGTCATCAACACGACCTCGGGCGCGGTCAGCGGACTCGTCGGCGACAAGGAGATCCGCGAGCTGCCGCTGAACGGCCGGTCGTTTCAGCAGCTCGCGCTGCTGCAGACCGGCGTCACGCCGGCCCTCGCCGCGGGCAACGACGTCGTCGGCGGGCGCACGCCGAAGATCTCGATCAACGGCGCGCGTCCGGAGCAGAACAGCTTTCTGCTCGACGGCACCGACATCAACAACGTCTACAACAAGACGCCGGGGTCGTCGGCCGGCGTGCTGCTCGGCGTCGAGGCGGTGCTGGAATTCCAGGTGCTCACCAACGCGTACTCGGCGGAGTTCGGACGATCCGCCGGCGGCGTGATCAACGCGGTGACGCGATCGGGCGCGAACGCGCTGCACGGATCGGGATTCGAGTTCCATCGCAACGACGCGCTCGACGCGAAGAACTACTTCGATCCGCGCGACAAGCCGATTCCCGAGTTCTCCCGTCATCAGTTCGGCGGCGTCCTCGGCGGACCGATCAGAAAGGATCGCACCTTCTTCTTCGGCGCATTCGAATCGCTGATCGAGCGGTTCGGCGTCACCGGCCTGACGGCAGTGCCCGACGACGACGCGCGGCGGGGAATCCTGCCGGGCCGCACGGTCACGCTCCACTCCGCGATTCCCGGATACCTCGAGACGCTGTTCCCGCGGGCGAACGGGCGCTCGCTCGGCGGCGGCGCCGCGGAGTATCTCTTCACGAAGACGCAGCCGACGGACGAGTACTTCACGCAGTTCCGCCTCGATCACCGGTTCGCCGGCGGCGACTCGCTGTTCGCGCGGTACACGTTCGATGACGGGAAAGTCGATCGCGTGCCGCCCACGAAGCCGCCGATCGCGGTCACGAAAGAGCATTCGACGAATCAATACGTGACCGCCGAGCATCAGCATCTGTTCACGTCCACGCTGCTGAACACGTTGAAGGGCGGCCTCAATCGCTCGGTTTCACTGGCCGACAACGTCCGCACGATCGACATCCCGCCTTCGTATTCGTGGCTGCCGGGCGAGCGGTTCGGCTACCTGACGATCACGGGGCTCGTCACCGAGATGGCGGGCGACTTCCGCCTGCCGCGCAACGACTACCTGACGAACTGGCAGTTCGGCGACACGGTGTTCTGGACGCGCGGCGCGCACGCCGCGAAGTTCGGCGTGCAGGGCCAGCTCATTCAGTTCCATCAGAACACCACGAGCCAGCAGGGCGGCATCGTGACGTTTCCAAACCTCGCCGCGTTCCTGCAGGGACAGCCGAGCAACGTCGACTTCGCCGTGCCCGGACTGATCGATCCGATCCGCGATTACAAGCAGTGGCTGTTCGGGTTCTTCGCGCAGGACGACGTCCGGCTGCGCTCGAACCTGTCGGCGAACCTGGGCGTGCGCTACGAGTTCATCACGACGCCGACCGAGGTGAACGGCAAGCTGTCGAATCTCCGCCACGTGTCCGATCCGACGCTGACGATCGGCGAGCCGTGGCACTCGAATCCGTCGCTCAAGAACATCGCGCCGCGCCTCGGCATCGCGTGGGATCCGTCGAACAAAGGCACGACCTCGGTGCGTGCCGGCTTCGGGCTGTTCTACGACGAGATCCTGCCGAAGTACTACTTCTTCTCCGGCAGCCTCAACCCGCCGTTCACGACGCGGACGACGATTGCCAACCCGCCGTTTCCGAACGTGATGGCGAACTTCAACCCGAACGCACCGATTCGCGCGCAGCTCCAGACGGTCAACTACGATCTGCAGACGCCGTTCATCACGCAGTTCAACGCCGGCATCCAGCGGGCGCTCGGCGGCGACTGGGACGCGTTCGTCGGCTACGTCGGATCGCGCGGCCGGAATCTCCTGCGGCTCGGCGACGCGAACCTCGCGCCCGAGACGATCGTCAACGGCGTCAAGACGTATCAGCCGGCGCTCGGACGCCGCAATCCGAACTTCGGTCCGATCTTCCAGCGCGTAACCGACGCGCGATCGTTCTACGACTCGCTGCAGGTCAGCGTGATGAAGCGATACTCGCGCGGCCTGCGCGCGCAGTTCTCGTACACCTTCGCGAAGTCGATCGACGATTCGAGCGGCATCAACTCGCAGGACTTCGACAGTGTCGTGCAGTACGGGCTCGACTGGTACGAGCCGACCTACGATCGCGGACCGTCGGCGTTCCAGGCGCGGCACAACCTCACGTTCAACGCGAGCTGGGACGTGCCGACGCCGTCATCGCTCGGCGGCGTCGCCGCGGGATTCCTGAAAGGCTGGCAGCTGAACAACGTGACGACGCTGCAGACCGGTCAGCCGTTCACCGTGCGGCTCGGATTCAACCGGTCGGGGAATCTGAACACGACGGGGTTCTCGATGAACGAGCGGCCCGATCTGAAGCCCGGCTTCTCCAGCAATCCGGTACTTGGCGGCCCGGATCGCTACTGGGACATCAACGCGTTCGCGCTTCCCGCGGCGAACACGCGCGGCACTCTCGGACGCAACACGCTCGTCGGCCCCGGTCTGGTCAACTCGGATCTGTCGGTGGTGAAATCAGTGAAAGTCCGCCCGCAGCAGTCCCTGCAGGTGCGGCTCGAAGCGTTCAACGTCTTCAACCGCGCGAATTTCGCGGTGCCATCGGGGCGGATTGCGTTCACGAACGCGGCGGGAGATGTCGCGCCGAACTGGGGCCGCATCACATCCACGGTCACGACGTCGCGGCAGATCCAGCTTGGGATCAAGTACGTGTTTTAGCGCGTTCCAGTCGCCGGTCGCCAGTCGGCGGTCATGGATCACCTGTCAGTCTGCGGTCCCAGTCACAGTCGACTGTGACCGCCGACTGATGACTGACCCGGAGATCCACGACTGCTGACTCACGACTGCAGACTGAATCAGACGTCCAACTCTTCGGCCTCGTCGGCGCGTTCCATGATGAACCGGAAGCGCGCCGACGCGTCCTTGCCCATCAGCTCGTTGATCACGCGGTCCGTCACGATCTGATCGGTGACCTCGACGCGCAGCAGCCGCCGCGTGCGCGGGTTGAGCGTCGTTTCCCACAGCACTCTCGGCATCATCTCGCCGAGACCCTTGAACCGCGTGATCTCCGGCGTGCCGCGGCCGTTGCGCTGCTTCAGGATCGCATCCTTCTGCGCGTCGTCGAGCGCCCAGTACGTATCCTTGCCGATGTCGATCCGGTAGAGCGGCGGCTGCGCGAGGTACACGCGGCCGCCGGTGATCAGCTTCGGCAGATGGCGATAGATGAACGTGAGCAGGAGCGTGGCGATGTGGTTGCCGTCGGAGTCGGCGTCGGCGAGGATGATGACCTTGCCGTAGCGCAGCTTCGAGATCTCGAAGTTGTTCCCGAGGCCGCAGCCGAGCGCGGTGACGAGGTCGGACAGCTCCTTGTTCTCGAGCACCTTCGCGAGCGACGCGCTCTCCGTGTTCAACACCTTGCCGCGCAGCGGAAGAATCGCCTGGCGCGCGCGATCGCGGCCCTGTTTCGCCGACCCGCCCGCTGAATCGCCCTCGACGACGAACAGCTCGCTGCCGTCGCTCGACGGATTCGTGCAGTCGCTCAACTTGCCGGGCAGGTTCAGCCGCGACGACGTGGCGCTCTTGCGCGAGACTTCGGCCTGGGCCGCGCGGCTCGCCTCCCGCGCGCGCGCCGCGAGGATGATGCGCGCGACGATCGCCTGCGCGACCGTCGTGTTGTGGTTCAGCCAGTGCTCGAGCGCGGGGCGCACCACGCCGTCGATCGCGGAGACGAGCTCCGGGTTGTTCAGGCGATCCTTCGTCTGGCCCTGAAACTGCGGCTCCTGGACGAAGACGCTGAGCACCCCCGTCAACCCTTCGCGGATGTCCTCCGCGGCGAGCGTGACGCCCTTCGGCGAGAGATTGTGCGTCTCGATGTAATTGCGGACGGCCTTGCCGACGCCGGCGCGCAGGCCGTTTTCGTGCGTGCCGCCGGACCCCGTCGGGATGCCGTTGACGTACGACCGCACGTGCTCGTCGGTCGCTTCGGTCCACTGCAGCACCAGATCGAGCCGGAGGCCGTCTTCCTTGTTCAGCACGAACGGCGCGTCGTGGACCGGCTTCGCGCCGCGCTCCGCGACGATCGTTTTCAGGTAATCGACCAGCCCCTCGCTGTGCTCGAACGTGTACTTCTGCTTCGACGTCTCGTCCTCGAAAATGACCTTCAGCCCTTTGTGCAGGTAGCTCGCGACTTCGAGCCGCGCCTTGATGATGTCGGGATCGAACTCGATCTTCGGGAAGATGGTCGCGTCGGGATGGAAGTAGACCGTGGTGCCGGTTCCGCGCGCGGGACCGACCTTCTTCAGCCCGCTCGCCGCCTTGCCCTGCTTGAACCGCATCTCCCACTGCGCGCCGTCGCGCTTCACGGTTGCGACGAGCTCCTTCGACAGCGCGTTGACGACGCTCGCGCCGACGCCGTGGAGGCCGCCGGCGGTCTTGTAGCTCCCGTGCTCGAACTTGCCGCCGGCATGCAGCATCGTGAAGATCACTTCGAGCGCGCTTTTTTTCGTCGTCGGGTGCTTGTCGATCGGGATCCCGCGGCCATCGTCTTCGATTGTGATTGACGATCCATCAGCGTGAAGCGTCACCCAAATGTTTGAAGCGTGCCCGTTCATCGCCTCGTCGACCGCGTTGTCCACGATTTCCCAGACGAGGTGATGCAGCCCAGCCGAACCGACGCCGCCGATGTACATCCCGGGCCGCTTCCGGACCGGCTCGAGACCTTCCAAAACTGTGATGTGTTTCGCGGTGTAGTTCGCCGATGCCATGTCTATAATGTGCGCCTTGTGACCGCGGGCCGCCGTCTATTTGTGTGCGCGTGCACTCTGATTGTAGCGGCATTTCCACTGCCGCTCGCCGCCGCGACGATCGTCGAGGACGCGCCGGTGCCGGGCGGCGTCGCGACGATCGCGCGCGCGCTCGGCATCGATCCGGTACCGGATCGCGCGCGATTCATGCACGAAGTCACGCGGCTCGTCTACGAGACCGTGGACGTTCGAAGTCCCGCGGTCGCCGCGTTCCTCCAGAATATTCGGCTGCGGGCGCGCGTACAAGGTCCAAGTGGTCTGCGCCTGTTCGACGATGTCGTCGCGCGCGCGGCCGCGCAGGCGGGGATGAGCCGGAGGGCGGACGATCTCGTTCCGGTCCCGCTCACCGCCGACGCGTGGGGCGACGTGATCTTTCGCCGCCGCGTCTCGCGCGACGATCTCGTGCTGATGATCATCGCGGATCGGCAGGCGTCGCTGGTCTGCCATGCGCTCACATCGGTCGACGACGAGACGCTGGAATACCTGGCGAATCATTCGGCGATCCTGACGCGCATGCACGAGCGGTCGGCGCCGATCTTCGCGGCGTTCGCGCGGAGCCTCCACGTCCATGACAACCGCGTGATTCCGCCGGGCGGCGCGGATGCCGTGCCGTTGTGGGAAGCGGCGATCGGTGAAAAAGTCACGCGCGCCGATCGGTTCGTGAACACGCTCTTCGATCTGCACGACGGCCGCATGGCGTACCTGTACGACACCATCGGCCAGCTCCCGCCGGCGCGGCAGGCGTTCGCGCTCGGTGCGTGGATCGCCGATCCAGCCGCGCGCCTCGAGCGCTTCAAGGCGCTCGCGACCGCCGGCGTGGCCGAAATCAAGGAGTGGCACGCGCGCGTGCTGCCGTTCGGCCGGTCGTCGTTCGATCTGGGCATGGCGTTCAGCCGGCTGGAAGTCGACGACACTGGCGCGCCGACCGGTCCGATGCCGGTTGGCCTGTGGTCGCGGGCGTTCGATGCCGGCGAGGCATCCGACAATTCGCCGATCGATGCGGCGTGGCTCGCGCAGAACATCATGGGCCTCGACGTCCGCCGCCGCGGCGAGCGGCTCGATCAGATCGGTCTCGTGCAGCGCGCATTCGCACGGTACACCGGCGACCGCGCGGAGCTCCTGTTCGTCGTGCGCGCGTTTCCGAAGCACCGCGCGCTGATGCTGACGCTCGAGCGGATCGGGATGACCCGGCCCGAAACCTACGCCGCCGTCGTGCGGCATGCGGCGAAGCTCGCGCCGCTCGACGGCCGCCGCGGATTCCAGACGCAGGCGCAGCTCCAGGCGTCGCTGGCGCTCATCGCGCGCATGGCGGCCGTCCGGACGTTGAGCACCGCGGACGCGGAGCGCCTGATCGAACGTCTGATTGCCACGCCGGTCGTCGACGGGATCGGCTACGCCGGCGGCATCGCGCGCTGGCTGCGCGAGGATCTGTATCCCGCGCTGCCGCCGGCGCGTGACGTCGAATCGGCGCTGATCGCCGCGCTCGCCGGTCGCCCGCCCGAGCCGGGCCAGGTCCGCCGCGTGACGTGGGAAGGCCAGGAATACCGTCTCGATCTCGCGGCCGCGGAGCGCCAGCGTCTCCAGCGCGTTCGTCAGAAACAGCACGCGCTCGCGATCGATCTGCCGCTGCAGATGGCCGATGCGGCGCGGCTGCTCGGCACCGACAAGGTCTCGGTCGACGACGTGCAGGACGCCATCGCGCAGTTCACGGCGCTGGCGACGGATGTGCCACAACGGTCGCGCGATGAAGAGACCGACAACCTGCCGGTCGGCGTCGGCCTTGGCAACCATCCCCACGAGGCCCTGCGAAAGGCGATCGACGAGCTCACGCGCGCCGTGCGAAACAAGGAGCTCAAGCGCGCCGCGAAGGCCGCCGAGCCGATCGTGGAGCTGGCCGACGACCTGCTCGCACGCAACCTGCTGTCCTTCGTCTATGCGACGAGCATCGGCGATCCCGACGGGACCGTCCTCCTGGCGGACGATGTGTCGCACCGGCATGACTTCGGCTTTGGGATGAAAGACGTGGACATGCGCGCGCGGCTGACGTGGGCCATCCCGCGGACCGAGGTCGCGCCCGGCGTGCCCTGGCACGTCAGCGGATCGCTTCTTGGACTCGACGTCGCGCTGTCGACGCTGGCGCTGCGCCGCGTAGCGGCCGATCATGTCCTGGAGGCGCCGAAGCTGACGTCGAACGCGCGCGACACGTTCGCGACCAGCGTCGCGCTGATGGATCCGCTTGCACTCAACGACGCGGATCGCGACACGATTACCGGGGCCATCGAGCGCGGCGGCCGCCGCGTGGCCGCCGCGTCGGATGCCGCGAAGCTGGATGCGCTGGCCGATGAGCTCGCGCTCGACGCCGCCCGCCGGCGCGCTTTGAGGTGGACGCTCGGGCACGAGCCGGGCAAAATCCCGTCGATGCTGTCGCTGACCGAGCTGCTGGCGCTCGGAGGCGCGCGCACGGCGTCGCTTCACGCGTGGGGCATGGCGGTGATTGCGGCCAACGGCTGCCTCTGCTCGCGCCTCGTGTCGTCGACCGCGTGGCCGGCGCTCGCCGGACGCCCGCAGCTCGGCCTGTCGGCCGTCGTGCTGCCCGATCTGACGTTCCGCATCGCGATGGTCCTGAAAGAGCTCGACCTGCCTGCGGCGCTCGCGAAGGTCGTGCTCTCTGCCGCGATGCAGGACTTCATCGACGAGGTCCGGCCGACCGATGACGGCGACTGGCTGTCGCTGTCGCGTTCGGCGCGCGACGTCACGCGCGAGCGTGTCGAGGATTACGTCGCGGCGGCGACGGCGACCGGCCCCCTCATGCCGTTGAGTAACCGATCCGGAGAACCCGGAGAACCTCGCGAACTGGTGGCTCGAGAGCTCCGCCGATGAAGGCACGCTTCGCGCTCGCGGCGGCGGTCGTCGTCATCCTGGGCGGCGCGATCAGTCTCGTTCGCGGACAGGAGCCCGAGGTCAAGATTCTTTCACCCGGCGAGGACGCGTACCTCGCCGGTCCGACGCTGCTGCGCGCGAAGGTGACGCCGGCGAGCGCCGCTGCCAGCGTCACCTTCTTCGTCGACGGCCGCCAGGTGTGCGCCCTCACGCGCGAGCCGTTCGAGTGCGAATGGGACGCCGGGCCGACGATCGCGGAGCATCAGGTTCGCGCCGTCGCGACGCTGACCGGCGGCGGCCGCGTCGTGCACACGGTCCGCACGAAATCGCTCGGCTACTCCGAGCGCGTCGACGTCGACGTCGTGCAGGTCACCGTCACGGTCAGCGACGGACGCGGCCGCTTCATCGCCGGCCTGCCGCAGTCGGCCTTTCACGTCTACGAGGACGATCGCGCCCAGACGATTACGCATTTCGCCTCCGAGGACGTGCCGCTGGAGCTCATCGTCGCGATCGACATCAGCGGCAGCATGACGCCGGCCATGCCGAAGCTGAAGGAATCGGTGAAGGATTTTCTGTCCGAGGTCCCGGCCGGCGACAAGGTGACCCTGCTCGGATTCAACGACAGCATCTTCACGCTGACGCGAAAGGCCACGGACCAGGCCGAGCGCGCGCGAGCCGTCGACCGCCTCGCGCCGTGGGGATCGACCGCGCTGTACGACGTGATCCTGCGGGGCGTCGACATGCTCGGACGCCAGACCGGCCGCAAGGCGCTCGTGGTGTTCACCGACGGCGAGGACCAGGGCAGCCACGCCACGATCAACGACGTCGAGCGGAAGCTGCAGTCGAGCGACGTGACGTTGTACATGATCGGCCAGGGCCGCGGCATCACGCTCGATTCGCTCAAGCGTGTGATGGAGCGTCTCGCGCACCCGACGGGCGGGCGCGCGATGTTCACCGACAGCATCAACGAGCTCCACGGCGCGTTCGGCGATCTGCTCGACGAGCTGTCGAACCAGTATCTGCTCGGGTACTCGCCGACCAACGCGCGGCGCGACGAGGCGTGGCGCCGGATCAAGGTGGACGTCGACGGGCACCACGACGTGCGCGCGCGGCAGGGATACCGGATTCAGGGGACGAAATGAAATCCGTCGGCCCTTCGACTCGCTTCGCTCGCTCAGGGCATTCGACTCACGCTGGACACCGATTCGTTCTGGCGGTCGTTTCGGTGTTCGTCCTCGCAATGGTGTGGCGTGTCCGCGCGCAGGCGCCGCAGGAGCCGCCGCGTTTTCGATCGTCGGTCGAGATCACGTCGCTCGACGTCACCGTCGTCGACGATCGGGGACGGCCGGTCGCGGCGCTGAAGCCCGAAGACTTCAGCGTCAAGATTGACGGCAGCACGAGGAACGTGGTCTCCGCCGAATGGGTGTCGCTCGTCGCCGACGCGAGCGCGCCGCCGCCGCCTCCGCCGCCCGACGGCTACAGCACCAACGAGAACTCGACCGGCGGCCGGCTGATCGTGCTGGCCGTCGACGAGCCGAACATCCGCTTCGGCTCCGCGCTCGCCATCACGAGAGCGGCCGGTGGATTCATCGACCGGCTCATGCCGTCCGATCGCATCGCGGTCGCCGGCATCGGGACTGGTGCGCCGTCGACGCCGTTCACCTCCGATCGCGGGCGCGTCAAGCGCGCGATCGCGCGGATGACGGGACAGAAGCAGGCGGGCCGCATCGTCGACCTCGGGCACAACATCGGCCTGGCGGAAGCGATTCAGGTCGTGGAGCGCGGCGATCAGGTGCTGCTCCAGTCGATCATCGATCGCGAGTGCGCGCGGCTGACGGGGGCGGCGCTCGTCAACTGCCAGCTCGAGGTCGACATGCAGCTTCGGACGCTCGCGCACGATTCGAGGAACGAAGGCGAGCAGACGATCACCGCGCTGCGCGCGCTCTTCATGGGCCTGCGCGGCATCGAGGGCGCGAAGACGCTGATCCTCGTGTCCGAGGGGTTCGTCATGAACGAGCCCGGCCTGATCACGGAGCTCGGAGCGCTTGCGGGGGCGTCGCGGACGAGCCTCTACGTCATGCGGCTCGACAACCAGTTCTTCGATGCCTCGAACGCGCGGATCACGCGCGATCCGTTCAACGACCGCCGCGTCCAGGGCGAGGGGCTGGAGCTGCTGGCCGGCGCCGCGCGCGGGACGATTTTCGACGTGACGGGCCGGCCGGAGGGTCTGTTCGAGCGGATCGACTCGGAGATCTCCGGCTATTACCTGCTCGGCGTCGAGTCCGATCCGAAGGACCGCGACGGCAAGACGCATCCGATTCGTGTCGACGTCGCGCGCCGCGGCGCGCAGGTCCGGTCGCGCCGGCAGCTGATCAACACGCCGGCCGATCCGGCCGTCGCGCGCTCGCGGCATCAGACGGTCGCCGCCACGCTGGCGTCGCCGCTCATCGCCTCCGCGCTGCCGCTGCGCGTCGCGTCGTTCGCGCTGCAGGGGCCCGAGCGCGACAAGGTGCAGATTCTGATTCACGCCGACATCGGCGCCGATTACGCCGGATCGAAAGTCAGCACGGTCGCGTACGCCATCATCGACAAGGACGGCAAAGTCGTCGAGGATCGCGCCTTCGACGCGCGGCTGCTGCCGGTCATGAACGGCGTGCCGTCGCCGCTGCAGTACAAGACCGGCGCGAGCCTGCCGCCGGGCGACTACACGATGAAGTTCGCCGCCGTCGAAGGCGACCGCGCGGGCAGCGTCGAGCACGTCATCCACGCGACGCTCGGCAAGACCGACGCGCTGTCGTTCAGCGAGCTGATGGTCGGCGGCCCCGTCGAGGTCGGCGAGCTGCTGCAGCCGACGATCGGCTACCAGGTCACGTTCGGCAGCGTGCACGGCTACTTCGAGTCGTACGGCGCCTCGTCGGGCGACGTCTCCGTCGAGTACGAAATCGGCACGGACGAAACGTCGCCCGCCCTGCTGAACGTCGACGTGGCCGGCCGCCAGGCCGGCGAGTCACGCACGATCTTCTCACGCGTCATCCCGATCCATCAGCTGCCGCCGCGGAAATACCTGCTGCGCGCCATCGTGTCGGTCAACAACCGCTCGGTGAAGACCCTCACGCGCGGCTTCGAGATCGTCCCGCCGAAAGTGCTGATGACGTCCGCCGAAGGTCTCGGCGCGACGTCCAACGATTCCGAGTTGTTCCTCCCGGTCGACGATTCGGTGCTGAACCCGTCGTTCCGGCGCGAGCAGGCGGTCGCCGCCGGGACGCTGACGAAGTTCCGCGAACGTCTGCCGGATCAGACGAAAACGGCGTTCGAGCAGGGCGTCTCGCTGCTCGCGTCGGGCGAGGCGATGAAGGCGGCCACCAGCTTCAAACAGGCGATTCAGCCGGAGGTCGACAGCACTGCGGCGCTCGCGTATCTCGCCGTTTCGTTTGCCGCGAGCGGTCAGGACCTGCAGGCCGCGGGCGCGTTCCAGACGGCGCTCGTCGACGGAGACGACGTGCCGCAGATCTACGACTGGCTCGGCGGCGCGCTGATGCGCAATCACGATTACGGCGCCGCCCGATCGATCTTCGAGGAAGCCGTCGCCAAGTGGCCGTCGGATCACCGCTTCACCAAGCCGCTGGCGATGCTGTACGCGACGTTCGGCCGCGGCCGCGAGGCGGTCCGCACGCTCGAGCGCTACCTGAGCGAGCGAACCGACGACCGCGACGCGTACTACTACGGCCTCCAGTGGCTCTACACCGTCCACTCCGCCGGCGCCGTCGTTCACAACCGCGCCGACGACCTCGAGCTGGCGCGCGAGTACGCGACGGCGTACGAGAAAGCCGGCGGCCCGAAGGTGCCGCTCGTCAAGCAGTGGATGGCGTATCTGGAGGGTGAGAAACGCTGAACCACGCGCCTGTTCATCACGAAGCCACGAAGAACACGAAGCGCACTGACCTTCGTGTTCTTCGAGACTTCCTGATAGACAGGCGCTCCGCTATGTTTGCGGTTCGCTGGTGTCTGCGGCTTTTTTGGGGCGCGCGCGACGGACGGTTGGTTTCTTCGCCGCGGCCCGTTTCGGTGCGGCCGCCGCGGTCGCGCGCGGTACGCGCGCGGCGCGCTTCGGCTTCGCGCGTCCGAGCAGTTCCGCGGTCGTGTCGACGGGCATGGCCATCGGTTCCGCCTCGGGCTGCTCGTCCTCGATCGGCTCGGCGGTCTGGATCGGCTCGCCCGGCGGCGACTCGACGAGCGTCGCCTCGATGCCCTCGTACGATTCGTCGACCTGCGGCAGCCCTTCGAGGGGCGGGCTTTGTGCCAGCCTCGCGAGCGCCTCGCCCTGCAGAACGCGCAGTCCGCCGCGGCGGTCGCGCTCGATGCGGACGAACTTCTCGCGCTGCAGCGCCTTCAGGAGATCGATCAGCCCGCCGAATCCGTAGCGGCGTTCGTCGAACCCGCCTTCAGCCTGACGGAAAATCTGCTTCACGTTGCGCAGATACATCGGCCACCGCGCGTTCTTTGCCGCTGCGAGAATGCGTGACGCGCGCGCGATGCCTTCCGCCGCCGTGCCGATGGGCTGCGGACGATCGGCGCCGCCCGGCGACGCCTGATGTACGACGTGTGTTGGTCCCTGCGCAACATGAGACATGGCCGGCGTTGCGGTCTGGGACGTGTCGTCGCTCTCGATCGCGGCGCGCGGCTTCATGGCCTCTTCGTCGGTGTACGGCGGATTCAGCTCCACGATCACGCTGCGGCCTGACGATTTGAGCGCGACCACGCCTTCCTTCGCAAGCTTCTCGACGAAGTCGAGGAACGACGACGCACCGTAGTTGCGCTCCGAGAACGTGGAATCGAGCTGCAGGAGCGTGCTCTTGAGCAATCCGGTCTGCGGCGTCACCTCGCGCTCCGCCAGGATCTTCAACGCGCGCCGGAGGATGGGAATCGCCTGAGCGATCGGCGCCGCGGCCGGCGGCGCTGTCGGCCGCCCGCCCTTCGACACGCTGCGGCGTCCGCCGACGAGGTTTTCGTACGCGATGAACTCGTGGCAGTTGCGCTGCAGGATCATGCTCGTGAACGCGCGGCCGCCCACGACGAAGACCTTCTTGTCGTACTGCTTCAGCTTCTCGACCAGCGAGAGAAAATCGCTGTCCCCGCCGACAATGACGTAGGCATTGATGTGCGGGTGCGTGAACGCCATCTCGAGCGCGTCCAGCGCCAGATTGATGTCCGCGCCGTTCTTGTCGCCGCCCGGCGTCAGGTTGCGCTGGACCAGGCGAATGGCGTGCTGCGTGAGGTGGCGGCTGTATTCGCCGGCGCGCGTCCAGTCGGCGTAGGCGATCTTGGTGACGACTTCGCCGCGCTCTTTCAGCGCGTCGAGGATGGTGCCGACGTCGAAGTGCTCGCCGAGCGTGTTCTTGACGCCGATCTCGATGTTGTCGAAGTCGATGAAGACGGCAATGTTGACGCGATCCTGCTGGGGCAAAATGGTTCCTCTACATCCCAATCTTACTTTAGACGGCCCGCTTCAACGAGGACGGCCGACGCCGTCGCAGGCGGCGATCGCGCAGCGCTTCCCACCCGCGGCGCAGCCGCAGGACGTCGCCGCGGCTGAGGCCGAGGCCGTCGCGAAGCAGAACCGCGTCGGTGATGTCGAGGCAGGCGTACACATCCTTCGTGCGGATCAGTCGATCGAGATCGCCGAAGTCGAGCGCGTCGGCGCCGTGAACGGGCATCGGCAGCGCCTCGAATTCCGACGGCTCGAACGTCAGCACGCCGCCGCCGTAGCCTCGGCCCGTCACTTCCGATGCGGCGAGCGTCAGCGAGTTCACGAACGCCGCGGCGACGTGCGTGTGGTGAATGCCAGGCTTGAATCGGATGCGATGAAGCGTATCCGTGACGTGTGCGCGCGCGTCGTTGAGGATGATCCGCGGAAACGCGTGGACCTGCCGGAGACCGAACGCGTCAGGCACCCACTGTGACGGCACGACCCACCATCGTTTGCGGATCCGGCATTTGTAGCCGGTGTGGAACCCGTCCCTCTCGCCCTTGACGATGTATCGGGCCGCGGTCGACGGGAGTGCGGTGCGCTCGGCGTCCGGAGGGCAGAACAGCAGAACGCGTTCGTCCCTGCCGAGACACTCCTCCCAGTCGGCATCCGCGAACCGCAGGCCCTGCACGTGTGCCGATCGGCTCACGATGCGGGCGGTCGTCGGCCACAGCTGCAGTTGATCCGTCATCCCGCGCGACAGCACGAAGAAGCTGTTTTCGCCGGTGACGAGGCCGACGTCGACCGATCCGAAGTCACCGAAGCGGGAAACGGCGGGGTTCGCCTTCAGCGATCGCAGGAGCTCGACCTGCCGGCGATCGAGAAAGTACTGAAGCCACTTCTCGCTGTCGTGGTCCAGATCGACGGCGTGAACGCGGCACGCGTCGGCATCCAGTCGATCGAAGTCCGACGTATCGGTCAGCTCGACGACCGCGATGCCCTTCTCGCGCGCCCGCCGCTCGGCGAGCAGCAGCACGACGTCCTGCTGGATGCGATCGAATTGCAGACGTTTGAACGTCACGAGCGTGATGCGTTCGAAGAATCGGGTCAGAAACTGCCTCGTCTCCGCGGCGTACGAAACCTGAAGCAGCTCGGACGGAACGACCATCGCCAGCCGTCCCGAGTCGCGCAGCGCGTGGGCCGCGAGGACGAGGAACGGGACCCAGGCGTTCGTCAGCCGGTTCGGATGCAGGCCGAGCTGTTCCATCAGCGCGAACGCGACGTCGCGCTGCCGCTCCGGGAAGTTCTGATAGCGAATGAACGGCGGATTGCCGACGACCGCGTCGAACGGTTCGAACTTCGCGAAGAGCGGCGCGGCGATCGACCAGCGGCGGGCAAGGTCGAAGAAGTCGTCGGCGATCACCTCCGCGCTGATGCCCGTGGCCGTGCGTTGCAGAAGGCGACGCGCCTTCTCTGCCTCGGATGCGTCGACCTCGATTGCGGTGATCGATCCGCCGTGCGGAAGCCGGGTCCAAAGGACCCGGCCT
>Ga0114129_10001189_pt1 | contig 34551 bp, 29 predicted proteins | sample RhiMetdeltSRZDD1_FD_80071 | JGI IMG/M metagenome (GOLD analysis project Ga0114129, IMG submission 80071) | Populus rhizosphere microbial communities from Tennessee, USA - Rhizosphere MetaG P. deltoides SRZDD1 (version 2) (version 2) | ecosystem: Host-associated > Plants > Roots > Rhizosphere >...
CGCCGCTAGCGGGCAAAGGTCGCATAAGGGCAGGAGTGGGATTGTTAGTTTTAAAAATCGTGCTTTTCCTAGGTCTTTTAGCAGCGCTCTTCTTCCGCTTCGATTTGGACGCGATCTCATTCGCCCTAGGTTTTTCAACCTTGATCTTTGCGATTTTCGTGGAAGTTTTGAGGACAACGAATGCGAGAGGGTTGGAATAAATGGAACATCCATTTACCTGGTATAACCTACTTCCGGAAGGACTGCAGCATTCGTTCGGCGATCACACTTTCTTCGCGGTCGTGGCTGGAATTCTAGTGGTCCTTTTCGCGATAAAGGCGCGCAGCACGCTCGCCAAAGCTCAAGACCCTGTGGTACCGGCCGTTGAATTGGGCTCGCGCAATATAGCCGAGCTGTTGGTACAGCTGGTAGTCGCCCTAAGCGATCAAATCATCGGCAAGCAAGGGCGGAAATACGTACCGTACTTTGGCACGTTTTTTATTTTCATCCTGTTAAGCAACTTATTGGGACTCTTGCCTGGTTTTGCGCCGCCGACCGGCAATTTAAACACCACGCTCGGCTTGGCGTTGTGCTCCTTTGTCGGCTATAACATCATCGGCGTGCGCGAACAGGGCGTGGCTTATCTCAAGCACTTCGTAGGGCCCATGACGAGTCTTCCGGGGGGAACTTTCGTTTCCAAACTGGCGTTCGCCCCCGTGCTGTTAGTCTCGGTGATATTTTTTCTTATTTTGGAGCTCTTCTCGCATATTTTTCGGCCGGTGTCTCTATCCCTACGTCTATTCGGCAACATGATGGGGGACCATGAGGTCATTGGAGCGTTTATCAGCCTAACAAAAGTCGGTATACCGGTTGCGTTTTATGCGATGGGAACGCTTGTTTCGGTTATTCAAGCATTCGTTTTTACTCTGTTGAGCATGATCTACGTCGCTTTGGCGATTAGCCACGGACACGACGAAGAACATGGAACAGAAGCACATTAACCACACCATTAAGCGATCGGCCGCTCGGTGGAAGATGAGGACAGAGGAGTGGCAGGCCGTGATCGTCTGGAAAGGAGGAGAAATGAAGAAGAGGTTGGCATTTTGCGCTACGCTTTTTCTTAGCTTCATGGCGACTGGAGTGGCGATGGCCGCTGACGTCGCCGGCGCTGATTATAAGAGCGCGGCAATCGCCGTTTCGGCCGGCGTGGCCGTCGCCATTGCCGCGTTTGGCGCTGGATTGGGCCAGGGCCGTGTCGGTGCCGCAGCCATGGAAAGCATTGGGCGAAATCCAAACGCCGCTGACAGGATTTTCCTGCCGCTGGTACTGACTCTCGCGCTACTCGAAGCGTTGGCTCTTTATGGGTTCGTTATCGCGATTCTTCTGCAGGGCAAGATCTAGATCAGCAGGTCGCTGGAACCGCCTGAACGAAGGGGGCAAGGAGATTTCTCCTTGCCCCTTTTTATCCCGGATTCCGCAGTTCCGGGCCGACGCGAGGAGCGAGGGGCAAACCTTCCCTAGCGAAGTCAATTGGTCTTACCTCTGAGCGGACACCGATCATCGGTGGTTCAACATGAAATCTAAACTTACAATGGTGAAGTGCGAAGTAGCGAAAAGGACTTTGAAACTTCACAGTTGGGTGCCTTCCCTACTCCAGGTTTGCGCCTCGCTCAAAGGCCATAGGTTTAACTGCGAAATCCGGGTTTATTTGCCGGAGATCTCGACTGCATGAAGGTGGACCTGGGTGTAGCGCAGGAGCTCGTCCAGAGTATGAAGTTTGTAAGCTTTTTCGTAAAAGATTTCTTTGATCCCCGTATTCACCAACACCTTGAGACAATGAATGCATGGCGTATGGGTAATATAAATGGCGGCGTCTTTGATGCTGGCGCCATTCTTCGCCGCTTGGGCGATGGCGTTCATTTCCGCGTGGATGGTGCGAAAACAGTTTTGCTCCGTCTCCCCGTTCGGAGTCTTGGATTCATAAATCAGGCAACCGGCGTCTGTGCAATGGGGCATGCCCGCTGGCGCGCCGTTGTAACCAGTAGCGAGAATATTCTTATCGCGCACGATGACCGCACCGACTTTGGCCCGCATACAAGTCGACCTTTCAGCGACCTGTTGGGTTATGGTCATGAAATATTGATCCCAGCTCAATCGTTCGCTCATACTTAAACTCCGGCGGATCTATCTCGTTAGAATGACTTCGACCTTATCGCCGATTTTCGCCCCGGTGCGTTTGTGTGCATTATCCTTATATACGGCGATTTCCAGCAAGCCCCAACTGTTCAGAACGGCAACGAATTCCCCTTCTTGGGCCCTAGCGTAATTCTGTGACACGCCGCGCACCCAGACCGATCCGATGACGATATCGAGGGTCTCCATCGGTTGTCCTGATAGATCATGCTCGCCAATGTTTGTAAACAGATTGCCAAACTTATCGATATAAACGATCTCGCCCTCTATACTCCGCTCTTTGCGAACTACACCCGGCATAGACAGTCTGACGATCTTCTCCCCTGGCTCCCCGAAGGCGCTAACTGGAATCCCTAGGGATAGATGCGCCGCGGCCGACGCAAAAATATCCCGGCCATGAAATGTCGTGCTGGTTGGGTACAAATGATAAGTCGGATTTGAGAGCTGCACGATTTGGGCGGACCGGATATTTTCCACTGCCAGACTCAAAACCCCGTTATCAGGGCCAATGAAATAGTTGCCTTCGCACTCAAGAAGCAGAGGCCGGCGCGCGCTCCCCACGCCGGGGTCAACAACCGCGACATGAATCGTTCCGGGCGGAAAATATTTAACCGAGTGGCGCAAGGTCAGCGCGCCAGCCAGGATGTCCTGCGGTGGAATTCCATGGGTTATGTCGATCACTCGCGCTTGCGGGTTGATGCCGGCAATAACGCCCTTCATGATGCCGACAAAGGAGTCCTGATAGCCGAAGTCTGTGGTGAGAGCGATAATCATGCCCAATAATTTTCAAAAGAAAGCCTTATCTAAGCAAAACACCTGCTAAGCATGCAATCTCAAGAAGCGATCTTTCAATTTGCCACGCGCAGGCGCTGGGCCATCGCTGCCGCTTCCGTCAGATGCGCTGGGTCAATGGTTCCCACCACAAGGGCGTCAATGAACGGCTGACGGAGAACGAATGCGATAGCTGGCCCGGCCTCTAGGTGGCCGCTAAAAAGTCCTTTGATCGCCAACACCCCCAGTCCCCGACCCTGAACCTCCGCGAGGGCTTCGGCGAGGGATGACTCTTTTTGACTAAAAGGAGCCATGATGACATCGAGCGTGCGAGAGGCTTCCAAAATGCCCGCTTTGGTTTTCGCCGAAATTCCCGCGGCGCGGATCTTGCCGCTCTTTTTGAGCCGCGACAACGTGTCAATGGCGTCGGTTTGAGTCAGAATGTCGACATCATGGCCATCGGAGTGCAACAGCAAGATGTCGATATGATCCGTGCGGAGCCTGCGCAAGCTCTGCTCCACGCTGGCTAAGATCGCCTGAGCGGAAAAATCATAGACAGAACGGCCGTTCAAATACTGTTCGCCGCATTTCGTGCAAAGCACGATTTCGTCTCGATGGTTTTCTATGAAGGGGCCGAGCCGTCGCTCGCTCTCGCCATAGGCGGGCGCCGTGTCAATTAGGTTCACGCCTAATTGGTAAGCCGATTCCAGCAAAGCAGCGACCTCTTGGTCGGACGGCAGTGCGAAATCTACCGGGTATTTGACTCCGGTATTTCGACCTAGCTTTGTCGTGCCGAGCGCCACCGAACTGACGGTCAAGCCGGTTCGGCCTAGTTGACGGCGAACCATTCGGCCTCCTCCCAAGGGTAACGCGCTATCTCCGGCTTGGACCATAGCGGGCTCTTATCATAGCCGCCCGGCGCCTTGAGATCGAGGCGTAGGATTTCGAAAACTTCTTCGGCTAAGATGGGCACCATCGCTAGCTTCGTCGGCCAGGCGACCACTTTGCCCGGCGCGACCCGGCTAACGTGAACTCCGCTTGGTCGCCTGTGCGCCGCCGTGCTCGCCTCCGCGCGGACAGCGCGGTAAATGGCGATCTCGCCTCGTCTTAAGTCGAGACGTGGTAGCCAGCGGCGAATTTCCTCCAGCGCCGATCGGCGCGCGACCGCGGCATTTTCTTCGCCTGCGAGCCGCTCCGCGAGCTCGCCGCCGATTTGCCAAAGACCCGGCACTGGGGTGGTTATTGTGAGGCCGGTCTTGCCGCCAACAATGCAGTGACCGAAGAGCTGAGGCAGATCTCCGCGCAGGAGCACCATGCCAAGCGGACGGCACTGCATCAGATCTTCCTCTATCCCGGCGCGGCGCAAGAGCTCGCCATTGCCCATGCCAGCTGCAAGCACCATTGCGCGGGGCTGGAGAAAGACGTCGCCCACGCGCACCCCTGAGGCGGAGAATCGGACTGATGCAGCGTCGTACAAAAAAATCGTGTCGCGGTGGAGAGCCGCGAGTTCCTTTAAGAACGATCCGGTGGCGATCACCGGCTCGGCAAGTGAATAGACCGCCAAAGCCGAGTCGCGGAGCGCCTCGGGCCAGTCGTCCCTGCTAACTTTTTCCGGACGAGTTGCTAAAAGGCCGGCTTTGACTGCGAGGCTCATTCCCCCCCACGATTGGAGCCACGCAACAGCGGAGTCCCTGGGGAGCCAAAGATGGCAGCGGTCCGAAAGGATTTGCGCGTCGGCGAGATACGGTTCAAGCTCACCTGTGAGGCTACGTCGCCATCGATCGGGCATCAGGCTTGTCGCCCGAACTGCGTCAAAGTCGCGCACACCACGCAACGCATATTTTCCGCCACCGTGAATAATCCCCTGCGCCTGGATCGTTTGCCCGGCACCGAGAGCTTTCGATTCCAACAGGATCGCATGGTAACCAGCGCGCCGAATGCGGTCGAGGCACCACAGTCCAGCGGCCCCGCCACCGAACACGAGGACGTCTAATTGCACCTTGACTTTGAGAGGATCGCCTATCTCGGACTTTACCACGGGGGAAGTCAAACACCGGGCGTTCGGGCGGGAAAGAGGATCTGATCGACAATTTCACAGATCACATGGCCAACTAAGATGTGCGTTTCCTGGATGCGCGGGCTGTTCTTACCCTCGGAAACGCGCAAGAGGTAATCCACCTTGCCGGCCATTTTGCCGCCGCTCCCGCCGGTTAAGCCGATGGTGGAAATCTTTTGTTCTCGGCAGGCATCGATGGCGGCGATCACATTGACGGAATTACCACTGGTCGAGATCGCCAGCGCGATGTCTCCCGGTTTGCCCAGCGCGCGCACCTGTTTGGCGAAAATTTGTGAATAATCGTAGTCATTGGCAATGGCAGTCAGCGCTGAGGTATCCGTTGTCAGCGCGATGGCTGGCAGCGGCGGTCGTTCGATCAAAAAACGATTGGTGAATTCGGCGGCGATATGCTGGGCGTCGGCGGCGCTGCCGCCATTGCCAAAAATCATCAGCTTGTGGCCGCGGCGAAAACACTCGCTGACGGCGTCGATGGTGCCCATCAGCGTCTCCAAATTATCCCTAAGGAAGGCTTGCTTGACCCGAATGCTTTCATCGAACGCTTGGGTAATGGCGTCTTTCATGAACTCTTCTCGTAGTGCTTGGCCATTTGACTCTTGACGCCTCGTCGTGCCAAGGCTGCTTCGAACCACTGGCGCACGATGGGCTCTTCGTCGGCGTACTCAATTTGTGAGCCGCCTTTCTTGCGGTCGAGCGCGCCTTGATAATTTTTTCTGACGCCGTGAAATTTCTTGCTGCCGAAGGCGCGCAAAGCCAGATAGCGCGCGGGTTTATCCCCCGCGTTAAAGTGCTGGTGCCACCAGTTCTCCGGCGGCACTACCATACTGCCTTCGTGCCACTCGTATTTCTTGATTGTGGCTCCGTCCGGCCAAATCAAAGAGTAACCATCCCCGCCGAGAATAATCACATGGGCGCCGGCGCCGTGGCGGTGGGCCTTCTTGTAGGTTCCAACTGGAAACTCTGAAATGTGACAAGCCGTTGTGTTTTCAGAAAGCTCGAATTTGATGTTGGTGCCGCCGGCGCCGCGTTCATTATATTCGAGTAGTTTGAAACTCCGGACGTCGGGAACGAAATTGGTTTCCCAAACATTGCCGGCAAATTTAAGACCTTTGTAATCGCCGGCATGCAGCGTGCCGTCGCCGTTGAAATAACCTTGGCGGGCGTCGAAGCGATCGGGGAAAACAAAATCATTGGCAAAAATGAAATCCAGATTATGCAACAGGTTAATCATTGTCGGTGCCGTAGTGACGGCGAGATAACGCGCCGGCTCGCTGCCGCTGCCATTAAACAACTGGTGCCAGGTATTGAGTGGTGGCGAAAAGAGCGAGCCCGAGTGCCATTCAAAGGTCTGTTTCTGATCATCACCATTCCAAACCGTAGTCGCACCCCGACCGCTGAGGATGTAGATGGATTCTTCGAAGAGTTGACGTTGTGGTTTGAGGCTCTTCCCGGGCGGAATCTCGCAGATATAGCAGTTATTTACCTGTCCCGCGCCTTCCATTTGCAAAAACGCGCCATGGCCCCCTTTACGCTCCCACCGCTCGAGTTTGACTTGCCGAATGTCCTCGACAAAGAAGGTCTTGATAACCGGGATGCCTTCGCATTCTACCCATTTGTCGTAGCTGGTCTTGGTGCCGTCGCTGTTGGTCGCGGAGTCGAGAGTTTGAGGTTTGGCCATGGCGTTTCCCTTCTTGCGAAAATGTAAAATTTATTATCACAGCACCTACGGGGATGAAAGCAGCCTCTAGGGGCCGTAAAAGGCCTGCACCTGTTCGACGACCATTTCTTGCTGTTTCGGCGTAAGCTCAGGATATGGCGGCAGCGGGTAGTAGATCTCGCTTTGAATCCCTTGCTCGGTAAGGAACTGTTCGAGCTCGTCTCGGCGCTCGGCGATGGGGAGCTTGTAGGGGCTTACGCTAGACACTGGTTTTGACTGCGGGCGACTGGCCTTTCAAAGCGCTCTCGGCGACTTCGGCAAGCAGTTGATCGTGCTCATGGTCCAGCGCGAAGACGCGGAACTGGACAACTTTGGATGGAATGAATTCAAACAACTCCACAAGCGATTCCTTCGTGATCTCGCCACTGGAAGGGTCGAAGATATGGATTTGTTTCTTGCCCATGGCGAAGGGGTTTTCCGGACGTGGGTCCTGCGTTGCCATGTCAACGCGAAAAATCAAATCCCGCGTCGCCGCTGGTAGCGCCGAGCGGATGCGCTTTTCCCAATCGGTGTCTTGAATTAGCGCTACGCCGTAGCGAAGCTCGTTTAGGGACAGCGTGCGGTCGTAGGCCATCTTCCATTTCACCTCACGGTGCAGGACCGTTTCCCACTCTTTTCCCAAGTTCTCCAGTTCGCCCTTGCTGCGTCGCCAGCGCGACACTTCTTCGAGGAGCGACCAGTCGGTCAAGTAAAGGTACTCTTCCATACGGTCCAGCGGATTGCCCGGAAACAGTACCTTCATGGTTTCGGGAAAGATTTCTCTTAGATGCAAGTCGATAGCCCGGGTCGTACGGTGATAGTAGACATTGGTGTACAGGTAGAGGCGCGCGTTGAGGAAAGTAGTGAGAGCACCGTTGCCGGCTTTGTGCACCGTGAGTCCCTTGGGCGTGAAGAAGGTATAGTGCATCAGCCGCTCGCGATCGATCGGTCCCGGATGAACCCCGCACATGTAGGAGTCCCGCGACACGTAGTCGAGATTATCGAAAGTAAAAATGCCGCCGGTCAGCGGCTGAAGAAAGCGCACCCACTTCGCCTTGCGGTTATCCTCCCTGCCGTTTTTTTTGATTGGGAACGCGACATCTTCGGGCCGCAGTTCTTCGCCAGCAGCGAACGAGCCGCTCGGACTACGGCGCAGTTGGCGGATGATATCGCCGAGGTGTTTTTGAATGATGGTCTGACCCAGGTCCTCGTGGGTGAGATCGTAGTTGCAGAGAAAGTTATCATCGAAAAAATGTCCGAAAGGTCCGTGGCCGATATCGTGCAGGAGCCCCGTTACACGCATGTACTCTTCGATAAAAGGTGCTGAGGGGCACTCATCACCGAGGACTTTACGTAGCGAGGGATAGAGATGCTTGCCGAATTCACCGGCCAGGTGCATGGCGCCGAGGGAGTGCTGAAAGCGGCTATGCTCCGCCGAAGGATAGACCCAGCGGGCACTCTGCAGTTGATATATATAGCGCAGCCGCTGTACCCAAGGAGAATCGATGAGCGTCTTTTCAGTCACCTCGCCTTTGTTTTCGGGCACGGTAAACTGGATATAGCGGTGAATTGGGTCGGCGATCAGAGCCGTACCGCCGTATTCATGATCACTAAGCTGCGTCATTTCCTCGTCTCAACGCGGGGTTCGAAAAAAGGATCTTCAAAGTTCAAATATCACCTGGGCGGTCCATTGGTTGCCGGTCTTTTCCATGCGGCTCTTGTGAAACGCCACCGAGCCGATTTCCTGTTTGATCTCGTGGCGGTCGGGATCGATCTTCTCGCCGCATACTTCCGCCTTGACAAGGGTGTCTCTGACCTCGCGAATGTTAAACTCCCTGAGTAGGTAGCCGCTTCCTTGATAGAGATAGAGCAGCTCGCGCATCCAATTTACCATGAGGTCATCGCGATCGGTTCCTTCGACCTCCAAATTCATGCGCTCTTTAATCTCGATTTTCTCGACATCAGCCATGACGTCAAACAGCGCAAAGGCCGAGTTGGCGAAGAGATCCGCCTGAGAACCGCCGATAACTCGGACGGCCAATTCGGATTGGCGCCTGGTTAAACGGTATTTGCTTGGGTTCTCCATTATTCATCCGCCCTTGAATTGAACCCTCGCAGTTTCTCTACATCGCCGGAGTCAGCGAGCAACGAGCGTCGACCAGTGAAATCATCGTCCAAAAGTTGCCGGATTTCCGCGCGGCCATAGCATTGCACACAAGTAAAAATGTCGATCGGCTGAACTAATTTAAGATATCGGAAGGGTGGCGTGTCTGGTTTAGGATTTAGGAAATACTCCCATTGGGTGTAACCCGTGTGTAGTAGATAGTAGTCGACCCTGTAGCTCTTTTGTGTATGGGTGGTCCCCTGAACCTCTCTGCCGCAGTGATAACACTGCATTTGCGCTCTCTTTATACCCGGTTTATGAGGCTCGCCGCAAACCCGGCGCCAAAGCCGTTGTCGATATTGACGACCGTTACGCCGGCGGCGCAAGAATTGAGCATGCCCAGAAGGGCCGAAATGCCATGGAAGCTCGCGCCGTAGCCCACGCTCGTCGGCACGGCGATCACCGGTTTATCGATCAATCCGGCGACGACGCTGGGTAGCGCTCCTTCCATCCCCGCGACGACGATCAATACCGCTGCGTCAACCAATCGCGCTCGGTTTTGCAGCAGGCGGTGGATGCCAGCAACGCCGACATCAAAAAGCTTCTCCACTCGGTTGCCCATCATCGTGGCAGTCAAGACTGCTTCTTCGGCGACGGGAATGTCGGCCGTGCCGGCACAGACGACAAGCACGGTACCCTTGCCGATTATCTTAATCGGTTTCCGAATCCAGGTAGCGGCGCGGGCGGCGCGGTGAACTTTGAGCCCTGTGACCAGTTTTTTGAGCTGCGCGATCTTTTCGGGATTGAGCCGCGTTATCAATACATTGGATTCATGACGGCGCATGGTGCGCACAATAGCGGCGATGTCTTTGGCTTCCTTTCCTTGGCCCAAAATAACTTCGGGAAAACCCTGGCGCAACGCTCGATGGTGATCGACCTTGGCGAAGCCGAGATCTTCAAAAGGTAAGTAGCGGAGTCGCGCAACAGCTCGCTCGACAGTAACTTCTTGCTGCCGTACTTGCTCGAGTAGCTCTACCAGTCGGTCGGAGTCCATTGGTTAGGAGTTCAGAGCGTTTTGAGTGCCGATTGGTCTAATCGTTCTTGGCATGGCGGACCAGCCTCTGCTCGAAATGATCGTGCCCTTTAAAGCGGATCGGCAGTAGTTTTCCGGAGCCGTCAATTACGGTAATTCCTTTTTCAGCTGGCACGCAAGTACCGATTCTCGTGATTCTCACCCCGGCCCGCTGTTCCAGTTTTTTTATCCGCGTGCGATTTTGCGGTCGCGCACAGAACAAGAGCTCATAGTCCTCGCCGCCGCTGAGAGCGTAACGGGTTCCGTCGTTGCCGGCGCAAGCTCGATACGCAGGCGAAAGCGGCAGGTGCTCATTTAAGATTACCGCCCCCGTGCGGCTGGCCCGGCAGATATGCTCCAAATCTTGCAGCAAGCCGTCACTCACGTCGATCATGGCGGTTGCCAACAATTGCCGTGCCAGGAGCGCGCCCGCGATGATCCTTGGCGTTGGCTGATGATGGCGCTGAAGCAATTGCGCAATAAATCGCTGTGCCGGTCGCCGCCTATTTCCCTTCAAGAGTTTTAGTCCGAGAGCCGAGTCGCCCAAAGTTCCGGTAACAAAAATGTCGTCCCCCACCCTCGCACCCCTACGGCGAATAGGTCGCGAAGGGGGATCGCCGATGACACAAACCGAGATGATGACCGACTTGGCGACGTTCGTGTCGCCGCCGACAATTGCGACACGGTACTTTCGCGCCAGCGCGTTGACACCCCGATATAGAGCATCAATTTGCCGACTGTCAAAATTCGCCGGGATGCCGAGAGACAGAAGTGCAAAGGTTGGTGCGCCGCCCATCGCCGCGATATCGCTCAAGTTTACTGCAAGCGACTTATAGCCGAGTTCAAAAAACGAGGTCCACCTTAAATCAAAGTGAACGCCTTCGATCAGTAAATCTGCGGTAACGAGGGATGATCCAGTTGGGTTGGCTACCCACGCTGCATCGTCCCCGATCCCTATGCGCACTCCCCGGCCCGTGGTCGCAGTGTGTCGAATTCTGTCGATGAGGCCGAATTCTCCGAGCCTAGTTAGTTTCATCAGGGCGAGTAAAGAAGGTTGCGAAGTTAGACGATGCTTCGAGAAGCTTCGGACCGGAAAGGCGGCAGTTGTGATAATTTTCGTGCGGATCTAAGGTCGCAGCGGAACGGAGCTCTCCCGTCGACGTTTCTGAAGTGGTCTCGACGATTTTTTCTTTCCGGGCCGAAGCCGTGCTTTAGCGGCGAACAAGCGTCGTTTGCCGGTTGAGTTTCCCGGGCCCATCAAGGAAACGTTTAGGACATCGGACATGTTCTCCGCGATGACCCAAGTCAACTTACGGCGCAGCACCCTCGGGATCTCATCCAAGTCTTTCTCGTTGCGATCGGGAATGACGATCGTCTTCATCCCGGCGCGAAACGCCGCCAAGGATTTTTCTTTAAGCCCGCCGATTGGGAGCACTCTGCCACGCAGCGTGATCTCTCCGGTCATCGCGACGTCGCGGCTCACGGGCCGCTTGGTCAGGGCAGAAATCAACGCAGTGGCCATTGTAATCCCGGCTGAAGGACCGTCCTTTGGAATCGCGCCCGCCGGAACATGGATATGAATATCCAGCTTCTGATAAAAATCATCCTCGATCCCCAATTTCTTGGCATGTGCACGCGCATAACTCACCGCTGCCTGAGCCGATTCTTTCATGACGTCGCCGAGCTGCCCCGTGAGAGTTAGGTTGCCGCGTCCGCGCGATAGCGACGCTTCCACATAAAGAATCTCACCGCCGGTACTGGTCCAAGCCAGACCCGTGGCGACGCCGATCTCGTGGTGTTCCTGCTCGGCTTCCGGCAAGAATTTCGGCGCGCCAAGGAAGGAATGGACGTTTGCCCGCGTGATACGAGTCAAATCGTTTTTCCCTTCGGCTACTTTGCGTGCTACCTTGCGACAAATCGAAGCGAGCTCGCGTTCCAAGTTCCTCAGACCCGCTTCTTTGGTATATTCCGCGATGATACGGAGGACCGCATCATCGGAGATTTCCAAATGTTTGACCGAGATGCCGTTATCGTCGAGTTGGCGGGGAATCAGATATTTGCGAGCGATTTCCAATTTTTCTTCGTTCGTGTACCCAGAAAGCTGGATGACCTCCATGCGGTCTGCCAACGCCGCTGGCACTGGATCGAGCAAATTCGCCGTACAAATAAAGAGCACATTGGAAAGGTCGAATGGCAGATTTAAATAATGATCACTGAAGGCATGGTTCTGCTCCGGATCCAAGACTTCGAGTAACGCCGCCGATGGATCGCCGCGAAAATCGGCGCCGACCTTGTCGATTTCGTCGAGCATGAAGACCGGATTATTTGAACCGGCTTGTTTGATGCCCTGGATGACGCGGCCCGGTAACGCGCCCACGTAAGTCCGCCGGTGACCCCGTATTTCCGCTTCATCACGCACGCCACCGAGCGAGACACGCACGAAATTCCGTCCCAGCGCCCGAGCGATGGATCGCCCCAGCGAAGTTTTGCCCACGCCCGGAGGGCCGACGAAGCACAGGATCGGCCCTTTAATTTTGCGCCGAAGTTTATTAACCGCGAGATATTCAAGGATTCGCTCTTTGATTTTCTCGAGATCGTAGTGATCCTCGTCGAGGACCTCTTTGGCCTTCTTGATATTCAGATTGTCTTTGGTCTTCTTGCTCCATGGTAAGTCGACGAGCCAGTCAAGATAAGTGCGCACGAGTGACGCTTCGGAAGACTCCGGGTGCATTTGCTCGAGCCGGCGCAGCTGCTTATCCGCCTCGCGCTTTACCTCCGTCGGCATTTTGGCCTTTTCGATTTGTTTTCTGACCTCGTTGAGTTCTTCGGCTCGTTCGTCGCCCTCGCCGAGCTCCTGCTGAATCTGCTTTAGCTGCTCGCGCAGGTAGTAATCTCGCTGGGTCTTGCTCATTTCTTCCTTGGCCTGATTCTGGATACGCGCCTGCATCGTCGACAGTTCCAGTTCCCTGGTCAGAAGCTCGTTGACTTTTTTCAAACGCTCAATGGGGTCGAAAACCTCGAGGATTGTCTGGCTCTCTTCGATCTTGAGTCTCAGGTTGGATGCGACCAGATCCGCCAAAACTCCCGGATCGCTGATGTTATCGGTGACCATCACGATCTCGGGCGGCAGGTTCTTCAGATTTAGGATCTGCTCAATTTTTTCTTTCGCCGTGCGCATCAAGGCTTCGACTTCGATGGGCACCTCCGCCAACGTTGGCTCGATAACTTTCCGGATCTTGACTTCGAAAAATGGCCGCTCGCGCAGGTAGGTGTCGACTTCGCCCTTGGCTAGTCCTTGAACGAGAATTTTGACACGCCCATCGGCCAATTTGAGCATGCGCATAATTGAGGCGATGGTGCCGACACGGTGGATATCAGCGGGGTTGGGATTTTCCTCGGCAGAATTGATCTGTGAGACTAAAAAGATCAAGCGGTCTCGAGAAAGCGCTTCTTCGACGGCACGAATCGATACATCGCGGCCGACAAACAGTGGCAGCATCATGTAGGGATAGATGACAATGTCGCGGATCGGCAGGAGCGGTAGGACATCGGGTATCTCAACTTGAGAACTTTTGGTGTCTGGACTTTCCGCTTTCCACTCAGTCTCGCTCATGATCACTCCAATCCACTAGTCAACTTAGTCGCCACAACACCCGGCGTCAACAAAAATCCTGCTCGAAACGTGGTATTTTGGACCAGGCGATGGAATCATTAACCGAATAGTTCCTTCATCTTGTCGAAGAATCCCTTGGCAAGGGGATTGAACTCTTCACCGCCAACTGCGGCGAACTCTTTGAGCAGGTCCTTTTGTTTCGCCGTCAGGCGCGTGGGAGTTTCCACAGTGACGCGGACATGTTGATCGCCCTGATGGTATCCCTGAAAGTCCTTGATCCCCTTACCCTTCATGCGAAATACTTTGCCCGACTGCGTGCCGGGTGGAATCTTCATTTTGACTTTACCTTCCAATGTGGGCACGTCAATTTCCGCGCCGAGAGCCGCTTGTGTGAAACTAATCGGTACATCGCAAACGATGTCGAGGTTGTCACGGACAAAGATCGGATGGGGCTCGACATGGATGACGACATAGAGATCGCCGGGTGCTCCACCTGCCGGACCGGTTTCCCCTTCGCCGCGCAGTTTCAAGCGCGAACCAGTGTCCACGCCACCGGGGATCTTTACGCTAAGCGTGTGCATTGTGCGCACGCGTCCTCCGCCACCACAAGTGGCACAGGGATCTTTAATGATAGTGCCCTGCCCTTGGCACTGGTTGCACGTCCTCGAGACGCTGAAAAATCCCTGCTGAAAGCTCACCTGACCGCGACCGCGACAGGTCGGGCAAGTTTGCGGCGCCGTGCCGGTCTTGGCACCACTGCCGCGGCAAGTTTCACAGAGACCATGGCGGGGAATTTTTATCTTTTTCTCAGTGCCTGAAACAGCTTCCTCGAATTTTAGCGTCAGGTTGTAGCGCAAATCCTCGCCACGACCGCGACCACGTCTCCTTCCGGAGCTGCCTCCAAAAAACTCGCCAAAAATATCACCGAAAATGTCTTCAAAACCACCCGAAAAATCGGCGCCGGAGAATGGACCCCCGTCGCCAAATGCTGCGTGGCCGAACTGGTCATATTGCGCGCGCTTCTGCGGGTCACAGAGCACCGAATAGGCCTCTGAGACTTCTTTAAATTTTTCTTCCGCTTGTTTATCCCCAGGATTGCGGTCCGGATGATATTGTAGGGCCAGTTTCCGGTAGGCCTTCTTGATATCGTCTTCGCTGGCGCTGCGATTGACGCCGAGCAATTCGTAGTAGTCTTTCTTGGTGCTCAAGCCCGATCCTCTAGATTGCTAAATTTTCGTAGAAGCAAGAAAGCCCCTCTCCGCGATCGTGCTGGGAGTAGGGGCTTTGAGTGAGGAAAGTTCTAACTCGCCCCGCGATTATTCTTTGACCTCCGTAAAGTCGGCGTCAACCACGTCGTCCTTCTTGCCGCCAGCACTTCCACCTTTATCATCTCGTTTCTCCGCGGCTTCATGCTGCTGTGCCGCTTGCTGCTGCGAGGCTTTGGCATACATGGCTTCGGCGAGTTTGTGCGACGACTGGCTCAATTGTTCCGCCGCCTTCCGCATAGCCTCGGCATCCTGACCATCTAAAACCTCTTTGGCCTTCTTGAGCGCCTCATCAATATTATCTTTGACACTCGTATCGAGATCAGTGCCGTACTCTTTGAGCGACTTTTCGGTCGAATAAATCAAAGAGTCGAGCTGATTGCGAGCCTCCACCGTATCCTTGCGCTTCTTGTCCTCAGCAGAGTGAGCTTCGGCATCTCGTACCATCTTCTTGATTTCGTCCTCATTGAGGCCACTAGACGCGGTGATTCTGATCGATTGTTCTTTACCTGTGCCCAGATCTTTCGCGGCCACGTGGACGATGCCGTTGGCATCGATATCAAAAGTCACCTCGATTTGTGGCACGCCGCGCGGTGCCATTGGGATACCGACGAGATCGAACTGACCGAGCAGCTTGTTATCCGCCGCCATTTCCCGCTCGCCCTGGAAAACGCGAATCGAAACAGCCGATTGGTTGTCTTGTGCTGTGGAGAAAACCTGGCTCTTTTTCGTCGGGATCGTTGTGTTGCGGTCGATCAATTTGGTAAAAACACCGCCGAGTGTCTCGATACCGAGTGAAAGTGGTGTCACGTCTAACAGCAAAACGTCTTTGACTTCACCGGTGAGCACAGCGGCTTGAATCGCCGCTCCGACGGCGACGACCTCATCCGGATTTACCCCCTTATGCGGGTCTTTACCAAAGGTTTTCTTTACTCGTTCCTGGACGGCGGGCATGCGAGTCATGCCACCTACCAAAATGACTTCGTGAATGTCACCGGCGCTCAGTCCAGCGTCCTTTAGCGCTTGGCGGCATGGACCCTCCGTTCGATCGATCAAGTCGGCGCACAAAGCCTCAAGTTTGGACCGCGTCAACTTCATGTTTAAATGCTTCGGCCCCTGCTGATCGGCGGTGATGAACGGCAGATTGATGTCGGTTTCCATCGACGAAGAGAGTTCGCATTTGGCTTTTTCAGCCGCCTCTTTGAGTCGCTGCAGAGCCATGCGATCCTTGCGCAAATCGATGCCCTGGTCTTTTTTGAACTCGTCGGCCAAATAGTCGATCACTCTCTGATCGAAATCTTCGCCACCTAAGAAGGTATCCCCATTGGTTGCTTTGACTTCGAAGACACCGTCGCCCAGCTCCAGAATTGAGATATCGAAAGTGCCGCCGCCAAGATCGAAAACGGCGATCTTTTCATCTTTCTTCTTGTCCAAACCGTAAGCCAGAGACGCTGCCGTGGGTTCATTGATGATGCGCAACACATTTAAGCCGGCAATGCGTCCGGCATCTTTGGTTGCCTGTCTTTGGCTATCGTTGAAATAAGCCGGGACTGTGATGACTGCCTCGGTGACCTTCTCGCCAAGATAGTCCTCCGCGGTCTGCTTCATTTTTTGCAGGATGAAAGCAGAAATCTCGGCAGGACTATATCGCTTACCGCGAATTTCGACCCATGCGTCGCCGTTGTCATTGCGCACTATTTTATAAGGAAGCAAGCTAGACGCTTTCTGAACCATTGGATCGTCTGTCCGTCTTCCGATCAAGCGCTTGACAGCAGAAATCGTGTTCTCCGGATTGGTGATAGCTTGTCGCCGGGCAATTTGTCCCACGAGTCGTTCGCCGCTGTCTGTAAAGGCGACGACGGATGGCGTTGTGCGGCTACCCTCGGAATTGGCGAGGACATTCGGGTCCCCAGTCTCCATAATCGCCACACAGGAGTTGGTCGTCCCTAAGTCAATCCCGATAACCTTTGCCATTTCGATTACTCCTCAGTTACTTATTGTCAGATAATTTCCGAACGAAGGTTATTTAATCATCGCTTGGCCCGTTTTCAACCTTGCTCTGGCCGTTTTTTTTCTCTTTTGTTCCTGGTGCCTTAGCTACACTCACAAGAGCCGGGCGAAGAAGGCGGTCACGAAACAGATAGCCCTTCTGATGTTCTTCGACTACCGAGTTTGGCTCGTGGTCAGCGCTTTCTACTTGGGTCATCGCTTCGTGCTTTGCCGGGTCAAAGGGCTGCCCAACCGCTAACATTTGAATCGCTCCGTGCTTCGTCAAAACATCCAAAAATTGTCTTAAAACCATCTCGACACCCTCTGCGAGTGGCTTGCCATTGCCGCCGCCTGAAGCATGGGCGACGGCCCGCTCTAAATTATCGACCACGGGCAGTAGATCTTTGATCAATACTTCATTGGCCAAACGAATTGCCTCATCGCGCTCGCGCGCCGTTCTCTTCTTGAAGTTATCCAGTTCCGCGGTTTGACGAAGCCAGCGATCATAGTTGTTTTTTGCTTCCAGTTCTTTTGTTTCTAGCTGTTGTTTCAGATTCACAATTTCAGATTCCAGGGGGTTCGAGTTCGCTTCTGCCTCGGTCCCGACGGCTGACTCTTCGTCGACTTTGTCGACAATATTTTTTGTTTCCTCCGCCATGCCTGAATGTTTCTCCCTAATATGTAGTTGACCGGAAATTAACCATCAAACCCTATGATGTCAAGGCGGGATCAATAAATTCTCCTGACATTTTAGCTAGTTGCCTGATTTCCCAAAAAATGCTAGGTTGAAAATCTCAGCATTCCCAAATATTCATATGCGTGCTAACCATGTCACCCCGGCGATCGTGCTGCGTTCACGACCGTTTGGAGAGTCTGATAAGATTGTCTCGTTTCTCAGTGAAAACTACGGAAAGCTAACCGGCATAGCCAAAGGAGCGATGCGATCACGCAAGCGCTTCGTAAATTCCTTGGAGCCTTTCGCGCTGGTAAATCTTTCCTTTCAAGATCGCCCCCATAACAATTTGGCTTTTATACTGGCTGCTGACCTTAAACTGGCCTTTAGACAACTACTCAAAAGCTTGGATCGAATTTCCTGTGCTGCTTACTTGGTCGAAATCACCGATGGACTGATTGGCGAACGGGAGGAAAACCCGGCGATCTACCAGCATCTAAAATATGGCCTCACTTATCTCGAGGAAAATGGCGCTTCACCGTGCTTTCTCACTTTCTTCGAGCTAAGACTTTTACGCTTAGCCGGATATCAACCGGTGTTGGATAGTTGTAAGAGATGTCATAAGGCCGCCCGACTCGAGGGGCGTGTGTCTCAATGGAACTTCAGCCCCTTTGACGGCGGGATTGTGTGTGACCCATGCTCGTGCTCGCGCCACGATACTTTACCGCTTGGCGCTGCCGCTATCGAAGTTTTGTCGGCGCTGCAGGACAGCGCCACTCTGCCGGCTGGCTTTTCTCTGCGCCCGTCGGCGGTGCAGGAGATACGCTCGGTAATGCTGCGGTTCATTCAGTATCACGTCGATCGAGAGATTAAATCAGCGGTCTTTCTCTCTCAATTCTCTGATCAGTCGGGCGCTTGAACTCGTTCGGTCCCAGAGGCGGCGAAAAAGTACTCAACACACGCGACAAGGATCAAAAATGCCGAACAAGAAAGCGAGCATCTTCTTTTTTGGAAACCGTAAGGCTGATGGCAATGCGAAAATGCGCGAATTGCTCGGTGGTAAAGGGGCCGGCCTGCACGAAATGACTCGTATCGGGGTGCCCGTGCCGCCCGGGTTTACCATCAGCACCGAGGTGTGCAACTATTTTTATGCGCATGGGCGCAAATATCCCAAAAACTTTGAAACGCAAGTCCTCGCTGCCCTAGCAGTATTAGAAAAGATCATGGGCCGTCGCTTCGGTGATGTGGAAAACCCCTTACTGGTTTCGGTACGCTCCGGCGCGCGAGAATCCATGCCGGGGATGATGGACACGGTTCTGAATCTAGGCCTTAACGATCATACCGTCCAAGGTCTGATTCGTCGTACTAACAATGTCCGGTTTGGGTTTGATACTTACCGCCGCTTCATCCAAATGTATGCGGACGTGGTTCTAGGAGTCAAGCCAAAGGATAAGAGTGCAATTAATCCGCTCGAAGCCATTCTCGAGCGCAAGAAGAAAGCGCGCGGTATCCGTTTCGACAGCGACCTTAGCGCGGCGGATTTAGAGGATCTTGTCGCGGAATATAAGACTGAAATCAACACGAGATTGGGGAAACAATTTCCCGAGGATCCCTTGGAGCAATTGTGGGGCGCGATCGGAGCGGTGTTCGATTCATGGAACAATGACCGGGCCATCGCGTACCGCGAACTTTACAGTATCCCTCATAGCTGGGGAACAGCGGTAAACGTGCAGGCTATGGTGTTCGGCAATTTGGGTGAACATTGCGCAACCGGGGTGGCTTTCACGCGCGATCCGGCAACTGGGGACAAGCGCTTTTACGGCGAGTTTTTAACTAACGCCCAAGGCGAGGACGTTGTTGCGGGTATAAGTACACCGAGACCCATTGCTGAGCTTGCTCAAGTCATGCCGGCCGCGGCAAGAGAGCTACAACGGATCTGCGCGCTCCTCGAAAGACATTACACCGACATGCAGGACATCGAGTTTACTATCGAAGACGGCAAGCTTTGGATGCTTCAGACGCGCACGGGCAAGCGTACCGGCTTTGCCGCCATCCGCATCGCGGTCGACATGGTCGGCGAGCGCATCATCACTAAAAAGGATGCGCTGCTGCGTATTGAGCCGGATCAACTCAACCAGCTTCTGCGGCCGATTTTCGATCAGCAAAAAAAGGAGAAAGCTGATAAGGACGGATGTCTACTGGGCAAGGGTTTGCCGGCCGGTCCGGGAGCAGCCACCGGTCGCATCGTTTTTCATGCGGAGGATGCGGTTGAATGGAAGAAGCGTGGCGAGCGGGTGGTATTGTGCCGTGTCGAGACGAGTCCCGATGATATTCGTGGGATGGATGCCGCCCAGGGAATTCTTACCGCCCGGGGAGGCATGACTTCGCACGCGGCACTGGTGGCGCGGCAAATGGGCAAAGTTTGCGTGGCCGGTTGCGAGGTTTTGAATATAGATAGCGCGGCGCGGATCTTGAAGGTTGATGAAGCAGTGCTGAAGGAAGGCGATTGGATTTCGATCGATGGTAGCACCGGTGAAGTGTTCAAGGGAGAAATTCCAACTTTACCTTCCGAGGTACTGCAGGTTCTCCTCGCTCGTTCGTTAAGGCCTCAGGAGTCGCTGATTTATCAGCAGTTCGCCAAGCTGATGAATTGGGCCGACGCAGTGCGCACCCTTGGGGTGCGTACCAACGCCGATCAACCCGAGCAGGCTGCAATCGCCAAGGCCTTCGGCAGTGAAGGAATCGGCCTTTGCCGTACGGAGCATATGTTTTTTCAAGGTGATCGCATTCGAGCCGTGCGTGAGATGATTTTGGCGAACGATGAAGCAGGCCGCCGCCGGGCGTTGGCCAAATTGTTGCCGATGCAGAAGCAAGATTTCAAAGATATTCTGGACATCATGGGAAAACTGCCGGTCACCATCCGGACTCTTGACCCGCCGCTCCATGAATTTCTGCCAAAGACTGATGACGAAGTTGTCGAGCTTGCTCAGGTCATGAGTGTTCCGGTTGAGTTCCTGCGTAACAAAGTCAATGTCTTGCAGGAGTTTAACCCGATGTTGGGTCACCGTGGCTGCCGTTTGGGTATCTCGTATCCGGAAATAACCGAAATGCAGGCGCAAGCAATTTTCGAGGCCGCGTGCGAGCTGCGGCGTGAAGGTAAAAATCCGTTTCCTGAAGTGATGATTCCTCTAGTCGGCTCACGGCAGGAGTTGCGCGAACAAAAAAATATCGTTGAGCGCATTGCGAAAGAGACCCAAAGATCATACGGCGTCAAGGTGCGCTACCTCGTGGGCACGATGATCGAATTGCCGCGGGCCTGCATGGTTGCGGATGAAATCGCCGAAGAAGCACAGTTTTTTTCCTTCGGCACCAATGATCTCACGCAAACCTGTCTCGGCTTATCCCGAGATGACGCGGGAAAATTCCTGCCTAGTTACGTTCTCCAAGGACTACTACCCGCAGATCCGTTTGTGAGTATTGATCAGGACGGTGTCGGTGCGCTCATGCGCATAGCCGTGGCCAAGGGCAGAAAGAGACGCAAGAGATTAGAAATGGGAATTTGCGGTGAGCATGGCGGTGATCCGAAATCGGTGGAGTTTTGTCATGACGTTGGACTGAATTACGTCAGTTGTTCACCCTATCGAGTCGCCATTGCCAAGTTGGCCGCCGCCCAAGCCGCGTTGCGCAAAAAAGGTTAAGTTTTTCAAGGCACATAACCAACATCTATCAAATTATAGAACTGCATTCTCTTGCGATCATGCAGCGTACATTTTGTTGACAGAATCTGAGTGATCTACGATAATTTACTGCTTTTCGTGGATATCTATTTATGGAACCCCGTTTCGCAGAATTGCTAGTTAAAGGAGGTATTGTCACCCGGGAACAACTCGGGCAAGCCCAGAAAAAGGAACGCGAAAACAGTTCCAGTGTCACTCGGGAAGTCGTTCGGCTAGGTTTCACCAGTGAAGAGATTTTAACGGAGTTTCTCGCCACACAATTCGGCATTGAAACGGTCGAACTGGTTCCGGGAGAAATAGAGGACGGCGTCTTTAGCTTGGTGCCACCTCAGATCGTCCAAAAACACCAAATCGTTCCCTACAAACTTCTCGGTTCGACTTTGACAGTCGCCATGTCGGACCCAACGGATTTGGTCGCGATCAATGAAGTCAAGTTCGTCACCGGTTACGGCGTTCGCGTGATTTTGGCGATTCCCGGAAATATCAAAAAAGTCCTGGATCATCGTTTCGGAGGGGTTAGCTATGACGACGTTCTAAAGAAATTTGGCGATGGCGAGATGGAGGTCGTCCAAGAAAGCGACGACGTCAACCTTCAGGAGCTTCAGCAAGCCACTATGGATGCGCCCGTGGTGACTCTGGTGAATGCGATTTTAGCTGACGCTGCGAAACGCAGGTGCAGCGATATTCATGTCGAACCCTATGAAAAAATTTTTCGCGTTCGCTTTCGCATTGACGGGGTGCTGCAAGAAATCATGAGCCCGCCATTACGGCTCAAGAACGCCTTGGTGTCCCGGCTAAAAGTAATGGCAGGTCTCGACATCGCCGAGAGGCGGCTTACCCAAGATGGTCGTATCAAGCTTAAAATGGGTGCTGGCGGCGAATTGGATATTCGCGTGTCGATACTGCCCACACTGTTTGGCGAAAAAGTGGTCATGCGGTTGCTGGACAAGTCCAACTTGCAATTGGACATGGCCAAGCTAGGATTCGATCCGCAGAACTTAAAGGATTTTCAAGATGCCATTCATAAGCCGTACGGCATGATTCTTATCACCGGCCCGACCGGCAGCGGAAAATCGACCACCCTTTACTCAGCCCTTTCAGAACTCAACAAGCCAGATGTGAATATTTCGACGGCGGAAGATCCGATCGAATACAATCTGGTGGGAATCAATCAAGTTCAAGTCCGAGATCAAATAGGCCTCAATTTCGCCGCGTGTCTGCGCTCTTTCCTTCGGCAGGACCCGGATATCATTATGGTTGGCGAGATCCGCGATCTTGAAACCGCGCAAATCGCCATCAAAGCCGCACTCACCGGTCATTTGGTCCTCAGTACATTGCACACCAACGACTGTGCCGCCACTGTCGATCGCTTAATGAACATGGGAGTGGAGTCATTTTTACTGACATCATCTATCAACCTGATCCTCGCACAACGCTTGGTGCGCAAAATTTGTGACAAGTGCAAGGAATCGATCGAGGTGAAGGCGGAAATTTTGATCGATTTAGGAGTAGACACTGCTGAAATAAGTGCTGGATTTCCAACCTTTCATGGTCGTGGGTGCGCCAATTGCGGTGGAACCGGTTACCGTGGGCGCTTAGCCGTGTATGAGGTTATGGTGATGCATGAAGGGCTAAAGGAGCTTATCCTGAAAGGCGCCTCGGCGATGGAACTCAAACGCGAAGCCGTTAAACTTGGTATGAGCACACTCCGTATGAGCGCTCTTCAGAAAGTTCGCGAGGGGCTTACAACGGTTGACGAAACGGTCCGAGTAACCGACACAGACAAGGGTTTCGGCTCAGTGTTTTCACTGGGATTTTGATGATGAAGATCCGCAATGTCACGCAACTGAAAATCCAGCTGCGGGTGTTGTCAGAGTAATTCGAGCAAACAGAGATTAGATTTATGCCGACGTTTGTTTGGGAGGGCCGGACCGCCCAGGGAAGAGTGATCAAAGGCGACAACCTTGAGGCGGCGAGTTTGGAGGCCGCGCTTGCGCGACTGCGGGAACAAAGAATCCGCCCGATTGCCAACCGGGTTCGGGAAAAAGGTAAGGGACTAGACAGAGAGATTTCGATCCCCGGATTCGGCGATAAAGTCACCACGAAAGACATCTCTCTGGCAACGCGTCAGTTAGCCACAATGATTGATGCTGGACTGCCGATCGTTCAGTGCCTAGATATATTGGCGCAGCAGTCCGAAAACAAATTGCTGCGTAACACAATTGGTACGATTCGAAAAGACGTTGAGCAAGGTTGTACTCTCGCGGACGCTCTTCGCAAGCACCCGAAGGTCTTCGACGATCTATACGTAAACATGGTCGAAGCAGGTGAAGCCGGCGGTATTCTGAATACGATCCTTAACCGCATTGCCCTATTTATAGAGAAAGCAAACCGACTAAAAAAGAAAGTCAAAGGCGCGATGATCTATCCCTGCGCTATTGTTTTCGTGGCGATTGTTGTCGTCGCCGTCTTGATGATCTGGGTTATTCCGGTATTCGCAGAACTTTATGGTAGCATGGGCAAAGCCCTGCCGCTTCCGACGCAGGTTTGCATCAATATCAGCAATTGGTTCGTTGCCTACTGGTATATACTGGTAGCTGGCGCTATCGGCGTCGTGATGGGCATTTCCTTCTATTACAAAACCCCACAGGGTCACATGAATATCGATCGACTGCTCCTCAGGATGCCGATTATCGGCGATCTCTTAAGAAAGGTCGCTGTGGCTCGTTTTTCACAGAACATGGCGTTGCTCTTAAGTTCTGGCGTGCCGATCCTGGACGGCCTGGCTATTACCGGAAAAACGGCCGGCAACAAAGTCGTTGAAAAGGCGATCATGGAGAGTCGCATCAGCATCAGTCAGGGTAAAACCGTCGCCGAGCCGTTGCGCGACAGTAAGATTTTTCCACCCCTGGTCTGTCAGATGGTCGCAGTCGGTGAAAGCACCGGCGGTCTCGATGCGATGCTTAAGAAGGTGGCCGAGCTGTATGAGGAGGAGGTTGACGATGCTGTGAACAATCTAACCGCGATGATGGAGCCAATGATCATGGTCGTCCTGGGCGTGATCCTCGGCGGGCTGGTTATAGCTATGTATTTGCCGATATTCCAAATGGGATCATTGGTCGGCTGATCCGACGTTGAGGACTCTGGTTGTGTTCGAAGGCTGCGGATGGAGTTTTTACTTTGAGTGACGAACGAAAAGAATTAACCGACAAGATTCGCTGGTTACTCCTTTTGCGTGTAGTTATCCTATCTTTTTTCTTGGGTGCTACCGCGCTGTTTCATTTCTTCGGAACTGCGGGCGATCTCCGTTATCTCTTCGGTCTGTCTGTCCCGCTGATCATCGCTTTTGTCATCTCCATAGGTTCCGGGATCCTTCTGCCGCGTGTCCATAGGCTGCGCCCGTTTGCCCATGCCCAAGTTTGTTTCGATGTACTTCTGATCACCGGAATTATCTGGATTACGGGAGATTTCGCCAGCCCATTTCCATTTCTCTTTAACCTTGCAGTCATGAACGGGGCGATATTGCTTTTTTATCGAGGAGCGTTTCTAACCGCGGGATGTTCCACCGTATGTTATACGGCCCTACTTGTCTGGTCACGATTCTCGAATCCAGGAAACGGAATAGCACTTACTTGGTCTACACTGATGCCCATCGTTCTGAGCATCGGCAGCTTTTTTGTTATTGCTTGGTTGAGCGGATTCTTAACTAACAAACTGAGCGAAACGGAAAAGTTGCTGAAAGAAAAGCAGATCGATTATCAGGAATTGGACGCGTTCAAAGACGCCCTACTGCAAGGCATTGGCAGTGGCGTGGCGATTACTGACCAAGATGGGCGAATCAACTATTTCAATCGTCAGGCGCAATTTCTCACGTCTTTGGAGGAAGCATCTGTAAAAGGAAAGCGTCTCAACGAAATCTTTTCGGGCTTAAGTTATGATTTTCAAAGGAATCGTAACTCTGGCACCGTGGTTACCGATGAGTTATCTTTTCTGGCGCCTCACGGCAGGCAAAAGCAGATACGCCTTACGCTCGCGCCCCTAAGCAATGCCAACGAGCAACTAATCGGCTTCGTCTCGATATTCGAAGATATTACCAAACAGAAACAGATCGAGGAAAAAGTGCGCCTGGAAGAAGAGCTACGCCGAGCCAGGGAAGTTGAATTGAAAGAGGACACGACAGGTACGGAAAACTCAGAATTCCGTTTCGAGGGCGTGATTGGTAAGAACGGCGGCATTGAGAAGATCTACCAATTGATTCGGAAGGTTGCCACGAGCAATACAAACATACTCATCTCGGGTGAGAGCGGAACCGGTAAAGAACTTGTCGCGCGCGCGATCCACCTTAATGGACCGAGGAAAAACAAGCCGTTCGTCGCAGTCAACTGCGGTGCGATTCCGGAGAGCCTAATAGAAAGCGAACTCTTTGGCCATGTTCGAGGCGCATTCACAGGCGCCGTAGCGGATCATACCGGCCTATTCAAACAGGCGGACCAAGGGACAATTTTCTTAGATGAGGTGGGAGAACTACCGCTCCATTTACAAGTCAAATTGCTGCGCGTTTTACAAGACAAGAGCTTCACTCCCGTCGGCGGAAGTAAGCCGCTGAAAGTTGATGTGCGAGTCATCTCCGCGACTAACCGCGATCTGCGTAAAGAACTCGAGGAGGGGCGGTTTCGCGAGGATCTATACTATCGGTTGAACGTCGTTCAGATGGTTATGCCTCCGCTGCGCAGCAGAAGAGAGGATATACCCATCCTGGCACATTACTTCCTACGGAAGTTTGCTGATTCACATGACAAGAAGGTCGAAGAAGTTTCCAGTAGCGCCCTGATGCAGTTGATGAACTATTCCTATCCCGGAAACGTTAGGGAATTGGAAAATATTCTAGAGCATGCGGTTGCGGTCACCAACAAAAACATTCTCACGGAAGAGGATTTGCCACAGCATTTGAAAGGGGTTTCGATAACAGAAGACGTGGAAATATTCGAGAAAACTGCTCCTGGTGGGCCCGACCATTTTTTCAGTAAAGGACTATCGCTCGATACAGAGTTAGAAACCCATGAGAAGTGTATTCTGCTCGGAGCTCTGAAGCGTGCTAATGGCGTGCAGAAAAAAGCCGCGGAAATTCTCGGTATCAATTATCGGTCACTAAGGCATCGACTCGAAAAGTATGATCTCATAAATCCTAGAAGTTATTCTGATTCTGATACTGAACAATCTGCTGATCATTAGTAACAAATTTTGTCACTAGCTCGGGTTACAAAATTCCGTAATCCTGAGATCGAGTTTTTTGTAGGGCCAATCGATAGAGTTGATTAGCTAGCAGAAGGACTGAGCTAACCCCAGTAAAAACCAACAGATTCAGGGATCCCGTTACTTATTCTTGCAGGCTCAGTTTATGGCAGTCGGTGACAGAAGCGGCTAAAAAACCTGTGGCCTATCTTTTGCTCGAGCGAAAGCGCAACATTCCGACTAACGGAAACGACTATTGATAATAAAAGGAGGTGAAAGCTCGAAAGGTATATACAGTGTTGTGGCTGCCGGTTGAGGTTGATGAGCAAAATATTTTATTAACTTGAGACCCAAGTAACAACTACGAAAGGAGGAAACAATAAAAATGAATAGACTACGTTTGCAGAGTGAATCAGGGTTTACCTTGATTGAGTTGTTAGTCGTTGTAGCCATTATCGGTATCTTGGCCGCGATCGCGATCCCACAGTTCGCAGCGTATAGGAAGCGCGGTCACGAGGCCCAGGTTAAGTCCGACTTGAGAAACGCGGCAGTTGCCCAGGAAGCTTATTTTGCACAGAAATCGACTTACTTTAGCGGGACTATGGCTTCTGGTACCCCTCCGGGCTTTAACGCGACGACTGGCGTGACGGTTGTTGCGGCTATCGGAACTAACACGTTTCAGATGACCGCCCAGCATACCAACTGCGGCTCGAATACCTGGACGTTTAGCAGTACAACGGGTCAAATCACCGGTAACGCTTGTCCTTAAGAGCATAAACGCAGAACAGCCTTCGCGGAAAAAAGGGGTGGCTCCTGGGAACCACCCCTTTTTTATGTCAAACAGTTGACGACGATGGGGCAAGCTGCAATCCATAGGACGCAACTCTCTTATTTCAGAAAAGAAATCCCTTTGCGAAAGAGATACACAGACCACGCATCCGTTCTATTTCTGGTGTTCTGCATTCTTTGGTTCTGCCAAGATCTCGTGATCAACGGTGCCGTTCCTTTTTATCGCGACTTGACCAATTATTTTTATCCTCTGCGCTATAGCTTATATGAAAGCTATCGCGTGGGAGAGCTACCGCTTTGGAACCGTCATTTTGCTCAAGGGTTTCCCAATCTGGCCGCCTTTCAGACCGGCGTATTCTATCCACCGCATTTCATATTCTATGCTCTCGATTTTTTTCCGACGATTCGAGTGCTTTTCATTTTCCATTTTTTGGTTGCTGCTCTTGGAACATATTGGCTCCTTCGCCATTGGGGCTATTCCTGTTCTCTAGCGGTGGTCGGATCGTTACTTTTCACTCTGGGTGGCGTCATAGTTTCACTGAGTAATCTGCTGAATCATTTTCAGTCCGCCGTCTGGCTCCCGTGGACCATACTAACTTGGGAGCGCCTGCTTCTAGCTCCCAAGTGGACTTATTTTGTCACGTTTACGCTCCTAGCCGCGCTCCAATTTTTGGCGGGGTCCCCAGAGATATTCGCTATGAGTATGGGAATGGTCTTACTCGATGGCTTTCGAATGCGCGACCTGGAGCCAAAGGTCTCCTCGCGCCGGATTCTTGGCCTTGCCACCGGTGGGATCCTTTTAATGTTGGCCCTTATTATGGCTCAGTTCCTACCTACGGCAGAGTTGATCATGGAGTCCCGACGGGGCGATTCAATCCCTGCAGCCGAAGCTCTCATGTGGTCGCTGAACCCGTCGAGTCTTTTGAATCTCTTCTTCCTGGATAAGGAGATCGACCCAACCATCTCGATAGGCATAAGGCTTTTTTTTGCTCGAGAAGTACCGTTGTTGGTGAGCAGTTACTTGGGAGCAATATCCCTGTTTGGGATTTCCCTATGGGCTTACTACGGAACTCGACGTGAAAAGATTTATTTGACTGCACTCGCGTTAGGTTCTTTGACAATGGCGTTGGGAAGCAATGCGCTTATTTATCCGTTTCTTTTCCGACACGTTCCGTTTATTTCTGCGATTCGTTTTCCAGAGAAATTTTTCTTTTTCACATACGCGTTGGTCTTTTTTATGACGATGCGAGGCCTGAAAGGACTGTTGCTTGACAAGATAAAGAGTAGAAAAGTGCCAATGATTATCCTTGGAACGATTTGTCTAGCGTGGCTCGGTCTTTATTTTACATTAAGGTCCCATTCCGAGATCGTGAGCGATTTTATCGCCGCCAGCAGTAACATTCCGGCGCTCTCGGACATTCACGCGAGAGCTACCGTTTCGGTCCTGACCAATTTGCAGCGTCAAGTGATTTTATCCTTGGCCCTCTTTTTCCTCTTGATTCTAGCTAAGGCAGACAAGATTCGTCCATTATTATTTTCTATTCTTCTCGTGTCGGTTGTCTACGTCGACCTTGCATGGGCACACAGGGGCTTTTTATTTCCCCTGTCTCCTGATCGGGTCTACGGAAGCCCTCCGGTTCTTCAGCCCGCCGAGACCAATTTGACGAGGTTTTTCTACTATCCATCTCCACGCGATCTTCATCCGGCTGTTTTCTCCGTTATCGGGCGGCCGACGTTCGACCAGTCCGTGGCCTTATCGTTTCAAAACTATTTGCCCAATGTTGGTGTCCTGAGTGGCATCGATTACTTTCAAGAAATTGATGCGTTAAACCGTCGGGCGTATAATGACTTTCTGAGCGTCGCCAATAATTTAGAATTTGATCGTCAAATACAACTATTTCGAACCTTTAACGTCAGGTATGTGGCGAGCTTTCGACAATTGCCGGCAAAGGGTATCCGTCTCGTCGGTCATTTCCCGAAGTACTTTTCTTGGTTATACGAGATCGAAGGGACAGTGCCACGGACCTATGTCGTCCACAACGCGGTTGCTGAAAGGGAACCAATCAAGACACTACAGAGGATATCTCAAACTGAATTTGATCCGTTACGTGAAGTCGTTCTCGACAAAGATATCTCACTTCGGCCGACACGGCATTTGCAAGCGGACGCCAAAATTCAGCGTTACGAGAATAGCTTAGTAACTGTACAAACAACCAGTAACGAAGATGGAATCTTAGTTTTAGCTGACTCGTTTTATCCAGGTTGGAAGGCTTTTGTCGATGGAAAAGAAGCGACCATCTTAAGAGCGAACCACTTTTATCGCGCTGTGGTCATCTCGAAAGGCAAACATCAAGTCGAATTCAGATACGAACCGCGATCTTTCAAGCTCGGCTTGCTCATTTCAACGTTAGCCGTAGCATCCTTATTTGTCGTTTCCCTGTGCTTGTTTCTGAGACAACGTAAACATGGTACCACGGCTGTCGTTAGCCCTATCCAGATTCTTCAGAATTGATGGATTTCAGAGACGCAGGAAGAAAAGAATTCTTCCAATGGCGGAGAGAGCATATTTCCGGGGTGATAGCGGGGGTAAGTCTCTTACTGGTTCTCTTCGTCACACTGTCGCTCAGCGCGACGCTCCAGAAATCGCCGACTGCCGACGAGGGCTTTCACCTCGTTGCAGGTTACTCATACCTAAAGTGGAGAGATTTCCGATTAAATCCTGAGCACCCGCCATTAGCAAAAGTTCTGGCAGCATTGCCTTTGCTCGCGCTTGACATTAACGATGGGCCGCTAAGCCGTGAGCAGAGGGATAAAGTGCAGGCGAATCGATTGTATGGTTGGCTTTTGGCCAATCGATGGCTTTTTGCCAGCAATGACGCAGAAAAGATTTTCTTCTACGCCAAGCTGCCGATGATCACAATTGGAGTGATCCTTGGAATATTTGTTTTTTGCTGGGCGCACGACCTTTACGGTTTCATAGGTGGGATCACCGCACTCAGCGTTTACTCTCTGGATCCGAACATAATTGCCCATACTCCGATCGTTCACACGGATATTCCATTCGCCTTGTTCTTATTTGCCGGTACTTATTTCTTCTGGCGCACGCTCAAAGAAACGACGTGGCTGAACTTGTTGCTCGCTGCTCTTTTTTTTGCGTGTTCGGTAATCACCAAGTTTTCAGCTCCCGCCATGTTACTAATCTGGGGAATATTAGGAATTATAAAAATCCTTTCTTTGGAACCAATTCGAGTCCGATTCGTCGCTTCTATCTTTCTTAATGGACGATGGCAAAAGACGGGTTTGGTGGCCGCGGTGCTCACCGCGGCAGGCTTACTCGGGTATCTTATGCTTTGGGCTGCTTACGGATTTCGTTATGAGGCGGTATCCGCGCAACAAGGAATGTTGACCTTTGAGAATTTTGCAGAGCCATCGATATGGTTCCAAGCAATTGGTCAACCCAATATAAAATATCATCTGCTTCCCGAAGCGTGGTTCACGGGATTGCACTACGCCCACTCCGCTGCCGCCCGGGCAGCATATCTACTCGAACAAATTTCGGATGAAGGCTTCTGGCTATACTTTCCGATCGCCTTCGCAGTCAAAACTCCCCTGCCAACGATGGTTCTTCTGCTCTTGTCGTTGATGATCTTCCTAAACGACGGCCGACGTCACAGTGACGAGAGTTTCCTGTTGATTCCGATTCTTGTGTTTTTCTGTACGGCGGTGTTTTTGCGGATGAATATCGGATTGCGCCATATCCTGGTGATATATCCGTTCCTCTTCGTATGGCTTGGGGGAACTGTGGCGAGCCTGTGGAATCATGGGTCGGTTGGGAAAAAGTGCTTAGTAATTGTTCTTGGCGTTTGGTTGGCGGTTTCATCTCTCAAATCTTTTCCCGATTATCTTGTTTACTTCAATGAAACAATTGGTTCCCGCCCTCCCTACGAGATTCTGGTAGACTCGAACCTAGATTGGGGACAGGATTTGAAGGGGCTTAAACGTTGGATGGACAAAAACGGTGTTAAAAAAGTTCAACTTGCGTATTTTGGCACCGCGGATCCAGCTTACTATGGTATTGACGCTGTCTACAAATCCGGAACTTGGACGACAGTCATGTCAACGGCTGATCGTAGAAATGATCCGGGAGTCTCTCCCTATTTGGCAGTCAGCGCGACGCACCTCACGGGAGTATATTTGAGACCGGCGAATCCTTATGCGCAATTCTTGCTAAAGGAGCCGGTAGCAATAATCGGTCGCTCAATTCTAATCTATCGCACGGACTAAGGATTTCGAAAAGGACTCATTTTGCCTCCCATGAATTCAAGACCTGCCGCTGACCCGCTACGGACGGCCCAGATTAGAGCAAACCAGAAATCGTCTCGACCATTATAGAGGTGGAGCCCCGGTCGCTGTATTGACAGGTAGGCACCAAGCAGCAAATGCCCTACAATACTGCCATTCAGGAGGTCCGTCATATGAAACATCTTCTTGTTACGGTTTCCGTCGCTGCAGTCTTAATTTTGTCCGCGGAACCGGTCTTGGCACAAGCCTTTGGGGAGTACGGTAGAACGCTTGGAGGAGTCCCGCACGGGCAGGGGATTACCGGCTCCCGCGCACCGGGACGCGTGACGCAGGGAGGAAAAGGAAGCGGAGGTGTCGGTGATGTAGGTGGGCGGACGCTGCCAAGCCAGTTGGTCGTTGCAACAAAGGACGCCGGCCTTTATCCGCGGCAGGATGATGAATCGGAGAGACTAGTCCACCTTGCCGAAGGCGAGGCCATTATTCCGATGGTCCAAAGCGCCGGCGGTAGCGAGTGGTACATGGTCAAGACCCAAAAAGGTCTCGTAGGTTGGGTCAAGGCGACGGATGTTCGGGAAGAGAAAGTGAAAAAGTGATCGTTAATCAGAATAACTCTTGCACGCGGGCCGTTTCCAGCCTACCGGTGCCTTACCAGGCAAAACTGTCTCCTCACCTATTGAACTAAATAAGCAGGCCGTATCGTCCCGATAGTTAATTGCACCACGGTTCGCAATTTTCCTCGAGTGTTTCTCTAAAGTGTCGCGCGCATCCACACTTTGGGATTCCTGAATAATGGCATCGAAGATGCTCTATCCCGATTACCATGGCGCTCCGAATCAAATCCAAGAAAATTCTCTTTCCTGATGTTCCTTCTCCGGCAATGCGGAAACAGCAAGACTTGGTGATCGCTGGCATCGGAGTTTTCTGTGCTACCTTGGTTGTGCAGCTGCGGTCTTTGTTTTTTCGGCGCTTGATCAGCCTTCGGTATCGGTGGCGAAAACACGGCCGTGTCTACTGTGAAATGAACCGGATCTTCAGAATCTTTTCACTTGCGATCTTGTTACTTCTATTTGCTTGAACCCATAACGGCAAAGCGCACACGCGAACGCTGTAGTTGATTTCGTCAAAACACATTCCGGTAATAATCCCGGCAACGCCGGGGTCGTTCGGTGATCTGCGATCATACGCAATGGAACCAGCGACTGACTCATAATCGCGCATGATTGAATGAAAGACGAAAATCGCGGCGGGTTTGAAATTGCGCTTCCCGCGCTGGATTAGCCGCAAAACACGGACTATGGGCACGGCCGCCAAAAATGGGGGTTAACCATGAACTAGGTGGGTTCGAGTCTAACTCTTTCGAGTAAACGAAAGAAGGTTACGCGACTTTAAGGCGTTTTAACACGGAGTCGTTGCCGATCACGTGAAACTCCATGTAGTCAATCAAGCGGCGGGCGATGAAAAAATAACGCTGCAATTCTTGCGAAGACGTCTCGCCGGAGGCTGATTGGGACACAGTATCTTTTGTCGACCGATAAGACTCCACTTCTTGAACCAGCCCCTTCAAAGCGGGCGGTAACACGTCCCACATACCCGTCGTCTTGCAGATCGAAACCAACTTACTATGGTCGTGTTCACTCGGCAGGCTTCCGTGGTTTTCAATCAGGGCCGCCTTAATGGCCTTTTCCACCGCTTCCGCCAGTTTATTGAAGTCATCTGCTCTAAAATCATCGCTGACGATATCTGGGAAGGACTTTATCCTGTCTCGCGCCTCACGCAGCCACGGTTCGGCGTAGAAACCCATTAATACCCCCTAAGTGAAGATTGCTTGCTCGCGTAGTTAATATGATAAAGTCAGAAAAATTCTTTAGCAAGATGTTTTATCGGTGAAGGCTATGAGCGGCTGCTATGTGACAGAGATCACTAAAAGGATCGCAGACTAGCCGGCGCGATCGTTCGAGCTGCAGGGCCGAGCCGCAGCGGACGGGAACATTATGTCATTGTCGTGAGCCTGCGCCCCAAAAAAGGTGCGGGGAGCAACGCCGGGGCTTTGGAATGAATCAAGCGTCGGTTAATGCCTGATGTTTAGGCTGCGGACCGCGAGCGCGCCGCCTCAACGAGAGGGCGATACTTTTCGTTGAGCTTCATCCAGTGCGCCGCTCGACGTTTTGCTTTCGCGAGTTCAGCTTCAGGGAAAGTCACGAACGGTATTCGAGTCGGACCAACCTTGCAGTAGTCAGTGAATTCGGCCGGACGCTTGTTGCCGGCTCCCGGTACCGGCCGTCCACCGCTTCCATCGCCTATGATATCGTCGACCACTTCGACCGCTTTCTGAGTTTCCCCGCGCTTCACAAGTTCGACCAAATAAAGGATTGGCCATGGTCCCATCCAGACTTCCGTCGACCAACACCCCGCGGCTCCTAGCTCATAATAAGGATAAAGCTGCGTTTGATTGACAAAAACGCTGATTTTATCCCGGACGATCTTTTGTAGATTCATAAACGCCTGGGTCGTTCGGTGGCTATCTTTCATGCCGACAATGTTAGTTTTCTTTACCAGTTCCTTAAACGCTGCTACGGGAATGGTGAACTTGTGATTTTCCGGGTTGTGGTAAATGACAATGTTTAGGTTCGGAAACAGGTCAGCGATATCGTGATAAAACTTAATCGCATCTTGGACATGAAGGGTTTCGTAGTAGGGCACACCGAGCAGAACACCATCAGCGCGGAGGTCCTTAACGAAATTCATCTTTTGAATAACTTCACGTGGATTGGGGCTGGTGCAGCCGATGAAAAGAGGAACGCGTTTTTTTACCGCCTCGACCGTGGCGACCGCCAATGTTTTGAATTCGTCAAAGAGCAAATTGTAGCACTCGCCATAGGTTCCCGTCGTTGCAATGTTGTTGATGCCGTCTTTGATGATCTTGTCGACGCCTTCTTTGAGATTGTCTACTGCTATGGTTTGCGTCGACCTGATATCTACGGCATCCGGCGTGGCAAAGGCGGGCATCATTCCTAAAACCCCTTTCAGTTCACTGGCAGATATCATTGGGTTTCCTCCCTGTC
>Ga0114129_10001190_pt1 | contig 34533 bp, 20 predicted proteins | sample RhiMetdeltSRZDD1_FD_80071 | JGI IMG/M metagenome (GOLD analysis project Ga0114129, IMG submission 80071) | Populus rhizosphere microbial communities from Tennessee, USA - Rhizosphere MetaG P. deltoides SRZDD1 (version 2) (version 2) | ecosystem: Host-associated > Plants > Roots > Rhizosphere >...
CGGCCGCGCGATGGACATCGGTGCCGCCGTCTTCGGCCGCGGGCCCGATTTCGATCCTTCCCTCGACCCGCTCGTGCGGGTGCAGACCTCTCAGCTCCGCAAGCGGCTGCACCAGTACTTCTCCACCGAGGGCGTGGCGGAGCCCGTCATCATCGAGATCCCCAAAGGCATCTACGCGCCGGCCTTTCGCGAGCGGGCACTGGCCACGCCGCCGGAGCCGGAGCCCGACGAGGACCTCCTCGTCCGCGACGGCCGCTACCGTTGGCTGGCGGCGGCGTGTTTCGCCCTCGTCGCCGCGTGCGCGCTCCTCGCCGCCCAGAACCTGAGACTACGGCGCACGCTGGGACAGAACGCGCCGGTCCCGCCGACGGTGGCGCGGCTGTGGAGCCAGGTCCTCGGCCCCACCCGCGCGCTGTCGATCGTCGCCGCCGACGGCAGCCTCTCCGTCTTTCTCGATACCACGCGGCGGATGGTGTCCGCGACCCAGTACCAGCGGAAGCGCTACGAGCAGCGGCCGCCCGCCGACCCGCTGGCCCCGGCGCCGGAAGACCCGCCCGAAGTCCGCTTCGCGCGGCAGCTCATGGACCGGCCGCTCACCACGCTGGTCGACACGGACCTGGCGCTGCGCGTGGGCACTCTGAGTCGGGCCCTCGGCGGCACCGCCACCCTGGTCTCCGCGCGCGATGTCACGGTCGAGCATTTCAAATCGGCCAACGTCGTGCTGCCCGGTCCGCGCCGCAGCAACCCGTGGATCGAGCTCGTCGAGGACCACCTGAATTTTCCGATCGGCAACGACACGCAGGCGAACACCGGCTTCTTCCACAATCGCGCGCCGGCCGCGGGCGAGCCGAAGGAGTACCGCGTGACGGGGCCGCAGACCGGCTACTGCCGAGTGGCCTTGACGCCGAACCTCGATACCAACGGTTGGCTGCTGCTGCTCACCGGCAACGACGTGGCCGCCACTCGCGCCGGTATCGAGCTGGTCACGGACGAGGCGGCGCTCGGCGACCTCGCACGCGCATTGGGCGTCACCGCCGACCAACCGTTCCCGCCGTTCGAAGCGATGCTGCAGGTGCGCTACATCGCCGACGCGCCGCTCACGTACGAGCGCATCGCGATCCGGACGCACCCCGCCGGCGCCCGCTAGACACGGCCTTTCGGGGGATGGTCATGACCAGTCGCTTCTGATAGGCTCCCTCGCAAGTCGTCCCTGACAACTCTTCGTTCCGGGTGCCTTCGCGGCGTCCCGTTCCTGCTCGTCCGAGGACTGTCGTCCGTCGGGACAAGGAGTACCACCATGTCGATCGGCACCCCCGGGCGCGTCGGCGCTGCGCTCTCCCTCCTCGTCTTTGCCGCCCACGCCGAAGCGCAGACGCCGCGACGACGCTGCGGCGCCCCCGTGCTCACCGCCGAGCAGAAGCAGGCGGTAGAGGCGGGCACACGCGAGCGCATGTCCATCCTCGGCGTGGAGGCGGCGCGGGTGCCGGGGTCGGTCACCATCCCGGTGTGGTTCCATGTGATCAGCCAGGGCGCAGGTCTGGCCAACGGCGATCTGCCGACGTCGATGCTGAACGCGCAGATCGACGTGATGAACGACGCCTACAACGGGACCACCGGCGGCGCCAACACGCCGTTCCGCTTCACCCTCGCCGGCGTGAAGCGGCGCACGGATGCGGCGCTCTTCGTCAACTGCGAGAGCGACGCGTACCGGTCGCAGCTCCATAGCGGGCGGGTGGGCGGGCCGGAGACGCTCAACATCTTCACGTGCCAGCCCGCCTCGTTCTTCGGCTGGGCGTATTTCCCCTGGTCGTATCAGGCCTCGCCGTCGACGGACGGCATGGTCCTCCACTTCGGCACGTTGCCCGGCAGCACGTGGGAGCCGTTCAATCGCGGGGACACCGCGGTGCACGAGGGCGGGCACTGGCTCGGCCTGTATCACACGTTCGAGGGCGGCTGCACCTCGACGAACGACCAGGTGGCGGACACGCCGGCGGAAGCCATGGCCCACTACGGATGTCCGTCCGGCCTCGACTCGTGCCCGTCGCTGCCCGGCCTCGATCCCCTCCGGAACTTCATGAGCTACTTCGACGACGACTGCATCTGGGAGTTCACCTCCGGACAGTCGTCGCGCATGGACACGCAGCACGGCACGTATCGGTTCGGCGGCACGACCACGCCGCGTCCGACGCCGACCCCGACCCCGACCACGCCGCCGCGCGCGACACCGACGCCCACGCCGACGCCGACTCCGTCCACCGGCGGGTGGGTGGAGATCACCCCCGGCAGCGCGGGCGTGACGGCGAGCGCGAACGACGGCAACCTGCCGGGCAACACCGTCGACAACAACCTGGGAACGCGCTGGTCGGCGAACGGCGACGGGCAGTGGATCCGCTTCGACCTCGGCAGCACGCGCACGGTCGGACGCGTCACGGTCGCCGTCTACCGCGGGAACGAGCGCCGCAACCGCTTCGACCTGCAGAGCTCGCTGGACGGCGCGAGCTGGACGCCGATACTCACCGGCATCGAGACGAGCGGCACCACCACCGCCGAAGAGCCGTTCGACTTTGCCGCCGTGGATGCGCGCTACGTGCGCTACGTCGGACACATGAACAACGTGAACACGTTCAACAGCGTCAGCGAGGTCAGCCTCTTCCAGCCGGGGACCGGTGTCCCCACCCCGACACCGACGCCGACACCGAACGTTCCCGTGGCCACGCCGACACCCACGGCCACGCCGTCGTCCGGTGACAGCGAAATCACCCCGGCCGGGTCCGGCGTCACCGCCAGCACCAGCGATACGAACATCGCTGCCAATGCCGTGGACAACAGCCTGTCGACGCGCTGGTCGGGCAACGGCGACGGCGCCTGGCTGAGGCTCGACCTCGGCACCACGCGCACGATCGCCTACGTGCGGATCGCGGTCTACGGCGGCAACGCACGGCAGAACCGCTTCGATCTCCAGACCTCGAACGACGGGACCACCTGGAGCAACGCCATCACCAACAAGCTGACGAGCGGCACGACGACGGCCGAAGAGACGCACGACTTCGCCGACGTCGCCGGGCGGTACGTGCGCTACGTCGGCCACGGCAGCACCGCCGGCACCTGGAACAGCTTGTCGGAGGTCAGCGTGTTCGGCCGCTGACGCCTCCGTCATTCAAAGCGCTTCGCCGCCACGATGGCGGATCCGGGTGCCGGCAGACAGGTGCGTACGATTCATGCGCGGCATGGATCCACGGGCCTACAGTATTCGCATTCAGTTTTACGCGAGAACACAGGGGGAAATATGATCACGAAGCCACGCATCCTGGCGGCGGCGATGGTATTGGCGGGGACGGCGGCCACCGTGCACGCGCAGGCCGAGATCACGCCGGCCGCCGGCGCTGTCACCGCGAGCACGAGCGACACCAACGTCCCCGGCAACGTGGTCGACAACAACCTCGGTACGCGATGGTCGGGGAACGGAGACGGCGCCTGGCTCCAGCTCGACCTCGGCACGGTCCGCTCCATCGGCTCGGTGGGCGTGGCCGTTCATAGCGGGAACAGCCGCCAGAACCACTTCGATCTCCAGGTGTCGTCCGGCGGCGGAGCGTGGACCACGGTGTGGTCCGGCTCGAGCAGCGGCACGACGACTCTCGAGGAGCCCTACGACTTCACGGACGTCGACGCCCGCTGGGTGCGCTACCTCGGTCACGGCAGCACGGCCACGACGTTCAACAGCGTGAGCGAGATCAGCGTCTTCGAGGGTACCGGGGTGCCGCCGACGCCGACACCCACGCCGGTTGTGGCGACACCGACTCCCACTCCGGTAGTCACGTCTACACCGACGCCGACGCCCACCCCGCCGTCGACGGAGGTCGAGATCACGCCCGCCGGCTCCGCCGTCACCGCCAGCACCAACGACGGCAACCTGCCCGCCAACACCGTCGACAACAACCTCGGCACGCGCTGGTCCGCCAACGGCGACGGCCAGTGGATCAAGTACGACCTCGGCTCCGTGCGGACGCTGTCGTCCGCGAGAATCGCGTTCTACAGCGGCGACCAGCGGCAAACCCGGTTCGACATCCAGGTCTCGACGGACGACAGCACGTGGACGAACGCGCTCACCGGGGCCCTCAGCAGCGGGACGCAGACCACGGAGCAGGCGTTCGACTTCCCCGACCAGACGGCGCGATGGGTCCGCTACCTGGGCCACGGCAACACAGTGAACCTCTGGAACAGCGTCACCGAGGTGAGCCTCTTCGGCGTCGGCGGTATCGGCCCCACGCCGACACCCGCGCCTACGGCGACGCCGACACCCACATCGGTGACGCCCACGGCCACTCCCACCGCGACGCCGGGCAGCCCGACCAGCGGTTGGACGCAGAACTCCTTCACGTACGCCGTACACAAGCCGTACAACCTGGCGGTGAGCGCGCGGTTCAATTACAGCGCCGGCGTCTGGACGACGTTCGTCTACAACACCGACCAGCCGCACACCGAGACGAGCGGCACCATGCCGCGCACCGAGCTGCGCTGGAACAACAACTACACGTCGGGCAACCACATGTGGGACGGCGACGTGTACCTCGTGGCCGGCACCAACGGCACGAGCATCCAGCAGGTCTTCGGCGCGCAAGGCCGCGCCACGGCGTCGATGGTCTTCGCGTATTCGGCCTCGGGCGGGTCACTGCGGCGCTACGACGCGACCAGCGAGGTCCTCGCCACCGGGATCTACGAGACGTGGATCAACCTGAAGTCGGCCCACGACGCCAACGCCAACGTCATCCGCCTGTACATCAACAACTCGCTGGTCCGCACCGACGCGGACCACGGCGACAACACGCACTACTTCAAGAACGGCGTCTACGGGCAGACCGGCGCGAGCTTCCGCATGGAGAGCCGGTTCCGCAACCTCAAGTACTGGCGCAAGTAGGATCGTATATCTCCGAGGCGTCCTAGAGTCCAGGATCGCAGGAGCTACAAGGATCTACTCCGCTCCGGCCGGATCGAGCTTGCCGCGCGCCGCGTGGCTGCCTATCTTCCAGTCAACCGTTCCCCTTTGTCTGGACAAAACGCCGGCGCCCCGCAATCGGGCGAGGAGGTTTCAATGTCGAAAGCGATAGTCGTGACGGGTCTCGTTTTGGCGGCCAGCAGCGCGTGGGCGCAGGTCAGCACGGGCCCCTGGACCTCGTACTCGCCGAGCTACAGCATCCAGGAGCGGGGCTGCGGCGACGTCAACAATCTCACGTTCACGCTGACCTGCTCCACCCAGAACGATGAGCGCGCCGAGCGCCGGTACGTGACCCACGGCTCTGGGACCTGGCAGTTCGAGGGGTCGTTCCGGATCACGAGCCTCTCCGGCACCCGCATCAGCCTGAAGCAGACGTTCAAGGACGAGCCCTCGGCGGGCCCCTACTGGATGATGGCCGTGGAGAACGGCGGGCGGCTGTACGCGGTGCACGGAGGTGCGACGATCGCGACCGGCGCCACCGTCGGAACCACAGTGCGCTTGAATACGGTCCACAAGGTCGGCACGGACCATCGGGCGTACATCAACGGCTCGCTGAAACACACGTATGCCAGTCCCAGCGGGAACTTCTACGACAAGTTCGGTTTCTACCGGACTTCCAGCGGCAGGGGACCGGGCACGGTCGTCTGGAGCAACATCAAGTTCTGGAAGAAGTAGCGGCCTACTGCGCCTGCAGGTCCACCGTGAACGCACAGCCGGCGCTGCTCCGCAGGTCGATGCGCCAGCGGCCGGGCTGGAACGTGTCGCCGAAGGCGGCGTTCAGCGTCTGCATCTCGACGAAGGTGACGCTGGGCGCCGCCGGCACCATGGTCGTGATGCGCAGGCCGCCGGCCAGGATCGATCCGTCGGCCTGAACCACCGGTGCCGCCGGGACGTGGAGCTGCCAGACCGCTTCCACTCCCGGGGCGACGTCGCAGGCGTCGGTCACGCGCAGGCGGTCGCCCTGGAGCTCGAGCTGCCGGGTCCATCCGCGCACGTCGCCTGACGACCGCGAGTAGGCGTTCGTCAGGTCGGCGTTCACGCGGATGATTCCGCCGCTCTCGGTGTACGACATCGACGAGGCCACCGTCGTCGACTCTCCCTGCCCGATGGTCGCGCCGCTCTTGACGAAGCGGATCACGTTGTGGATGTCGGACTCCTCGCGGATGCCGCTGTGCGACCAGATGTTCGAGGTCACCGCGCGCCAGCGGCCCTTGTACAGCGAAAAGGCGCCCTGGTCGTCATGGGCGTGCGACTGGTCGTAGGGGCCGGCCACCACCGACATCCAGGTGGCGTCGGTGGTCCACGCGCTGCGGGCGAAGAAATGGCCGGTGCCGGACGAGTGGTACGCGAGCGCGGTCGGGGCCAGCGGCGCATCGTAGGTGGCGAGGAGGTCGTAGCGCGAGTTGAAGCCGCTCGACATGCCGTTCACGGAGTTGTTCTGCAGCCACCAGACGCCGCGCCGCGCGGCGTCGGTGCCGCGGTTGGGGATGACCGCCTCGTGCACCAGCGTCTCCTGGTAGTCGTAGAGGTCGGTATAGCTCACGCGCGACTGGTCGCCGATCGGCGCGAACAGGTCGAGGGTGGGCACGGTGGCGTGGATCCAGTAGTCGATCGTGTCGCGCGAGTGCGGTGTGAGGCTCGCCAGATTCTCACCGGTCGAGGCCTCCCACATCCGGTGGTTCTCGAAGAGGTTCTTCTGCGCCGTTCCGTAGCCGGTGCCCTCGCGGCTGCCGCCGCCGGGCAGGCGGCCGTAGTACGCCACGAGCGGCGGATACAGATGGGCCTGCAGGAACTGGATCCAGGTCTGGTTCTGCGTGGCGAGCGCCCAGAGCTGCGTCCCGCGCAGGAAGCCGAAGTGGTAGTTGTTGCCGGGATCGTCCGCGCCCCAGCCGCTCCACGTGCGCAGTTGTCCACCCCACGCCGCCTGGCACGGGTTCCAGATGTTGAAGAGCGTCTGGTCGGCGAGGGCGGCCCAGCGCTGGCGTTGTGAGGCGGTCAGGCGCGCGTATCCGTGGTCGTAGGTGAGGGCCAGCGGCTCGATGTACTCGTCGCCGGCGTGAAGGTACGAGTCACCCGCGAGCGGCGGCGCGTTGCCGGCGGCGATCGCCGCCTCCGCCTCCGCCACCTGGGCGTCGACCCACGCGATCGCGTGGTCGATGTACTGCGTCTGGTTCGTGAGGCGATACAGGATGACGGAGTCCGTCGCACTGTACCCGTAACCCGGCGCGCCGCGCACGACGGCGTCGTCGACCCAGTTCTTGAAGCGCGTGTACACGGGCGAGGTGCGGCTCACGGACTCGTAGTCGCGGAGCGAGAGGAAGGGACGCTGGGCCGGCAGGTTGTACGTGTAGCCGGGATACGGGACGCTCCCCGGCGGCGGAGGCGGCGGGGTCACCGAGCCGCACACACCGGGCGTCGGTGTCGGAGTCGGCGTCGTCGGCGTGCCGCCCGGCGTCGGCGTGGGCGTCACGGGCGTCGGTGTCGGCGCGGTGATGCCGTCCAGCACCGCGGATGCATCGTCCAGCAGGATGCCGCTGAGAGCCTGGCTGCCCTCCTGGAACACACCGACGCGGACGCGGGAGATGTCGCGGGTGTTGTCGAGGGGAACGGTCACAGTCACCGTGCCCTTGTCGCCGGCCGCGCCGGAAACGTAGGTGCAGCGATCCGTGCCGCCGTCTGTCGCGTAGTCGACCATGCCGCGCAGGCAGATCTGCGACGTCGAGGTCGTGGTGACCCGCACCCGCGCGGAGACGACGAAGGAACCGGCACGGCGGCTCGGCCAGCCGGCCAGCTCGCGACCGCGCCAGAGGATGCTGTCGCCGTAGCCGGCGATGCCGACCAGGAGGCTCTGCTGGCCGCTGATCGGGCCGCTCTGGGTGACGGCGACCGACGTCCCGCCCTGGTTGGGCTCGAAGCCGGAGGTACCGGATTCGAAGCCGGGGTCCTCGATGAGGTTGGACGTGGCGTTCGGCACCGACGTCGGAGTCGGCGTGGCCACGGGCGTGGGTGTCGACGTCGGACGCGCCGTCGGGGTGGACGTGGGGCGAGGCATGGGTGTCGGTGTCGGCGTCGGCGCGCCGGCGAGAGCCTCGTAGGCTCCGATGTCGAAGGCCGCGCCCTGCGGCCGGCTGCGTCCGGCGATGTCCGTGCTCACCGCCAGCGCCGTGCCCGCGTCGATGGCCGGCGATCCGCCGCGCAGGTCGTAGTCGTTCGCCGACGGCGCCACGAACAGCGCGCCGACAGTCGCCGAGAACGAGTGCAGGTCTTTGCCGTACTGACTCCGGAACTGCGCGAGCGTCAGCACGCTGCCCGCGGCGGACACGCGATCGAGGACGTTGTAGTCCGTGTCGACGTTCGCCACGTCGGCCGCCGACACGAGCTCGAGGCCGGCCCGCGACGTGCTGGGGTGAATCAGGATGTTGTTGCGAACGAGGTTGAGGCCCGTCGTGCCCGTGAACTGCAACCCGTGCCGGCCGGTGGCTGCCTGCACGATCGTGTTGTGGAGGATCTGCATGCCGCGGGGCCCTTGCGCGCCGTCGATGACGAAGTTCGTGATGCCGGTATTGAGGTTCGCGTAGAGCAGGTTGTTGCGGACGATGGAGTCCTGGACGCCGTCGAGGTTGATCGACCCTCCGCCCCCGGCGCCGTTGTCGTGGATGCGGTTGCCCTCGATGAGGGCGCCGCGGATGATCCCAATGCCGCCGACAGTCACGTCCGCGTTGAGCTGGATGCCCCCGTTCTGGTTGTGGTGGACGTGGTTGCTGCGCACGACCGGGCGCTGGCTCGAATTCGAGACGTAGATGCCGTGCTCGAGCGCGCTGCCCGCGCACTCGTTGTTCTCGATCCGCAGGTCGTCTGAGAAGTCGGTGAAGATCCCCCACCGCGTGTTGTTCACGTAGACGCCGTTACGGACCGTGATGAAGTTGCTCAGGCTGATGCGCATCCCCGCGCGCGGTGCCGCCGTGGTGCGAAGGCCGTCGATCACCACGTGTGACGAGCCGCTGATCAGGATGTTGTCGCGGTTGTCGGAGCGGTCCGTCGTGGCCGTCACGTTCGCGCCGGAACCGGAAGCGACGATGGCGATCGGTGCCGTGGCGGTGCCGTTCCGGCCGGACACGTTGAAGCCGAGATAACTCCCGTCGTGGACGAGGACGGTGTCCCCCGCCACGGCCAGGGCCAGCCCGCGGCGGATCTCGCGGCACGGTGCCGCCGCCGTACACGGGTTCGCATCGGATCCTGCAGCGGCAACGTGAAGGAAGCGTCCTCCGCCCGGTGTCGGCGTCGCCGTGGGCGGAGCCGTCGGCGTGCCTGTCGGAATGCTCGTCGGCGTTGGGGTCGGAGTCCTCGTGGGTGTCGGCGTGGGTGTCGGTGTCGGGGTTGAAGTCGCCGTTGGCGTGGGGGTCGGCGGAGTCGGAGTTGCCGTTCCGGTAGGCGTGGGCGTGGCGGTCGGTGTCGCCGTTGGCGTAGGTGTCGCCGTCGGTGTGGGTGTAGCCGCCGGCGGAGTCGGAGTTGCCGTTCCGGTAGGCGTGGGCGTCGCGGTGGGTGTCGCTGTCGGAGTTGGGGTTGTAGTCGGCGTCGCCGTTGGCGTGGGTGTCGCCGCCGGCGGAGTCGGAGTTGCCGTTCCGGTAGGCGTGGGCGTGGCGGTGGGAGTCGCCGTCGGCGTCGCGGTTGCAGTCGGCGTCGGTGTGGCGGTCGGTGTGCCTCCGCCCGGCAGCGCGAACAGGCTCACCTCAGTGAGGCTGTTCCAACTGATGGCCACGCCGCCGTTGCTGGTCGCACTGTGGCCGACATAACGCACCCAGCGCGCGGGCACGTCCCCGAAGTCGTGCGTCTGCTCGAGGGTTGTCGTCCCACTCGTGAGCGCGTTCGTGAGCACGTTGCTCCAGGTGGTGCCATCGATCGAGACCTGGAGATCGAATCGGTTTCGCCGCGTGTTCCCCTGATAGACGGCGATGCGCACGTGCGTCAGCGTCCGGACCGAGCCGATGTCGTACTGGATCCACTGGCCGTCGCCGTTCGCCGACCAACGCGTGGATAGCAGGTTGTCGACGGTGTTGGACGGGAGGTTGCCGTCATGGGTGCTGGCGGTGACGCCCGACGCACCCGGCGTGACCTCCACGGCGGTCGGAGCGCCGGTCGGCGTCGGTGTCACGATCGGCCGAGGAGTCGCGGTCGGCGTGGGCACGAGCGGCGTCGGCGTCACCGTCGGCCGCGGCGTGGCCGTCGCCGTGGGTGTCGGTGTGGCGCTGGGCGTCGGCGTGCTGGTCGGCGTGCTCGTCGGTGTGCCCGTGGGTGTGCCCGTGGGTGTGCCCGTGGGTGTCGGCGTGGTGTCGCCCGTCTGGACAGGCGACGCCGGCTTGCCGTTCAGCAGCCAGTCGCTGGCCGTGCCCGCCTTGTACCACCAGTTGTACTTCCGCGGCGGCTGGGAGGACGTACCCGACGTCGGCACCGCGTAGTCGGCGTGCGCCGTCACGAGGTCGTTCGCGATGGCGGCCAGGTTCGCCTTCTGCGCGGCGTCAGTGCTGAAGTACGCGCCGAGCGCGACCGTGTACCCGACGTCGAGTGCGTGCATCTCGTCCCCGCCCTGCACGAAGCCGCGGGGAGCGCTGCCGCGGGCATAGGCGATGTAGAACGGGGTGCGGAAGCTGCGACCGCCGAACGTCTTCGTGTACAGGCTGCGGCTCGCCAGGCACTGCCCCACGTCCGTGAGGATCTGCGGGATGCGCGCGTCGCCGGTGGCGGCGTATCCGCGCGCCAGGGCGTTCGCCAGCAGGGCGTGCATCCACGGCGAGAAGCCCAGCTCCGACGGCGACTCCTCGACGTAGTAGTGCAGGCACCCGGTCCGCGGCGTGGCCGGCTCACCGTCGTTGGCCATGAACATCGGGTTGTCCTGCATCCACTTGACCTCGCCGACGGCGGCGGTGATGTAGTCGCGATCGGCGGCGGCGCCCGTCTGCATGTACCGCGTCACCGCGGCGTGCAGGCCCATGGCGAACGTGCGCTCGGTGAAGAACGACTGCCGCGTGAGGGGATTGCCTCCGCGCTGCGCGGCGCTGACCAGCGGAACCTTCGTGAGCAGCGTGCCGTCGCCGGTGAGCAGGTAGCCCAGGTACGGGCTCTCGTTGTAGGCGTAGATCGGGTTGCCGTTGCGGCGGCTGAACCAGCCGCTCGTGGTGAGGAGCGCGGCGTAGTGCTGTGTGGCGCGCACGCCCTCGCGGAGGTACTTCAGCTCGCCGGTGCGAACGTAGTCGGTGAGGAAGACAGTCGCGCGATCGAACAGCCACGGCTCGTATTCGGTGCGGAAGGGGTTCGCCGCCGGGTTCACCGCCTGGTCGAAGAAGGAGGAGACGTTCGATCGAATGCTCGCGGGGAGATTGCCAGTGGCCAGAGGGCGCTCGTTGGCCACGAGGTTGCTGCAGACCAGCCAGTCGCTGGGCAGCAGCGCGTACACGCGCGGCTCCTGGACGGCGAAGGAGGCGTCGTAGCTGCCTTCGGCGGCCACGCGGTAGCCGAGCCGCGGGTCTTGTTCCGACAGGCGTGGCTGCGTCGGCACCACGTCCAGGTCGACTGTGATCGACACCGGCGTGGTGGACGCGAAGCTACGCGTGAGCTGCACGATCACACCGCGGAGCCCCGGCACCGCCGTGGGCGAGAGGCCGCTGCAGAGCATGGAGACGGGAGGCATGGCCGCGTACCGGCCGGCTTCCTTCACGAACACAGGAACCTCGACCCCGTTCTCGTCGCGCACGGCCACGCGGTCGGCGCTGGTGAGGACGCCGGGCGGAAGCGGAACACCGAACGTGACGAGGGTGTTCGTGCCCACCGCCGTGGTGTGGGGCGCAAGGCGGACGGTGGCCGTCGCGGCCTGCGCGGAGGGTGCGAGCCCGGCGACAGCGAGTCCCAGGATGAGCCGTGTGATCGTGTGGTGTGACATGGGCGAGCGCCTCCCAAGGAGTGCTCCCGAGGAGGAGCCTCCATGACGTCCGTGCGCCCCTCATCGGGCGGCAGAACGTCGCCGCCGCAGGGATTGAAATGCGATGAGTGCTTGTATCAAGCGGGCGACCAGTCCCGTGTGCGCGCGGTCACGACAAAGGGGTTAGTCATCGGCATGTGATGCCGATCGCTCGCGGCCGGGCCGGAATGAGGGAAAGCGCGCGACTCCTGCGCCTATCGAGCCGGGGGGTCCGCGGCGGAACAGCCTCTTACGCCGCCCGTAGCGTCAGGCGCCGGACCTCGTGGGCGTCGACGACGTAGAGACCGTCCGCGCCGGCCACCAGGCGCGAGCCCGCGTCGACGAACGGCTCGGTATCAGGGAACTCCTTCGTCTTGACGATCGAGGCGCCGTCGATCTCCACGCGGACGATGCCGTCGTCGGTGGGAACGAGCAGCGCGTGGCCAGCCGTGCACGCGTGGCCAATGTGGCCGAGCCAGGTGCCGTCACTGGCTCCACCGACGGCGGAGGCGATGACGCGCCCGTCCTTCGTGATGACAGTGCAGCGATGGACCGCACGGCCGTTCTCGTGTGAGGCGGTGAGGAACCAGCATCGGCCCGCGCCGAACACCGCACGCGCCGCGGTGAGCTGGCCGCCGAAGCGCGGCACCGGCACGCCGTCGTTCAAGCCGCCGCGTTCGGCATCGAACACGAAGCTGACCTGGAGCTGGCCGGCGCGATAGAAGCCGAAGCCGAACTCCGCCCCGACCCAAAGCGCGGTCTGACCCGCGAGCACGTCGCCGATCCGCTCGGGCCCGACCGCGCCCTCGCGCACGAGGCGCCCTTCGTGCACACGATAGACGTGGCGTCCGTTCGTCTCGAAGGCGGCCTCGCCGTTCACGGTGTCCACCGCCCATCTTTCAGCCGCACCTCCAGTGTCGAGTGCGACCACGCTCGGTCCCCGTCCGACGAGGGTGCGCCGGCCCGCCAGCCGCAGGCGGAAGCCTCCGCCGGCACGGCCGCCGAAGACGGCGGTGCCGTCCTCGCGTCGCACGACATCGCCGTCCTGGTAGAGCAGCCGCAAGCGTCCGTCGTGGCACTCCGCCTCGAGGATCGTGCCGGCGGTCGTGAACACGCGGTGCGACGTGACCTCGCCGCGGACCCGTGTGACGTCGCGGACGGCAGCCGGGGGTACCCCCGTGCAGTAAGGGCACAGCGCGCGCGCGTGCTCGCGCCCGCAGGCCGTGCAGCGCGTCCACTGCGTGGCCTCGAGCAGCGCCAGCGGGAAGGCCCCGCGCTCGTCCTTGACGAAGACGGCGTGGAAGCGATGGAGCAGGTCGTCGGGCAGCACGTCCCAGCGCTCGGCCGGCTTCGGGTAGCGCACCTCGGGATGGAAGACAGTGATGCGCCGCAGCGGGCGCGCGCCCGGCGTCACCTGTTGCGCCGGATCGGCGGGACGAAAGACGCCGCCATAGGGCTCCACGAACAGCAGCGACCGCATGACCATCGCCGTGAACGCGTACCAGTCGGAGTCCATGGTGTGCGGCTGGGCGAGCACGAGCTGGGTCAGCAACGGGTTGCACAACCGTGGGTCGACGAAGCGCTCGGTGAACACCGGGCACAGGTACGTGCCGAACTGCATGCTATCGGCGTCGATGAGGTACGCCTCGCCGCCCGCCGCCAGCACGTTCAGGTCGTTGAAGTCGCCGATGACGATGCCGCCCCGATGCAGCGCCTCCACCGTCTGGTGCAGGTCGCGGAAGATCGCCAGCACCTGCTCGTTGGCGACACCCTGGCGGAAGCCGCGCTCGCCGTAGCGCAGCAGGACCTCCGTCCCTTGCAGCCGGCGCATCGTGTAGCCGCAGACGCGGCCGTTCGGCGCGTGCAGGGCCAGCTCGTCGGGCGCGATGACGCGCGGCGGCATCGAGAGCGGGAACGCGCGGAGCTTCTGCTGATGCTCGTCGAGCCGCTGCTTGGCTCCGGCTTGCGCGCCGGGGTCGCCCTCGAAGTCGGGATGGTCCGGCGGCTTGAAGAGCTTGAGCGCCTGCCCGCCGCCGATGTCGAAGACGTCGGCCTCACCGCCCTTGCCGATGGAGCTCGCGGGATCGATCTTCAGCTTGCGGCCGGCGACATAGACGTGCACGGATCACGCTCCCGCCCGTCGCGCGACGACCAGCGTCGTGTCGTCGGGCAGGGCGATCACGCGTTTCCATTGGCTGAGCCGCCGTCCGACGATGTACGGGTTCGCGAAGAACCGGTCGGAGGTCCAGAACTCGGCGACGGCGGCCTCGCCGCTCTCCGCCAGCTCGAAGGCACCGTCCGTGCCCACGAGCAGCGTGCGCGCTTCGTCCGCCGGCAGACGCTCGTAGACGACGAATCGCAGGTCGTCGTCGGCGAACGTCGATGACGTGAGCCCGTAGCCGAGATAGGCCGGCTCGTTCCGCGGGGCCACCAGCTTGCGGATGCGGCCGTTCATGCACACGACGCCGTCGCCGATCCCGAACACGGTGGCCGTCCGCGGCCCGATCACGAAGCCGAGGGTCGTGAACAGGAAGTAGTCGCTGACGACTTGGCTCAGGCTCCCGCCCATCGCGTTGGCGAGGACGCGGAGCTGGGCGAGCACGTCGAGCCGGATCCGCTCGAGGACGTCCTCTGCCTTCTCCGTCTCGAAGCGCGCGGCCTGCTCGCGGAGCGCGGCCGTCAGCAGCCGCGCCCCGACCTGCGCTCCGACCTCACTGTAGCGTCCGCTCCCGCAGCCGTCGGCGACGACGGCCACCGTCGCCTCCGCCGCCGCGGACCAGCAGAACGCATCCTGGTTGTTCCGCCCCGCCGCCACGTGCTCCCGCCCCGTGACACTCCCGCCCGCGATCTCGAACACGCCCTGCATATTTTCCTTTGTGCGTCCTCTGTGCCTCTGTGTGTCTTCCGGCGGGATTGCTACGCAATCCCGTGGGGCACTGTTTCGCTGACTCGTTAAGGCGTCCCAAATCCCCCGAGCGCCGCGCGGCTGAAATGCCCGGCCCCCTGGCTCGCCTTCACCGCCGACTGCGAGAACGTCTGGAACGCGCGGCGGACCTCCTGCTCGCTGTTGCCCGGCGTCAGGATCCAACGGTCCGGGATGCCGATGTCGCGGAACACCTTCTTGAAGTCGGTGCTGCCGTCGGCGATGCCCATCGCCGCGAGGATGTGCTTCTCCTGGCGGAGCATGTCCTCGACGATGGGGCGGATCGTCTTCGGCGACTGCCGCACCGACCCCTCGTCCGCGCCGTCGGTGAGGATGAGGCTCACCGTGCGCACCGGCACCCCGCCGTCCTCGAACTGCCGCGTCTTGGCCAGCACCGTCCCCAGCAGCACCGCGATCTGGTCGTAGAGCGGCGTACCCAGGTTGGGGTCGTAGTTGTGCGAGTCCATGCAGACCGCCTCGTCGAGACGGCGGTACGGGTACAGGACGAAGCCGTTCAGGTAACGGGTGTGCACCAGGATGTCGTCCTTCTGCTTCGCACGCTTCAGTGCCTCCAGCACCTGGTTGTGCCCGTCCCGCACCCGCTGAGCGTTGCCGCCGAAGCGGATCGATCCGGAGTCGTCCGGCATCATCGTCACCAGCACGACCTGGCTGGCCGGCACGTCGTCGGGCGCGATGCCGAGGCCCGCCTGGATCTGCGCCCCGACATCGGCGTTGATCGTCAGCGCCTGCATCGACTGCGCGGACAGCTCGCCGTCCTTCCCTGCCGCTCCAAACAACAACTCAAGATCAATGGATTGTCCACTCATGACTCTCTCCTTCATTGCTTAATCGGACGACGCGATGCTTCCGCCTCACGAATCCAGCCGGATCGACGCATCCCGAGAGTGCCGCCGAATGGCCGGCCCGTCGGTCATAGCCGCGCGTAACGATAGCGACCCTTTACTTGCTCGGCCACAAATTGCCCCATTGAGGGAGCAGCCATCAGTTGCTCATAGACGCCGGGCGTCACGTCAAAATACTGATAGATACCTCCTCGGCGGAACTGCACTTCAAGCGTCTGACTCTGCTCGTCGTACCCGATCTCTGCGATGCTTGTAGAACTGACTGGCGTCCGATTCATGACGTCTCCTTCTTGGCTTCGACCACCGCCCCCGTCGACATGGCCGTTGATTCGACGATTCGGGACGAGCGGGGGTTCTGCGCACGCCACTGCGTCAACACCTCGGCGTACTTGCTTGGGTCCCGCCGCTGGTTCCAGCCAGCTGGCCCTTCAAATCCATCCCCTGGCAGCTGCGCTACAACGACCTGCGGATCATCACTATCCGGCCGCTTGTCTTCAGCCGGAGGATCGACGACAGCGCGCACGGGAAGCGTCACCGCTTCGCCCACCACGACGACTTCGCCGGTGCGTAGCACCGGCAGCATGTCGAACAGGCCCGCGAGGTTCTCCGTGGCCGCGGACGACACATGCGTCCGGTCAGACGCGTTTGCCAAGCGCATCGCGAACAGCGTTCCGCATTGAGATAGGATTGTGGGCTCGATCTCTGCCGGGCGTTGACTGATCAGCATTAGTCCGAGACCGTACTTCCGGCCCTCCTTTGCAATTCTCTCCACCGCCGCCGCGGCCAACCCACTGCGGCCCGGCCGCACATACGCATGCGCCTCCTCCAGCACCAACAGAAGCGGGCGGTGACGACCGCCCTCGGGAAGGTCACGGGCCCAAAAGAGCGAGTCATAGATGGTGCGAAGAAGTGCGCCAATCAGATCATTCAGTACGAGGTTTGGTATACCCGACAAGTCAAGAATGGTTATCGGGCGCGCACCTCCTAGCCAGGCCTCAAGGAGAGCATCGAGGTCATGCTGCGGACGCCCGTCCGTATCTGGAGCCCATTCCCCTGGCCGGAAGAGGAATGCGTAGCGAGGATCGCGCAATCGGGACGCCAGGGTAGCGAGCTGCCGACGAATGGTCAGCACGCTGGTGCTTACGCGAATCTTCTCAGGATCATCCTTGACGTTCTTCACAGCGCGGAACCGCGGCGGGCGAACTGCAGCGGCGTCGCCCTTCGAGTCTTCAGCTTGCTGAAATGCAGGCGCCCACTCTGACACCGGCTTGTGTTGGTCCTCTATATAGGTAGCGTGAGTCTCAAAGTGCAGCTCGTACCACAATTGGTGAATGCTAAATGGGACAGGTGAGTCAACGGTCAGCGTATCAGTACTGACCCCGGCTCTAGGGACCGACTCAAGCGCGGCGCGCTTTAGCGCGGTGATCTTCTCCAGCACCGCTGCGCGACCGGCCTCGTCGAGAGCGCCCATCATCAGCGGCAGAAGTTCGTCAAAGGTGAGCGCCCAGTACGGAATATAGAGCGACCGCTCGCCCCTTTCCTGGCTTGCATTGACGCGAAAGACGGTGGCCTTATCGCCGAGCGCACGCGAGTACTCGCCATGGAGGTCGAATACAACGATCCGCGCCGACGGATAGCTATTACCCGAGAGAGCGCTTAAGAGGCCCGCAACAGTCGTGGATTTGCCCGCTCCGGTTGCACCAACGACCGCGCTGTGCCTGTTCACCAGACGATCGATGTCGATGAATGCAGGAACAGCCTCGGCGCTAGCCAAGTGGCCAACGCGCACGAATCGAACATCACTGGGGCGGCCATAGATCCGCCACAGATCTGGCGCGGTGACGACGTGGACCTCGTCGTCGATTGTTGGATATTGTGCAATACCACGCTGAAACGGCTTTCGCCCCTGCGCTTCACCCACAAGCTCCACCGTCATCCACCTATTGCCATACGGTTGCTTCTCGGCGAGGCTCTCCGGAACGGCACCGGCGCCGACCTGCGACACAATGCCGAAAAGGCTGAGGTGCCCCAAGGGAATTCGCACGAAGCTCCCCACCTGCCCTATTCGGTAGGCCTGCCCATGAACGAAGCTCACTCCCGACACGGTTGCCGGGTCGAGTGCGACGCGCACCGTTGCGCCTTTGACGTCCTGCACCGTGCCGAGGTAAGTCGCTTCACGCGCCATGTGTCGCCCTCGCTCCGTCGAACGGTGTGCCCATCTGATCGGCGAGAAATTCTCCGAACGCTACAAAGTCTCCCAGCTTTAGCTGACAAGCACGTTCGCCGCTCGTGCTGCCGCCCGGGGGTGCCGGCAGTAATTCGGCGACCCACTCCGGAGGTGTTTCGGATGTGTCAGATATGGTCCAGGTCCCCGTTCTTGTGCCAATCGTCGCGCGGTCACGCGCCCAAAGGCTCATGTTGGACCGCCGCTCGGCCAGCTGCACTGCCCTCGGATACTTGGCGGCTTCGCCGTAAGCGAGACCAAAGCACACGGCCGTTGGGTTGCCCTGAAGCCCCTCGTCGACCACTTCGTTTAGGTGTTGGTCTGCGAAGGAGAAGCCACAGGTGACAAGAACGGCGCGAGTGCGCTTAAGGTGCGCCCGAAGGCGATCGATCATGGCGAGGTATGGCATGCGACGGCTCTCTTCGTATTTCAGGTGGGAAGGGTGAATTAGGGGCGCCTTTCCGGAGGGTTGGCCGCCGCGTACTACGGCACCACCGCCGTCGCGCCACCAGTTGACTGACCCGTGCAGTTTCCATAAGCGACACCAATGCGATGGAAAGCGGTCGACGTCAGTTGCCATTGAGATCGGATCAAAGAACGCCCGGCTTGCTCCCGCGAAGCCATCAAAGTAGGGGACTCTCTGGGCTTCAAGCGCCTGCTCCATCAGCAAGTCATAGTTCGTAGTAAATACTTCGACGGCGTTCTCTCGGCGTATGGAGCTGATCCAGCTCGCAAGTCGGTGATACCCAGTGGTCGTGCCGGGCAGTGTCTTGTCGATGCATTGCTGAGTGATCCTGCAGATCTCATCATCAAGCGTTCCCAGAACCGTGCCTGTAAGCCCGCGCGCCTCGGAGGTCCCGGCCGCCTGCCGAAGGGTGCGCACGTGGCTGAGAATGTCCTCTACGTTCGGCGACGCGTTACCGTCCTCGGCCAAGTGGCGCAAGAGATGTTCGTAGGGTTCGCGCAACGTTTCCTGGGCAGTCACGACTTCGCGAATCTTGAGAGTGAGACCCGCAATATCCGGAACGAGCGGGAATTTGACGCCATTCTCGGTGAGGCGAATCGACGATCCGCACCCCGCTCCCAGCAAGACTGCGGCGGCGGCCTTATCAGACGAGAGGGCCTGTTGAAGTTGCCTAACTTGCCGTGTGACATCATGCGTCGACATCTGCGCTTTACCTCGCTGAGTCCGAAACTAGCTACACCTGCGGGCTTATGGTAACCCTGGAGTTTCCGCTCGTGACATTCGTTGCGTTGGGCACGCCCATACCGGAGCACCACGCAACGTCGACATAGTTATCGCTCGCTCAGGACAACCGAATGTCTGGCCACTCCGTCAGCGGCCGCGTCGAATCCACCACATGCATCCCCGCCGCCTCGAACCGCCGCAGCGCATCCTCGGCCTGCGGCGTGAAGTCGAAGAGGAACTCCCCCTTGTGGCCGGGGTCCGGCACCGCCACCGCCGACATGCAGTCCTTCATCACGTAGACCTTGCGGGCGAGGCTCTCGTCCTGCGTCTTGATCTCGTCGAGCAGGTCCTCGATCGAGCTCTTCACGCAGTGGCTGGCCGCCTGGCCGGCGATGAGCACGGCGTCGGCGTCGAGCAGCGTCTTGATGAACTGGGTGTTGCGCTGCCCCAGCGGCTGGCCGTCCCAGCGCAGCAGCACCTCGGGCGCGAGCACCGAGTAGTTCTCGGTCAAGGTGTTGCCGCCCTTCACCTCCACCCAGCCGCGCGCGCCGCGCACGAACGAGTGGAAGAGCCGCGCCTCGTGCACGACGCCGGCGAGCGCGTGGCCGTCGCTGCCCAGCAGGCAATGCGTCGGCCAGAGGTACAGCTTGTACTTGCCGCGCTTCTCCAGCTCGCTGCAATAGAACTCCACCTGCTTCTGGAGCCACGCGTAGTTGCCGTTGCAGACCCACCACGCCACGGACGGGTTCGGCTTCACCTCGCCCGCGCGGATCTGGTCGGTCGTGATCTCGCGGTGAGCGCCCAGCGGCTTGTCGTCCTTGTCCAGCCAGAACGAGGGGAAGAAGATCTGGAACGCGAAGTGCGTGTCCATGGTGGCAGTGATCTCCGTCAGGTGCGGGAGGTTCCGGTAGATGAACTGCGCGATGCGGTCGTTGTCCTCCATCGCCCCGCGCCCCGAGCGGCCGCCGACGTACAGCGTCCCCTGCGGGAAGCAGAAGTCCTTCTGCACGTCGATGAGGAGCAGATGGATCCTCGCCTTGTCCGCCCCCGCCGGCCGCACCTGGTGGCGCTCGCGCCAGGGCGCGGCCTGCTGGAACAGCTCCATCTGGTCCGGACGGTACTCGTAGACCTCCGCGTTCTTCGGCTTGTAGAACGGCGGAACCGGCAGCGTCTTCGTGGCACTCATGGCTTCTCCTTCCAACCGACAGGACGTCTCACGACTGGCTCACTCACGACTCATGACTCAAAACTCATAACTCGAAGTTGAACCCGGCTTTCGTCAGCTCCTTGTACTTCTGCTTGTCGAACCGATACAGGCGCGCGGCACGATGGGCCACGTCCTGCTCGATCTCGTCCAGGTCCTCCAGCATCCCCATCGCCAGAACCTTCTTGCGGAAGTTCCGCTTGTCGAGGGGCGCCTCCAGCACCGCCTCGTAGAGCTGCTGGAGCTGGCGGAGGGTGAACTTCGGCGGCAGCAGCTCGAACCCGATCGGCTGGTAGCGAACCTTCCCCTTCAGGCGCGCGAGGGCGACCTCCACGATGTGGTCATGGTCGAAGGCCAGGGCGGGAAGGTCCGAGACCGAGAACCACGCGGCGTCACGGGCATCGGTGGCCGCCTTCACGCGGTGGTCGCTGAGCTTCACGAGGGCGTAGTGCGCCACGCTCACCACGTGCTCGCGCGGGTCCCGGCCGGGGGCGCCGAAGGTGTAGAGCTGCTCCAGGAACAGCTTCGGCAGGGCGATGCCCGTCTCCTCCTCCAGCTCCCGCCGCGCCGCCGCCTCCGGGTCTTCCCCGACGTTCACGAACCCGCCCGGCAGCGCCCACTTGCCGGCGAAGGGCGCCAGGTCGCGCTGGATGAGCAGGACCTTGAGGTCGTCGTCGTCCAGGCCGAAGACGACGCAGTCGACGGTCAGGGCCGGCCGGGGGTATTCGTAGGTGGCTGTCATCAGAGTGTCTCCACAACACGAAGTATAGTGTCATACAGACACGAAGTCAAGTGCGAGCGGAGGCGGCCGGGGACACGCCGTGGCCGGTGTTCGAGGGGACCGTCGCCGGGACCTGAACCAGAACCGCGGTCTAGGTTCCGAGCCCTCGCGCCTTGAGGATCAGCTCCGTCTTGAGGTCGAACAGGCGGGACTCCAGCCCGACGGGATAGCGGTGCGGGTTCACGAACCGTTTGATACCGGCGTGGAAGCCCGCGAGCTGGGCGGCGGCGCGGTCGCGGATGGAATGAATGGAGGGTGAATCGTAGACGCGTTTGCCCGCGCGAAAGATCGGGACCAGCAGGTCTTCCCAATCGGGCGACACCGGCAACACCTTGCGCCGCGTGCTGTCGGCGGGATCGGTCATTTGTCCGGATGGGGGCACGCCGAGATCTTCGTCGTAGAGCGTGTCCGCGGCGAACTGGGCGCCGATACGATAGCGGCGCACCTGCAGGATCCCCGGGTTGCTGACCTTGATCGCCTGCTCCGACAGCTTGATCGTGTACTGCCACGGCTCACCGGGGCGCCGCACCGCCGACATCTTGTACACGCCGCCCAGCGCGGGCTGATCGTGGCCCGTCACCAGCCGCGTGCCCACACCCCAGGCGCCGATGGGGGCGCCCTGCTCCTTGAGGCTCGCGATCAGGTTCTCGTCGAGGTCGTTGCTGGCCACGATGATCGCCTTCGGGAAACCGGCGGCGTCCAGCTTCTGCCGCGCCTCCTGGCTGAGGTACGCGAGGTCGCCGGAGTCGAGGCGGATGCCGACCATCTCGTGGCCCTGCTCGCGCAGCCGCCGGCCCGCGGCAATCGCCTTGTCGACGCCGGCCATGGTGTCGTAGGTGTCGACGAGGAACACGCAGTTGTTGGGCATCGCCTCCGCGTAGGCACGAAAGGCCTCCTCTTCGCTCGGGAACGACATCACCCAGCTGTGGGCGTGGGTGCCGCGCACGGGGATGCCGAAGAGCCGGCCCGCGAGCACGTTCGAGGTCGCCGTGGCGCCGCCGACGTACGCCGCCCACGACGCGGCCAGACCGCCGTCGATCCCCTGCGCGCGTCGCAAGCCGAACTCGAGGACGGAATCCCCCTTCGCAGCCAGGCACACCCGCGCCGCCTTCGTCGCGATCAGGGTCTCGAAGTTCAGCAGGTTGAGCAGCGCCGTTTCCAGGAGCTGCCCCTGCAGGATCGGCCCGCGGATGCGGAGCATCGGCTCGTGCGGGAACACCACCGTGCCTTCGGGGATACCGTCGACGTCGCAGGTGAAACGCAGCCCGCGCAGCTCGTCGAGGAAGGCCGGCTCGAAGAGCGCCGCCCCGTCGTTGCCTTTCAGCGACCCGACGTACGCGAGGTCCTCCTCGTCGAAGCGGAGGCGCTCGATGAAGCCGATCGCCCGGGTGAGTCCGCAGGCCAGCGTGAAGCCGCCGCCGAACGGGCTCTGGCGGAAGAAGAGATGGAACACGGCTTCCTTGTCGTGGGTGCGCGACTTCCAGTAGCCGTACGCCATCGTGAGCTGGTACAGATCGGTGAGCAGCGCCAGCGACGGCCGATACAGGTCCATCTACTTCTTCTCCCGCATCCGGTGCGGCAGCGACAGCTCGTCGACGGTGTGGTGGGGGTCGAAGATCCGGACACCGCGGTACAGGAAGGCCTCCATGAGCTCGTGGCGCACGATCAGCTCGGCCAGCAGCCACGCCGTCTTGACCACGCCCGACTCGCTGGTGCCCACCGCCACGAACTCCTTGCGCCCGCGGCCGGTGCCGACGATGCCGGTATCGGTGTCGGGCCGCTGGAACGTCGTGTTCACGTGCCAGCCCTTGAGCGTCCCTTCCGCGCCCACGCGCAGCTCTTCGACCTCCCACTGCCAGCCCATGTCCAGGCAGCTCGGCGCGAAGCTGACGCGGGAAAGGACCGCGCGCACGTCGTCGATGGTCGCGACAGTCGTGTCTTCCATGATCTCCTGTTCAGCGCGCGGGGGGCGCAAGGAAGCTGGACGTCCGGCTGAGATCGTCGAGCCGTCCCGCTTCGGCCTCTTTCACGGCCACCAGGCTGCGAATCGAGAACGTCCGCAGGGCGTCGAAGACGGAGAGCGTCCCCATCCCCGAGTCCTTGCGCCCGGCGAACGGCAGCACGTCCGGGCCGCGCCGGCATTGCGTGTTGAGGTTCACGCGGCAGACGAGGTTCGCGAGGTGGTCGATCATCGGCCCGATGACCTGCGGGTCTCGGCCGAAGATCGCCGCTTGCTGGCCGACCTCCGCGCGGTCGACGGCGTCGAGGACTTCCTCCACGCGATCGAACGTGCTGGCCGGAACCACCGGGCCGAACTGCTCGGCGTGATAGAGCACCGCCTCCGGCGCCACCGGATACACGAGCGCCGGACGAAACAGGGTACCCGCCCACTCGCCGCCGCCGCGGTTCAGGACGCGCGCGCCCTTGGCCACCGCGCCCTGCACGAGGCCCTCGAGATACGCCGGGTGCTGCGGATCGGCCATGGGCGTGATGACGACACCTTCCTCCCACGGCATGCCGATCTTGAGGGCATCGATGGCGGCGCCCAGGCGCTCGAGGAGGGCGTCCGCCACCGAGCGATGGACGAAGACGTGCTTGATGGCGGTGCAGCGCTGGCCGCCGAAGGTCAGCGCCCCGGAGACGATCTCCTTGCAGGCGAGATCGAGATCGGCATCGGCGAGGACGATGGCCGGGTTCTTGGCGCCGAGGCCCAGCACCTGGCGCAGTCGATGCGGCCGCGGGTGCTGGCGCTGCAGGATCCCCGCCGTCTTGGCCGCGCCGATGAAGGCCAGCATGTCCACGAGGCCGCTCTCCATGATCGGCCCCACCACGGACGCGCCGTCGCCCGTCACGAAGTTGGCGACGCCGGGCGGGAAGCTGTCGGCGAGCGCGGGCGCCAGGAGCGCGTTCGACAGCATGCCGAAGCGAGGCGTCTTCACCACCACCGGATTGCCCATGAGCAGCGCGGGAATGACGGTGGTGAAGGCCTCGTTGATCGCGTAGTTGTACGGTCCCATGCAGAGGGCTACGCCGAGGGGCGCGCGCCGCACGCGGGCGGCGAACCCTTCGGCGCGCACGGGCAACCCCTGGTCGCGCTCGAGGCCGCGCAGCGTCTCGACCGTCTCCTCGATGTAGCGGACGGTGCGATCGAACTCGACGAGGCTGTCCGCGTACGACTTCCCCACCTCCCACATCAGCGTGTGCGCCACCGCCTCGCGGAGCGGACGGATGCGGGCCACGAAGTCCATCACGCACGAGATGCGGCGCTCCACCGGCAGGCGCGGCCACTCCCCGCGGCCGCCTGCCCAGGCCTCGCTGGCCGCGCGAACGGCGGCCAGCCCCTCGGCGGGAGAAGCCAGCGCGGACGACCCGAGCTCGACCTGCTCGAGGGCGCCGCCGCCGTCACGAAAGCAGACGGCGGACCGGATCGTCTTGCGCGGGCCGTCCCACGTGGAGAGCCGCCCGCCGATCAGCAGCCGCAGCGCGCTGTCATCGGTTTTCCATCGCCACTTCTCGGGCACGGCGTCGGCGGCTGGGAACAACGAGGCGAGCGCGGTCGTGGACATGGGGCGCCTCCGTGGCAGCGACGATCAGGGACAACGAAGAGTGTTCCAGAACGCACGTGCATCCTCGTCCGCGGCGCGAGCGCGGGCGGCGGAGACGAGCACGGCGGCACCGGCGTCGCCGCTCAGGCACCCGGCCAGAGCTCGGAAGTAGACCAGGTCGCCGAAGTCCGGCTCACGTGCCGCCACCTGCGCGAAGTGATCCGCGGCCCGCACGTAGTCCCGCCGCGCCAACGCGCCGAGGGCTCGAAGATAGGCGATGGGCGCTTCGTCCCGGCCGGCGGCGGCCGCCTGTTCGGCGATCGCCGTCTGCCGCGGATCGCTGCCCATCAGCAGGAGCGGAAGAGCCTGCGTGTCGGTGTCGCGAAGGACGTGATGGACCCGCGCGAAATCCACGCCCGGCCGGCGGGGGCCGGCCGGGACCAGGGCGTCCGTGTACAGCGCCTGCTCCTCGAAATACGCCGCGCTCCGCGCCGCCAATCCCTGCGGCCACCAGTCGCGAATGAGGGCGCTGCTCTCGAACCGGGTCCGACAGGCCGCCGGGCGCATCCACTCACGGTAGAACGCCGGGTCTTGCGGTCCCGGGCCGAACGGCTGGATGCGGTGCGGGAAATCGTCGGTCAACGCCGGTGCGTCGCCGACGAAGGTGGCCAAGGCCGCGGCGTCCGCCTGGAACAAGGCGCCGAGCCGCTCGGGACTGTCGAGTCCGATGGCGCGGAGGCTCGATCGTGCGGGCTCGGTGCGCCACTGCCGAGCGAAGGCCTCTTCATCGACCCGCGAGCGCCCGCCGCGACTGCCCGCCAGCATCCAATCGAAGCCCGCTCCCGTCCAGAGGGAGCAATCGGGAAACGCGTCGCAGAAACCTCGCACGACCGACGCCGCGGACCGCCGATCGAGATCGTGGACGGGCAGCCAGTACGTGACGAGCCCGCCCTCGGCGAGCCGGCCGCGTATCAATTCGAAGTACTCCCGCGTGTAGAGATTGACGACCCCCGCGAGCCGCGGCGGGGGCGGCTCCGACGTGATCAGGTCGTATCCGCCCGTCGAGCGCAGCAGGAAGAATCGTCCGTCCTCGACGTGAACCTTCACGCGGGCGTCGTCGAGGGGGAAGGCCTGGCCGGCGAAGATGAGGCGGCCAAGGCTGAGGATGTCCCGCGAGATGTCCACCACGTCGATCGAACGGATGTCCGGCGCCTCCACCAGGGCCGCCGCCGTGTTGCCCACTCCATAGCTGATGAGGGCGACGCGGCGAATTTCGGGATGGACCGCCTGGGCCCAGTAGACGTAGAGGCGCATGTAGCGGCGGGCGTCGAAGCCGGTGGCCGACATCGGGTGGCCGTTGGTCACCAGGCGATGCCGGCTGGGCTGCCCCAGCAGGTCCTCGCGCAGCAACAGGCTCGTCTCGGTGAGCCCCTCCCTCCATTCCTCGAGCCGCATCCCTTTGCCATAGCGCGAGGCCAGGTCCCGAACGTGGACACGCTCCATGAGGCCGAAAGGAAACAACGCGAGAACGAGCGCGAGCAGCACCCCGGGCGCCCCGACGACGAGCGCGGGACGCCCCGCGGGAAGGCCGGCTCCGGCGCCGAGAAGCACGGCGGCGACGGCATACGCCGTCGCCAGCAGGAAAAGCGAGCGCTCGATACCGAGGACGGGTAGCAGCAGGAAGCCGCCCGCGAGAGCACCGAGGGTTGCGCCGGCGGTGTTGGCCAGCGTGAGGACGCCCGCCGCGCGCGCGGGGGTCGCGGACACCTCCCGCAGGGCGCGCCCGATCAATGGAAACAAACAGCCCGAGAGGAGGCACGTCGCCCCCATGAGGGCGGCGGCCAACGGAACGACCTGCGTGGGAGCGGCCACGTAGACGAGCCCGAGGCGCTGCTTGACGTCATGGAAGCTCGCGTAGCTGACGACAGTCGCGATCCCCGCGGCGGCGGCGATCGGCGCCCCCCATCGCGACGCGTCGGCGGAACGGCCGGCCCACGCCCCGCCGGCCATGCCGCCGAGGGCGATGCCACCCAGCACCACGGCCAACATCACGGCAAAGGCGACAGTGGTTCCGGCAACGTAGAGAGTCAGGAAGCGAAACCACACGACCTCCAGCGCGAGGCCGCACGCTCCGATGAGGGCGGCGGCGAAGACGAGCGCCGCCGGTCGGCCGCGGAGCCCGCGGGTGATGTCGAGGGCCTCGGGTTCCTCCGCCGGCTCCAGCGGCCATCGGGACGACAAGGCGTAAGAGAGCGCCGCCGCGAAGACGTTCAGTCCGGCGGCAAACCATCCCGTCCCCGCCAGGCCGAGCCCACCGACGAGGGTGCTGTCGGCGAGCCACGCGCCGCACATGGCGCCGAGGGTGTTCCAACCGTAGAGCCGCCCGAGCACGGCGCCGAAAACACCGCGGCGATGCGCGAGGCCGGCCATCAGCACCGGGAGCGTCGCGCCCATGGCCGTAGTCGGCAGCATCAACAGCACCGACGCGATTCCGAGACGCGCCGCGTTCACCACCAGCGGCACCGACAGCGACCTCCACCACGGCGCCAGCAGCTCCGGCAGCGATGGCAGGAGAAGCACCAGGCCGAGGCCCGTCGCTCCGATGACGAGCTCGAGGGCGGCATAGGCGCGCAAGGCTCGCGCCGGCGTGCTCCGGGACCGAGCGGCGATCAGATTGCCGAGGGCGAGTCCCCCCATGAAGCTGGCCAGCACGAGGCTGCTGGCCCAGACGGTGTTCCCCAGCGACGTGGAAAGCTGACGAAACCACAGCACCTGAAAGAGGAGCGCGGCGGCACCGGAGGCGAAGAAGGCCACGATCAGCAGCGTGCGGCCCAACTGCGTCCCCACCTTCGCGGCGCCCACGATCGCGGTCATTCTACCGTCCCGGCGCGATCATCGCCGTCAGCCGCGCGGGGTCCTTCACCTGCTGGGAGCGCATCCAGGCGTCCGCGGCCTCGATGTGGGCGCGCCCGACGTCACCGCCCATGGTCTCGCCGCGCCGGCGGCGGCACGCCGCCACGTGCAGCGCCATCCCCTGCCGCTCGAACCCCTCCTCCGCCGCCTCCATGTGGGCGAGGGCGTCCGCCGTCCGGCCGTGGGCGTTCGCGAGCCCGCCGCGGATGAGACGTGCGAGCGGCAGGGCCCAGGCCGCCCCCTGGCGCTCGATGCGCCGCGCATCCGCCTCTGCCGCCGCGAGGTACGTCGCGCGCTGCCGCGACGTCACCGCCGCGCTGCGGGCCGCCGCCAGCGCGCTGCGGGCGCGGAAGTCGTAGGCCTCGATGGAGACGATCTGCGTCAGCAGGTGCAGCGAGCGCTTGAGCGACGACCACTGCTCCTGGATCAACCGGTAGGCACGCTCGCCGTCGCCGGTGTACAAGTGCGTCTCCACGAACCCGTGCAGCGCCCAGAAGTGCGGGAGGTCGAACTTGCGCCGCGGCCACTGCTTGAGCGCGGCCGCGATGTCCTCCGCCGCTTGATCGGGCCGGTCGGCGCGCAGGTGCTCGAGGTACGCGATGTTCGTCTGGAGGAACATCGCGGACAGCCGCTCTCCCCGCTCCTGCGCCTGCGCCATCAGCGACGACAGCCGTGCGCACAGCTCGTTCAACTGCCCGAGATAGATGAGGCCGCGCAGCAGGAAGATGCGCGTGGTGTCCAGCACCCAGACCGCACCCGCGCAGCGGTCGCGGAGGATCGTCTCCGCCTCCTGGCAGTGCGTGATGCTCGACCTGAAGTCGCCCTCGAGATAGGCGGCGGCGCCGCGCGCGAAGGTCACGAGCCCGTCGGTATACGGCTGACGCACACGCGCCGCCGCCGACGACGCCGCCTCCAGCAGCTCGGCGGTGCGCCGCCGTGCCCGCGCCCCCGCCACCGCGGAGTACGGCACCTCCATGGCCAGCGCGCGGGCCACCCGATACGGCTCGCCGGCCTCGAGGGCGAGCAGCACGTGGCGCGCCTGGAACTCCGCCCCGCGCATGGTGTCGATGAGACCGAGTCCCTCCGCCGCCGACCAGCACGTATCGATGCGGAGCGCCTGCGGCACCGGGACCTTGGCCGCGTCGCGCTCCTGGAAGGCGAGGCCGCGCATCAGCAGGCGCGCGCGCCGGAACAGGATCGACAAGATCACGCGCCACGAGGCCTCGGACGGCCGGATGCCGACGTTGGCGAGCACGTCGCGCAGCACCTCGAGGCCGCGCTCGACGTGGCCGCTGATGAGGAGCTGCTGAGAGGCGCGGCGCATGAGCTCCACCGCCTCCGCCGCCCCCGCCGCCGGCGCCGCCGCCAGGTAGGCGTCGGCCGCCTCCGCGCCGCGGCCGGCATTGGCCAGGGCGTCGGCGAGTTTCACGCGCAGGCCCTGCCCGCCGGAGGCATCGGCCCCTTGCAGCTGTAGCGCGAGCTGGAAGAGGCGGGCGGCGCGATCGAAGGCGAGCACGCGCGTGGCCTCGACACCCGCGCGCTCGGCATACTCGGCGGCACGCTCGTTCTCGCCCGCGCCCTGGAAGTGGACGGCGAGCGTCTCGGTGTCGACGCGCTCCCAGGCCTCCAGCGTCCGGGCCAGCCGGCGATGGTGTGCGCGCAGCACGTCGGCGGGCAGGCGCGCGACCACCGTCTCGCGGATGCGGTCGTGATACGCCTCCACCTCGTCGCGATCGTCCTCGTTCCGCCGCGTGCGGATGAGGCGCGCACCGCGCAGCGCGGCCAGCGTCTCGTGCTCCTCCTTCTCGACGCCGGCCGCGCGCTTGACGAGCGACACCGGCAGCGGCCGCCCACTGACCGCGAGCAGCTCCAGCAGCCGGCGCGCGCCTTCGGGCAGCAGGCCGACGCGCGCGTGGATGACGTCGTCCAGCGTGCTCGGGGCTTGCGGGCCGGCCTCCCGCGTCTTCGCGAAACGCACGAGCTCGTCGACGAGATACGGGCTGCCGCGGGAATCGCGGGCGATCTCCGCCGCCTTCGCGTCGGCGTCGGCCACCGATCGGCCGAGGAGCGAGCGCGCCAGCTCCTGCGCCTCCGCCGGGCTCAGGTCGGACGTCCCCACCTCGCGGACGCTCGCCCCCCACGCCGGCGACGATGCCAGCGGCAGCAGCAGGCGCAGCATCGGGCTCGTCTCCGCCTCCTCGCTGCGATAGCAGCCGACGAACAGCAGCGCGGGCGGATCGGGCGGACGGAAGATCTCGGAGAGCAGCGCCGCGCTGTCGGCGTCACCCCACTGCAGGTCGTCGATGAAGAGCACGAGCGTCCGGTGGCGCGTCATGCGCGCGAGCAGCTCGCGGCAGGCGGCGAAGGCGCGGCGGCGCAGCTCGCGGGAGTCCTGGATCTGCAGCACGTCGCGCTCCGCGGCTTCCACCGCCTCCACCCGCGACAGCACCGGGAACAGCCGGACGATGGCGCGGATGTCCTCGGGCAGCAGCGCCGCCACCACCGCCGGCGGCAACCCCTCCAGGTGCCGGCTGAGCGCATCGACGAGGCTGTCCAGGGCCTTGAACGGCACCGACTCGCGCTCGTAGCAGCGGCCGGCAAGGATGACGGGCTCGCCCCCGTCGCGCACGCGCAGCTCGTCGAGAGCCTGCCGAACGAGCGCGGTCTTGCCCATACCCGAGCTGCCGCGCACGTAGACGGTGATGGGCCGGCCGCCGGCGCGCACGGCGTCGTAGGCGTCGAGGATGGCCGCGATCTGGCGCTCGCGTCCGACCAGGGGCGTGTCGCCGCTCGAGACCGACGGCGTGTCCGACGCGGGCCGTGGGCTGGCCGAGCGCTTCAGCCTCCGGCGGATCTCGGCCCCGGTGGGCCGCGCGTCGGCGTCGCGCTTGAGCAGGTCGCGGCACAACGAATCCAGATCCTCCGGGATGCCCTCCGCCACCTCCGACGGCGGCAGCGGGTCGGCGCGGCACTTGTCGCGGATGATCTCCTCCGTCGTGCCCGCGAATGCCCGGCGCCCGCTGAGCGCCTCGTACAACATGGCACCGAGGTTGTACCAGTCGCTCGCCTCGTAGACGGCGCCGCCCAGGATCTGCTCGGGCGACATGTACGGCGGCGTGCCCGCCACCACGTCCTCGCTCACGCCGTCGCCGGCGGCCAGCTCGTGAACGAGGCCGAAATCGAGTATGACCACGCGGCCGTCCGGCCTCACGATCACGTTCGAAGGCTTGATGTCGCGGTGGAGCTTCCCCGCGCGATGCAGCGCGCTCAAGCCTTCCACGAGCTGATCGAGGGCCGAGCGCAGCCGGTCGAAGTCGACGACGACACGCGCCACCGACGACCGTCGCGGCACCCGGCCGGTGGGCTCGAGGGCGAGCGGCCCCGTCTCCAGCGTGCGCAGGTCCGCTTCCGTCGACTCGAGGCCGGTGTCGGCGTCGTCGAGGGCCCGGGTCGGGGTCTCGTCGCGATGCACCTCGAGCCAGACGTACTCCAGGAAGCCGACGCCCTCGACGAGATGCATGGTGAAGAACCAGCGGTCGCCGTCCGAGAGGAGCTCATAGAGGCTGACGAGGTTCGGATGGTGGACGTCGGCCAGGGCGCGGAACTCCTGCTTGAAGCGATAGAGCGCGCGCGGCTCCTTCCGCCGCAGGAGCTTCAAGGCGACGATCGAGTCGCGCTGCTGATCGTGGGCCTCGTACACGACGCCGAACGCGCCGGAGCCGAGACGCCTCCGGATCGTGAAGCGCTCCGTTCCCTGGAACTCCTCGAGGTGGGTGTCGGCCATGAGCGGGCCAATGGTGACAGAGGACGGCCCGCTGCACATAATCACCCGATGGCGACCCGCGCGTGCCGCGACTGCGGCGAGGAGTATCGGCCGGAGGCGCAGGTCTCGGAGTGTCCCGACTGCGGCGGTCCGATCGAGTGGCGGGAGGAGGCGCCGCCCACCGGCGGGCCTGCCGACGGGCCCCACCGCGCCGTGTTCGGCAGCGACCGGCCCGGCGATCTCGAGTCGGCGGTGCAGCGGCTCGGAGCGGCCTCGATCCCGTTCGTCGTGCGCGCCGGTCGGCGCTATCCCTTCGAGGTGTGGGTGCCCGCGGAGCACGCGAAGTCCGCCGCCGCACAGTTGCACGGACTGACGGGAACGATGGTCCGGACCGAAGAAGACTTCGATCCGGAAAAGGGATATGGGCGCTGTCCCGCGTGCGGCGCGGCAGTGACGGGAACCGGCGAGGACTGCCCCGGCTGCGGCCTCGCCGTCGGTCCCGTCGACGCCGTCGACTGCAAGCATTGCGGCGCGCCGTGCCCACCCGACACGGAGTCCTGCCCGTCCTGCGGGTGTTAGTCCGCCGCGACTAAGGTTTGAAGATCGCCTCGACGCGCATCCGATCCATCTCGCCCTGGGCCGCGTCTTCGACCTTGCCCCCGGGGCCGACGCGCATCATCACCGGGACGCGAAAGACCTTCATTGCGTCGAGCACGGCGCGGCCGGGCGTACGCAGCACCGGGAACTCGATCGGCATCATGATGAAGAAGGCGGCCGGCGCTCCCGGCGGATCGGGATCGATGACGACGCCCTGCACCTTGAGGGACGCCGGCTTCGCCTTGAAGGCCCGATTCCACTCCGGGATCATCTTGTGGCAGTGCGGGCATCCGCTGAGAAAGAAGAGCAGTACCGTCTTCGATCCCTTCGGGAAGTCGACGGTGTGCTTCTGGCCGTCGATGCCCGTGGCCTCGAACGGCGCGATCACGTCGCCGACCGCCGTCGCCGGCACCGGCGTGGGCCGCGGCGCCGCTTCCGGCCGCGGGGCCTCTCCGGCGCCGCCCCACGCGGCCAGACTACCCAGCAGGGTTGTCGCCACCAGCACGCGCCGCCACATCGTTCCCCTCGTCGTCAAACCACCACCTCCTTCGCTGCGCCATAGACCGCACGTACGTCCGCCAGCGGCGGCCACGGCAGAATCCCGAGCGCATCGTCCACGTACTTCACGCGGCGCATGCCGTTCAGCACCGATGAGACACCGGGCGTCGACGCCACCGTCCACAGCGCCTTGCGCGAGAGCGACTCCGCCCGGCGCTCCGCGGGCAGCATCGGATCGATGGCGGCGGTCACCGCCTCCACCCGCGCGCGTGTCTTCTCCGCGGCGCGGCGGCGCAGCTCGGCCAGTAGCTTCTGCATCTCGCCCAGATAGCGGTCGCGCCATTGCTGCCAGGCCTCCGACACCGGCCCCTCCATCGCGGCATCGAGGGCCCGCACCACGCTGAAGAGCGCAGGGAGGATGCGCTGCTGCTCGATGGCCTCCCAGTGCTCGAGGCTGTCGATGCGCAGCGGCAGCTCGGCGAGGTCGGCCGACCAGCGGAAGAGGTCGTCGGCCCGGACGCGCTCGTCGCCAAGGCGGATGTAGGGGGCGAACGCCTGCCGATACTCGTCCTCGAGGGAGGCCAGGTGCTGGCGCTGCATCTCGAAGTCGACCTCGGCGCGCATCGTGGGAGGGACGGCCAGGCGCAGCATGCCCTCGCCGAGGATCGCGTTCAGCGGCCGGTTGACGAGCACGCCGAGGCCCTCGCGGGCGGCCGTCTCCAGCACCGTCTCGCTCTCGTCCGGCCCGTTGTTCTTCACGAGCACGGCCCCCGGCTCCATCAGGTTCAGCGGAAGCTGCACGACTCGAAAGTGATGCCCGGCGCCGCCCGCCGTCCGCGCGAGGGCCATCATCGTCGTGAGCGACGTGAACTCGGGATCGCTCGCCGCCGAGGCAAACGTGTTCGAGGAGACGCCGTAGCCGCCGATGCGCCCCGACGCCACTTCGCGCTCGAAGAAGGCGAAGGCCTCCCCGAGACGCCGGTAGAACTCCTCGCGACGGGTCTCGAGGGTGCCGTGGCTCCGCTCGTGGGCGTCCTTCAGGAAGTACTCGGGGTTGTGCAGCAGGCACACGTCGAGGGTGGCGAGCTGCAGCCGCCCCAGCGAACGGCCGAGCTGATCGGCCAGGAACTCCGGGTGCATGCAGTGCCACACGCCTTCCGCGTACTTCACCATCTCGGGGAAGGCGCGCTCGGCGGCCTCGCGCTCCTCGGCCAGCGCGTGGTTCTCGCCCTGCACGTAGCCGACCTTGGAGACGACGACGACCTCCTCGCGCTTCAGCTCTCCTTCACCGAGCAGCTCCTCGAGGGCCTCGCCCACGAGCGTCTCGCTGCCGCCGTCGGTGTAGTTGGTAGAGGTGTCGATGAGATTGCAGCCCGAGGTCAGCGCGCGCACCAGGGCCTGGTGGTGCTCCGCCGCCTCGTCGTCCACGCGATATCCGCCGAAGCCCACGCGGCTGCAGACGAGGCCGGTGCCGCCGAGCGTCGTGTAGCCGGCCCGTGAGGCGCCGGAGCGCGCGGCATAGGCGCTCGTGCCGGAGGCGGTGGCACGGCCGGGGCGGCCTTCGCCGACGGTGGCCTTCGCCTGCTCCCGGCCTTCGGAGGCGCGCGCCGACAAGGCGTCCGCGATCGCGGCGGCGTCGGTGATCGGCGCCTGGCAGGCGAAGTTGCGGCAGACGTAGAGCGCGGCCTTGCCCCCGACGGCCGTCTTGCCGTGGGGCAGCGGACGATCGGCGCCTGCCTTGGACGAGGGATCACCATGAGCCACGATGCGGTTCGGCAGGTAGTGACCCGCGATCTCGCGTCGCAGCGCGCGGGTATCGCCGGCGGACGGGGTTCCGACGATCGCCAGCTCCACCGGCCCTTCGAGCAGCAGGTCGGCGGTGGCCAGGCTCTTCGCAAACGCCCGCGGCTGGCGGGCGATCGCACGTCCATAGGCTTTGAGGGCGCCCACGGCCGCCCCGCGCCAGTCCTCGCGGCCGAGATGGAATGACAGCCGCGCGAGCACGTGGGCGGCGGTCGCGTTCGCGCTCGGCGTGGCCCCGTCGTGGCCCTCGCGGTGGCGGACGATCAGCGCCTCGTGGCCGGCGGC
>Ga0114129_10001191_pt1 | contig 34529 bp, 32 predicted proteins | sample RhiMetdeltSRZDD1_FD_80071 | JGI IMG/M metagenome (GOLD analysis project Ga0114129, IMG submission 80071) | Populus rhizosphere microbial communities from Tennessee, USA - Rhizosphere MetaG P. deltoides SRZDD1 (version 2) (version 2) | ecosystem: Host-associated > Plants > Roots > Rhizosphere >...
GACGTAGCCCGAGATCGGCAGCCAGCGCAGCGTCACGCCGAAGAGAAAGATGAGCAGCAGCGCGAGCAGGAAGTTCGGCATGCAGATGCCGAAGAGCGCGAACGTCGTGCCGGCGCGGTCGACCGCGGTGTTGTGGCGGACGGCAGAGGCGAGGGCGACGGGGAACGCGACGAGCAGCGAGACGGTCATGGCCATCAGCGCGAGCTGCAGGCTCGGTCGTATGCGGCGGCTCACGTTCTCGATGACGGGCTCGCCGGTGCGGATCGACCGTCCCAGATCCCCGCGCAGCAGCCGTCCCATCCACGCCGCGTACTGCACGGCGATCGAGCGATCGAGACCGAGCTCGCGGCGCAGCGCCTCCTTGGCCGTCGTGTCCACGGACTCGGCCATCATGGCGTCGATGGGATCGCCCGGCGTGAGATGCAGCAACGCGAAGACGCCGGCGGTGACCAGCAATAGCACCGGCAGCGTCGCGAGCAGCCGATGCGCGACGAGGCGCCCCATGAGCGCTCGAGCTACCTCACTTCAGCCAGACGTCTTTGAAGCGCATCATGCCGTCGGGGATCGGCTCGTAGCCCTGCACCCGGGGGCTGAAGGCCTTCGGCTCGATCGGATGCACCGTGTAGAGCATCGGCAACTCGTCCTGGAGAATCTTGACGACCTCCGTATAGAGCTTCTTGCGCTCCGCCTGATTCGACACCTCACGCGTCTTGTCGAGCAGCTCGTCGAGCTTGGGGTTGGAGATGCCGGACCAGTTGAGCGACGTCCCCGGCGTGGTCTTGAAGAACTGGTAGATGTTGCCGTCCGGGTCGGGCCGGCCGCTCCACTGGTAGGAGATCATCTCGAAGTTCCGGCTGTTGCCGTCGGAGAGCAGGGTCGCCGAGTCGACGAGCTTGATCTTGAGCGTGATCCCGGCCTCGCGCAGCTGGGCCTGGATCACTTCGGCTTCCTGGATGTTGATCGGAATGTTGTTCGTCGTCATGGTGACGGTGAAGCCGTTCGGCTGGCCGCCCTCGGCGAGCTTCGCCTTGGCCTTGGCCAGGTCGCGCTTGATCGGCGGCACCGATTTGTCATACGCCCACGACGTTGGCGGGATCGGCCCGTTCGCCGGCACGCCCACGTTGAGCCAGACCGATTTCACCACCTGCTCGACGTCGACGCTGTAGGCCAGCGCCTCGCGCAGCGCCTTCACGTTGAACGGCGGCCGGTGGTGGTTCAGCTGATACGCAAACGCGGCGAGCGACGGCACGTCGACCACGACGAGATTCTTGTCCGACTTCGCGGCGGCCACGTCGCGCGGCTGCACGTAGTCGATGACGTCGATCTCGCCCGTCTGTAGGCTCTGCAGCTTGACGACGTCGTCGGGAATCGGCCGGTAGCGCACGCGCTCGAGGTACGGACCGCCCTGCTTGTTCCAGTAGTTGTCGTTGCGCTTGATGATCAGATGCGCATCCTTCACCCACTCCACGAACTCGAACGGTCCCGTGCCCGCCCCCTTCGCGTTGCGCTGCAGCTCGGCGCCACGCTCCTGAATGACCTTCGGCGAGATCATCATTCCCGCGCGGTCGGTCAGGGTCGCGAGTAGCGCGGCGTCCGGGCGCTTGAGATTGAGCCGAATCGTGTGGGAGTCGACGACCTCCACGGATTCGACGTTGGCGACTTCGCCCTTGCGCACGGACTTCGGCTCCGTCTTCATCCGCTCGAAGTTGAACTTCGCCGCCTCCGCGTTGAACTCGGTGCCGTCGTGGAACTTCACGCCGCGGCGCAGCTTGAACACGAGCGTCTTCGCGTCGGGCTGTGACCACGATTCCGCCAGACCCGGCTTGATCCCGAGCTTCGTGTCGAGCGTGACGAGCGGCTCGTAGACGTTGTGGTAGACCTGCCGATCCACCTTGCTGCCGGAGAGATGCGGATCCATCGTCGCCGCCTCGACGTAGAAGCCCACGCGCAGCGTGCCGCCCTTCTTCGGTGTCTGGGCGGTGGCCGGCTCGGGCCGGACACCGACGGCGGCCGCCGTCGCCGCCACTGCGCTGGACTTCACGAAGTCACGCCGAGAAATCTCCATGTGAGCCTCCGTGCGGGCACGCGGGTTGCCGTAAAGTGCGGACGAGTATACCCTCCCGGCCATGCGTTACCAGTGGCCGAAGCGCAATCAGTGCGCCGCTGCGTTGTCGTTCGACGTCGACGCCGAATCCGGATTCCTCTTCCGCGAGCCGGAGAAAGCCAAGCGCAGCCTCGGCGATCTCGAGGAGCGCCGCTTCGGCCCGCGCGTGGGCGTGGACCGAATTCTCAGAATGCTCGATCGGCTGAAGGTCAAAGCGAGCTTCTACATCCCGGGCTGGACGGTGGTCAATCACCTGGCGCCGTGCAAGCGCATCCGCGACGCCGGCCACGAGATCGGCGCGCACGGCAACGTGCACGAAGCGGTCGGCATGCTGGACGAGACGCAGGAAAAGCGCGTGATGGCCGAGCAGCTGGCGATCCTCAAGGACCAGCTCGGCGTGAAGCCCGCGGGCTACCGCTCGCCATCGTGGGACGTCAACGTGTGGACGCCGGCGCTGCTCAAGCGCAACGGGTTTGTCTACGACAGCTCGCTGATGGGCAACGACGTGCCGTACGACGTCGACACCCCCGAGGGGCCGCTGACCGAGGTGCCCGTGCAGTGGATCATGGACGACGCGCCGCTCTTCCGGCACGTCTATGGCGCGGGCAACGTCATCGCCGATCCGGCGCGCGTGTTCAACCTCTGGTCCACCGAGTTCGCGGCGATGCACAAGGAGAACGCCTGCTTCGTGCTCACGTGTCACCCGTTCATCAGCGGGCGCGCCTCGCGCGTGCAGCTGATCGAAGATCTCGTGAAATTCATGCGGCGTCACCGCGGCGTGTGGTTCGCCACCTGCGAGGGGGTCGCGCAGTGGCACGAGGCGCAGCGCCGCAGCGGCAAGCGCCGCTGAGGAGCCCGCGATGCGACTGAAAGACCGGGTCGTCATCATCACCGGCGGCGCCAAGGGCATCGGCCGCGCGTACTGCCTGGGCGTGGCCGCGGAGGGCGCGCGGGTCGTGATCGCCGATATCGCGGACACCAAGCCCACGCTGAAGGAGGTCGAGGCGCGCGGCGCGCAGGCGCTGGGCGTGGAATGCGACGTCTCACGCGAGGCGGATACGCAGCGGCTGGCGACGGAGACGCTCGCCCGCTTCGGGCGCATCGACGTGCTGGTCAACAATGCGGCGCTGTACGGCACGCTCGAGCGCCGGCCGTTCATGGAGATCCCGGTCGAAGAGTGGGATCGCGTGATGGCGATCAATCTGCGCGGCCTGTTTCTCTGCGTGCGGGCGGTGTTCCCGGCGATGAAGGCGCAGGGCAAGGGCAAGATCATCAACATCGCGTCCAGCACGTTCTTCAAGGGCGTGCCCGACTACATCCACTACACGACGTCGAAGGGCGGCGTGGTCGGGTTCACGCGCTCGCTGGCGCGCGAGCTCGGTCCTCACGGCATCCGCGTCAACGCCCTGGCACCGGGCTTCACGCTCAGCGGCGACAACGAGCAGAACATCTCCCAGGAGCGCAAGCAGGCCAACATCGATGCCCGGATGATCCGGCGGGCCGAAGTCCCGGACGATCTGGTCGGCACAGTGGTCTATCTCGCCTCGGACGACAGCGACTTCATGTCCGGCCAGACGCTGCTCGTGGACGGCGGCGGCAGCGTGCATTGAGTCCGGCCGCGTTCGACTTCACCGACCAGGTCGTCGTGGTGACCGGCGCCGGCGCGGGCATCGGGCAAGGAATCGCGCACGCGTTCCACCGGGCAGGCGCGCGCGTGGCGCTTGGTGACGTGCGCGAGGCGCCGCTGAAGCGCGCCGCCGCGGCCCTCGGCGATCGCGCCTTCGCGCAGGTGGTCGACGTACGCGACGAGGGCTCGGTGACGGCGTTCATCGCCGCCGCGGAAAAGCAGCTCGGGCCGGTGGGCGTGGTCGTCGCCAACGCCGGGATCTATCCCAACACCGCCGTGCTCGAGATGGCGGTCGAGGAGTGGGACCGCGTGATGGAGACCAACGTGCGCGGCGTGTTTTTGACGTGTCGCGCGGCCGCGCGCTCGATGGTGGCGCGCGGCGCACCCGGCAAGATCATCACGATCTCCTCCGGCGCCTACGCGAGCGGCCGCGCCGGTGCTGCGCACTACTGCGCGTCGAAGGCGGCGGTCGTGATGTTCACGAAGGTGCTCGCGATGGAGCTCGCGTCGGCGCGCATCAACGTCAACTGCATCGCGCCGGGGTTCATTCGGGTCGACAGCGAGGTCTCGCCGCTCACGCAGGAGTACGTCGACACGCTGACGCGCGGCATCCCGTGGGGCCGCGCCGGCACGCCGCACGACATCGCCGAGGCGGCGCTGTTCCTGGCGTCGCCGCATGCGGACTACGTGACGGGCGAGGTCCTCGGCGTGAACGGTGGCGCCATGGCCGGGCGCTCGCATCTGCCGCTGAGCACGCCGGCGGCAGGACGGCCGACCGCAGGCCGGCCGACGGCCGGGGGCAAGGAGAAAGCACGATGAGGCTCGCCGGAAAAGTCGCGCTCATCTCGGGCGCCGCCAGCGGCATGGGACAGAGCGAGGCCGCGATCTTCGCCAGGGAAGGCGCCAAGGTCATCGTCGCCGACGTGCTGGAGGCCGAGGGCAAGCAGGTCGCCGACAAGATCGCGTCGGGCGGCGGCCAGGCGCGCTTCGTCAAGCTCGACGTCACCAGCGACGCCGAGTGGGACGCCGCGACGAAGGCGGCGGTGAGCGCATTCGGCAAGCTCGACGTCCTCGTCAACAACGCCGGCATCAGCGGCACGTACGACCCGGACATGCTGAGCAGCGCCGCATGGGACAAGGTCATGGCCGTCAACGCCAAGGGCGTCTTCCTCGGCATGAAGTACGCGATCCCGCTCATGAAGCAGGCGAGCGGCGGCGCCATCGTCAACATCTCGTCGATCTCCGGATTCGTCGGCCAGGACGGCGTGCACATGGCCTACAACGCCTCCAAAGGCGCGGTGCGGATCATGACGAAGACGGCTGCCGTGCAGTTCGCCGGCGACAACATCCGCGTGAACTCGGTGCATCCCGGCTTCATGCCGCCGATGCGCACGTCGAAGACGTCCGCCGATCCGACCTGGCGCGCAAAGATGCTCGCGTCCGTCCCGATGAAGCGGGCGGGGCGCGTGGAGGAAGTCGCGCACGCGGTCCTGTTCCTCGCCTCCGACGAGGCCTCGTACATCACCGGCACCGAGCTGGTCGTCGACGGCGGCTACCTGGCCGTCTGAGGCGGCGATCGCGTGAAGCTGCGCGACGCGACGGCGCACGATGTCGACGCGATCGGGCGCGTGCACGTCGAGAGCTGGCGCGCCGCGTACCCCGGCATCGTGCCGGACGCGCATCTGGCAGCGCTGTCCCCCGTGACCCGCGCGGGGCAGTGGCGCAACTTTCTGTCGGGTGCTGCGGGCGCGCGCTTCCTGATCGTCGCCGACGACGACGCAGGCAATGTCGTCGGATTCGCCGCCGGCGGCCCCGAGCGCTCCGGTGATCCGAACTATGTTGGCGAGCTATACGCCATCTATATGGACGCTTCGCATTGGCGGCGGGGCGTCGGTCGTGAGCTCGCGCGCGCCGTCGCGCGTCGGCTGGCGGCCACCGGGACGCGATCAATGCTCGTCTGGGTCCTAGAGGCGAACACGCGAGCGCGCAGCTTCTACGAGATGCTCGGCGGCGTTGCCGTTCGCACGCAGTCGATCGAGATCGGCGGCGCTCAGTTGACCGAGATCGCTTACGGCTGGTCGGATCTCGCGGTTCTGCTGAAGTCGAGCGCCGCCTGACAGTCGCTTCGTTGTCGGAGCGGCGAGCCGGCTAACCGAGCGCCGCGCGGATCTTGCCGTGGAGCGCGGCCAGTGCGTCGATCATGGCGTCCACCGAGCGCGCGCCGGCCTGGAACATCGCGGTCGCGTTGACGGCGGCCCAGCCGAAGCCCATCGTTTGCAGCTCGGCCACGCGCGCCACGACGCGATCGTGCTCGGCATAGAACCGCTTGCCTTCGGCGTCGCGCGGCGGCGGCGCGACCATGCTCTGCAGCCCGATCGTCGCGGGATCGCGGCCGGCCGCCTCGGCGTGGCGGCGAATCGCGTCGAAGGCCGTGCGCGCGCTCGCGGCATCCGTGATCCGGCTCGCCAGCCAGCCGTCGCCGAGCCGGCCGACACGACGAAACGCGGGCTCGGACATTCCGCCGATCCAGATCCCAAGCCGGCGTCCCTGCGGCGGCTTGGGCTCCATCGCCATCGCCTTTATGGGATAGCGCGGGCCCGCGAAATCGACCTGGGCGTCAGCCCACCACGTGCGCAGCAGCGCGATCGCCTCGTCCATGCGCGCGCCGCGCGTTCGAAAGTCCTCGCCGAGCGCCTCGTACTCGGACTCCTGCCAGCCCACGCCGACGCCGAGACGTACGCGCCCGCCCGACAGCGTGTCGAGCGTGCTCACTTGCTTGGCCACGAGAGTAGGGTGCCGCTGCGGCAGCACGAGCACCTCCGTCCCCAGCGTCACGCGCGTCGTCACCGCCGCCACGTAGGACAGCGTCATCAGCGCTTCGAGGATCGGCATTGTCGGCGTGTATGGCCCCGGCGGCCGCCCTGCGATCGGGTAACCCATGACAACGTGATCGAAGACGTCGATGTGGTCGTAGCCGATCTGCTCGATCGCCCGCGCCATGCGGGCGACCGCAGCCGGGCCCTCGCGATAGGCCACGCTCGGAAACTCGACACTGAGCTTCATGCGCGAAGACCGATCGCGTGCGCGACGTCCTCGAGGTGAGCCGCGACATCGCCGCAGTCGAGGCTGGCCGCGAGGATCCGCTTGTGCAGCAAGTGCAGCGGATGCTCCTCGCAGTATCCGATGGCGCCGAAGATCTGATGCCCGCGCCGCGCGACCGTGAGGCAGGCCTCGCTCGCATACGCTTTCGCCATCGGGATGTCTGCAGCCGCGCCAAGACCCTCGCTCGCTTTCCACGCCGCGGTGTAGAGCAGGCCGCGCGAGGTGTCGACGTCGCGGACGAGATCGGCGCACGCGTGCTGGATCGCCTGGTGGCCGCCGATGGGACGCCCGCCCTGCACACGCGTTTTCGCGTGCTCGACGGTCAGTTCGAGAATGCGTTGCGCGGCGCCGACCATCTCCGCCGTCCGCGCGAGGGCGCCTGCCTTGAGCGCCTCGCGCCAGGTCATCGCGGAGTCCAGCCGGTCCTCGGCGCCGACGACAACCGCGTCGCACGTCACCGCGAAGGCCTTCTCCGGGCCGATGCTTTCGAGCGGCGCGCGCGTGATGCCGCGACGATCGACTGGCAGCAGGAACAGTTGCCGCTCGCTGCCGGCACGCGCGGCGACGATGAGTGAGTCGGCAATATGCGCCGCCTCGACGAACAGCGCGCGTCCGTTCAGCCGCCCACGCGCGTCGAGCTCCAGCGAATTGCCAGTGTCGCCCAGCGCGACGGCCACGACCCGTTCGCCCGCCGCCAGCGCCGGCAGTAGACGTTTCTTCTGGTCCGCGCTACCCGCGCCGAGCAGCAGTGACGTCGCCACCACCGCGCTCGGCACGAACGGCCCCGGCGCGCCCGCCCGGCCCATTTCTTCGACGAGCAAGATCACGTCGAGGAGCGAGCCGTCACTGCCGCCGAGATCGCCGGGAATCAGCAGTCCCTGCCAGCCCAGCTCGGCCATGCGCCGCCAGAGCGAAGCGTCGAAGCCGCGCGGATCGAGCGCGATCTGCTGCGCACGCTCGGGCGGGCACTCCTTGCGCAATACCTCGCGCGCCGTCGACACGAGCAGGTGTTGGGCGGACGAGGGCCGAAAATCCATCACGCTTTCCTCGGCTCTGCGGGCAGACCGAGCCCGCGCACCGCCACCGTCGTCCGTAAGATTTCCGCGGTGCCGCCGGCGATCGTGTGGCCGAGGCTCGTGAGATACGCGTGCGAGATGTCGCCGTCCAGCTGCGCCTCGTGCGAGCCGGGCCGGAGCGGCGCCCACGGCCCGAGCAAATCCATGCCGAGCCGCGCCAGCTTCTGTCCAGACTCGTCCGCATACACCTTCGCCACGGCCGTCTCGTACGTGATCGGCGCGCCGTCGCGCAGCAGGCACGCCGCGCGATAAAAGAGCAGGCGCAGCGCCGCGAGTTCCGCGGCCATTGCGGCCAGTCGTCGCCGCAGCCCGGCGTCCTTGGCGGCGCCCGTGGCGTTGGCGTGGTCGATGAGCCGGCGCAGCACACGCTCGAGCGCCGGTGCCTTGTAGAAGCGGCCCCAGAAGCGATCGGAGTCCAGACCGTTCAGCAGCGCTTGAAAGCCCTCGCCCTCCGCGCCGAGCCTCAGCGCGGCCGGCACGCGCACGTCGTCGAGAAACACCTCGTAGTGATAAACGCCGCCGGTCAGGCTGCGGATCGGGCGGATGTCCATGCCCGGCGTGCCGTTGGGCACGACAAACATGCTGAACCCACGGCTGCGTCGTGCTTCGCGGCTCGTGCGCGTGAACACGAGACCGTGCGTCGCGATGCCCGCGTGGCTCGACCAGATCTTGTGTCCACGGATCACGTAGTGATCCCCGTCGCGGCGCGCCTCGGTCTTGAGCGCGAGCAGATCCGAGCCGGCGTCCGGCTCGCTGTAGCCCTGCCAGAACGTGGCTTCGCCGCGCGCGACGGCGGGCAGCACATCGCGGCGCAGCCGCTCGCTGCCGTACTCGATGATCGCGTCCGCTGTCTGCCAGGAGCCGGCCAGCGGGCCGAACGGCGCGCCCGCGAGGGCCAGCTCCTCGAACAGCACGAGCTTGAAGAACATCGGCCGCGCGTGCCCGCCGAAGGCCTCGGGCCAGCACATGCTGATCCAGCCGCGCTCGCCCAGCGCCCGCATGAAGGCACGGGAGTGCGCGCCCGAGCCGTAGCCCGCGTCCATGCCGTCGAGCGGGAACTGCTCGAGCGGATGCTCACGCAGGAACGCGCGGACCTCTTCGGCGAATGCCTGCTCAGCCGCGCTGAATCCGAACTCCATGGCCGGCTATGCTACACGCAATGTCCGAGCTCGGTCCGCTGCTCGCGTCCGGTCGTGACGCCGACATCTTCGTGTGCGGACCGGGGCTCGTGCTGCGCCGCACCCGTCATGGACGCTCGCTGGAGCGCGAAGCCACGCTGATGCGGTACGTGGCGGCCCACGGCTTTCCGGCGCCGCGCGTTCACGACGTTCGTGCGGGCGGCGCGGAGCTGATCATGGAGCGCATCGACGGGCCGACGATGCTCGACGAGATCGTGCGCCGGCCGTGGACGTTCCGTCGAAACGCGGCGCGATTGGCGATGCTTCACCAGCAGCTTCACGAGATCCCCGCGCCGAACTGGCTCGATCCGTTGCTCGAGGGAGGCGGCTCGATCGTCCACCTCGACCTTCACCCGCTGAACGTCATCCTTTCGCCGAAGGGACCGGTGCTGCTGGACTGGACCAACGCGCGATCCGGCGTCGGCGAGGCCGACGTGGCCTTGACCTGGCTGGTCCTCGCGGTCGCCGAGCTGGGCGAGACCGGCATTCGAGCGGCCGTGGGCGCGGTCGTCCGACGCCTGTTTCTGCGCGCATTTCTCGGCCACTTCGAGCTGGCCCACGTGCGCGCCGTGCTGCCGGCGGTCGCCGCGTGGAAATGCGAGGACCGCAACATGCGGCCCGCCGAGATCGCCGCCATGCGCCGGCTCAGTTCCACTTCACCAGCTCGTTGAGGGCGCTCCGCAGATTCGATCGTCCGCTCTCGAGATGGGGGTGCACGGCGAGCGTGCGCCGAAACAGGTCGGCCGCCTCGCGGTATTGCCCGAGCGCCAGGTGGCAGAGGCCCTGGCCGGAGAGCGCTCCGAAGTGATTCGGATTGCGCGTCAGCGTCTCGCGACAGTCGGCGATCGAGGCGGCGTAATTCTTGCCCATGTAGCGGACCGTGGCGCGCTTGTTCCAGCCCTCGGCCCATTCCGGTGCTGTCTCGATCAGCCGTGTGAAGACGCCGTCGGCTTCGTCGAGACGCCCGCGCTGCATCGCCTCCATGCCCTGCATCAGCAGCGCGTCGAGATCGTCACGCCCGGACTGATGCCACATCTGCCACAGCGCCGCGGCCGCGCGCGCCGCGAGCGCCGGATCCTCGCCGCGCAGGACGGCCAGCGCCTGTTTCTCCGTCATCGTCAGCGCCGAGCTGCGATCGCGCCGTCCTTGACCACGAGCCGGATCCGCTCCGGCGCCTGCAGCACGCGCACGTCCGCGAGCGGATCGCCGGCCACGACGACGAGATCGGCGCGCTTGGCCTTCTCGACGGTGCCGATCTCTCGCGCGAGCCCCAGGCACTCCGCGCCCACGCTCGTCGCGGCCTGAATCGCCTGCATCGGTGTGAGTCCGGCGGCGACCAGGTGCTGCAGCTCGGCGGCGTTCGGCGGATGGCCGTGGCCGCCGGCGTCGGTGCCCGCCACGACGCGCACGCCGGCCGCCAGCGCGCGCTGAATGCTGGCGAGGTGATGCTCCCGCAGGGCGCGCGAGCGCTCACGGACGTGCGGCGCCTTCGATTCGCTATGGTAGGTGTACACGGTGAGCGTCGGGACGAAGAACGTCCGCCGCTCGGCCATCATCGGTATGAGCTCGGGATCCTCGTCGAGATAGCAGCCGTGCTCGATGGAGTCCACACCGGCCTCGAGCGCCAGGCGCAGACCGGGTCCGCCCAGCGCGTGGCACATCACCTTGCGGCCCTGCGCGTGCGCCTCGTCCACCAGCGCGTGCATCTCGTCGGCGTCGAACGCGGGATCCTTGGGGCCGTGCCCGGCGCGCGAGCTGGCGCCGCCGGTCGTCGCGCACTTGATGACGTCGGCGCCCGCGCGAATCATCAGCCGCACGACGCGGCGTACGTCCTCGACCCCGTTGGCGACGCCGCGCGGGAGCGCCGGATCTGCGGGCACGAGGCACTCGTGTCCCGAGGGGCTGATGCGATCACCGATGCCGCCGATGGGCGAGACGATCGCGATCGCGCTCAGCAGGCGCGGCCCACGGAGCAGTCCCTCGTCGATGGCCGCGCGGAAGCCGGCATCGAGGCCGCCGGCGTCGCGAATCGTGGTGTACCCCATGCCGAGCGTCTGCTCGATCACGTGCGCGGTGCGCAGATGGCGCGTGCTGCCGGGCTCGTTCAGTTCCCAGCGGCTGGCCAGCTCGTAGCCGTGGAAGGCGAGGTGGTCGTGGCAGTCGATGAGGCCCGGCAGGACCGTCATGCCGGCCACGTCGACGACCTCAGCGCTCGACGGCCAGGTGGCGGCGGCGCCGGTCGTGATCGCGTCGACGCGGCCGTCCTGGATGACGATCGTCGCGTCATGCACCGGCGCGCGTCCGGTGCCGTCGATCAGTGTGCCGCCGCGCAGGATCAGCATGGCGCTCATGTCAGCACCTCCGATAGGCAGGCGAGTATACGCCGCGACTCGTCAGCTGCCGCGTAGCCGGGGATCGAGCGCGTCGCGCAGCCCGTCGCCGACGAGGTTGAACGCGAGCACGGCCAGCATGATCGCGAGCCCCGGCACCGTCGCCACGTGCGGCGCCACCAGCAGCACGTCGCGCCCGGTTGAGACCATCAGACCCCACGACGCCGTGGGCGGCTGCACGCCGAGACCAAGGAACGACAGCGCCGCCTCGAGCAGGATCGCGTTGGCCATGAAGAGCGTCGCGTACACGATGAGGCCCGGGATGATGTTCGGCAGAATGTGACGCCGGAGCAGGGCGACGGCCGGGGACCCGAGCGCGCGCGCCGCGCCCACGTATTCCGTTTCCCGCAGGGCCAGCACCGAGCCGCGCACGATGCGCGTGACGGTCGGGACGCCCCAGACCCCCACCGCGATGGTCGTGTTCACCGCGCCCGGACCAAGCATGGCCACGATCGCGAGCGCGAGCAGAAGATACGGAAAGGCGAGCAGGATCTCGACCGCGCGCATCAGGACGGCATCGATCCAGCCACCGCTGAACCCGGCGAGCGTGCCGAGGACAAGACCGCCGGCGAGCGCGATCAGCATCGACAGGACGCCGACCAGCAGTGCGACGCGCGAGCCGTAGATCACGCGCGAGAGGATGTCGCGACCAAACTCGTCAGCGCCGAGCAGGTATTTCGCGCCGGGCCGCGTACGCTTCTCGATCAGGCTCTGTCGGGCGGGATCGAGCGGCGCGAGCCACGGGGCCAGCAGCGCGCTCAACGCCAGCACGACCACCAGCGCCAGACCGAGCAGCGCCAGCCGATTACGGCAGAACCGCGACCACGCCGTCATTGGATCTGCCGTCGGGGCGGCTTCACAGGGTTCCGCCGCACGACGTTCGGGCAGAGAACGCGCGAGATCATCCTTGCTTGCTCACGCGAGGGTCGAGCAGGCCGTAGGAGAGATCGACGAGCAGGTTGATGACGATGAACGCGAGCGCGAAGAGCAGCACGGCGCCCTGCAGCAGGATGTAATCACGCGCAAAGATCGCCTTGACCATCAGCCTGCCGAGGCCCGGCCACGCGAAGACCGTCTCGGTCAGCACGGCGCCGCCCATGAGCTGGCCCGACTGCAGTCCGAGCAGCGTGATGATCGGGATGAAGGCGTTGCGCAGCGCGTGCTTGCCCAGCACCCACGTCTCGCCTAGGCCCTTGGCGCGCGCCGTCCGGACGTAGTCCTCGCCGAGCACATCGAGCACGGCCGAGCGGGTCATGCGCGCGATCATCGCCACCGAGGGCAGCGACAGCGTGACGGCCGGCAGCACGAGATGTGCGAGCGAGCCCGCGCCCCCCACGGGAAGCCAGTTGAGCCAGAGCGAGAAGACGACGATCAGCACCAGGCCCGTCCAGAAGATCGGCATCGACAGGCCGAACAGCGAGCCCAGCCGCGCGAGTGCGTCGAACACGGAGTTCGGCCAGACGGCGGAGACGACGCCGGCCGCGACCCCGGCGACGGCGGCGATGACCAGCGCGGCGAGCGTCAGCTGCAGCGTGGCCGGCCAGGCGTCGGCCAGCTCCGCGGCGACCGGCCGGTTCTGCTGGATCGAGCGGCCGAGGTCGCCGCGCGCCACGCGGCCGACGTAGTCGAGGTAGCGCACGGCAAACGGCTTGTCCAGGCCGAGGTGCTCGCGCAGCTTGGCAACCGCGTCCTTGGTGGCGTGCTCACCGAGCATCAGCGAGACGACGTCGCCCGGCAAAAGATCGATCGTGAGCATGACCACGAACACCACGCCGAGCAGCACGGGCACGGCGAGGAGGAGGCGGCGGATGACAAAGGTCAGCATCCGCCGCCTCGCGACGTCATGCGACTACTTATCGAGCCAGGTCTTGGACAGCGTCAGGTTGTACTCGACGGGATGAATCTGAAAGCCCTTCACATTCGAGCGCGCTGCGATGATCTCCTTGGTCGTGTAAACCGGGATCCACACCATCTCCTTAGCGAGGATGTCCTGCACCTCGCCGTAGAGCTTCTCGCGCTCGCTCTGGTTCAGGCTGCGGCGCGCCTGCTCGATGAGCGTATCCACCTTGGGGTTCGCGTAGCGCGAGGTGTTCCACCCCGTCGGCGGCACGCTCTTGGAGTGGAAGAGCGCGTACATGGAGTAGTCCGCGTCGGCGTTCGAGGTCACCCACCCCAGCGTGAACAGGTGATGGTTGAGCGTCGCCTCACGGACCTGCTTGAACACGGACGCCCACTCGAGGATCTGCACCTTCGCTTCGACCCCGGCTTCCTTGAACATCGCCTGCACGGCTTCGGTGATCTCGCCGTCCTTGGGATAGCGGCCGCGCGCGGCGAGCCACGAGAGCGACAGCCGCTGCCCGCCCTTGGTCATGATGCCGTCGGGCCCCGGCGTCCAGCCCGCCTGCGCGAGCAGCGCCTTGGCCTTCGCGCGGTCGAAGGGATAGAGACGGTCGAGCTGCATGTCCTTGTAGCCGAACACGCCGGGGGCGAGCACGCCGCGCGCCGGCCCCGCGGAGCCCTCCATGATGTTGTCGAGGATTGCCTTGCGATCGACGGCGTGCAGCAGCGCGCTGCGCACGCGCACGTCGTCCAGGGGCGGCAGCCCGGCGTGCAGGCCGACGAACACCACGCGGATGCCCGTCGTCTCGTGCACGGCGAACTTCGGATCCTTGCGGAGCGCGGGCAGCTGCGCGGGCGAGGGGAACAGCACCATGTCGGCGTCGCCGGTCTGCAGCGCGATCATCCGCGCGCCCTCTTCGGGCACGACCTTGAAGACGACGCGATCCAGAAGCGCCTTGTCGCCCCAGTAGTCGGGGTTGCGCTCGATGATGACGTGCGTGTTGGTCTTCCACTCGACGAACTTGAACGGCCCGGTGCCGACGGGCGCGCGGCTGAAGTCGGCGCCCATCTTCTGCACCGCGGTCGGCGACACGATGCCCATGCAGTACATGGCGAGCGTCCTCAAGATGGGGCCGTACGGCTCCTTGGTGACGATGTCGACCGTGAGGTCGTCGACGACCTCGGCACCGCTCAGCGAGCCGACCAGGCTCGCCCAGCGCGCCGGCGGCTTGCCGTTGAGCGCGCGGTCGTAGGTGAACCGTACCGCCTCGGCGTTGAACGGCGTGCCGTCGTGGAACTTCACGCCCGGGCGCAGCTTGAAGCGCACGCGCGTGGGCGACATGACTTCGTACGACGTCGCCAGCGCCGGCTTGACCTGCACCTTCTCGTCGAGCGTCAGCAGCCCCTCGAGCATGTTGAAGTACACCCACGCGCCGGGCGCCGTGGTCTCGAGATTGGGATCGAGCGAGACGGGGTCCGTCGGCCGGACGATCGTCAGCGTGCCGCCGCGCTTTTGCGCGTCGGCGGCGGGAACCAGCGCGGCGACGAGAGCGAGCACGATCAGGCCGATCAGAAAGCGCGAGACGAGAGGACGCATGCGTTGCTCCTTATATCGCCGTCGGGGCGGCGTCGCAGGGCTCCGCCACCCGACGGTCGGGCGAATCATGGCTGCCGCTATCACAGTTCCTCCGCGATGCTGGTAGCAGAGTCGAGCGCGTGGACGACGCGGTTCAGCTCGCGGCGCAGCGCGACGCGGGCGAACTTGAACGCGTCGGCGCCGGGTTCGAGTCCGGCCAGCTCGCGCGCCCGCTGCAAGCCCGCCAGCGGCGCGATCGGCAAGGCCAGGTCGTGGCCGAAGCGATCGCCGGTCGTGTAGGTGAGCGTCACGAGCACGCGAGAGAGCCGCAACAGCGCGCGGTTGACGGCGTCGGCGCGCGCGGGCTCCACCGCGTCGAGCCGCTCCGCCGCGCGCTCGAGCCGCTCCACCAGGCTGCTCGCGGCCTCGAGCGCGGGGCTCAGGTCGAACCGCGCTCCAGCGGCGGCCTGCAGCGCCTGCAGCTCGGCCACGACGGCCCGCGCGGCACGGCGGTGATCGAGCGGCACCACCGGGGCGTTGAGCCAGCGCAGCGCCGTCGCGAGATAGACGCGCGTGTCGAGCGCCAGGACGTCGGCGTCGATCTTGTCCACCGTGTCGTCCTTCGTGTGCCACCACCACGGAAAGCCGGCGCTGCCGACGAGGCGTTCCATCGTGCGCGACAGCTCCGTGTCCTGCTTCGGCAGACCGGAGAGCGACATGAACGCCGACGGCACGCCGGCGCCCCAGAACGACTGATCGCCGGCCCGCGAGAAGCGCCGGGCGCGGGCGCGCTGGCCCGTGACGTCGGCGACGACGGTCTCGGCGAGACTCTGGGCGTCTTCCGTGGCATGCAGTACCGAGTAATCGGTTGCGCCGCGCGCCCCGGTGGAGTCGACGTTCAGGTGCACCACGCAGCGCGCGTGCAGCTCGCGCCACGCGTGATCGGCGTACCACGCCGAGCCCGCGTAGCGGCCGTGCGAGTGTCCCGACCAGAACGCGAAGCGGATGCCGCGGCGGAGCGCGTCGCGTCGCGCCGCGAGCAGCCGCGCGACCTCCAGCATCGTCGCGTTGGCGGTCGCGTTGTCCATGGCGCCGTGGTGCCACGAGTCGACGTGGCCCGAGAACAGGACGAAGCGATCCTCGTCCCGTCCGGCCAGCGAGGCGACCAGATGCGGGATCGGCATCCATCCGGTCCGCACGCGTGTGGTCAGCTGCACGCTCACAGGACCGTCGGCAAGGCGTGCCCGTAACTGATCGCCGTGCGCGCCGACGATCGACAGACACGGCGTGGCGGGAATCCGCCCGGCCGTCTCGGGCGTCGGCGCACCCCAGATCGTCGTCACGATCATGTTGTGCAGGTGATCCATGACGACGAAGATCTGGCCGAGCGTCCCTGCCTGCTGCGCCGCCCACGCCTTGCCCGGGGTGGCGAGCCCGCGGACGAGCGCGATCTTGCCGGCGGCGCGCGCCAGCTCCGCCGGGCTTCCGTCACCGACGTCGACGAGCTCACCCTCCAGAGCGTCCGCGGACGGAGAAAACGAATGCGTGAGCCCCTGGATGACAGTGCCGTCGGCCAGGCGCACCTCGCCATGCACGGGCAAGCTGATGTAAGCGTCGATCTCCCACCGCTCGACGTCCAGGCCGTAGGCCTTCAGGGTCCGCTCGATGTAGTCGAAGGCCTGCGCCTCGCCGGCGCTGCCTGACTCGCGCTCCCGGGCCGCGATCGTCCCGACGTGGTCCATCAGCGTCTGCGTGGAGACCTCGCCCGCGAGCTTGGACTCGAGCGGATCGCGATAGTCCCACGGCGCCGTCACGCGCTCACCTCGCAAAAAAGGATGGCGCGCATGATGCGGCGAACGTTCGGGAGTGTCAACGGCCAGGGAGAACCTGCCTGTTCGCACAGCGTCGCGTGCCGTACTGGCCGTCGCAAGCCTCAGGTCGAACCACCGCATTTCGCGTTAACCGCGCGTAAGCAAAGCACTGCGAGAGTCGGCACGGGCCTTGCCATAAGAAGGGGCACGATGACGGACTACACGCGGGACACGCCGTCGCTCGGTCGGACGTACTGTCCCGGCTGCGAACCCGAAACGGACCCGACCTCGGAGATCCTCGACGTGCGGTGGTGCGACGCGCATGCACTGCAGCACGAGGGGACCGACGACGGCCTCGTCAGCGCCACGGCATATCTGCTGGGCAGCGTCGAAGCCGGTGGCGAGGACAACCGACGCTGGTGCGAGATCCTGCACCGGCGGCGCCCCGCCACATCGATTCCCGTTCAGCGCAGCTAGGCCAGCGCCACCAGCTCGTCGAGGTTGCGGTAGCTCATCGCGCGGCGGCCTGTCTCGAGGTCGCCGATGATCGCGATGAGCCGCTCGGTCAGCGGCATCGCCAGGTTCATCTTCTGAGCCTTGGCGACAGTCGCGCCGAGCAGCGCGCCGACTTCGGTCCGACGCCGGCGCACGGCAAGGTCCCTCCAGATCCCGGTCTTTGTTTTGGTGTGCGCGCGGTAATGCTCGGCGATCACCGCCATCGCGCGCGCACGCGCCGCACCGTCGCCGCGCGCCGCCGCGCGATAGTCGGCCGGATCGTACTCGTCGAACGCCTCGAGCCGGATACCTGCCGCGTCGGCCACACGCATGCTCTCCATGACCAGCGTGACGAGCATGCGCTGCACCTCGGGAGAGCGCTCCACGACCTCGTACACGTGAGCGTCCACCACGGCCGTGGCAATGAGCAGCGCGCCGTAGACGTGCTTGGCCCATGTGTAGCCAAGGATGTTGTCGCTAACGCGCGTCGGGGCGACGACGTCGAGCAGCTTGGCCAGCCCGTTCACCCGTGCGCTGCGCCGGCCGTCCAGCTCGCCCAGGACCAGCGCGCCCTCACCGCCATGCAGGATCCGCCCGGGCGCCGTCCAGTCCGCCGCCCAGTTGACCAGGCAGCCCACCGTACGGCGCTCGCCGACTGCGGCGGCAATCAGCTCTTCGTTGAGGCCGTTCTGCATCGAGACGATCGCGCCGTCCTGCGCGAGTCGCGGGGACAGCACGTCGAGGGCCGCCGGCGTGTCCTGGGACTTCACGGCCAGGAGCACGAGCTCGAGATTGGCGCCGAGCGCATCCGGGGTGATCGCGCGGACCCGCACGGTCTGGCTTCCGCCGCGCCTCTCGATCGTGAGACCGCCTGCGTTCATCGCGGCCACGTGGTCGGCGGCCTTGTCGACGAGCAGGACGTCATGGCCGGCTCCAGCGAGCGCCGCGCCAGTGATGCCGCCGATGGCGCCGGCGCCGAAGACGGTGATGCTCACGCGAGGAAGTTCGTGACGGCGTCCGCGAAGGCCTGAGGCGCCTCCCAGGGCAGCATGTGGCCGGCGCCCTCGATCATCTGCACGCGAGCGCGGGGGATCAGCGCTTGCCACTGCGCCGCGTACGCCGGGGCAATGAGCCGGTCCTGCGCGCCCCACAGCACGAGCGTGTCGGCGGTCAGCCGGTAGAGGCGCTTCGAGAGCCGCCGGTTGGGAATGGGAAAGAGGATCTTGCCGGCCATGGCCAAACGGCGCTGCGTGACGATGTAGAAGTCCTTCAGCGCCTCCATGTCCGAGAGGTCGGCGCCGCCGGTGAGCAGCGCCGCGCCCCGCTGCGGATCGACGAACAGCACCTCGGCGATCTCGTGGGGGAGCATCGCGAAGATGTCGGGGATCGGCCGGTCTTCGAGCCAGAGGCCCGCCGCACCGACGAGCACCAGCCGCGACAGATCACGCGGCGCCAGGCACGCCATCTCGGCGGCGATCATCCCGCCCATCGAATGACCGATGAGGTGCGGCTGCGAGAGTCCCAGCGCGTTCACGAGATCCCAGCCGTGCAGCGCGAAATCGAGCATGTCTTCGAGCAGCTCGTCGCCGGTCGACTCGCCGTAAGCCGGCCACTCGGGCGCGAACACGTGATGGCGCTGCGCGAGCAGGTCGAGAAACGGATTGTCGGCGAGGAGGCCGCCGGCGCCGTGGAAGAACACGACGGGCGCGCCGCTGCCCGCTTCCAGCACGCGGCAGCGCGTGCCCTTCGCGGTGTCGACGACCTGCCACTTCATCGCGGCCACTCGACGTGCTTCTTCTCGGCCCCCGGCCGCTGCTCCTCGGGACGCAGGCGATCGTCCATGGGATGGATCCACCAGCGCTCGTCGTGTTTGTAATCCGGCCAGAGGTCGCGCAGCCGCGGCATGACCTTTTCCGCGAAGAGCTTGGAGGAGTGGCGTGTTTTCCAGTCCGGCATGTTGCCGTTGTGGAACAGGCAGAACAGGTGGCCGATGCGCAGACCCTTGATGCACTCCTCCAGCTGCTGGCGCACGGTCTCGGGACTGCCCGCGATGACGAACCGCTCGTCCACGAGCTGCTTCCACGTCAGGTTCTCGAGGATCTTCTGGCGCGCGCGCGTGAGTTGCGACAGCGCGCCGTACTTCACAGTCGCCATGGTGCGGTAGCCCGGCGGGTCGGCGAACGGCGGGAAGATGTGCAGGCAGCGGTTGAAGAAGTAGAGGCAGTGCTCGGCGTAGAGCCGTTCGGCTTCAGCGTCCGTGTCCGCCACGCAAATGATCTGGGCGAAGGCGGCGCGGTACGGGGACTCGTCTTTCCCGCGCTTCGCGACGCGCTCCCAGTAGCCGTCGAGCAGCGACTTGCCGCGCAGGTAACCGAAGAACGACAGGTACGAGTAGTTGTAGTCGTAATCGAGGCAGAAGTCCCACGTCTCGATGGAGCCGCCGCCCGGAATGTAGATCGGCGGGTGCGGCTTCTGGATCGGCTTGGGCCAGCAGTTCACCCAGCGCAGCTGGTTGTACTTGCCGTCGAAGGCGAAGGGCTCCTCGCTCGCCCACGCCTTCATGATCATCTCGTGCGCCTCGCGATACTTGTCGCGCGTCAGCGCTGGAATCTGGCCGTAGCAGAAGTTGGTGTCCATCGACGTGCCGACCGGGAAGCCGGCGACCAGCCGGCCGCCCGACATCACGTCGAGCATGGCGAACTCCTCGGCCACCCGTATAGGAGGGTTGTAGCCGGCGATAGAGTTCCCGATGACACAGATGGCCGCCCGAGATGTCCGCCGCGTGAGGGTCGCGGCAATCAGGTTCGGCGAGGGCATGAGGCCGTACCCGTTCTGGTGGTGCTCGTTGCACCCGATGCCGTCGAACCCCAGGGTCTCGGCGTACTCGAGCTGGTCGAGATACGTGTGATAGACGTTATGGCCGCGACGAGGGTCGTAGAGCGTGTTCGGGATGTCGACCCAGACCGAGCGGTGCCGCTCCCGGAAGTCGTCGGGCAGGTACGGCCACGGCATGAGGTTGAACCAGGTGAACTTCATAGCGTGCGCGATCCTAGCACGTAGTCCGGCCGCCGACACCCGGTGACGTCCAATGTCGGGCGGTCGACGCCGCTTGTAATCGTGCGCGCGCCAAAGCGTTGGAGTTGGGCACTCACAAATCCGGCTCGCCACTTGCTTGCTGATTCGGCACTTTGCCGCTGGAGGGCGTCGCGTATGCGCTTCGGGTTGCCTGAACGGTTCGTCAGCGACATCGGCATCGACCTCGGTACCGCCAACATCGTCGTGCACGTCCGCGGCCGCGGCATCGTGCTCTCGGCGCCCTCGATCATCGCCATCGACCGGCGGGATCGCTCCGTGGTGGCCGTCGGCCACGACGCTAAGGCCATGCTCGGCCGCACCCCGGACTACATCGAGGTCATCCGGCCGCTGAAGGGCGGGGTCATCGCCGACTTCGACGCCGCCGAGATGATGCTGAGACAGCTGGTCGGCCGGATCCGACGCCAGCCGTTTGGCCGGTCCCGCATGATCATCGGGGTGCCGTTCGGCATCACCCCGGTCGAGGAGCGTGCGGTCCGCGAGCTGGCGATCCAGGCAGGCGCCCACAGCGTCCATCTCGTGCAGCAGCCGATCGCGGCGGCCATCGGCGCCGGGCTACCGATCCACGAGCCCGGCGGCCACGTCGTGGTCGATCTGGGCGCGGGTACGACCGAGGTGGCCGTCATGTCCCTCTCCGGCGTTGTCCTCTGTCAGTCCGGGCGGCTGGCCGGCGACGACCTGAACGAGGCGATCATCCAGTACATCAAGAAGCACTACAACGTACTGGTCGGCGAGCGCCGGGCCGAAGAGATCAAGCTCACGCTCGGTGTGCGGCGGGCCAGCGGGGAGCCGCAGCGGATCGAGGTCAAGGGCGCCGACGTCGTGGCGCGCGTGCCCAAGGCCATCGTGATCACCGAGGACGAGGTGCGGGAGGCCGTGCACGACTGCCTGTCGGGCATCGTCGCCACCGTACGGTCGTCGCTCGAGCGCACGCCACCCGAGATCGCGGCCGATATGGTCGACAACGGCATCGTCCTCACCGGCGGCGGCGCGCTGCTGACCGGCCTCGACGAGGTGGTCCATAAGGAGACGCATCTGCCGGTGGCCGTCGCCGCCGAGCCCCTGTCCTGCGTGGCGCGCGGGCTGGGGACCCTGCTGGGCGACATCGGCCTGCTGGAGCGCATCGCGCTGCACTCGTAGCCGGCGGAGGGCGCATCGGGCGGCGGCGGGCCGGAGCATCGGCCGGCGCCGAATTTTCGACAGCTTCGAGGCCTCCTACGCAAATAATGGTCCCAAGGGCGTCACTGAACCGATTGCCATGGAGGGACCAGATGACGGCTACGCAGCGCAGGATGCGGGTGCGGAGACGGAAGGCCGATCGGAATGTCGCGCGCGCAAAGCGCGCGGTCAAGGCGCTCACGCGCCGGCTACGCCGTGCGACGATGACGCTCAACAAGCGTCAGGCCGCGCGCAAGAAGATCTCGTAGTCTCGCGGCCTCACTCGCGCAGGTACAGCCGCGCGAAGTGGTGGTCGATGACTTCGCCGTCCACGCCCACGGCGAAGTTGGAAGTGATGAGCCCAAGTGCACCGGCGAACACCCCGTCGCCGCCGGTCACGGTCCACATGACGGCGCCGCGCGTCCAGCCCGGGATCGGGCTGGGCGCAACGGTGCCGCGGCCGACCGTCACGAACGAGACGCGGCCGGCCCGGCCGTAGGTGATCGTGCCGTCCTCCACGAACGAGCCGTCGTCGAAGCGCTCCACCCGCGACTCCAGCACCGCCTGCTCGCCCTCAACGGGCTCCACGCGCGTGCGCACGCCATCCCTGCCCATCACGGTCGTCAGCGTCTGACTGGGCGCGGTCGACGTGGCCCGGCGCTTGGAGGCGTCGCCGGCCGCCGGCCCCGCGCGGCCGCGGAATTCCAGCGCAAAGACGACCTCGCGCATCAGAAAACGATCAGCCCCCGCGACAGCTCACCGGCGGCCAGCGCCCGGAACGCCTCGTTGGTCTCGTCCAGCCCGTAGCGGCGCGTGATCAGCTCGTCGATCTTCAGCCGGCCGCTGCGGTAGAGCGCCACCAGCCGCGGCAGATCCTCGCGCGTCCGGGCGCTGCCATAGCTCGAGCCCCGGATGACGCGCTCGCCGGTTACCAGCGGCCGGACGTCGAGCGGCAGGGTCGCGCCCGTCGCCGGCACGCCGATGACGACGCAGGTGCCGCCGGGGGCCAGCGCGTCCGCGGCCTGGCCGACGGCCCGCGCGTCGCCGACCGCGACGAAGGTGAAGTCGGCTCCGCGGCGGGTGATGTGCCGAATCTCCGCCACGGGGTCGGTCTTCGAGGCGTCAACGGTGTGCGTGGCTCCGAGGGCCTCGGCCTGCTCGAGCTTGGCTCCCACGACGTCGACCGCGATGATCGGCTGCGCCGCGACCATGGCGCCGCCCTGGACGACGTTCAGCCCGACGCCGCCAACGCCGAAGACGGCCATGCTGGCGCCCGGCGGCACCGCGGCGGTGTTGATGACGGCGCCGACGCCGGTCATGACCGAGCAGCCGATGAGGGCCGCGCGGTCCAGCGGCATGTCGGGGTCGATCGCGATCGCGGAGGACTCGGCGACCACGGTGACCGATGCGTAGGTCGCCACGTGGCCGTACTGATAGACGGGCTTGCCGCCCAGCGACAGACGCGTGGTGCCGTCCGGGAGCACACCCTGGCCGGGGCGGCGCTGCTCGCACAGATTGGGGCGGCCAATCACGCAGTAGTGACAGCGCCCGCACGTCGGCGCCCAGGACAGGATCACGTGGTCGCCAAGCTTCAGCGTCTGCACGCCGGCGCCGACGGCCTCGACGACCCCCGCGCCCTCGTCGCCGAGCACGATCGGCATCGGCACGTTCTGCCACGAGCCGTCGGCCGCGTGCAGGCAGGAGTGGCAGACGCCGCTCGCCGCCATGCGCACGCGCACCTCGCCGGCCCGCGGTGGCTCGAGCTCCAGCTCTTCGGTCTTTAGCGGCGTGCGCGGCGCGAACAGCACCGAAGCTTGCATGGGCCCTCCCATCAATACCGAATTCTCGGATCGAGGTACGCGTACAGCACATCCACGAGCAGGTTGACGGTCATGAACATCACGGCGACGAACAGGATCGTGCTCTGAGTCAGTGGATAGTCTCGCTGGTAGATCGACCACAGCACCAGCCGTCCGACACCGGGCAGGGTGAAGACCTCCTCCACGACGACCGTGCCGCCGAGCAGGATCCCGATCTGCAACCCGACCACTGTCACGATCGGAATCATCGCGTTGCGGAGCGCGTGCTTCAGGATCACGAGCCGCGGCCGCAGGCCCTTGGCGGCCGCCGTACGGATGTACTCCGAGCCGAGGACGTCGAGCATGCACGCGCGCGTGGTGCGCGCGACGTTGGCGGCACTGGCCGTGCCGAGACATAGCGCGGGCAGCAGCATGATCGTGAGATTGCGGCGCGGATCAGCCAGGAAATCAACCCACATCACCGGCGGCATCCAGCGCAGATAAATCGACAAGAAGAGGATCAGCATCGTGCCCTGCCAGAACACGGGCACCGAGAGGCCGAGCAGGGTGCCGACGCGGGTGACGTTGTCCACCGCACGATCGCGCCGCGTGGCGGACACGATGCCGGCCGGGATGCCGAGCAGCAGCGCAAAGATCACGGCAAACGCCGTGAGCTCGAGCGTCACCGGCAGCCGCTCGAGGATCAGCGCGATGACGGGCTTGCCCGTGCGCCACGACGTCCCCAGATCGCCGTGCGCGAGGCTGCCAAGCCAGCTCGCGTACTGACGCCACCACGGCTGATCCAGACCGAAGAAGCGCTTGAGCTCGGCGGCCATGGCCGCGTTGACGACGGCGTCGGCGCCGATCAGCTGCTCGACCACGGTACCGGGCACCAGACGCAGCATCAAGAAGACCAGCACTGACAACCCCAACAGCGTGAGGGCCATCGAGTACAGGCGAACGACGACGTAGCGTCCCACGCGGGTACCGGTCAGGCCTTTTCGATCGACGCTCCTTCGAGCCCGTACAGGAGCGCCGTCGGATGCTGGCGGAACCCCTTCACGCTGGCCTGCGTGAAGTCGATGAGATCAGCGGAGTACAGCCACAGGTGCGGCACGTTTTCGAGGATCGCGATCTGTAGCTTGTCGTAGATCTCTTTCCGCTTCTTGGTGTCCATCGTCCGGCGCCCTTCTTCCAGGAGCGCATCGACGGCCGGCACGTTCCACGAGTTCCAGTTCTGCCCCTTCGTCGAGTGCAGCGCGCGGAAGAACGCGACGTCCGGATCGGCGTAGCCTGGCGTGCTGTTCATCGTCATGTCGAAGTCGTGCGCCTGCCAGCGCTTGATCCACACGGCGTACTCGACATTCTCGATCTCCATGGTGATGCCGATGCGCTTGAGCTGCTGGGCGATGACCGGTGCGCCGGAGACCATCGTCGGGAACGTCGGAATGACCATGCACTTGACGGTGAAGCCCGAGGCGACGCCGGCCTCGGCCATGAGCTTTTTCGCCTTCTCCACGTCGGGCTTGTAGTACTTCATCCACTGCTCTTCCGGCAGCTGCCACTGCTTCATCGGCGCGGTGGCCGGCGCGGTGAGACGGCCAAAGCCCGCGGTCGCGACGCGCATGACCTGCGAGCGGTCCACCGCCCACGAAATCGCCTGCCGCACGCGCACGTCCTTGAGCGGGCCGCGATTCGCGCTCATGTTCAGGTAGTCGTAGCCCAGGCGCGACGAGCGATAGCCCGTGAGCGACTTCTCCTCCTTGAGCAGGTTGAAGTTCTTGTTGTCCTCAATGAACGCGTGGTGGATTTGCCCCGTACGCAGGGCGGCGACGATGTTCGCTTCGTCGGGGATCACGCGCACGATGAGCTCGTCGGCGTGCGGCAGGCCCTTCTTCCAGTAGTTCGGGTTGCGCTTGAACACCATCTGCTGCTCGACCTTCCAGTCCTCGAGGATGAACGGCCCGGTGCCCAGCGCGTTCTTGTTGAGATCGCCGTACTTCTTCACGCCCGCCTCGCTGACGATGAAGCCCCAGAAGCCGCCGAGGGCCGCCACCAGCGCGGCAAAGGGCTCTTTGGTGACGAACTTCACCGCGTACTTACCGACGGGTTCCACCTTGTCGACGGCGTTGAAATCGGACTTGCCGGACTGCGACTTCTCGAGCAGGCGATCGAAGGTGAACTTCACGTCGGCCGAGGTGAACTCCTGGCCGTCGTGGAACTTCACGCCCTGCCGCAGCTTGAACGTCCACGTGAGACCGTCGGGGCTCGTCTGCCACGACTCGGCCAGCTCGGGCTGCGGCGTCATGTCGGGGTCGAAGCGCACGAGCTGGTTATAGGTCAGCGGCGAGCGGCGGCTGCGCGACAGCGCCGGCACTAGCTGCGGATCGAGGCCCGTGGCCTCGGTGGTCTGGGCGCTGATCAGCGTGCCGCCGGCCTTGGCCGGTGCTTGCGCGTGCGCGGCGCGCCCGGCGACGCCGAGTGCGCCGAGGGCGAGGCCGGTGGTGCGGAGGAACTGTCGGCGATTCAGCTCGCGGGACATGGCGGTCTCCTTGTCACTGGCTTGGGTCGAGGACGTCGCGCAGGCCGTCGCCGATCAGGTTGAACGCGAGCACCGTCACCATGATGGCGAGGCCGGGAAATACGGAGATCCACGGGGCGGTCTCGAGGTACGTGCGGCCTTCGTTGAGCATGTTGCCCCACGACGGCGTCGGCGGCTGCGCCGAGAGGCCGAGATAGGACAGCGAGGCTTCGATGAGGATCGCCTGCGACAGCGCGACGGTGCCCTGCACGACGAACGGCGAGATCACGTTCGGCAGGATGTGCTTGAGGGCGACCGCCACGCGCGTCGCGCCGAGCGCGCGAACGGCCTCCACGTAGTCCTTGGCGCGCTCGGCCAGCACCGGGCCACGCATGACGCGCGCGAAGATCGGCGTGTAGACGATGGCGATCGCGAGCACCGCGCTGTTGACGCCCGGGCCGCGCATGGCGGCGATGCCGACCGCGAGGAGCAGCCCAGGGATGCTGAAGAACACGTCGAGCACCCGGTTGATGGTGTTGTCCGTGGGCCCGCCGACATACCCCGCAGTGAGCCCCAGCGCGCCGCCGACGACCATCGACGCGACGATCGATGTGACGGCGACGTAGAGCGAGATCCGCGCGCCGTAGATCACGCGGCTGAGCACATCGCGCCCGAACCGGTCGGTGCCAAAGACGGCCGCAGTGCTCGGTCGTGACTCGATCAGATCGAAGTTCTGCTCGTCCGGCGGATGCGGGGCGAGTCGATCGGCGAACACCGCCATGCTGACGACGAGGATCGCGCCGAGGAGGCCCAGCACGACGAGCACGTTGCGGGTGGCCCGCCGCAGCGAGCGGCCCCACCGCGTCCCCGACGGCGCCGCGCGCCGCGCGTCGAGGCCACTGTTCGTGGCCGTATCGGCGAGTAGCCCTGGCGGCGCCGCGCCCATCACGGCAGGTTCGGTGGCCGACGCGCGGCCCACGGTCGGGCCGTCTCGAACGCGGCGGATGCCTGGAGCACCGTGAGATCGTCGAAGCGGCGGCCGACGATCTGCAGACCGACCGGCATGCCGGCCGACGTGAAGCCGGCCGGCAGCGTCGCGGCCGGCTGGCCCGTGAAGTTGAACGGGTACGAGAACGAGGCCCACGGGAACCAGTCCCAGGCGTGCTGCGGGAAGTGCGCGGGGTTCAGCCGTTCGACTTCGAGCGCTGTCACCGACACGCTCGGCGTGAGCAGGATCGGGTAATCCTCGAACAGCGGACGCACCGTGTCCCAGAACGCCATCTTGCGATCGCGCATCTGGATGTAGTCGACGAGGCCCACGCGCAAGCCGTCCTCGATGCACGCCACCAGCCCCGGATCCATCCGCGCGCCCCACTGCGCGAGGTACGGGCCATAATTGCCGGCCATGTGTGCGCTCCACATCACGCGGATCATCTCGTGCGTGTCCGCGAAACCCGGCTTCACCTCCTCGATGCTGCAGCCGAGCTCCTCGAAGGCGCGCACGGCCTGGCGCACGAGTGTCGCCACCTCGGGATCGACGCGCAGCCCGCCGAGGTCCGGACTGAACGCCACGCGCATTCCGCGCAGGTCGCGGCGCAGCTTGCCGACGTAGTCGTCGGGCGGCGCCTCGAGCGACGTCCGATCGCGATCGTCCGGGCCCGCCATGACCGACAGCATCAGCGCCGCATCGGCCACGGTCCGGGTCATCGGGCCGTTGTGCGAGGTGTAGTCGTTATTGGAGACGGGCCACATGGGCACGCGGCCGTAGGACGGCTTGAAGCCGCAGATGCCGCAGAAGCTCGACGGAATGCGGATCGAGCCGGCGCCATCGGAGCCCTGGTGCAGCGGGCCGAGGCCCGCGGCCACGGCGGCGGCCGCGCCCGCGCTGGAACCGCCGCTCGTCGTCGCCGTGTTCCACGGATTGCGCGTGATGCCGGTGAGCGGGCTGTCGCCGAGCGCCTTCCAGCCGAACTCGGGACTCGTCGTCTTGCCGAGAAAGATGCCGCCGGCGCGCTGCAGCCGCGGGATGAAGGCCGCGTCGGCGGTCGGCACGCGATGCTCGAAGATGAACGAGCCGCCCATCGTGCGGACGCCCTTGGTGAAGTTCAGGTCCTTGATCGAGTAGGGGATGCCGTGCAGCGGGCCGAGCGCGGCGCCGGCCACCACCGCGCGCTCCGCCTCGCGCGCGGCGACGAGCGCGGCGTCGGCGGTGAGCGTGCAGAATGCGTTGACGACGGGGTTCACGCGCTCGATGCGCTCGAGCACCGCGCGCGTGAGCTCGACCGGCGACAGCGCTTTGGTGCGAATCAGGCGAGCCAGCTCGGTGGCGGGCGTGAAGCCGAGCTCGGTGGAGCTCATGCGGATCCTCCGGGTCGAGAGTGCGGCGCCCACGTTAACATAGCGGAGCGCGCGGGGGGAACCGTGGGAGGGAACGCCATGGAGTCGCGACGATGATCGGTCAGTCGCCCAAGAGCAAAGACGCCATCCGCTTGCTGCGGGGTCAGGGACGCTTCGTCGACGACCTCCGGCGCCGCGACGCCGTGCACCTCGGCGTCGTCCGCAGCGCTCACGCGCACGCGCGCATCACGCGCGTCGACGGCAACGCCGCGCGTGCGATCCCCGGCGTGCTGGCCGTGTGGACGGCGGCGGACGTGCCCCAGCTGGCACAGCCGCTCAGCACCGGCGGTTCCGGCGACCGGCAGTACGCGGTGCCGCTGCTCGCCGGTGAGCGTGCGCGCTACGTTGGCGAGCCGATCGCCGTCGTCGTCGCGGAGAGCGCGGCGCTCGTCGGCGACGCGCTGGAGGCGGTGCGTGTGGAGTACGTGCCGCTGCCGTCACTCGTCGGGGCCGAGGCGGCGCGCGGGGCGACGACGCGCGTGCACACGGAGTGGACGGAGAACGTGGCGCTGCAGGTGCGCGCCGCTGTTGGCGAGGTGGATTTCGCGCGCCCGGGTCTGACGGTCGTTCGCGAGCGGTTCCGCCACGCGCGGCTGGCCGCGATGCCGATCGAGTGCCGCGGCGCGCTCGCGCAGTACGATGCCGAGACCGGCGTACTCACGCTCTGGGCGTCGATCCAGAGTCCCTACAGCCAGCGCGACGTCATCGCGCGCGTGCTCGCGCTGCCGGCCGAGCGCGTCCGCGTCATCGTGCCCGACGTCGGCGGCGCGTTCGGTCCCAAGGGCCAGGTGTATGCCGACGAGGTGCTCGTCGCGGTGGCAGCGTTTGTCCTGCAGCGCCCGGTGAAGTGGATCGAGGGCCGGCGCGAGCACGCGCAGTCGGTCGGCCACGACCGGGAGCAGCAGCACGAGGCGGCAATCGCCTTCGCGCCTGACGGCGCCATCGCCGCGCTGGAGACCAGCTTTCTCGCCGACGTCGGTGCCTATCCCGTGATGGGCAACGGGCTCACGGCCAACACCGTCAATCACCTGCCGGGCCCCTACCGCGTGCCGCACTACCGCGGGCGCGGCGAGAGCGTGGTGACGACGACGATGTTCAACGCCGCGTACCGCGCCGCCGGCCGGCCCGAGGCGAATTTCGTGATGGAGCGGCTCATGGACATCGGCGCGCGGCGGCTGGGCCTGGACCCGGCCGACGTGCGGCGGCGCAACCTGGTCCGCGCCGCGGACATGCCCTACCGTCCGGGGCTCACCTACAAGGACGGCGTCGGCGTGAGCTACGATCCCGGCGACTATCCCGCGGCGTTCGAGCGCATGCTCGGTGCGTTCGGTTACGACGAGTGGCGCAAACGGCAGATGGCCACCGCGGGGACGGCGCGTCCGATCGGTGTCGGCATCGCCTGCTACGCGCAGGGCACCGGGCTCGGCCCGTTCGAGGGCGCGACCGTGCGCATCGATCCTCGCGGCAAAGTCTATGTGTTGATCGGCGTGGCCGCGCAGGGCCAGGCGCACTCGACGACGCTCGCCCAGGTTGCGGCGGGAGAGCTCGGCGCGGATCTCGACGACGTGATCGTGCTCGGTGGCGACACGACCCTCATGCCCTACGGCATGGGCACGGGCGGCAGCCGCGTCATGGCCAACGCGGGCCCGGCGGTGGCGCGCACCGCCGCGCAGGTGCGCGAGCGCGCCGCGATCGTCGCGGCCGAGATCTTCGAGTGCGCGCCGGCCGACGTGCGGTTCGAGGCGAGCCGCGCATTCGTGGCAGGCGTGCCGGATCGCTCGGTGCCGCTGAGCCGACTGGCCCAGGCCGCCGTGCGCTCGAAGACGCTCGCGGCGAAGAGCGGCGAGCCAGGACTCAACGCGTGCACGTGGTTTTATCCCGACACGGTGACGTGGGCATTCGGCGGCCAGGTCTGCGCCGTCGAGGTCGACGTCGAAACGTGCCGCGTGCGGCTGCTGCGCAACGTCGTCTTGCACGATCCCGGCCGCGCCATCAATCCCGCGATCGTCGAGGGTCAGCTGCACGGCGGCGCGGCCCAGGCGCTTGGGGCCGGGCTCATGGAAGAGGTCGTCTACGACGCGCAGGGCCAGCTGCTGAGCGGCAGCTTCATGGACTACGCAATTCCGAGAGCCGACGACCTGCCGGGCCTCGAGGTGGTGCTCGACGAGCATCCGTCGATCGTGAATCCGCTCGGCGTGAAGGGTGTTGGCGAGAGCGGCTGCATCGCGGGCGCCAGCGCGGTCGCCAACGCGGTGGAGGACGCGCTGGCCGACCGCGGCGTGATCGTGCGCGAGGTCCCGGTCACGGCGGCGCGGCTCTACGCGCTACTGAACCGGCGCGGCTGAGCGCGCGCCGCGCTCGGACGCCGAGGGCGTCGTCCCCAGCGCGACGCCGCCGAGGATCAGCAGCACGGCGAGCAGCAGTGACACGCCCGGCCGCTCGCCGAGCCAGAGCGTTGCGACCGCGACGCTCACGACCGGCGTCGCGAGCAACCCCAGCGACATCGTCACCGCGGGGAGGCGACGGCCTGCCATCGCGCTGGCCCAGTACGCGAGGGCGGATCCCGGCAGTCCCGCGTACGCGAAGAGCGCTGCGAGCGAGGGCGTCCACGTGAACGCCGGCGGCCCCGACTCGATCCACGCGAGCGGAACCAGGATCAGCGTGGCGAGCAGCATTTGCCAGGGCAGCAGGTCGAACGGCGTCGAGCGCCACGAGTGTCCACGGATGTGGAGAATGGCGCCGGCCCACAGCAGCGCCGCGACGAGGATGGCAGCGTTGCCGAGCACGATCGCGCGTCGGCTCCAGTCGAGGGCCATCGGATTGAAGAGGACGATGAGCCCGGCGAGGCCGACGATCACACCGACGACCCGGCGCGGCGTCAGCTGCTCACCGAGGAACACGCTGGCGCCCGGAAGCACCCACAGCGGCGTCGTGTAGGCGAGCACGGCCGAGCGGCCGGCCGGAACGAGCTCGAGCCCAATGCTCGACAGTGCCGTGAAGCCGACCATGTGCAGCAGCGTCACGCTGAGCAGCACGGGGAGGTCGGCGCTCGGCGGCCGCAGCAGGCGCCCACTCGCCAGCGCGAGCGCGAACAGCGCGAGCGCGCCGATGGCCGTGCGAATCGCGACTGCCCACAGCGGCGGCACGGTCGCGAGAATGATCTTGTTCACGGGCCACGTCAGGCCCCACGCGAACACGACGGTGAGCAGCAGGGCAAAGCCGGCGCGGTGGGACGCCGCGGGCGTCGCCGCGGTCAGGACGCCCAGGGGTTCGGTTCCGCCGCTCGAAGCCTCAACGCCTCGCGCTGCAGCCAGCTGGCGATCAGCGGGACGAGCAGCATCGCCGCACCGAGCAGGTTCAACATGCCGAAGCCCCACGCGCCCAGCACGATGCCGCCGAGCGCGCTGCCGATCGCGCCCATGAGCCCCATGACGAGATCGGCGAGCCCCTGGATCGACGCGCGCTCGTCCGGCGAAAGCGCGTCGGTCAGCAGCGCGCTGGCGGACACGAACGCAAGGTTCCAGCCGACGCCGTTCAAAAAGAGTCCGCTCAGCACGAGGGCGCCCGCGCTTCCCGGTGGCAGACCCGCGAGCCCGAGCGCCGCGAGCAGCACCAGGCCGCCGGCGCCGATCATCGGCAGGCGCCCGAAGCGGTCGCAGAGCCAGCCCGAGAGCGGCGAGGTCACGTACATGCCGCCCAGGTGCATCGACACCGCGAGACCGATCGTGCCAACCGCGTGTCCGTGATCGTGCAGGTAGAGCGGCGAGGTCGACGTGGTACCGATCATCACCAGCTGGCTCACCATGAGCGTGCCGTACGCGACGATCACGCGAGGGTCTCGGAGGATGGCGCCGGTGGCGCGCCGACGTCCGGTACGCGCCGTGTCCGTTTCTGGCTCGAGCCCGCGCGCGATTGCCAAAGGATCGGGCCGCAGCAACGCCAGCACGAGGATCGCCGCCAGGGCATAGGCGGCAACGGAAATGAGAAACGCGCTGGCGACCGACGACAGCCCGATGGCGGCGCCGATCCGGATCGCCGGCGTCATCAACATCGGACCGACGATCGACCCGGCCGCCGAGCCCCAGACGATGAGTCCCATTGCGCGGCCACGCTGCGCGCCCGGCGTGATATCCGCTGCCGCATACCGCGCGAGCAGGTTGGAGGTTTGCGCGGTCCCGAACAGCGCCATGCCCGCGAGGAAGACCGCGAAGCTCTGGCGCACCACGCCGACCATCGCGAGCAGCGCGCCGATGACCGCCAGCGAGTAGCCGAGCGTGAGCCCGGGGCGGCGTCGCCCGAGCCGCGCCATCAGGCGCGAGAGCGGATAGCTGGCGAGTGCAGTGCCCAGCGAACCGATCGCCACCGGCAGTCCGGACCACGTGTTCGTTCCGGTGATCGCCGCGGCCATGATGGCACCGACCGCCATGGTCATCGAGAACCCGGTGCTGCCGCAGACCTGCGCGGCGAAGAGCGTGGCCATGAGTGCGCGGCGCCGGCGCAGCGGTGAGCCGGCGGAGGGGCGCGAAGTCACCGGGCCATCATACCCACTGCGTCACGCGTGCTGCGGACCGTTGGCCTGGCGCGCTTGGTGCGGATTGCTGGCGCGTGCTCTGTAGCCAAGATCGACGTTTTGCCGAATTGCGCCGTGTCGGCTATGTCGCCACAGCCGTGAAAAGTATGGAAGAACATCTAGCATGTCGGCGGCGATTACGCTTTCGCGTCCGCTCGCCATCGGAGCAGCCGCCTCGCGCGCCTGTTTTCATAGAACTATCGCGATCTTGTCGTAGGGCGCGAACGTTTGGACGGGCAATTGCTTTTGTGATGGTTCGCACAAACAGCAAGGCCTCGCGCACACCCGCCTGCTGATAGAAAGGATTCTCAATGAGCGGCCGCATCCGGATGGTTCTCGCTTTCGCGTTTGTCGTCATCGCGGTCATGGTGACCGCGCCCGCCGCGCAGGCGGTTCCCGTCAGCGTCTCGTACAACCTCACGAGCGACCACTGCACCGGGGGCTGTGCGCCGGCGGGTACGATCTTTGGTACCGTGACGATTACCCAGAGCTTTGGGAACCTCGACGTCACGGTGCACTTGAACTCACCGTTCGCATTCGCGAAGACGGGATCCGTCGACTTTCAGGCCTTCAAGTTCAACGCGACCGGCGTTGCGCTGGCGGACATCAGCGTCACTCAGACCGTTGCTGGGCAGACCCTGGCACCCCAGCAGGCAGCTGTGCCCGGGGGATTCAACGGAGACGGCACCGGAGAGTTCACGTTCGGCATCCAGTGCACCACATGCGGCAATGGCCTGAGCAGTGCCTTCACGAACGACATCCGCTTCCATATCGTCGGCGCGACGATTCCCGACATCACCGCGCCGAATAATCTCAGCAACGTCTTTGTTGCTGACGTTGGAAACACGAGCACGGGGGGTCCGTTTGCCGGAAATACGGGGCCGATCGACGCGACGACGCCGCAGACGGCGGTGCCTGAGCCGGGGACGCTGGCCCTCGTTGGCAGCGGGCTGGTCTCGCTTGGCGTCGCTGTCCGCCGGCGCTGGTCGGCCCGCCGCTAGACACGATCGCGAACCTACGCGCGACGCGCCCGCGCGTAGGTTCTGGTGCGGAGAGACCCGGCCGTCGAAAACCTTTACAGCCCAGATGCGGTGCTCGATCGGCGTCGATGCAGTGCTCGATTCGTCGGCTCCCGACGGCGGGCGCGCCAATTTTCAGCTTCGTGGTCATTGCGCGCATGCATCGGGCGCCATTTTTGACGCCGTACGCTCCTCCGGCCCACGCCGTGGTGATCGGCACATTCACGTCGGCTCACGGATCGGTGCAGTTCGACCTCACTGGGAGTGTTTTGACCAAGACAGTGACGAGCCTTGGCATCGTCAACGAGCTCAGTGATGTAATCACGGGCATACAGATCACCTTTTCGACCGCCGAGAACACGACGTTCACGGGCGGCACGGCACCGGGAACGGTGACCTGCACGGGTCCTGCCTCGGGCGTCTCATGCGCGCAGTCGAATGTTGTCGTGAGCGCCACAGCCAGTCCGTTCTCTTGGATCCGTGTCGGCGGGGCAACCCAAACAAGTACGACTGAGACCTTGCAGGCTGGCGGCGGGTCCCTGCATCCCGGCGGAATCGTCAATAGCAGCATCATCGCCAACGCCGCAGACGGTCTTGGGAATGCCCAGCACAATCCGTTCCTGCTCGGTCCGGTGGCGTTCACCAACACCACCGACGGGAACGTGACAATTACCGGGGCAGCCTTGATTCTCGGAACGGAGGGGATCATAGAGACCGGGACGCCGAGGACTCCCGTTCCAGAACCGGCGACCCTCCTCCTCCTCGGGACTGGGC
>Ga0114129_10001192_pt1 | contig 34525 bp, 34 predicted proteins | sample RhiMetdeltSRZDD1_FD_80071 | JGI IMG/M metagenome (GOLD analysis project Ga0114129, IMG submission 80071) | Populus rhizosphere microbial communities from Tennessee, USA - Rhizosphere MetaG P. deltoides SRZDD1 (version 2) (version 2) | ecosystem: Host-associated > Plants > Roots > Rhizosphere >...
ATCGGACGCAGGCCCAGAATCGCGCCGCCGCGCGCGAGCGACTGATCGCCCTGATACAGAAGGCCATGGTCCGGCCGCGCGTGCGGCGCCCGACGAAACCGCGACCGGGTGCCCAGGAAACGCGCCTCGCGTCAAAGAAGCTGCGCGGTACCGTCAAAACCTTGAGGGGTCGCACCAAATCTGACGACGACTAGCGCACCCACGAGAGTCGTTCGCTCGCACCGACGCGCGTCAGAGAGATCGCACCGACTTCCCGTCCAGGATCGCACCTCACGTTCGCCTCGTGGGATGCAGACCGATGACGATCAGGCCGACGCCCGCCCAAAAAAGACCCCTGACCTTCCGCACGACTGCGAGTGAGACGCCGGCTGCCGGGTTCAGCGACAAAATCGGCGCCAGCGCGCCGGTGAGCGCTTCGTCGACGCCAATCCGGAACGGAACGAACTTGAAGGCGACGATAATCACGCGGTTGAGCGATTCGAAGACGATCGCCTGCGCCAGCGTCGGGTGAAAGCCTGCCTCGCCGAAGCCGGGCGAAGGCGGCCCCAGCAGCCAGCGCAGCGTGAGGAACACCTCGATCACCGCGAGCAGGTGAAAGACGACGTCGAAGCCGAACGCGCGCCAGAGCCGGCCGGGCTGTTCGGCGGCGAAGCCTACGACCGCGAGGCGCGCCGCGGCCATCCGTTCGCGCCAGGGCGACCGGGCGCCGCGCCGCTCGTCCCACGTGCCGCGCATCAGCCGCCACGCAATCGGCACGGCGATCGCCATCGAGACCAGCGCTCCGGCAATCGACCATCGCCACGCGGGGCTGAGCGGCACCGTGGCCAGCATGACGGCAAGCCCCACCGCGATCATTCCCAGGACCGATATCGAATAGAGCAGATTCTCGACGGCGAGCGACGCAATCGAGTCGCGCGTCGCCAGGTGATGCCGCGTCAGAAAGACTTTGGTAGGCTCGCTGGCGAGCATGCCAAACGGCGTGATCGTGCCAGCGGTGTCGCCGGCGAGGAAGGCGCTGAAGGCGCGGCCATACGTCAGCGTCGTACCGGGAGCCATGCACAACCGCCACGCGGCGGCGCGCACAGCGAGCCGGGCGCCCGCCAGCGCCAGGATGGCCGCGAGCCCCCAGCCAACGCGCTCGATGCCGTGGAGGATGTCTGCGGGACCGGTTCGTCTGACGACCCAGGCAAACAGCGCCAGGCCGCCGAGCGTGCAGGCAGCCGCCAGCAGCCAGCCTGGGACGCGGCGGCCCCTCGTCACACGTGCCGGCGGGTTTCCACCTGTTTGAGGGTGTCTTCGATCAGCCCTTCGTGATCCTCCTTCGACACCTGGCGCTTGAGGATCTTCGACGCGATGGCGACCGACAGGTCCACCGTTTCAGTGCGAATCTGCTGGATCGCCCGCGCCGTCTCCATCTGGATCTGCTTCTCGGCGTTCTTGACGATCGCCGCCGCCTCGGCGCGCGACTTCTGCTTCAGCTCCTCACGCAGAGCCTCGGCGTCGGATCGGCTCCGCGAGATGATCGACTCGGCCTCGACGCGCGCCTGCCGCATCATCTCGGCCGACTCGCGCTGCAGCCGCTCGAGCTCCTGGCGCGCCTTCTGGGCGTCCTCGAGCGACTTCGCAATGGTCGCGCGGCGGCTCTCCAGCGCGTCGAGCAGCGGCCGCCAGGCAAACTTCGCCAGCAGCCCGACGAGGACGAGAAACGTCAGGATCGTCCAGATGAAGAGTCCGGGATCCGGCTGGACCAGAGGATTCATGGCTACTTGAGCAGCACGATGAGCAGCGCAAAGACCTCAGCGAGAATCGCAACGCCTTCGAGCAGGAAGAGCGGCAGGTTCACCGCGCCGGTGATCTGGGCGACCGCGGCCGGCTGACGCGCAATCCCCTCGGCCAGCCCCTGGGCCAGCTTGCCAATTCCCAGACCCGCGCCGATCACGGCCAGTCCCAGGCCGATGCCGGCACCCATATACGCAAGCGCAAAACCATCCATTCGTCGTCTCCCCGTCGTTGGCTCAGTGATGAGCGTGAATGGCCATGCCGATGAACACGGCCGTCAAAAGCGTGAATACGTAGGCCTGGACCAGGATCACGATAATTTCGAGCGCCGAGATGGCCACCGCCAGCGGCACCGAAAACGCGAGGCCGATCCCCATGCCGACCGTCTGCCCCGCCATCTCCGTGAAGATGAAGACGAACGACAGGATCGCCAGGATGGCGATATGGCCGCCCGTCATGTTCGCCGCAAGCCGCATCGTCAGCGCAAACGGCCGCACGAGCATGCCGAGGATCTCGATCGGGATCAGGGCCACGGCCAGCGCCGGCGACACGCCGTGCGGCACCAGGTTCTTCCAGTGTCCGACCGCGCCATGCGCCTTCGAGCCGGCGACGATGATGGCGAAGAAGCTGACCACCGCCAGCGCCGCGGTGACGTTGAAGTTCGACGTCGCCGTCGAGCCGCCGTGGAGCAGCAACCCGACGAACGACTCCTCGCCGAAGCCGAACACCCAGTGGTTGAGCAGCGCCAGCGTGTCGAAGATCGGGAACATGCCGATCGCGTTGGCGCTCAGGATGAACACGAACAGCGTCAGCAGCAGCGGCGTCCAGGCGTTGGTCCACTTCGGCCCGAGGCTCGGCGCCACCACCGTGTCGCGGATGAACTCGACGATCGTTTCCAGGGCGCCCATGAAGCCGGTCGGAACCAGGCGATCCTGCCGCAGGTATCGGCGCACCGTCGTCGTGATGACCAGGAACACGACCGCCGCCACCACCCACAGCATGAACACGTGCTTGGTGACGGAAAAGTCGATGCCGCCAATGGTGGGCAGGTGAATCAGCGGATGGTCGATGCCGCTGTTGGCGACGTGCTCGATGATCACCTCGCCGGCGTTGAACCCTTCCGCCGCCGCTTCGGCCGCGTGCTCGGTCGCCTGTGCTTCGATCTGCATCATCCGTTCATGTCACCGAAGAGGCGCTGGAGGCAAAGCGCCTCGAACAGGTGCAGCGCGATGAAATATGCCGTAAAGCTGATGACGAACGGCAGCGGCCGCAGCGACAGCACGCCGAGCATCACCGTGACGTAGGCGCCGAAGAACACCAGCTTGCCGCCGAACGCCGCCACCATCAGCGGCGTCAGCCGCTCCGGCCGCGTCGCATAGGTGCGCGTCACCAGCACCCACGTCGCCACCGCTCCCGCGAGCGGCGCGATCATCCCGAAGAGCACTTCGACGTCGCTCTCCATGCCGGGGACCGCCGCCACCGCGAGCCACGATCCGAGCGCCGCCCCGACCATCCACCACGCCGGCTTCATTTGCGCCAGATCGTCTTGGCCAGCTCGTAGAAGCCGACGATCAGGCCGAGCACCAGCCCGCCGAACAGGAACCACGGCGAGGTGCCGCGCCATTCGTCCAGGGCGTAGCCGATGCCGCCCAGCAGCACGATCGCGCCGATCAAGGTATAGCTGACCGTCGCCGCCGGTCCCGACCTGCTAATCGTCGTCTGCAGCGATTTCAGGCTGCCAGTCGGGACGAGTTCGCGGGGAGTGCCTTCACGCCGCTCTTTCCGGGGTCCAAACAAACAATCAATCGTAGCAGACGCACATTGACAGTGGCAACGCGCCGAAGGCTATACTCGGCTTCAGAAAGACATGCGCGCCGCATTTTCGCTCCGTCTGGCGCTGATCTCCACCCTCTCAGCCACGTTCATGCTGGCGGCAGGCGTCGCCCCCTCGATCCATGCCCAGGCGGGCGCCCGCGAACGCACGCTGTTTGTGAGCGCGGTCGATTCGCGCGGCGAACCTGTCGACGGACTTGGTCCCACTGATTTCGTCATCACCGAGGATGGACGGCGCCGCGAAGTCCTGCGGATCTCGAAGGCGGTCGAGCCGATCGACATCGCCGTGCTGGTCGACAACAGCGCCGCGGCCGAGCGCGCCATCCCGTCGCTGCGCGACGGACTGAAAGCCTTTGTCGGCGCGCTGGCCGGCGACAATCAGATCGCGATCATCGGACTGGCCGATCGACCGACGATCCTCCTCGACTACACCTCCAGCCGGGCCCGACTCGAGGACACCGCCGGCCGTATCTTTTCGATGAGTTCGAGCGGCATGACGCTGCTCGACGCAATCACGGAAACCTCCGCCGGGCTGCGGCGACGCGAGGCGACCCGCGCGGTGATCGTGCCGGTGATCACCAACGGCGTGGAATTCACCAACCGTTACGCGCGCGACGTCATCAGGTCGATGCAGGACGCCGGCGTTGCGCTGCACGCCATCGTCATCGGCGTGCTCGACTTCGACACGACCGAAGAGCGCGAGCGCGGGCTGGTCATGGACCAGGGGAGCGACCAGACCGGCGGCCAGCACGTGACGCTGCTCACCGAAATGGCCGTGGAACAGGCGCTGACGAAGCTGGCGCGCCAGCTCTCGTCACAATATAAAGTGGTGTACGGCCGGCCCGAATCGCTGATTCCGCCGGAGAAGACCGAAGTCGCGTCGGGTCGCGCCGGGGTCACCATGCGCGGCACGCCGGCGCGCGGACAAGGTGGGGCGTAACGTGAACCGGATGTTCCTCGCCGTCTGCATGCTCGCCTGCTTCGCCGCCGTGCCGGCGCATTCCCAGGGCCAGCGTCCGTCGTTCCGGACGACCATCGACATCGTCTCGCTCAACGTCACGGTGATCGACGGCGCCAACCGCTACATCATCGACCTGGAGCAACCCGATTTCTCGGTCTTCGAAGACGGCGTCAAGCAGGACATCGTCTTCTTCACGCGCCGTCCTCAGCCAATCGCCCTGTCGCTGCTGCTCGACAGCAGCGCCAGCATGGAAGACAAGCTCGAAACGCTGCAGGTCGCCGCCACCAATTTCGTCAAGCGCCTGAAGCCGAACGATCTTGCCCAGGTCATCGACTTCGACAGCCGTGTCTCGATCAGGCAGGCCTTCACGTCGAACCAGGCCGACCTCGAAGGCGCGATCCGCCAGGCGGTCTCCGGCGGCTCGACCTCGCTGCACAACGCGATCTACATCTCGCTCAAGGAGCTCGGCAAGATCAAGGCGCAAAGCGACGAGGACGTCCGCCGCCAGGCGCTGATTGTGTTCTCCGACGGCGAGGACACCTCGAGCCTGGTCTCGTTCGAAGAAGTGCTCGACCTGGCGAAGCGATCGGAAACCTCGATCTACACGATCGCGCTGCGCGGCACCGAGGCGAACACGCGCGGCTTCCGCGAAGCGGAATTCATCATGCGCCAGCTGGCGCAGGAGACCGGCGGCCGCTCGTTCTTCCCGGCGAAGATCGAAGATCTCAACGGCGTCTACGCCCAGATCGCCGACGAGCTCGCCAGCCAGTACACCCTCGGCTACACCTCGAAGAACCCGCGCAACGACGGTAACTTCCGCCGCGTCGTCGTGCAGGTCGCGCGGCCGGGCCTGACTCCGCGAACCAAGCGGGGCTATTACGCCCCGACGCGTTGAACCTTCTCCCTCTCGTTCTCTACGCCGCCGCCGGCGTCGCCTACGCCATTCACTTCGCACGCCGCAGCCCCCAGGCGGGACGGGTTGCGACGACCGTTCTGATCCTCGCCGCGCTCGTCCATACCTTCGTCATCGGCATGCAGACGATGGAGGTGGGGCACGTGCCGTTTGCGAACCCGTCGCGCGCCATCTCGACGTTCGTCTGGCTGCTAACCCTGTCGTACCTCTATCTCGAGATCACGACCGACGAGCGCGCGATGGGCGTGTTCATCATTCCGGTGCTGATCGGACTGCAGACCATTCCCGCCCTGTCGCCGGGTGCCGAGGCCAGAGATCCAATCCTCGACAGTCCGTGGTTCTGGGTGCACGTGTCGTCGCTGCTGTTCGCCTATGCGAGCCTCGCGCTCGCGGCAGTGCTCGGGCTCACTTACATCGTGCAGTTCAAGGAGATCAAGAAGAAGCACCTGGGCTACTTCTACACGCGTCTGCCCTCGCTGCAGACGCTTGACTTCATGAACGCGCGCGCGATCGCGGTCGGCTGGCTGTTTCTGACGATTGGCCTCGTCTCGGGAGCGGTCTGGGCGGCGCAGGCGCGTGCGGTGGTGCCCGACGATCCGAATCTTCAGGCGATGTCGTCGCTGGTCGACCCGAAGATTCTGTTCGCGGTCTTCGCCTGGGCGGTCTATTCGTTCGCGGTGCTGGCGCGGCGGACGATGGGCTGGAGCGGCCGCCGCACCGCGAGGCTGTCGGTCTTCGGGTTCGCGATTGTCCTCCTCAATCTCGTCCCCATCAGCTACTTCGTCACCACCAGCCATACGTTCTAGGGGACGCCGGGAGTGCACCTCTTTCTCGTCGGCGTGAGTCATCGAACGGCGCCCGTGGAGCTGCGGGAGAAGCTGGATTTCTCGAGCCGCGACGTCGGCGCCGCGGTCGAGGTGCTCGTCACGCGATCGTCCGCCGCCGAATCGGTCGTCCTCTCCACCTGCAACCGGTCGGAGATCTACATCGCCAGCACCGATGCCGAACAGGCTCGCCAGGAGATCGTCGCGTTTCTCAGCGAATATCATCAGCTTCCGCGCGACGCCTTCATGCCCCACCTGTTCGCTCATCGCGACATGGCCGCCGCGCGGCACCTGTTCCGCGTCGCAGCGGGACTGGATTCGCTCGTGATCGGCGAGCCGCAGATCCTTGGTCAGGTGAAGGAGGCCTTCCAGGCCGCCGCCGAGCGGCACTGCACGGGACCGCTCCTGACCAAGACGTTCCAGTGGGCGTTCGGCGTCGGCAAGCGGGTCCGCACCGAGACCGGACTCGGTGAAGGCGCCGTCTCGGTCAGTTTTGCCGCGGTCGCGCTGGCGCGCAAGATTTTCGGCCGGCTCGAAGGCCGCCGTGTGCTCGTCGTCGGCGCCGGCGAGATCAGCGCCCTCACCGCGCAGCACCTGCGCAGCCAGGGGGTCGAGGAGATCGTGATTACCAGCCGCACGGCGGCACACGCCGACGCGCTGGCGGCGCAGGTGAGTGGCCGGACCGTCCCGTGGGCGCAGATGCGGCGCGCGATCGCGGGCGCCGACATCGTGCTGACGGCGACCGGGTCGCAGCGGCCCATCATCACCCGCGAGGATGTGCAGGCAGTCACCGGACGCCGGCGGACGGAGCCGCTGTTCATCATCGACATCGCCGTACCGCGCGACGTCGAGGCCTCGGTGGGCGAGATCGAGCAGGTGTTCCTCTACAACGTGGACGACCTGCAGGGGATCGTGCAGGAGAACCTGGAGCGGCGCGGCGCCGAGATCGCTCAGGCCGAAGCGATCGTCGCAGAGGAAGTGGCCCGTTTCACAGTGTGGCAGCGTTCGCGCCGGGCGATTCCAACCGTCGTCGCCCTTCGCCAGCGGTTCGACGACATCCGCCGCGCCGAGCTCCAGCGGCTCGAGCCGCGGCTGTCCGGTCTGCCCGCGGACGCGCGCGCGCGCGTCGAGGACGTGACGCGGCTGATCGTCGAAAAGCTGCTGCTCGAGCCCACCGAACAGCTGAAAGCGCCCCCGGACGAGGAAACGCAGGCCGCCTACACCGAGGCCGGGAACCGCCTTTTCAGGCTCGGAGATGCCGAGTCGCGCGAGGCTTCGGCGCCCGAAGCGGAACCCACCGATCGTCCGCGCGAGAACTAGCATCCCGATGGCCTCCCTGAAGCTGGGCACACGCGGCAGCCAGCTCGCCCTGTTCCAGGCGAACACGGTGGCCGCGCTGCTTCAATCCCGCGCCGGCGTCGCCTGCGACATCGTCGTCATCAAGACGTCGGGAGACAGGCTGGCAGACGCGCCGCTGTCGGAAGTCGGCGGCAAGCGGCTTTTCGTCAAAGAGATCGAGGACGCGTTGCTCGATGCCCGGATCGATCTGGCCGTGCACAGCAGCAAGGACATGCCCGCCGTCCTGCCGGATGGCCTTGCCCTCGGCGCCGTCCTGCCTCGCGCCGATGCCCGGGACGCGGTCGTGTTCGCTGCGCCGGGTCCGCTTCGCGGAACCCGGCCCACGTCTGACGGGTCCGTAGGGCGGGTTCCGCGAAGCGGACCCGCCATGTCGCTCGAGGACATCGTGCGTCACCTCGGGCCGTCGCCCCGGATCGGGACCAGCAGCGTCCGGCGGATCGCGCAGTTGATGCGGCTCTTTCCTGGTGCGCGCTTCGCCCCGATTCGTGGCAATCTCGACACCCGCCTTCGAAAGGTGGATACGGGCGAATACGACGCGCTGGTGCTCGCGGCCGCGGGACTCATTCGCCTGGGACACGAGGACCGGATATCGGCGACACTTCAACCCGGCGCGTGCGTTCCGGCGCCCGGTCAGGGAATTATCGCGGTCGAAGTGCGTGAGGATGACGAAAAGGCGACGAGCGTGATGAACACGATCAACGACGGAGCAGCAGCGGCAGCGCTGACGGCTGAACGCACGGTTGTGACGCGTCTCGGCGGCGGGTGCCAGATGCCGATCGGCGCCTACGCGGCCGAGTCGGCCGGCATGCTTGCGCTGATCGCCATCGTCATCTCGGTTGATGGGTCGCGAACGGCGCGCGCAGAGGTGCGCGGACCGCTGGCCGACGCCGCCGGGCTCGGTGCCCGCGCGGCGGACGATCTGCTCGCGCGCGGGGCCGGCGAAATCCTCGCCGAGGTCGAGCAGGCCCGCGCGACCGTCGAGGGGCTGCAGCCGTGAGGCGATCGCCCGTCTTTCTCATCGGTGCGGGCCCGGGCGATCCCGGACTGATCACGGTGCTCGGGTTCGAGTGCCTGCGCATCGCCGACGTCGTTGTCTACGACCATCTGATTTCACGCAGACTGCTGGCGCATGCGCGGCCAGGCGCCGAACTGATCGACGTTGGCACGGCGTCGCCGCAGCCGATGGCCCAGGAAGCGATCAATTACCTGCTCGCCGAGAAGGCGCGCGAAGGCAAGACCGTCGCGCGCCTGAAGTGGGGCGACCCGTTCGTCTTCGATCGCGGCGGCGAAGAGGCGTTGTTCCTGCACGAGCAGGGCGTGCCCTTCGAGGTGGTTCCTGGCGTGCCCGCAGCCATCGGCGCGCCGGCTTATGCAGGCGTGCCGGTCTCGTATCCGGGTGGCGGCGACACGATCACGCTGGTGCGCGGCTACGAGGACCAGAGCCGCACGCCGCCCGAGATCGACTGGGCAAGTCTCGCGCAACTTGGTGGAACCGTCGTCTGCTATGCCGGCCCCCAGCAGCTCCCGCGCGTACTCGACTCGCTCGTGTCGCACGGGTGGCCGGACGAGACGCAGGCGGTCGCCGTTTACAACGCGACGATGCCCGGCCAGGAAACGCTCTCAGGAACGATTGCCGAACTGATCAAGGCTCTGCGGGAGACGCCGCGCCGGGCCCCGGCGACGCTCGTCGTCGGCCGCGTCGCCGGCCTGCGCCCGCATCTGCGCTGGTACGACGAGCGTCCGTTGTTCGGCCGCCGCGTGCTCGTGACCCGGCCCCGCGACCAGGCAGCCGAGCTGGTCGAACGACTGACAATGCTCGGTGCCGACGCCATCCAGGCGCCGCTGATTCGCATCGAACCGCCGACGGATTCGGCGCCGCTGCGTGCGGCCGCGGCAACGCCCGACGAGTTCGACTGGATCGTCTTTTCGAGCGCGAATGCCGCGCAGGCGTTCATGCTCGCCGTCCGTGACACCGGCGGCGACGCCCGCGCGCTCAAAGGACCGCGGCTCTGCGCGCTCGGCACCGGAACCGCCGAAAAGCTGCGCCACTACGGCATCAAGGTGGACGTGGTTCCGAGCGAGTTCCGCGCCGAGGCCGTGGTCGCGGCGATTACCGCCGCTGGCCCGGTCGCCGGTCAGCGGATCCTTGTCCCTCGCGCCGACATCGGGCGCGAAGTCATCACCGAACAGCTGCGTCAGGCCGGCGCCGTCGTCACCGACGTCGTCGCCTACCGCACCGTGCTGGACGACGCGCCGCGCGAGCATGATCCCGACGTCTATCGCCTGCTGCTGGATGGCCGGATCGATGTCGTCACCTTCGCGAGCCCGTCCGCGGTACGCAGCTTCGTGAAGATCTACGGGGCCGAACCGGCTGCAGATCTGCTCAAGAACACCGTCGTGGCGGTGATTGGACCCGTGACAGCAGAAGCCGCGAAGCAGGCGGGCATCCCGGTCACGATCCAGCCTCAGACCTATACCGTTGCGGCACTGGTGGACGGCATCGTCGAGCACTACGCCGCGTCCAGTCCCAGCTAGGAGGCCGTCCATCTCACTCGACGACGCGCTCGGCCGCTATTGGGGCTACACGACATTCCGGCCGCTTCAGCGCGAAGCGATGGAGGCCGTGCTCGCCAGCCGCGACTCGCTGGTGGTGCTGCCTACGGGCGGCGGCAAGTCTCTCTGCTTCCAGGCGCCAGCCCTCGTGCGTCCCGGCCTCGCCCTGGTGGTGTCTCCTCTCATCTCGTTGATGAAGGACCAGGTCGATACGCTCGTGGGCAACGGCGTTCCCGCAGGATTCTTCAACAGCTCGCTGGCGCCGGCCGAAAAAAGCGCGGTGGTAGAAGGGCTGCGCGAAGGACGATATCGCCTCCTCTATGTGTCGCCCGAGCGGCTGGTCGGAGAAGGCAGCGACAGCTTCCTCGCGCTCGTCGCCCGGTGCGGCGTAAGCTTCATCGCCGTGGATGAAGCGCACTGCATCAGCCAGTGGGGCCATGACTTCAGGCCGGAATACCGTCAGCTCGCACGGTTGCGGGACCTGCTGCCCGGGACGAGCGTGCACGCCTACACGGCCACCGCGACGGCCAGGGTCCGCCGCGACATTACCGCGCAGCTCGGCCTGCACGATCCGCTCGAAATCGTTGGATCCTTCGATCGTCCGAACCTGCTGTACCGCGTGCTGCCGAGAGGCGGGTTGAAACGCCAGCTTCTCGATGTCCTGGCGCGGCACCGGAAAGAAGGCGGCATCATCTACTGCACCTCGCGGCGCGAGGTGGACGCGCTGGCGGCGTGGCTGACAGGTGAAGGTATTCCCGCGCTTCCCTATCACGCGGGTCTTGGCGACGCCGATCGCAGCCGAAACCAGGATGCCTTCCTCAGCGAACGCGTGGACGTCATCGTGGCGACGGTCGCCTTCGGGATGGGGATCGATCGCTCGAACGTCCGCTTCGTGGTGCACGCGGGAGCTCCGCGATCAATCGAGCACTATCAGCAGGAGTCAGGACGCGCAGGACGCGACGGACTCGAAGCGGAATGTCTGCTGATCTACTCGACAGCGGACTTCATGAGGTGGCGCGTCATGCTCGAAGGAAACGGCGAGCTGAACGACGCGAGCAGCACACTGTTGCGCCAGATGGAGCAGTACGCCGCCAGTGTCGGATGCCGCCATCGGCACCTCGCGGAATACTTTGGAGACCGATATGACGGCGGCCGCTGCGGCGCGTGCGATTACTGCCTCGACGAGCTCGAGCCTGTGGTCACGCCTACGGTCGTGGCGCGCCAGATCCTGTCGTGCGTCGTACGGGTCGGGCAGCGCTTCGGCGCGATGCACGTCGCGAACGTCCTGCGCGGGCACGCCAACGAGCAGGTCGTGGCCAGGGGGCACGACAAGCTGAGCACGTTCGGCCTGCTGCCGAACGCCTCGGTGGCCGAAGTTCGCGGATACATCCAGCAGCTCACGGCGCTCGGTCTGCTGCGCATGACCGACGATGCGTATTCGGTGCTGGCGCTGACGGCAAGGGGCGTCGCCCTGTTGAAAGACGAGGCGAGCTGCCCGGGCCTTGCCCTGGCTCGGCAGCGGACGCCGCGCAAGGATGCGGCCCGCCCTCGGTCGCGGGTCGAGGCGGAATCGTGGCAGGACGTCGATCGCTCGCTCTTCGAGCGGCTGCGCGCCGTGCGGCTCGAAACCGCGCGGCAGCGCGGAGTGCCACCCTACGTCATCTTCCACGACGCGACGCTCCGCGAGATGGCCCGCCTTCGGCCGACCTCGATCGACGCCCTGCTTGCCGTGAAAGGGGTGGGCGCGCGCAAGGCTGACGACCTGGGCGAGATCTTTCTGTCCGCAATTCGCGGACACGCATCCTGACGCCGATGGAATCGCCGGCAGCCGGTCCGACGCTCTTCCTGCCGCATCCGGCGCGCGGCACCACCCGTTCACGGCGCTTTCCGACCGAGCTGCCCGAGGATCTGCTCAACCAGTCGGCCTCGCGGCTGCGCACGATCGCCTTGCTGTACGCGTTCGTGTTCTTCATGGCGGGACTCTTCCCGGCAATGTTGTCTCCACAGGATCGAGCCTTTGTCTTTGGCAGATTCATGCTGTGGGGGCCGCCGGCGATCTCAATCGCCATGGCGCTAGTCGTCGCCGCATTGCTTGGGAGCGATCGGGTTCCGCGTCGAGTCGCGTTGAACATCGGGCTTGTATTCGAGGTCGCCGGGAGCTACGGCATCGCCGCGGCGGAATTTCTCGATCCCAGGGGGGTAACCCAGGCGACCGTCTCCTTCCTTGGACTCTCGTGGGTGGCCGTGTGGACGGTCCTGTTCACGGTCGTCGTGCCGACTCCGCCCAGACGGGCTCTTTTCGCCGCGCTGGGGTCGGTCAGCGCCGTGCCGGTCGTATACGCGGCGGGGATGAGCACGGGGAACGTGTTCTTCCTCCCCAATACACTCCAGTTTTTCTTCGGGCTCGTCTTCCCTTACCTTCTGGTCGTCGTGATGGCCTACGTTGGCGCCCGCGTCGTGTATGCGCTCGGCGCCGAAGTGAGCCGGGCGCGCGAGCTTGGAAGCTACCGCCTGGTGGAGCGGCTTGGCGAGGGCGGCATGGGTGAGGTGTGGAAGGCCCAGCACCGGCTGCTGGCGCGCCCGGCGGCCATCAAGTTGATTCGACCGACGCTCGCCGGCGACGGTACCGCGAGAGTGTCGGAGGACGCGCGGCGCCGGTTCGAGCGCGAGGCGCAGGTCATTGCGCGCCTGCGATCGCCCCACACCGTGGACCTTTTCGACTTCGGGATCGCCGACGACGGCGGGTTCTACTACGTGATGGAACTGCTCGAGGGACTCGACGCGGAAACGCTGGTGCGACGGACCGGGCCGGTACCGGCCGCGCGGGCCATCTATCTTCTTCGCCAGGTGTGCCACTCGCTGTCGGAAGCCGAGTCATACGGCCTGGTGCATCGCGATATCAAACCGGCCAACATTTTTCTCTGCCACTACGGCGAGGAATTCGACTTCGTCAAAGTCCTCGATTTCGGAATCGTGAAACCCACTCACGACACCGCCGAGACGGGAGTGGCGCTCACCAAGGAGCTGGCGGTTCAGGGCACGCCCGCATACATCGCGCCGGAGCAGGCGCTTGGCGACGCCGACCTGGACGGGCGTGCCGACATCTACGCCACCGGATGCGTCGGCTACTGGCTGCTGACCGGCCAGCTCGTCTTCGACGCACCGACACCGATGGGGCTGCTGCTCCATCACGCGCAGACGCCGCCGGTGCCGCCTTCGACGCGGACCGAGCTGCCGATTCCGGACGCACTCGATCGCCTCATCCTGTCGTGCCTCGCCAAGGACCGCGCCCTTCGTCCGCAATCGGCGCGCGAGTTGTCGCACCTGCTGGCGGAGATCGACGGCGCGGACGACTGGACCGAGGACATGGCGCAGGAGTGGTGGAAGACACACTGGCCGGCGCGATCGGCATGAACGTCGTGGTTTGGATCTAAGATCATTCGAATGGCCGTCAAAACAGCCTCGCGTCTGATGCTGGCGCGCCGGCCGCGCCGGCTGCGGCGCACCGACGCGATCCGCCGCCTGGTGCGGGAAACGCACCTGACGCCTGACTGCTTCGTCCTTCCGCTGTTCGTCTGCGAAGGCAGCGGCGTTCGCCGCGAGGTCTCCTCGATGCCGGGCGTCTGCCAGTTGTCTGTGGACGAGGCGGTGAAGGAAGCGGCGGCGGCAAAGGCCGACGGCGTGCCTGGCGTCCTGCTTTTCGGCCTGCCGGAACGCAAGGACACGGTCGGCTCACTGGCTGCGGACCCCGAGGCGCCGGTACAGTCCGCCATCCGCGAGATGAAACGGGAGCTTCCCGATCTGATCGTCATCACAGACGTCTGCCTGTGCGAGTACACATCGCACGGTCACTGCGGCATTCTCGACGGCGAGGAGATCGTCAACGACGTGACGGTGTCGCACCTGGTGCAGGTGGCGCTGTCGCACGCAGTGGCCGGGGCCGACTTCGTGGCGCCCTCGGACATGATGGACGGCCGGGTTGGCGCGATCCGGCAGTCGCTCGACGCCCACGGCTTCGAGAGCGTCGGGATCATTTCGTACGCCGCCAAGTACTGCTCGGCCTTCTACGGCCCGTTCCGCGAGGCCGCGGAATCGGCGCCCCAGTTCGGCGATCGGCGCAGCCACCAGATGGACCCGGCGAATGTCGAAGAGGCGCTGCGCGAGGTGGAAACCGACCTGGCCGAAGGCGCCGACATCATCATGGTCAAGCCGGCGATGACCTACCTGGATGTCATCGCCAGGGTGAAGATGCGGTTCAACCAGCCGATGGCGGCGTACCACGTCAGCGGCGAGTACGCGATGCTGAAAGCCGCCTCCGCCAACGGCTGGATCGACGAGCCGCGGGCAATGATGGAAACGCTCACCGCGATCCGGCGCGCGGGCGCGGACATCATCATCACGTATTACGCCCGCGAGGCCGCTCGCACGCTGCGGTCCGCGTGAAAAAACCCGTTCGCAGCCGCAAGCTCTTCGAGCAGGCCAGGCAGATTCTCCCCGGCGGCGTCGACAGCCCGGTCCGCGCCTTCCAGTCGGTCGGCGGCATTCCGCTGTTCATCAAGCGGGCGTCCGGCGCCACCATCGAGGACGTCGACGGCAACCGCTTCATCGACTACGTGATGTCGTGGGGGCCGCTGATCCACGGCCACGCGCCGTCCGGGCTCGTCAAGGCAATTGCAAAGGCGGCACGGCTCGGCACGAGCTTCGGGGCGCCCAGTCCGCTCGAGCACCAGCTCGGGGAGCAGGTGCGCGCGCTCGTGCCGTCGATGGAACGCGTGCGCTTCGTCAGTTCCGGCACCGAGGCGGCGATGAGCGCGGCGCGGCTCGCCCGCGCGTTCACGGGCCGCGACAAGATCGTCAAGTTCGCCGGCTGTTATCACGGCCACGCGGACAGCTTCCTGGTGAAAGCCGGCTCGGGCGCGACCACGCTCGGCGTGCCGACGAGCCCCGGGGTTGCCAGGGCCGTCGCCGATACGCTGCTCGCTCGCTACAACGACCTCGCCGCCGTGGAGGCGCTGTGCAACGCCCACTCCGGGGCCGTAGCCGCGGTCATCGTCGAGCCAATCGCCGGCAACATGGGCGTCGTCGCGCCCGCCGAGGGCTTCCTTGCCGGACTGCGGACGCTGACGGAGCGGCGCGGAATCCTGCTGATTTTCGACGAAGTAATCTCCGGCTTCCGCGCGTCGGCTGGCGGGGCGCAGTCGATCTTCGGCGTCACGCCCGATCTCACCTGCCTCGGCAAGATCATCGGCGGCGGCCTGCCGGTCGGCGCCTATGGCGGCCGCGCCGACCTCATGGACATGGTCGCTCCCGCGGGACCCGTCTACCAGGCGGGCACGCTGTCGGGGAACCCGCTGGCGATGACCGCGGGGCTGTGGGCGTTGAAGCGGTTGACGCCGCGGCTCTACAAGGATCTTGCGCACCGGGGCTCGATGCTGGCGGCCGGCTTTGCCGACGCCGCGCGGCACGCCGGCGTCAACTTGCAGGTGAATGCGTTCGGATCGATGGTGACGCCCTTCTTCACCTCATCGCCCGTACGCGACTACGACACCGCGCTGAACGCCAACACCGGCGCCTATGCCACGTTCTTCCGCGGAATGTTGTCCAGGGGAATCTACCCGCCGCCGTCGCAGTTCGAGGCGTGGTTTCTGTCGGCGGCCCATACCGAGCGCCATATCACTCAGACCATCGCGGCTGCGAGAGCCTCAATGAAGGAAGTCGCGCGGCAGATCTAAACAGCAAACACGAAACACACGAAGGTCCGAAGGTCACGAAACCAAAATAGGTTTGGCATTTCGTGTCCTTCGAGCCCTTCGAGCCCTTCGTGTTTGCCTTTTTTCAGCGGGCGTTATTGATCTGAACCGGTGAATCGACGCGAACGCGCAGCACGGATCCCTGCGGCAGGTCGACTTCCTTGCCTTCGGTCGCGGCAATGGTGCCGCCGGCGCCGATCAGGATGCCGGCCAGCGCGCCCTTGAAGCCGCCGAGGATGCCGCCGATGATCGCCCCGACGCCGGCGCCGGTGCCGATGCGCGCGGTCTCGCCCTTGATGCCCTCGCCTTCAATCGCCTGCGTCACGGTGCCGCGCATCGGGTAGGCGCGGCCATTCACCGTCACCTGGTCGAAGCTCACGGTCATCCGGGCGGTGCGATTCGTCCGCGTCGCCGGCTCGACGGCCGTGACGACGCCGCGCATCACTGATCCCGCCGGAATTGCCGTCCGCCCGTTGACGTTCACATCCACCAGGGTCGTCGCCTCGAACCGATCCTCAACCTGCGCGATGCCTGAATTCAGGTTCTGTCCGAGCCGCACGTCGATTTCCGTGCCGGAGGGTATTTCAAGCGCACCGCGCGCGGCCGTCGTGCCGGTCGTGCCCGTTCCGCGGGCGGCGGGCCGCGCCGGCTCGGGAGCAGGAGGTGTGTAGGTGTTGTACCGATCGTCGCGGCTCTCGCGCGCCCGGGTGCGCAGATCCTCGATGCGGTCGCGCACGTCGGCGTACTCGGTGCGCGCGAGCGAGCGCTCCTTCCGCAGCTTGACCTTCAGATAAATCACTTCCTCGCGCAGATCGTCGAGCTCGGTCTGGAGCTGCGTGGCGCGCGAGGCATCGCGGCTGCGAAGCTGCGACACATCTGTGCCCGCCTGGAAAATATTGTCCTGGAGCCGCTGAATCTCGACCTGGGTGACGTTCTGCGCAACCGCAGGCGCGGCAAGAACCGCCACGAGCAGGGCCGTCAGGACGGCGTATTGAATGCGAAGCATACGAATCCCTCCACCTGAGGTCGGCTGCAATTGTTGCGCCGCGACTAATTGCGCCAGGGCATGAGGCGTTCGATCCAGCTGATGCGCGTCAGGTCGTTATAGATGACTGTGACCATGAGCATCATCAGGAGGACGAACCCGGCGAGCAGCATCTTCTCCTTCACAGCCATGCTGAAGTCGCGGCGTGCGACGCCTTCGAGCGCCATGATGAGAATATGCCCGCCGTCGAGGACGGGAATCGGCAGCAGGTTGAGCAGCCCAAGGTTGAGGCTGATCGAAGCCATCAGCGTGAAGAGCGCGATCCAGCCGGCCTGGGCCGATTCACCCGAGAGCTGGGCAATCGCCACAGGCCCCATGAGCTGCCGGGGCGAGGTTTCCCCGACGAAGAGCCCGCCCAGCGTCTTGAAGATGAGTCCGCCGAACTCGATGTTGCGCTTCACGCTCAACTGAATCGCTTCGAGCGGGCCGGGCGTGAACGATCGCGTTGGCTCGGTGACATACAACCCCAGCATGCCGCGATCGCCTTCTTTGTACGGCGTGGCCCTGATGCGCAGCTGTTGTTCCTCGCGCTCGATAGTCAGCTCGATTTCACGTTCGCCGTTGCGGGAAACCGCCTCGATGAACTGGGTGCGCGTGACCATGCGCTCGCCATTTACCGCAAGCACGACATCGCCCGCCTTCAGTCCGGCCTTTTCTGCGGGGCGGCCAGCGATCACCGAGGCCACGATCGGATTGATATCGGGCAATACCCCGATATTGCCGATTTCAAAGCGGGTTTCAGATTCGGTGCGCAGCGAGATCGATTGCCTCGCTCCGTTGCGAAGCAGGGTGAGCGCGACCTCACGATCCGGACGGGTGCCAACGGCAAGGAACAGATCGTCCCAGGTGTCCACCTCGTCGCCCGCGACCGTGAGGATCCGGTCGCCGCGCTGGATGCCGGCACGCTCGGCCGGCGAGCCCGGCGCGACGGCGCCGACGACCGGCGGCTGATCCTGGTAGATCGGCACTTCGGCGCCCTGCGCGAGGACGATCGCCATGACCACCACCGCGAGAATGATGTTCATCGCCGGTCCCATGATGAGGATCTGGAACCGCTCCCACTTGGTCTTCGACAGGAACTCGTCGGGACGCCCCGTGCGCGGATCGTCGGGATTTTCGCCGGCCATTTTCACGTAGCCGCCCAGCGGAATTACGCTGATGCAGTACTCCGTGTCCCCGCGCCGCACTTTCGCTATCTTCGGGCCAAAGCCGAGCGAAAACGTCAGCACGCGCACGCCGAGCCGGCGCGCCGCCAGGAAATGACCCAGTTCGTGCACGAACACGAGCACGCCAAGAACGAACAGGAACGCGAAGAGTGTGTTCACTTGCAGGGATGTCCCTTCAGACGGTCAATTCTAACTCGTGCGCCGCGTCGCGGGCGTATTGGCGTGCCCAGGCATCCGCCCGCCTGACCACCTGCAGGGTTGATACCGGCTGTGAATCGTGCGCCTGCATGGCTTTCTGTATGACGCGCGGGATGGCCATAAAGCCGAGCTTGTGATCCAGGAATGCGCCAACCGCAATTTCGTTAGCGGCGTTCAACACGACCGGGAGCGTTCCGCCGGCTCGCAGCGCGTCGTACGCCAGCCCGAGGCAGGGAAAGCGATCGTGCGCAGGTTCGAGAAATTCCAGCCGGCCGGCGCGCGCCAGATCCAGCGACGGCAGCGACCCGTCCCAGCGGTCCGGGTAGGAGCACGCGTACTGAATCGGCAGCCGCATGTCGGTCACGCCAAGCTGCGCAATCACCGACCCGTCAATCAGCTCGACGAGCGAGTGCACGATCGACTGTGGATGGATCACGACGTCGATCTGGTCGGCGGTGACCCCGAACAGCCAGTGCGCTTCGATGACTTCGAGCCCCTTGTTCATCAGGGTGGCAGAGTCGATGGTGATCTTCCGCCCCATCTGCCAGGTCGGATGCTGCAGCGCCGCCTCGGGACTGACGCGTTCGAGCGCGTCGGCCTGGCAGTCGCGGAATGGTCCGCCAGACGCCGTCAGGATGATGCGGCGCACCTCGCTCGCGGGCCGCGCATGCAGGCATTGATGAATGGCGTTGTGTTCGCTGTCGACAGGCAGGATCGCGACGCCGCGCCGGCGGGCGGCCGCCGTCACCAGCTCGCCCGCCATGACCAGCACTTCCTTGTTGGCGAGGGCGATCGTCTTTCCCGCTTCAATCGCGGCCAGGACTGCCTCGAGGCCCGCGGTCCCCGCCGACGCGCAGATGACGATGTCTGCGGAACGCTGGGTCGCGACGGCGATGAGCCCCTCGGTGCCGGTACCGACGGCCGGCAGGTTCGGACCGCAGGCGGCCTTGAGCCGATCGATCCCTTTGCCGCCCGCCATCGCCACGAAGTCGGGACAATACCGCCGGACCTGGTCGGCCAGCAGCGAGGCGTTCTCTCCCGCGGCCAACGACACCACCTTGAGGCGGGTGGGATGCGCATCCACAACCGCCAGCGCACTGCGGCCAATCGATCCGGTCGATCCGAGAATCGCCACCCCCTTCACGGTCATGCCTGCAGGTAGAGGTAGTACGCGGGGGTCGCAAAGAGGAGGGCGTCGATGCGATCCAGCATGCCGCCATGGCCGGGAATCAGGGCGGAACTGTCCTTGATGCCAGCCACGCGCTTGAGACGCGATTCGAACAGGTCGCCGCCGATCCCGAGCGCGACGATGGTGACGCCGAGCAGGAACAGCGAAACCGGCCGCGCGACAGGGAACACCATGCGGCCGGCGGCCGTCATGAAAAGGCTGGCCGCGATCAGTCCGCCGACGGCGCCCTCAATCGTCTTCTTCGGACTGATCGTGGGGGCGAGCGGCCGCTTGCCGAATGCCCGCCCCGAATAGTACTGCGCGGTGTCACTCACGATCACGGTCGCAATCAGCAGCAGCGTCGCCATCCGTCCGCCCACAGCGTGAATCGCGGCCAGCATCCCGAACGGCATGCCGATGTACCACGGCGCCAGGAACCGCGCGCTGGCGCGGTCAACGGTCAGGCCGCGGAACAGGACCTCGATCGCCAGCCAGGCGAGCGCCGCCAGCAGCAGCCAGAGCACGTCGACGAAGCCGGGCATCGAGAATTGCCAGCACACCACCGCCACCAGCGCGAGGACGATGAGCGCTCCGGGCGAACGGCGGTCCTGGTGAACGATCTCGAGATACTCGCGCGCGGCAAGCAGCGCGACCGCCGTCGAGACGAGGCGAAGAGCGGTGAAGGGCAGGAAGAGAATCGCGGCCAGCGCCGCCGCCGCAAGGGCGGCTCCGCTCAGGACGCGCGTCATTGCGCGCCGATGACCGCGGGCGCCGGCGTGATGCCGCCGTAGCGGCGTTCACGCTTCTGGTACGCCAGCACCGCCTCGAGCAGGTGCTGCCGCCGGAAATCGGGCCACAACGTCTCGGTCACGTAGATCTCGGCGTAGGCAATCTGCCACAGCAGGTAGTTGCTCACCCGCATCTCGCCGCTCGTGCGAATGAGCAGATCCGGGTCGGGCTGTCCCGCTGTATAGAGGAAGCTCGCGAAGCGTTCCTCGTCGAGCTCGTGGGAACGCACGCCTGCTTCGATCGCCCGGCGCGCGGCGTCGACGATCTCGGCGCGGCCGCCGTAATTGAGCGCGATGTTGAACAGCATGCCGCTGTTCTTCGCGGTCCGGTCGATCGCGGCGTGCAGCTCGTCCTGAATGTCTGGTGAGAGCTCCTCCATCCGCCCGATCACGCGAAAGCGGATGTCGTTGGTCAGCAGGGTATTCAGCTCTGACCGCAGGTATCGCTTCAGCAGCCGCATGAGCGTGCTGACCTCCGACGCCGGGCGCTTCCAGTTCTCCACCGAAAACGCATAGAGAGTCAGCACCTGGAGTCCGAGACGCGCAGCGGTTTCGACGGTGTCGCGCACCGCGTCGATGCCGGCGCGATGGCCTTCGACGCGCGGCAGGTGGCGCTGGGCGGCCCAGCGGCCGTTGCCGTCCATGATGATGGCGATGTGCGCGGGCAGTCGGTCGAAGTGCACCCGACGCGCAAGTTCCTCGTCGGCGTGGCCGGCCGGAATCCACGTCAGCAACTGCTCAAGCGACACGTTCCATCTCCCGCCGTTGCAAGGACTTCGTGGGACGAATCAACAGATGGTGGTCGGTCAACGTCAGGCTGCTGAGCACGGTTTCTTCGGGCCGCTCCAACGGAGCGGCCCGCCCTGAACTTCGATACGGCAGGCCATTAATCATAGACTACCCGGACAAGGAACAGACCCTGCGGCGGCGCCGTGGCGCCCGCCTCCGCGCGGCGGCCGCCGGCCAGCAGCGCGGCCATCGACGAGGCCGGCCGCTGGCCGCGGCCGATTTCGACCAGCGTCCCCGCAATCGCCCGAACCATGTGACGCAGAAAGCCGTCGCCCGTGATCTCGTAGACGAGCCGCGTCGGGTCGTCTTGTCCCGGGAACCCGGATTCCGTCATCGTCCGCGTCGTTGTGGTCACGTCGCCGCCCACGCTCCGGAATGCCGCGAAGTCGTGCGTCCCGACCAGCATCCCGGCCGCCTCCTGCATCGCGCCGCGATCGAGCGCGTCCTGGATGTGCCAGACGTAAGCGCGCTCGAACGGGCTCACGATCGGGGCGTTGCGAATGACGTAGCGATACGTCTTGGAGCGGACGCTGAACCTGGCGTGAAAGTCGTCGGCCGCCTGCTCGACGTTCGTCACCCTGATCTCCGGCGGCAGGCACGCGTTGAGCGCACGGGCCACCACGTCAATGGACTGAGACGCGGTGATCTGGGCGCTCGCGACCTGGCCCAGCGCGTGGACGCCGGCATCCGTCCGCCCGGCGCCGTGTACCGTCACCGGGGCGCCTTCCAGACGCGCGAGCGCGTTTTCGATCAGACCCTGGACCGAGACGCCGTCAGCCTGACGCTGCCAGCCGACGAACGGCGTGCCGTCGTACGCCAGCGTCAGCTTGAGCGTTCTCACACGGTTCGGGAACCGGGCTTCACGACGGGCTGCCCGGCGAGACACAACGGACACGCCGCGGGGTCGTAGGTGGGCAGCGAGACTTCGGTAAGAACGTGGAACGGCACGTCGATTTTCTGCTGTCCCCCGCTTCGATCGATGATGGCTGCGGCGGCGACGACAACCGCTCCCGCCTCGCGCGCAACGTCGATCGTCTCTCTCGTCGATCCGCCCGTCGTCACCACATCCTCGACCACGAGCACTTTCTCGCCCCGATCGAGCGTGAACCCGCGTCGTAAGGTCAGACGCCCGTCCTGCCGCTCCGCGAAGATGGCGCGCACGCCAAGCGCGCGGCCCACTTCCTGGCCAATCACGATCCCGCCGAGCGCCGGCGAGAGCACGGTCTGTATACCGAGGTCGCGCACGCGATCCGCAATCTCCTCGCCGAGCGCTTCGGCCTCGCGCGGATGCTGCAGCACCAGCGCGCACTGAAGGTAGCCCGGGCTGTGCAACCCGGAAGTCAGTCGGAAGTGGCCCTCGAGCAGCGCGCCCGCACGGCGGAAGCGATCGAGGATGGGCGGAGCGTGCGTGGGCATCGGTATATTGTCTAAGAAATCACTGCGAGGTGTGTATGACGTGCGTTCGATATGCGTGTATCGCAGCCGTGCTGGCGATTCAACTGGGAGCCGCCCCCGGCGCCTGGGCGCAGACGGAGGAGGTGCGGCGCCTGACCGTCGAGGAGGCGGTGCGCCTGGCGCTCGAGAACAACCTGGGCATCAGGGCGGCGCGGATCGATCCGCAGATCGAGGATCTCGGCGTGGCGCAGGCGCAGGCGGCCTGGTTCCCGACGCTCACGAGCACTCTCCAGAACGCGAGCACTGATTCGCCCAGCAACAGCTTTCTCTCGGGTGCCGAGACCAGGATCAGCGACGACCGGCTCAATACGAACGTCGGCGTTGCAAAGACGCTCCGGTGGGGCGGCCGCTACAACGTCGGCTGGGACAGCTCGCGGTCGACGACGACGAACATATTTTCGAACTTTTCGCCGCAGGTACGATCGTCGCTGGCGCTGACCTACGTCCAGCCGCTGCTGCGCGGGTTCAGCATCGACACGCCGCGCCAGCAGCTGCTGTTGAGCCGCAACACGCGCGAGATTGCCGACGTGACGCTGCGGCAGGCAATCGCGGTGACGTCGAGGACTGTCCGCTACGCGTACGGAGACCTCGCGTTCGCCATCGCCTCGCTGGACGTGCAGCGGCAGTCGCTCGAGCTGGCGCGCGAGTCGCTGCGCAACACGCGTGCGCGCATCGAAATCGGCACCACGCCGCCGGTCGACCAGATCGAAGCCGAAGCCGAAGTGGCGCGGCGCGAGGAAGCCGTGATCCTGGGCGAAGGGCAGGTCGGCACGACCGAGGACGCGCTCCGCGTTCTCATTTATGATCCGTCCTCGCCCGATTTCTGGACACTGCGCATCGAACCGGCCGAGCTTCCGCCCTTCGCTCCGAGGCGGATCGATGTCGAGGCCGCAACGCGCACAGCGCTCGAGCGCCGAAGCGACATCCAGCAGTCGCGAAAGAACATCGAGGCTGCGGACATCAACCTGCGCTTCTTCCGCAACCAGACGCTGCCCGACGTCACGGCCAGCTTCGATTACGGACTGACCGGGCTGGGGGGAACGCAGTTCCTCCGCGGCACGGGCTTCCCCGGCCCGATCGTCGGCCAGTCCCAGCGCAGCTTCGGCACCGTGCTCGGCGATCTGTTCACCAACGACTTTCCGAGCTGGACGGCTTCCTTGAACATCAGTTATCCGCTGGGCGCAACCCCGCAGGCCGCCAACGTCGCCCGCGCGCGGCTCCAGTACACGCAGCAGCAGACGCAGTTGCGGGAGGCCGAGCTCCAGGTGGTGTCGCAGGTGCGCGACGCCGGACGACAGGTATTGACGAACCAGCGGCGCGTCGAGACGACGGCGGTCTCGCGCCAGCTCGCGGAGCGGCGGCTCGAAGCCGAGGAGCGGAAGCTGACCGCGGGCACGACGACGAGCTTCTTCGTATTCCAGGCACAGCGCGACCTCGCGCAGGCGCGCAACAACGAGCTCCGGGCCCTCCTCGATTACCAGCGCTCACTCGTGGACTTCGACACCGTGCAGGAGGCACCGCTCAGGTAAGATTCGGGCGGCGTATGCCGAAATGCTCGGTCACCATCATCACGCTCAACGAGGCCGAGCATATCGGGGCGGCGATCGACAGCGTCGCATGGGCTGACGAAATCGTCGTCGTCGACTGCGGCAGCGCCGACGCAACGATCGAAATCGCGCGGGCGAAAGGCGCGACCGTGGTGCACCGGGACTGGTCAGGCTGGATCGACCAGAAGAACTTCGCCGCCGAGCGGGCCGCCAACGACTGGATTTTTTCGCTCGACGCGGACGAGCGCGTGCCGCCGCCGCTGGCGGGAGAAATCCGCGAGCTGCTGTCCGGTGAGCCGCCGATGCGCGGCTATCGCGTGCCGCGCGTGACGTTTCATCTGGGCAGGTGGATCCGCACGACCGATTTCTATCCCGATTACCAGACCCGCCTCTACGACCGGCGCGCGGCGCGCTGGCGCGGCAAGTACGTCCACGAGTCGGTCGCCGTCGACGGTCCGGTGGGCCGTTTCCGCCATGACCTCGAGCACTACTCGTTCCGGGACCTGCGCGACCACCTGGATCGCGTCAATCGCTACACGACGCTCGCCGCCAGGCAGATGCACGAAAGCGGACGCAGGGCCGGGCTCTTCGACCTGGTCATCCATCCGCCGGCCGCGTTTCTGCGCAACTATCTTCTGCGACTGGGCATCCTCGACGGCACTCCCGGCCTGATCATTTCGGTCATCAATTCCTACTCCGTCTTTCTGAAGTTTGCGAAGCTGTGGGAGCTTCGGAGAACTCCAGACTCCCAACTCCCAACTCCCAATCCGTAAACCGCCATGAAGCGGACCTCGGGAGTTGGCTTCTTGGGCGCTGGGAGTTGACGATGTTCTCCCTTCATATCGACACCGCAAGAGGCTGGCGAGGCGGCCAGAGCCAGGTGCTGCACATCGTCCAGGGCCTGCGGGCCATCGGGCACCGGGCGGTGCTCGTCGCGCATCCCGATGGCGAGCTCCTGCGGCGGATGAGCGAGGGGCACGATCTGATTCCAATCGCGGCGCGAGGTGAAGTAGACCTCTCGGCGGCATGGCGGCTGTCGCGGCTGATCATGCGGCTGGCGCCCGAGGTGATTCACGCCCACGATCCGCATGCGGTCGCCATGGCGGCGACCGCCCTGTCGATTGTCGCGCCGTCGCCGAAGCCTCCGCTCATCGGGTCGCGGCGCATCGTCTCGCCGATGGCGAAGAACTCGTTCTCGCGCTGGAAGTATTCGCAGGTCGATTGCTTCGTCGCCAACAGCGTGGCAACCCGCGATCGGCTGGCGGCCGAAGGGATTCCACGCGACAAGATCACCATCGTTCACGAGGGGATCGACGTCGAACGCATCGTCCGGATGCCGGCGGCAAACGTGCATGCCGAGTTTTTCCTGCCGACGCATGCACCGATCGTCGGCAACGTCGCCGCCCTGGTTCCCCACAAGGGCCATCACCACCTGATCGACGCAGCCGCGCTGGTGGTCCGCGACGTGCCCGACGTCAGGTTCGTGATCGTCGGGGACGGTGAACTGCGCGACGCACTGGAACGCCAGGTCCGCGACAAACACCTCGAGCGGCACGTGTTCCTGGCCGGTTTCCGGACTGACGCCCTCGCACTCACCAAGGGCTTCGACCTCTTTGCTGTCAGCTCTGTCACCGAAGGGATGTGCGCCGCGCTCATCGACGCGATGGCGGCATCCAAGGCGGCGGTCGCGACGGAGGCTGGCGCCATTGCGGAGGTCGTGGTGGATCGCAAGACCGGGTTCCTGGTGCCGCCGCGGGATCACGCCGCGATGGCCGCGCGCCTCGTCGTTCTTCTGAAGGATACTGCGCTGAGGCAGCGCATGGGCGAGGCCGCGCTGGCGCGAGTGCGCGCGGCGTTCACCGTCGAGCGGATGGTCGAGGAGACCGCCGCCGCCTACGCGCGGCTGGCCGGCACACGCCGCGGAGCGGGCACTGCGAGTCTTTCTGCGCGCGGTTGAACCCGCACGCGTTCATCATGCCCACGTGGCACAGCGAGAAATCGTAACGCACCGGATCCGCCGGATCGATCGCGCGCAACGACGCGGTGATTTCCGCCGCCATCTTCCAGCCGGGGCTCTGGTATCGGGTGAGCCGCAGGCACTGGCCGAGCCTGATGACGTGCGTGTCGAGCGGCACGATCAGCCGGGAGGCCGAGACGGTGGTCCAGACACCCATGTCGACGACGTCTTTCCGCACCATCCAGCGGAGGAACAGATTCAGGCGCTTGCAGGCGCTGCCGGCCGACGGACGCGGAAAGAAGTAGCAGACGCCTGGACGCTTCGGCACGCGGCCGTAGGCGGGACGTACGTCGGTGGCGAGCGCCCGGGTTGAAAACGCGTCGAGCGCCGGGCCCACGTCGGGCGAGGCGGGGTCATCCCCAGCAAGGAAGAACCGCTCGATCGAGCCGAATTCCCGCAGCATCCGCTGCAGGATCAGGATCAGGGCCGCGAGGTCGTTGCCGCGAATCCATCGGTGAACGAGCGGCGCCAGCCGGACCCGCCCCTTGTCCGGGTCGAAGTCGCGCACGAACGCCGCCGGGCACGGTCCCATGATCTCGAGCAGCGATTCGATCGAGTTGAGGACGCTGGCGACCCGTCCGAATGCCAATCCGGCGGCGCAGAAGCCGACGATTTCCCGATCCGCGGGGTCGCGATAGCGGCGGACGATGCGCACGGGATCGCTGGCGGAATCCGGATGATCGAACGTCTTGTACAGGCGCTCGAGAGGTGTGCGCAAGTGACTCATCACAGGTCACACCTCGGGCATCACAAATCGGACATCGCACATCCCAAATCGGAGATCACGGATTCGCAAGTCTCGTGATCGCGTCGCCAGTCAGGCGGTAGACCGTCCATTCGTCCATGGCACGAGCGCTGATGCTTCGGTAGAAACGAATGGCTGTCTCGTTCCAGTCCAGTACCGACCATTCGATGCGCCCGCACCCGCGCTCGACGGCAATGCGCGCCAGGTGCCGCAGCAGCGCGCGCCCGATCCCCTTGCCGCGCCAGTCGGGCAGCACGAACAGATCCTCGAGATAGATGCCCGGCTTCGAGAGGAAGGTCGAATAGGTGGAGAACCAGATGGCGAATCCAACCGGGTTGCCGCCGATGCGTGCGATGAGCGCCTTGGCGTGCGGCGTCGGGCCAAAAAACGATTCCCGGACGGTGGACTCGGTCGCAACGACTTCGTGACCAAGCCGCTCGTAATCGGCGAGCGCCTGAATCAACTGGAGAATCAGCGGGACGTCGTCTTCGGTCGCCGGTTGGATCTGAATGTCCGTCATGAGGGCCTGGAGCTTATGTTAACTTCACGAATCCCCAAAAAAGCAGTGGACGTGCTCCCCCGCATTGCTGTTCCTGTTGCGTTATTCGTGTGTCTTGTCGTCGGCGCCTTCGTGGCGCCCGCGCCCGCATCGGCGCAGACCGAGCTGTTCTTCTCCGAATACATCGAAGGGTCCTCGAACAACAAGGCGCTGGAGATTTACAACGGCACGGGTGCCGCCGTGAACCTGGCCGCCGGCAATTACAACATCCAGATGTTTTTCAACGGCAGCACGGTTGCGACGCTGACGTTCACCCTGGGAGGCACCGTCGCCGCCGGCGATGTCTTCGTCGTGGCGCAGGCGGCTGCCTCGGCTGCGATCCTGGCCCAGGCGGATCAGACCAACGCCGCTGGATGGTTCAACGGTGACGACGTCGTGGTGCTGCGGAGGGGAGCCGTCGTCATCGACGTGATCGGGCAGATTGGCGTCGACCCGGGTACCGAGTGGGGCAGCGGCGTCGCGTCGACGGCCGACAACACGCTGCGCCGGAAGGCCGCGGTCATCGCTGGCGATCCCATCGGCAGCGACCCCTTCGTTCCCGGCAGCGAGTGGGACGGATTTGCAACCGACACCTTCGACGGTCTTGGCTCGCACACCGCCGTACCGCCGCCACCGCCGCCGGTGACCACTGCCACAATCTGGGAGATTCAAGGCAGCGGACTGTCGTCACCCCACGCTGGGACCACGCGCAAGACCACAGGTGTCGTGACCGCCGTGTTTCCGTCCGGCGGCGGCTTTTTCATCCAGGCTGTCGACGGCGGGGACGGCGATCCTGAAACGTCCGACGGGTTGTTCGTCTTTACCGCCACCGCGCCGGCAGTGGCGGTCGGCGACCAAGTGGAGGTAGTGGGGAGCGTCGTTGAGTTCTTCCAGATGACCGAGCTCACCGCCACCCAGATCACGGTGAAGAAGTCGGGGCTGGCACTGCCAGCGCCGGTGATGTTGGACGCCGACACGCCTTCTCCGAACCAGCCGCAACCGGCCAACGAGATGGAGCGGTTCGAGGGGATGCTCGTGCAGGTGGTCAACGGGACCGTATCGAGCCCGACGAACCAGTTTGGCGAGGCGTCGGTGGTAGCGACGGACCATCGCGCCTTTCGAGAGCCCGGCATCGCCTTCCCTGGCTTGCCCGGCCTCCCGGTGTGGGACGGCAATCCCGAGATCTTCGAGATCGACACCGACTTGTACGCGGCCTCTCCACACCTGCAGATTCCCGCGGGAGCCAGGGTGACGACTCAGGGTCCACTCGCTTTTTCGTTCAGCGACTATCAAATCTGGCCGACCGCTCTCGAGGTGACCGGATCGATCACGGTCGTGCCCGTCCGGGCACGGCGCCCCGGAGAATTCACCGTCGGCAGCCAGAATTTCCTCCGGCTGTTCGACCTGGTTGACGACCCGGACAAGGACGACGAGACGCCGACGGCGGCGCAGTACGACGTGCGGCTCAACAAGTTGTCGATGTATATCCGCAACTCGCTGGGCGCGCCCGACGTGCTTGCCGTTCAGGAGGTCGAGAACATCGTCGCGCTGCAGGACGTGGCCGACCGGATCAATCACGACGATCCGTCGCTCCTGTACTCGGCGCGCCTGATGGAAGGGAACGACGTCGGCGGCATCGACGTCGGTTTCCTGGTGAGAGAGACGGTACGTGTCGACTCGCTCGAGCAGCTCGGAAAGGACACGATCTTCACCTTCCCGGGAGCCGGCGACGCCCCGCTGAACGATCGCCCGCCGCTCGTGCTGCGCGGCGCATATGTCGGCGGCGGCGCCGGGTTCCCGATCACCGTCATCAACGTGCACCAGCGGTCGTTGAGCGGCATCGACGGCGGGGACGGCGCCCGCATTCGGGCGAAGCGTCATGCCCAGGCGCTGCAGCTCTCGCAGTTCATCGACTCGCTGCAGGATGCGGACCCGGGGATCCACCTGGTGGGCATCGGCGACTTCAATGCCTTCGAGTTCACCGACGGCTACGTCGACGTGATGGGTCAGGTCACCGGTAAGCCCGACGCCGCCGGGGCGCTGCTGCCGGCCACCGATGAAATCAGCCAGGACCTGACCAACCAGACGTTCAACATGCCCGCCGACCAGCGTTATTCGTTCGTCTTCGATGGAACGGCGCAGAGCCTCGACCATGCGATCACGTCGCAGGCGCTCGACGGCCATGTCCGCGGCGCCGAGCACGCCCGCGGCAATGCCGATGCGCCATTCGCTTTCGCCGTCGACGGGAACACGGCGCTGCGATCGTCAGATCACGACGGGACAGTGCTCTTCCTGATAGCCGACCTCGACGCCGACGGCGTGCCCGACAACCTCGACGCCTGCACCGGGACGCGGATCCCGGAGGGCGTGCCGACGAGGCGGTTGAACCCCAACCACTACGCCCTGGTGGACGGCGACGGGGTCTTCGATACCGCCGCGCCGCCGGGGCGAAGCGGGAAAGTGCCGTCGTTCAGCATTGCTGGTACGCGTGGATGCTCGTGCGAGCAGATTCTCGACCGCATCGGCACAGCCGAAGCGGGCGAGCGGAGCTTCGGCTGCTCGCTCGGCACGATGAAGAACTGGACCAAGACGGACTAGGTCCGGCTAAAGCCGGACACTACGTACCCCGTACCCCGGCAGGAACCTAATACCGCGGTTTGAACCTAAGACCGCGGTACGAACCTAAGACCGCGGTACGAACCTAATACCGCGGTACGTAGTGTCCGCCTTCAGGCGGACGAGTACGTAGTGTCCGCCTTCAGGCGGACTAGAACGTTGTAACTGGCGTTCCTGCCTTACAGAGCGGGCACGCGTTCGCCGGATAGTTGTCGGGCGCCCTGTACTCGGCGAGGGCGACGTTCGGCACGCCGGTGTCGACCATCGATTCCATCCGGTCGTAAATCTCGGCCGTCGCGATAACGGTGCCGCCCGCCCCTCTGACCAGCTCGACGCACCGCACAAGCGTCTGTCCCGTGTTCCGCACATCGTCCACCACGAGCGCCTTGCGGCCGGCGACGAGGTTTCTGTAGAACCGCGTGAACGTATGCCGGCAATCGGCGTCGAGCGTGAACGGGGCGAACAGCGTCGGCGGCCGGGTGATGGCGCGCCGGCTGTCGAGCAGACCGGCGATGGTGTGTGCGAGGAGCGCCCCGCCGGTTACCGGGCCGGTGACCACTTCGGTCGCCTCGACAATCGACGCCGGCAGCACGTCGAGCAGATCCTGAGCGAACCGCCAGATGGTCGAGGGGTAGCGGAACAGCTGGTGCGGATTCAAGTACAGCGTGCCGTGGAAGCCGTTGCCGAAATCGAAGTGCCCGTTCAGCATCAGGACCTCGTACTGCTGCAGATCCTTGATCGCCTTTTCGCGGATTTCGTCCTTTCGGGTCATAGGGCGAGGCGTGCTTCCGGGTTGACGAACACCGGGCGGCCGCCGACCAGCGTCGCCGCGACGCCGCCGCGCAGATCCCATCCGTCGAACGGGGTGTTCTTCGACCGCGAGCGGAGGCGCGACGCGTCGATGCGCACGCGCAGTTCCGGAGCGATGATCGTGACGTCCGCGGGCGCGCCGATCGAGAGGGATCCCCCGGCGAGGTTGAGGATCCGCGACGGGTTCACCGAGAGCAGCTCGACGAGCCGCGGCAGCCGGATCCGTCCCGAGTGGACCAGACGGTCCAGCGACAACGGGACCGCGGTTTCCAGCCCGACGATGCCGAACGGCGCACGATCGAACTCGACTTTCTTCTCGTCGTAGTGGTGCGGCGCGTGGTCGGTGGCAATGACGTCGACGCTGCCGTCGGCGATGCCGCTCAGCATCGCATCGCGATCCGCCGCCTCGCGCAGCGGTGGATTCATCTTGGTGTTGGTGTCGTAAGGAATCGGCGAGCCCAGCGCTTCGTCGGTGAGAGTGAAATGGTGCGGGGCGACCTCGCAGGTCACCCGCAGGCCGGCTTCCTTCCCCTTGCGCACCGCCCGCAGCGAAGCGCGGGCGCTCATGTGCGCGACATGGAACGCCGACCCGGTCAACTCGGAGAGCAGGATGCCGCGCTCGACACCGAGCGCTTCGCACGCGCCCGGCATGCCCCTGAGCCCCAGCGTCGCCGCCATGTAGCCCTCGTGCGCCACGCCGTCGCCCTTCAGCGACGGGTCCTCGCAATGTTCGATCACGGGCATGCCGAACATGCCCGCATATTCCATCGCGCGCCGCATCAGCAGCGCCGTCTTCACCGGGTGGCCGTCGTCGGTAATCGCCACGCAGCCGGCGCCCTTCAATTCCGCGATGTCGGCGAGAAGCTCGCCCTTCGATTCGCGCGACACGGCGCCGATCGGATGCACGCGCGCCAGGTTGGCTTCCGTCGCCTTCGACAGGATGTAGGCCGTGACGTTCGCGTTGTCGTTGACCGGGATCGTATTCGGCATGCAGGCGACAGCGGTAAAGCCGCCCGCGACTGCGGAGGCGGTGCCGCTGGCCACAGTTTCCTTGTGCTCCTGTCCCGGCTCGCGCAGGTGCACATGCATGTCGATGAAGCCCGGGCAGACGACGAGATCTCCGGGGATTTCAACCACCGATGCGCCGTCGGCCGGCAGATCGCGCCCGACCGCGGCAATGCGGTCGCCGTCGATCAGGACGTCATGCACGCCGTCGATCCCGTTCACGGGATCGATCACGCGGCCGCCCTTAAGCAGCCGTTTCATGTTCCGCTCCGCCAGCCAGCAGGTACAGGACAGCCATGCGCACCGCGACGCCGTTCGCTACCTGGTCGAGAATCACCGAATAGGGACCGTCCGCCACCTCCGACGCGATTTCGACGCCGCGGTTCATCGGCCCGGGATGCATGATGATCACGTCAGGCTTCGCCAGCCGCAGCCGCGCCTCGGTCATGCCGAAGACGTTGAAGTACTCGCGCAGCGAGGGGAAGAACGCCCCCTCCATCCGCTCGAGCTGAATCCGCAGGAGCATGATTACGTCCGCGTCCCCCACGGCCTCGTCCACCCGGCTGGTCGCACGGACGCCGAATCTCCTGATGTCGGTGGGAATCAGCGTCGGCGGGCCGCACACCCACACGTCCGCGCCCATCTTCGTCAGCAGGTGGATGTTTGAGCGCAGCACGCGGCTGTGCAGCAGGTCGCCGACGATGGCGACCTTCAGCCCCTCGAGCCGCTTCTTGCGTTCGCGGATGGTGAACGCGTCGAGCAGGGCCTGCGTCGGGTGCTCGTGCATGCCGTCTCCGGCGTTGATGATCGCCGAGCGGCAGATCCGCGACAGCAGGTGACAGGCGCCCGACGAGGAATGCCGCAGCACGATCATGTCGGGCTGCATGGCTTCGAGGTTGAGCGCCGTATCGGCGAGCGTTTCCCCTTTGACCACACTGGAGGACGCGATGGCGATGTTCAGCGTGTCGGCGCTCAACCGCTTTTCCGCAATCTCGAACGAGGTCCGCGTCCTGGTGCTCGGCTCGAAAAACAGGTTGACGACGGTCTTGCCGCGCAGTGCCGGCACCTTCTTGATCGGACGCGACCCGATCTCCTTCATCGCTTCCGCCGTATCGAGCACGAGCGTAATCTCATCGGCGGCCATGTCGGAGATGCCAAGGAGGTCTTTCCGGCGCAGCGACGTGACAGCCGGGGTTTCGTCGACTTTCGTGATGACCGGCGCGCTCATGCGGCACCTCCCTGCTCCAGAACCACTTCGTCGCGGTTGTCACTCTCCTGCAGGCGCACCTGGACGCTCTGGTCCGGGGCCGTCGGCAGGTTTTTGCCGACATAGTCGGCCTTGATCGGCAGCTCGCGATGCCCGCGATCGACCAGGACGATCAGCTGGATGCCGCGTGGCCGCCCGAAATCAATCAGCGCGTCCAGCGCGGCTCGCGTCGTCCGGCCGGTATAGAGGACGTCGTCCACGAGCAGGATCTTGCGGTCGTCGATGGAGAAGGGAATCTCGGTGCGGCGGACCAGCGGCTGCGGGCCGACCGCATTCCGCATCAGATCGTCGCGATAGAGCGTGATGTCCAGCGCGCCGGTGGGCACCTCGTCTCCGGTGATTTCCTTGAGCGTGCGCGCGAGACGCCGGGCGAGGTGAACGCCGCGAGTACGGACGCCGACCAGGGCAAGGTCATCGACGCCTTTGTTTCGTTCGACGATTTCGTGGGCGATGCGGGTGAGGGTGCGGGCAATTCGATCCGCATCCATGACAACTGGCATGTGGTACCTCTTTGCAGTCTCACCGGACCGCAATTAAAGAGTTGAACGATTATATACTGCCTTCAATGCCCGTCGACGTCGAGGCACGGGTCATCCGCAACACGCGCCTCTCCCCCGATTACAACGTCATCGCTCTCGCCGCTCCCGAAATTGCCGCAGTCACCGCTCCGGGGCAGTTTGTGATGGTCAAGCTGGGCCGAGGGTCCGTTCCGCTGCTTCGCCGCCCCTTTTCCGTGTTCGAGGTTCTTCGCACCGGCGACCGCGTCGACGGCATTTCGCTCCTGAGCAAACGCGTCGGCGTGACGACAGACATGTTGTTTGAAGCCGTCGAAGGCGACGTCGTGTCGTGCCTCGGACCGCTTGGCCGCCCCTTCGAGCCGGTCGATCCGCCCGCGGAAGCCTGGATGGTGGCCGGCGGCGTGGGCCTGGCGCCGTTCGCCACGCTAACAGAGGCGCTCCGCGCACGCGCAACAGCCGCCACCCTTTTCTACGGCGCCCGGAGCGGCGGCGAGCTGTTTTATCTCGACTGGTTCGAGTCTCGCGGCGTCCGGTTGGTGCTCTCGACCGAAGACGGAAGCATCGGGGACCATGGACGGGTGACGATGCCGCTCGAACGGCACTTGCGGGCGGCCACCGGGAGCGACACCACCGTCTACGCCTGCGGTCCCGAGCCGATGCTGGAAGCGGTGGCGCGCGTGGCCGCGAAATACGGCCGTCCGTCGCAGGTGTCGGTGGAACGGGTGATGGGATGCGGGCTGGGGGGCTGCTATAGCTGCGTGATCCCGCTGCGCAACGGGCGCGAGGGCCATCATTACGTTCGATCGTGCATTGCCGGGCCGGTTTTTGCCGGCGACGAGATCGCGTGGGACTGACCTCGATAACGCCCAATCACCAACTCC
>Ga0114129_10001193_pt1 | contig 34524 bp, 30 predicted proteins | sample RhiMetdeltSRZDD1_FD_80071 | JGI IMG/M metagenome (GOLD analysis project Ga0114129, IMG submission 80071) | Populus rhizosphere microbial communities from Tennessee, USA - Rhizosphere MetaG P. deltoides SRZDD1 (version 2) (version 2) | ecosystem: Host-associated > Plants > Roots > Rhizosphere >...
ATTTCCCCAGTTATGATGTCGGCAACAATCTTGCCGGAGGGTGCGCATGCCTCGATCTGTCGGCGATCTTTCACGACGCGACTTCGTCGCGATGGCGGCCACGGCTGCCGCCGGATTCGTACATACCCCCAGCCAGGGTCAATCATCAATTGTCCGCACCGATCTTTCGACGCTTCCGCCATATGGTAATGGAACGATCCTGGCAGGCATCCGGTCACGAGCCATCGAAAACGTCAACGGTCTTACAATGCATATTTTGGAAGCGGGTTTCGATGGCACCGGCCGCCCGACCGTTCTCCTTTTGCATGGTTTCCCGGAGCTCGCCTATAGCTGGCGGAAAGTGATGTCGCCTCTGGCGAAAGCGGGTTATCACGTCATCGCGCCGGATATGCGGGGCTATGGCCGCACAACCGGCTGGGACAATTCTTACGACGCGGATCCTGATCCGTTCCGAATCCTGAATATGGTTCGGGACTCGGTGGCACTTGTCTATGCATTAGGCTATCGCACGGTAGCCATGGTTGTGGGACACGATGCGGGAGCGCCCATTGCTGCCTGGGCGGCTCTCATCCGGCCGGATATTTTTCGCACCCTGACGATCATGAGCTCCCCGTTCGAGGGCCCGCCTTCGTTACCCTTCGACAGTGCGAACGGCGCTGCGCCTCCGCGGCGTTCGGTCAACGACGACGAACTGGATGCGGAGCTCGCGAAACTCAATCCACCGCGGAAGTATTATCAGAATTATCAACGGACTCGCGGAGCGAACGACAATATGCTGCATGCGCCGCAAGGATTGCACGCATTCTTCCGTGCCTACTATCACTATAAGAGCGCCGATTGGACGGGGAACAAGCCGCATCCTTTGAAAGCGCGCACGGCGGAGGAGATGGCCCAAATACCCACTTATTACGTAATGGAGAAGGACAAGGGCATGGCGGAAACCGTCGCGCCCTTCATGCCTTCGGCAGAAGAGATCGCTCGGTGCAAATGGTTGACGGAAGCCGAAGTCGAAGTTTACGCGACCGAGTACAGCAGAACCGGCTTCACAGGAGCTCTTCAGGGCTATCGAGTGCGGCGCGGGTCGGACCCGAAGAGCGTCGCTGAAATGATGACATTCTCGGGCCGTGCCATCGACGTGCCATCCATGTACATCGCAGGAAAGAGCGATTGGGGCGTTTACCAAACACCGGGGGCTGTGGAGAAGATGCGGACGACCGCCTGCACGAAGATGTCAGGATTTCATCTGCTGGATGGTGCCGGACATTGGGTACAGCAAGAACAGGCTGAGCAAGTGAGTGGACTTCTGATCGGTTTCTTGAAGCAGCATGCGGCAACCATCGGAAAGTTGTGATGCGTCTTAACGCGTAGACTCTAATCTCATTCCACCGCGCCCAACTTGCGCAACAGGTCTGCGGTAGCCGGATGAAGAACCGTGTCACCACGGCCGGCCAATGACGAAAGGGGCGTCACGCCGCGATTATTCTTCACACTCAGGTTTGCACCTTTCTCGGCAATCAATTTCACGACAGGATCGTATCCCAGTTGCGCAGCGGCGTGGAGAGCCGTATCGCCGTTCCGATTTGTTGCATTGACATTGACCGGTTGGGCAAGCGCTGCTATTACCGTTTCCACGATCCGCGCTTCATCCGGCAGTCTGCCGCCATCAACGACGCTTAGTCCGCGGCGATCTTGTTCGGGAGCGGTCCGCCCATTACCTTCTTTCAAACCGGCTGCGGCCATGAGCGGTGTCGTGCCGTCGGTAATCGATGTTTCCGCGTCGGCACCGCCGGCAATGAGAGCCCGCATGATCTCGGGTTCGAGAAATTTGGCCGCCAACCAATATGGCGTAGCGCCGATGAGCGTGGCCGGTAAATTGTAATCTTGAGAGTTTCGCCTCAGCGGCGTGCCTTTCGTGATCTGTGCATTTGGATTCGCATTGTGCCGTAGAAGGTCCGTCACTAGATTCACGTCACCGCGCAGCACCGCCGCATGAAGCGCGCTGTAGCCTATGCCGGCCGCGTTCGGGTCTGCTCCTTTTTCCAGGAGGGCGCCGGCGGCAGCTCCCTGCCCGCTGTGCGCGGCCAACACGAGAGCACTCATTCCGTTCGGCAAGGTGTCATTAACATCGGCTCCGGCTGCGATCAAAAGGCCGAGAGACTCGGCATCTCCAGAGCGCGCCGCAAACAGTAGAGGTGTGCTTCCGCCGCGCAATACGGTGTAATTTAATTCTTCGCGGCCGGCACGCTGCGTCACTTCGCTTGTAACGGTTTCCGGATACGTACGTGAGCGAGCTCGAATGTCCGCCTCGGCGTCGATTAGAAGACGGACAACGTCCGGATGCTTCTCAGCAGCGGCCCACATGAGAGCCGATTGATCGTGCTCGGGTTCGGTCACATTCACTCTCGCACCGGCCGCAATCAATGCCTTTACTGATAAAGCATTACCTGTACGGGCGCAGTTCATCAGCACCGTTTCCCCATTCAAAAGCGTGGCATTTGGGTTCGCTCCAGCCGCGAGAAGCTTTTCAACCATTGTGGCGTTACGATTCGTACATGCGAGATACAACGGCGTCACGCCAAGATCATTCACGGCGTTAGTGCGCGCACCCGCTCGCAGCAGCAGATCGGCAGTGGCAATATCGTCGTAGTGAACTGCCCAGTGCAACGCCGTAGCTCCGTCGCCTTGCGGAGCGTTGACGTCGACAGCGGACTTCAGCAATGCCCGGACCGCGTTCACGTCCTTTGATCGCACCGCCTCAACGAGACGCAGATCGAAGGCGAATAAGGGCACAAACCACAATAGACACAAGATGCACAGGAAAGTTGGGAGTCTCTTTGTATTCACGATGGGAGTTCCAGCGGTCCGGTGCTGTCACCGATGCGTTCCCACTTGATTCCAAAATTAGCGAGCAGAGTCAGGTGAAGATTCGCCAACGGTGTTTCTTTGGGATAACGAATGTGCTGCCCGCCTTTGATGGTGCCGCAGCCACCGCCCGCAATCAGCAACGGAATGTTGCGCGGATCATGAGCATTACACTCACCCATTCCGGTCCCGTAGATCAATGTTGCATGGTCCAGCAGACTGCCGTCGCCGTCGCTGGTCGTACGCATCTTTTCCAGCAAGTAAGTGAATTGCGTCACATGATAAGCGTTGATCTTTTCGACCTTCGCGATTTTTTCGGGCTCTCCCGCATGATGCGTGATTGGATGATGCGCGTCCGGCACTCCCACCTGAGGGTACGTGACACCGCTGAATTCACGCCCGAGCATTAGCGTGATGACGCGGGTGAGGTCACACTGATAGGCAAGCACCTGCAAATCGCACATCAATTTCACGTGCTCGTCATAAGTGGCAGGAATGCCCACGGGATGATCGACTACCGGCAGATTTTGATCGTTCTGTTCCTCGGCGACCTGGATGCGTCGTTCCACATCGCGTATCGATTCGAAATATTCGATGAGCTTGTTCCGGTCGCCGCGACCGAGCGAACCCTGCAGCTGCGACACTTCTCTAGTTAAAGAATCCAGTACACTGCGTTGCTGCTGGATGCGATTCAGCCGCGACTTAGGATCGGTATTGGCCGTGTCGCCGAAAAGCCGTTCGAATACGATGCGCGGATTATTCTGCGTGACGAGAGGCGTGTTGGCGCTCTTCCAGGAAATGGTGTTCGTATAGGGACAGGCAAAACCAACATCGCAGGCGCCTGCCGTCTCGCCATTCTCGATGGCGAGTTCGAGCGAGGCGAGCTGCGTGTGTTTTCGAGTTTCCGTCGCCAGGATTTGATCCACGGACATGCCGGCGTCCAGCCATGTCTCGCTCGTTGGCGGCGACACGTCGGTGAGAAAGCGCGTGCTTGCCTTCGCATGTGCGCCTCCGGGCCGGCCCGGTGTTGGCACACACGCCAGATTACTCAGGACAAGAAGTTGATCGCGATACGGGGCGAGCGGGCTTAATGTAGGTGACAACTCGTACGTTGTGCCATCCAGTTCCGGCGTCCACTTGTTCATGATCATCCCGTTAACCACGTACATCACGCCAAAACGGTTGATCGGCCGCGCTGCTGTCTTCTCTTGGGCCGTCAACGCCGGCACCATTGCGTCAAGGAACGGCAACGCCACGGCTGCGCCGATGCCGCGCAATATCTCGCGGCGAGAGATGAACTTCTTCGTAACAATCATTGCCCTACCTCCTCGCGCCTGACGATCCCCATGCTGAAAGGTGTGCTACGAATAACGTTGAGCACGAGCGACGACCATCGATAATCGCTCGGAGCACTGTCTCGTGCGATCTTCCGGAGCGCCGGCATGTCGTAATACTCGATGCCTCGGCCTATGCCGTAGGCCAAGAGTTTCTCCGCGACAGTCCGGACATAATCATCCTTGTGGCTTACCAGAAAATTCCGAAGCCCGGCAACGCCATCGAATGTCGTGCCGTCCTGAAGCGATGCGAACGCGTTGACCGTTTCACCATCTGCAACTGTTCGCCACTTGCCGAGCGCGTCAAAATTCTCGAGCGCAAAGCCGAGAGCATCCATCCTCTGATGACAACCTGCACACGCCGCACTGCTGCGGTGTCGTTCCATTCGATCACGAAGCGACCGAGGCTGACCATCCTGACCCGCATCCTTCAAAGTCGGCACATCCGCGGGCGGCGGTGCAGGCGGCGTACCGAGCATATTCGCCAGCAGCCACTTTCCGCGCAGCACAACTGAAGTGCGATTCGGATAAGACGTGACTGTCAGAACGCTGGCCTGCCCAAGCAGGCCTCCACGAATTCCATCCGTAAAAGTTGCTTTACGGAAATGATTCCCATAGATATTCGGAATCCCATAAAACCGCCCAAGCCGCTCGTTCACGTAAGAGTAGTTAGCGGTCAACAAATCCAAGATGCTGCGATCCTCGCGAATCTGGTGAACCACAAACTCTTCGGTCTCCTGGCGCATGGCTTCGCGTAGGTTCTCGTCAAAATCGGGAAACGCATCCGCGTCCGGCACCAGGCCAGTCAACTTCCCGAGCCCCAGCCACTGATTGATGAAGTTGTCCACGAGGGCTCTCGATCGGGAATCTGCAAGCATGCGGCGAACCTGCTGCTCGAGCACGCCTGCCTGCTTGAGCTTTCCTGCGATAGCCGTGTTTAACAACTCATCATCCGGAATACTGCTCCAGATGAAGAAAGACAACCGCGACGCCAGATCGACATCGCTCAGAGGATAGGCCGAGCCGGACAACGCATTCGCGGGCTCCCGTTCGATGCGAAACAAAAAACTGGGCGCCGCCAGGATGCGTTCCAGTCCGCGTTGAATTCCGGCGTCGAATGTTCCGCCAGTTCGGCCTTCTTTATAGAAGTCGAGCAGTGTCTGGACTTCTTGATCCGTGACAGGCCGGCGGTAGGCCCGTTTGGCGAGCGTCGAAAGGATTTTCGTTGCGCACCGTCCTTCTGATGCGGCGGTGGCCGGCCGGCAAATGAAAATCTTGCGGCGACTCGGTGCGTCGTCCGTGATGCCAGTCGTTTGATATGGTCCTCCGATCGACACGGTCGCTACTGCCGGATAGCCGTGATACAACTCGTTCGTTGTGCGCGCGAAACCTCTCTGCTGCGGCTGAAATATTCCTTCAGGCTCCCAGAATCGCCTGACGAAGGAGACGCCGACATCGTGCGTACCCGCCTTGATGGGTACACGTACTTCTAGATCCGCGTCCGCGTTGTGCATGTATTCTTCGAATCCCGGATCTCCTTGAGTGTTTCCAGCAAAGCTTTCCGGCATCGTCATGCCCTTGGCTTTACCGCCAACGTCGAACCGCCGCAGCAATGTCCCATCGATGCGGATATCGATCTGATGAGGCTCCCCCATGCCCATGATGTACAGGTAGAGTTGGCGCTTCAGAAGTACTTTGATCTGGTACTCGCCGTCGAGGCGAAAATGATATCGGATGGAAGCGCCGCCGTGCGATCCGAACGGCAAATCTTCACTGGTCCGTTCGTCCTGAACAAGAGCAGTAGGGATCTTAAAAACGTCTGAAACCGGATTGATCGTCGGATCACCCACGGCAAGACGGCTGATGCTCCGTGCGGCAGATAGATAGGCTTCGAGCAGCACAGGCGAAACCGAAAGGACACTCGCAACGTTATCGAAACCTTCCTGATCGGCCTCGTCCGGCGACAGCAGCGACTTGGTATCAATCTGCAGTCCAATCAAGTCACGTACGGCGTTCCTGTACTCCGTACGATTCAACCGATGGACTGCCACGCGACCCGGGTTCGGATTGGCCGATGCCGCATCATCGAGCCCCTTCTCGAGAAAAGAACTCAGAGCCGCGTAACTTGGCGGATCAGGGCGTGGCCGCCCCGGAGGCGGCATCTCTCCAGCATGAAGTTTTTTAAGAACTTTTTCCCAGAGCTCCGCGCTGGCGCCAGGATGCGCGATATCCGCCTTGTCCAGCATCAGGCCTGCGGTCTTCAACTTCTCGTTGTGGCATGTGACGCAATACTGGTCGAGCACAGCGCGAACGGATGGGCCCGATTGGGCACGAGCCTCCGGCCGGACTGCAGCCAAAAGCACGAGGCAGAGCAGTATTAACGACGATCGCCGCATGGATTTACTGTTTCGATTCTGCACCAGGACGGAAAAAAGGAACACAAAAAGCACAAACGGCGCAAAAGTTTTTGAGCTTCTTGAGCTTTTTGTGTTCCCTGCCTACTTCGTTAAAGGAATGGCCTCAACCTTTGCTGCAACGATCGCGCCATTCTTCCATTCGCCTGTGATTTTCACCGCGCGTCCGGCATAAAGCGGCAGGCCGGCCGAATCTTGCGTCGCGATTGGGATCACCTGTTGCTGCTCATCAACAAGTACATACTTTGCCAGCGCTTTAATGCATTCGAATATGCACTCCCGCTCGGACATGTTGGCGGCAGCGGCTCTCGTTTGATGGGAGGCGCCGCACATGCTGTCAGACAGCTTGCCGGTCCAGACCTGCTGAGCCGGCTGCTCCTGGTATGGGGCAGCTGTCGTCCAGGTCAGAAGTAGTAGTCCAAAAACCCGTTTCATGTGAATACCGGAATTCTAGTTGAGCTAACATATGCCGCCAAGGAGCAAACGACATGCGACGCACACAATTGATGATCGTCATAGCCATCATTGGCACGGCCGTTTTGATGACCGCGGAACCGATTCCGGCGGACGCCCAGGCCTTCGCAGACGTGAAAAGTGCGGTTGTGGATTATTCGAAGGCAGTTCTCGAACCTCGTAAGGCGTGTGAAGCAATGGGCAACTTCAAATCAAAGGAGATTGCCGAAATCACGGCAGCCATGAAACCGGCAGACGCCGCGGCACCCGCTCACTGTCGCGTTACGGGTTTGCTTTCTCCGGAGATCGCATTCGAGGTTAGCTTGCCGGCGAAGTGGAACGGCCGCTTCTATATGATCGGCAACGGTGGCCACGCAGGCGAGGCGTTGGACGACGCCGGCCGCGTCGCGCAGCGTAATACGGCATTGAAACTCGGCTTCGCCTTCGCTCAAACCAACACAGGCCACGACTCGCGCAAGGAACCTGGAGGGACCTTCGTTCTGAGCAACCCGCAGAAAGCGATCGATTATGCCTATCGTGCCGTTCACCTCACAGCAACGACGACGAAAGACATCACAAAGGATTATTACGGCAAGCCCGTTTCTTACGCCTACTGGAACTCCTGTTCCAACGGTGGACGTCAGGGATTGATCGAGGCCCAGCGCTTTCCCGAAGATTTTGACGGGATCGTGGCGAATGCGCCGTGGTTAGATCAGACCGGCTTCAGCATCGGCGCAATGTGGAATCAGAAAGCAATCAGCGAAGCCCAGGTCACACCGGCAAAACTCTCCCTCCTGGCCGACAAGGTGATGGCAAAATGTGATGCCATCGACGGGCTCAAGGATAACTTAATCGACGATCCCCGGAAGTGCTCCTTCGATCCTGCGCGTGACGTCCCGGCCTGCAAGGCCGGTGCGGATGCCGGGGATTGCCTGACACAGGCGCAGGCGGCAGCCATCGCCAAGGTCTATAGTGGACCGATCAGTAACGGCAAAGCATTCTTCCCGGGCTATATGCTGGGCAGCGAAGCCGCGATGCAGGGTTTGTTTGGTGGCGGCACGGGCAGTGGTTGGTTGAACGTGATCGTCAACACGCAACCGGACGGAAAACCGGCGGACTTCAATCTGGCAGAAAACACGATGCGGTATCTCGTTCATAAGCCGCCGAAGGCGGACTACGACTACAAGACGTTCAACTTCGATCGCGATATTCACATGGTCGACGAATGGAGCAAGCTCGCAGACGCAAAAAACCCAGACCTCTCGAAGTTCAAGAAGGGCGGCGGCAAGCTGCTCATGACCTATGGCTGGGCGGATTCTATCCTGCAACCCATGATGGGCGTGAACTACTATGAGCAAGCATCGGCGAAAAATGGTCCGGATACTCCGGAGTTCTTCCGCCTGTTCATGGTACCCGGCATGGCGCACTGCCAGGGCGGTATCGGTCCGGATCGCCACGATGCGGTAACAGCAATGATCAACTGGGTGGAAAAAGGAAAAGCGCCGGCTTCAATCGTGGCAAGCCGCGTAGTTGACAATCAGGTCGTGCGCACGCGCCCGCTTTGCCCTTATCCGCAGGTGGCGCGTTACTCGGGCCAGGGCAGTATAGACGACGCCGCTAACTTCAAGTGCGTGGCCCCGTGAGACACCAGGGGAAATAGATTTGAAATTGGGCCAATCCTGCATCTCAAATTCGAAATCCAAATCGCAGATTGTACCCGTGCAATTTCCAATTTCGGATTTCGAATTTAAGATGCAGGATTCGTCCAATTTCAAATCTATTTCCCGCCGGCCTTCACTTCCTGATAAACCTCGCTGACGAACCGATCGGCACTAGTCAAGTTGGCGCCTGCGGCTCCGAGTCCACCCGCCGTTTTCGCATCCCAGGGAGCTGTGAGCTTGGCGGCGAGGACTTCCTGCTCGGTCTTGCCCTGCGCTATCAACTGCTTCACTTTGTCTCGAACGCTCTTGATCATATCGGCGTACGGGACAAGATCCGTCCGCTTGATCCAGGTACCGTGCCCTGGGATGAGCGTCGTGTCCGGCCCGGCAATCTTCATGAGTTGATCGCAGCCTTCCAACATACCGTCCAGCGTACCGCCGTTAGCGCGGTCGATGAACGGATAACCGTAATTTCGGTAGAAATCGCCGATCATGATCACGTTTGCGTTCTCAAATCGAATTATAGTATCGCCGCTCGTATGCGCCGCCCGCACCGGAATCAGATCGATGACTTCTCCATTCATTCGCAGCTTCACGGGCGCCCCCATTCCGTAAGTCACAATCGGATATCCTGCAGAATCCCTCGCCGGACCCGCATTGCCGTTTGCCAGGCGCGGCGGCCGGGCCATTTGTTCGCGCAGTTCTTCGCGCGCAAAGATAACCACTCCCATCTTGCCAAAGAACGGATTGCCCGCGGTGTGATCCGGATGAATGTGGGTGTTCGCCATGAAACGGATTGGCTCCGGGCTGATCTTCTTGATTGCAGCCAGCAGCTTTTCAGATACCTGCGCATATTGGGAGTCGACCATGAAGATCCCGTCTGGACCTACCAGCACGCCCACAAGACCTCCTGCCGCATCGGGGTGGTTCACGTCGACATTCGGCGAGCCGCTTATCATGTACAGATTCGGCGTAATCTGCTTTGACGTGAATTCAATCTTGGTAAAGTCCGTTCCCTGCGCCCAGAGGCCCAACGAGAGCGCCACTGCCGCGATTGCGGCGACAGACAACTGCCATGCTGGTTTCATGACTTGGCTCCTTGTTCGAGGTTTTTGCAGGGCCTATTGTAATCTGCCTAAATGGGAAAGTGGCTGTTCCTTGGCGTCATAATCGGATTTTTACTGGGGTTCGCCGCAGCGCATGCATTGTTTCTTGGTTGGTGGACTCTTGTACCTTGGAGCATCGGCGGGCTTGCCCTGGGCTACTTTTGCAATAAAGCAAGCAGTGCGATCGCCACGGGGTTGGTCTATGGTTTCGCACTTGTGTTCGTCTTCCTGTTCAGGCAGTACGCTGGAACAGCTCCGCTTTCCCGGGCAGTTCCCTTCTTCGGAATTCTGTCCATATTCGGTGCCGTGTGCGGCGTAATCCTGTGCAGCACCGGCGTTTTCCTCCGCCGGCAACGGCGACTTCGGCATCGTAATTCTTCTTGACAGTATACTTCTTAGAAGCATAGGCTCAATTCTCATGTTCAATCGAGAACTCAAGAAAGGCAGTCCCGAACTTCTCGTATTAGCGCTTCTCGAAGAAGAAGATCGCCACGGTTACGAAATCGGAAAGCTGATTGAAACACGATCCGCCGGCCGGCTGCAGTTCCGCATTGGATCGTTGTATCCGGTGCTGTGCCGACTCGAAGAAAAGGAATTGATCAAGGGCCGATGGGTCGAACACGGCGGAGGTCCGCGACGCCGCTACTACCACTTAACTGCGCTGGGACGCGCTTTTCTTAAACGCGAGCGCGATACGTGGGCGGCCTATGTCGCTGCGGTGAATCAAATCATCGGAGGACACCATGCCTGACTGGCGTCTTTACGTTCGGCAGAATCTGAAACTCTCACATGCTACACCCCAAGATGAGGCCGATGTCGTCGAGGACATTGCGAGGCAGCTGGAAGATGCGTATTTGGAAGCATTGAACCAAGGACTGTCGCCAGAAGAAGCCGAAGAAGAGGCGAAGCTTCACATCACCGATTGGAACGAGCTTTCCCGGACGGTTCCCCCCAGCAAGGGTTATGGCGTGCTCCATTCTGCACTTCAAAAGGAAAGAAGGCAGCATATGAGCATTGTCGACTGGATCGACTCTCTGATACGGGACGTCCGTTACGCGACGCGGCGCTTGCGAAGATCTCTTGGTTTTACCGTCGTCGCGGTACTTACGCTTGGATTGGGGATCGGTGGGAACACCGTCATATTCAGTGCCATCAATTCGCTGCTGTTGAATCCGGCCGGACTAAAAGACGGAAATCGCATCCTGGCTTTTGGAGTTATTTACGAGAAACTCAATGTGAAATCCACCACCGTTTCTCCTGCTGAGTTTCTCGACGTTCGCGACAGCAAGGAAGTGTTTTCGGCAGCCGCAATGGGCACCTCTGGAAACTACAATTACACCGTCACTGATTTTCCGGAACGGCTTTTGGGCGAGCGAGTGACGCCGGAATGGTTCGATGTCTTCGGTGTAAAACCGATGTTGGGGCGTCTGTTCACTGCTGAAGAAGACAAGCCGAACGTCAACCGCGTTGTGATTCTGGACTACGGAGCCTGGCAGCGGTTGTTTGGTGGTGATGCGTCCGTCATCAACCGGACAATCGAACTCAACCAGCAACCTTACAAGGTAATCGGAATCATGGGCCCGGAGTTTCGCAGGAGAGATGTGAATCTCTGGACTCCCCTCGCACTGCCGCCCACAGCCTATACGCCGCGCAGCAGGTTCAATGAATCTTACGATCTGGTGGCTCGTATTAAACCCGGCGTTTCATTAGAACAGGCAATGGCTCACGTTCGTTTGTTGACTGAGCGCGTGCATCAAGACTCAGATGTAGCGGGCCGTTTAGCTCGGGATAATGGATGGAGCATTACGGCGCAGCTTTACCCGGAATCCATCGCCGGCGACCTGAAATCCCCAATGTTTGTGTTGATGGGAGCAGTCGGATTCGTGTTGCTGATCGCATGTGCGAACGTCGCTGGCCTGATGCTCGCACGAGCAGTCGGCCAAACACGTGAACTGGCCGTGCGCGGCGCACTAGGTGCAAGCCGGTGGCTCCTTATTCGGCAGACGCTAACCGAATGTCTTCTGATTGCTCTTGGAGGTCTGGTCGTCGCGATGTTTACCGCGGATGCCGGCATCCGCGTGCTGCTGGCACTCGCTCCTCAGAATCTTCGCGGCATAAGCATCTCAGTTGACGCGACGGTTATGGCATTTACGGCCGTCATTGGCGTTGGTGCAGGCGTCATCTTCGGATTAATTCCGGCATTACAAACGATGAACGGACAGAAGATGGAATTTATAAAAGAAGGCGGCCGATTTGGAACCGCGACGCGCCGACAGCTGCGCCTCCGATCGGTTCTCGTCACCCTGGAAATCGCTCTGGCCCTCGTCCTTATTGTCGGCACGGGCTTATTTGCGCGAAGCCTTTCTAATCTCGAAGGCGTCGATACTGGATTCGATGCCAAAGGCGTCATGACGGGTATGGTGGCCCTTCCACCGCCTCTTTATAGAGAACCGGACAAACAGAGGGCTTTTCATCAGTCCGTACTCGAACGGCTCGCAAACATACCGGGAGTTTTGACTGCCGCGACGGGTATTCCGATCCCGTTCGTGGGAGATGCCGGTGGAGCATTTGCCATCGAAGGTATGACGAGCCAGCCGGGCCAACCTGCTCCCCAAGGCAGACTGCGTGTGATCTCGCCTGATTATTTTGCGACGCTCCGAATTCCTTTACTGCGCGGGCGGACGTTTACGAATCAAGACACTGCAAACACCGAACCGGTTGTGATCATCGACGAGAACCTCGCGAATCAGTATTGGCCGAACCAGGACCCTATCGGAAAACGTATTCGGCGCACGACGTCAACTGCCCAGTGGACAACCATCGTAGGCATTGTGCGCCATATTAAGCACAACGAACTCGCCGCAGATTCCGGCAAAGGTGTCCACTATTATCCGGTGTACCAGACGCCTCAGGCCACGACGTTCGCAGTGCTGGCGCGCACAACGCTGGGATCGGCTAAAGCATCCGACGCTATCCGCGAGGCTATACGCACCGCTGATCCCGGGCAATCGGTCTTTGAGCTGCGAACGCTGGAGGACCGAGTTCTCGACAGTGTCGGATCGCGCCGGTTCGCTGTGCAACTCATGGCGATTTTCGCGGCCCTTGGTAGCTTCATGGCCGCGATCGGTCTCTACGGAGTTATTAGTTATGTAGTGGCACAGCGAACTCACGAGATCGGAATCCGAGTGGCGCTTGGTGCCCGTGGCATCCAGATTCTGGGACTTATCGTTCGGCAGGGCATGCGGATGACGATGGCGGGGATTATTCTGGGTTCCATAGGAGCGCTAGTCATGGCGAAATTACTTTCGAGTCAGCTCTTTCAGGTCCGATCCTTCGATCCGGCCACATTCGCGCTGACGGCTGTTATCGTCTCAATTGTCGCCCTTCTGGCCTGCATCATCCCCGCTAGACGTGCTACCAACATTGATCCGCTGGATGCGTGTCGGTACGAATGAACGAAGGCTAAGGGGAGATTTTGAAATTGGACGATTCCCGCATCCAATTTCAAATTTTCCCCTTAGGGTTCGACTATCGCTTGCATCACTGCTGTCTCGAAATCCGCGCGCGCTTCGTTGTTCGCCGTCTGCGTCATAAGAACCGCAACGAGTTTTTCTTTCGGATCTACCCAGAAGTGGGTTCCGTAAGCGCCGCTCCATCCAAAGCTGCCGGTCGAGAGCAAGGTTCCTCTTTGGACTGGATCTGTAACGACACGCACACTCAGTCCGAAACTTTCACCTCGAGGCCGACCCTGTAGCGTGTCGGGAATGAAAGCCGATCGCATCAATTCGACCGTCCTCGGACTGAGCACTCGTTTGCCGCTCAGCTGGCCACCGTTGAGAAGCATCTGTCCAAACTGCAAGTAATCTTCAGCGGTCGTGAAAATACCACCGCCACCGGAAAAGAACACTCCATTCATGAAATTCGGATCGTCTTGTTTGACCAGACCCTTGTCCGTCTTGTTGTACCGCGTCACGACTCGTGATTTGAACGATTCCGGCGGGTAAAAGAACGTGTCCTTCATTCCAAGTGGGTCAAACATTCTCTGCTTCACAAACTGATCGAATTTCAATCCCGACGCCCTCTCCACAACGAGTACGAGTGTGTCGAAACCCGCCTGAGCGCTGTAGGCCCAGCGTGTTCCCGGTTGGAACTCCAGGGGGACTTGACCGAGGCGGGGAATATAATCGGCATTCGATTCCTTACCCTTTAGAGCAACCTTCGCGTTTTCGCTATTACTGATGGGCCCGCTCACGAGACCGGACGTATGCGTCAACAGATCCTTGATTGTGATTTCACGCTCCGCAGGCATCGTATAAAAACGCGGCGGCGCGCCCCGTTGCCCTGCCGGAGGTGGTGGAGGCTGAGTACCCTGCAGGACGCCGACCTTGAGGTCTTTAAATTCAGGAATGAATTTGGATACGGGATCATTCAGCCGGACTTTGCCGTCTTCCACAAGCATGAGAACAGCGACGCCGACGATTGGCTTCGTCATCGACATGATTCGGAACATGGCGTCGGTGGCCATCGGCTTTTTTGTCTCGATATCCATTAACCCTTGCGCTTCTAAATGCGCGATGCGGCCATTGCGAGCCACCAGCGTGACGGCGCCTGAAAAGTTCCCAGCGTCGATGTGACGCTGCATGAGTTCGTGAATCCTCTGCAAACGCTGTGACGAAATTCCGACGTCATCTGCTTTCGCGCGCGGAGTTTCAGCAACTGATGCTGAAACTAACAACAGCAAAATGAAAACGTACGTTACCGCCGACTTCACAATGAAACGCATAATGTCTCCTAGCCTGGAATTTGCCTCGGATTATACTGCAGCGTGGGACCAACGATCGCGTATGGTTTTTGGATGTAAACTCGAACGCGGTGCTAAATGGCTCACTGGTTCTATGACCTTCTATGACCGCGCCTACAACTACACTCTTTTTGTTAAAGGGAGTCTAAATAAAGCCTATGCGGATGTTGATAAAATCGACGAGGCGATGTCCCGGTGATTAAATTTAGCGAAATGCGTATTTCGGTTGTCCCCCTACTACTAATGCTGTTGCTGATCATGGCATCGACTGCTTGGGCCTTTTCAGAATCGTCCGATGACCTCCCGCGTGTGGAGACGGTTTTGGACAAAATGAAAACGCACGAAGAATGGCAGGATCGGCATCTTCTTGAATACCAGGTACGGCGAACATTTTATGCCGCCAATGCTCGCTTTAACCTCGATTCGACACTCGAAGTGAAGACTGTCTTCAAGAAACCGAACTCCTTCGACTCGGAAATTGTCCGCACCGAAGGATCGAAAATGATTCGTGAAAAAGTCTTCGACAAAATTCTCGAAGCTGAGAAAGACGCGAAGACAAAAGAGGCGAAAGCTACAGCCATCACTCCGGAAAACTACTTTTTCAGCATGATCGGCGCAGAAACTTGCGACGGCAGGTCGTGCTACCGGATGCGAATCGTCCCAAAGCGGAAGGACAGATTTTCCGTCGATGGACAAATCTGGGTCGACGCTGAAGACGGCGCTATCGCCCGCATCCAGGGTTCGCCGGCCAAAAGACCGTCATTCTGGACGCTGCATACAGAGATTGATCGCCGGTACAAGAAGATCGACGGAGCGTGGCTTTGCGAAGAGATGGAGTCTAAGAGTGACATCCTCATCGGCGGGCATTCCACTTTGAAGGTGGACCACTCTTACATGTCGGTCGTAACTCAAAAACAATCGGGCAGCTAGAGCCTGAGACCTAGCCGCCCGCGCGCACGCGAAGGAATTTTCGGATCTGGATTGGAGACAACGCGGCCGCCGTTTCGTTCTCGATCGGCGCCTCCTTCCAATCCGGAGAATTCACAACGGTATCGGCCACGATCTTTCTCGCCTCCGGCCCAATACCCGATAGGACCACGTACACAATGTTTTTCTTCGTCGTTTCCAGGACCATGCGCGTCTCACGTGCAGGATCATTGCCCCAGAATGTTTCGTGCACAACGTCGTCAGCACCGTTGCTGAGGCAGTAGATTTGAGTTGCCGTACCCCAATCGGCCTCGATAAATGTCGCCTCATGGGAATTCGCTGCAACGAGTTCGCCCAGCCGAACATATGAACGATCGAAAGTCGGGGATGCTTTTCCTTGCGCCAGAGCTCGTTCCATTGTGGCGACGTTGGGAACGCGCGTAAGAAGCAACAAACCCGCCGTTGCCATCAGTGCCGCACGGCTCAGACGTCGACCGGAAAGGCCGTTGTGTGCGAGGGCAATGGCCGCGTACTGAAAGGGAGTCACCTGGATCCAATGATGTACGGAGGTTGCATTGGGTAACATGAAAATCAAGATTCCCACGAATAGATACGCCGCAACCATTGTGGCCGCAAGCCGCATCCATATGTTTGCACGTCGATACTTCAGTGCAACAAAACTCACAACACCAATAGTAATCAGCGTTAGAACCACCTCGAGATTAAGCCACGTGGCGCCCGTATCCATGTTTAGCACCATGGAGCGGGCGCTCTGTCCATATCCCAAGGCCAAAATTTGATAGAAGAAGTCCATGACCTGGCGGAGGTGAATAGGCTGGCGCGTTCCCATATCCAGCAACGAAACAAATCCGTAACGATGGCGATACGAGCTGTAGTTCGCGTAGGCAAGCGGAAACGTAGCCAGGAACCCACCGGCGAACGCCGCGGCGAGGCCTCTTCTTCCGAGCTTACGGGAGCCAACAAGAATCAAAAGCAGCGGGCCCAGGAGAACGACGGCGGCCAACTTTTCGAAGATAGCGATGCCGACTATAAAGCCCACACCGAAGAGTTTCCAATTCGTCCGTTCGCCAAGCTCCAGAGACAGCCACATCGCTATGAGCATCAAACGGAGGGCAAGCGCCAGAGCCGTTGGGCCCCAATCAAAACGCGTTGTGAGAATGACGGTTGTATCTGTAAGCAGTAAAGCGGCGAAGAGCAACATCGTACCCGGCGAGAGATATCGTCCGGCGAGCATATAAAAACCGCAAAGCCCTGCTGCCACGAACAAGATGCCGAGTAATCGCCAGCTGTAGACGGTAAACCGACCGCTGATGTATCTGAGATAGATGCCGTAGATGTGCGATTTGATTGCACCACTGTAAGTCATGTTCAAAATAGGGATATCGTTAAATTCCCTATTGAACATCGTCGGGTGCTTCCCGAGATGCCAGAACGCCGTCGGCGCCTGATGCAGCTCATCGTAGTACACACCTTGCGAATCGAGATGGGTGCCAGTCATCATAATGAACGCAAGAGCGGCTCCGATTCCTATGATCAAAACCTTGTGACGATTGGTCATCATGCTGCCGAATCTTAACTTCGGTTGAGGCTCCCTCCGTTACAATTCTGCCGGGAGGAATCTTCACAAATGAGAGCCGGTGCCACCGATTCAACGGCGGCAACAAAGAAAAGCGCACTTGCATGGATTTCCGATCTTGGGCCGAGAGAGCGGCGCACGTTCGGTGCCTGTGTGGGCGGATGGGCGCTGGACGCAATGGACGTTCAGATGTACAGCTTCGTGATTCCTGCGCTCATCGCCACTTGGGGCATAACGCGAGGACAGGCTGGTGTGCTCGGAACCGCAGCTCTGCTCGTATCCGCAGTCGGCGGTTGGCTCGCAGGCTGGATCGCAGATCGGGCCGGAAGAGTCCGCACACTGCAAATCGCGATCTTGTGGTTTGCTGTTTTTACTTTTTTGTCCGGACTTGCTCAGAACTACCAACAGTTGTTTGCTGCTCGTGCTCTCCTGGGACTTGGTTTCGGGGGTGAGTGGGCGGCTGGTGCGGTCCTTCTTGGAGAATCGATCCGCGCCGAGCACCGCGGAAAGGCCCTGGGCACGATGCAGTCGGGTTGGGCCGTGGGCTGGGGAATGGCCACGATCCTCTATGCGGTGTTCTTTACTTTGCTTCCGGCCCAAACGGCCTGGCGCGTCTTATTCATGGTTGGAATTGCGCCTGCGGTTCTCGTTTTCTTCGTTCGGCGATACGTAGAGGAGCCCCCGGTCTACCTGGAATCGCGCGCAAAGCTTGCTGCGCGCGGGGATCGGCCGTCATTCCTCGAGATTTTCAAGCCTCCATTGCTGCGCATCACTCTTATTGGTGGACTGATGGGAACCGGCGCCCAAGGCGGCTACTACGCCGTGATGACGTGGCTGCCGGATTTTCTTCGCAACGAGCGCGGTCTGTCGGTTCTCGGATCGACGGGTTATTTGGCAGTGCCGATTACCGGTGCCTTTTGCGGTTATTTGACCGGCGGCTTCTTATCCGATCGAATCGGCCGGAGAATGCAGTTCCTCGTGTTCGCGATCGGTGCCGGCATTGTGGCGTTCACATATACGAGCATTTCATTCGGAAACACCGCCATGCTGGTGCTCGGATTTCCACTTGGGTTCTTCGCATCCGGCGTGTTCAGTGCAATGGGCGCTTTTTACACCGAACATTTTCCGACTCGCGTCCGCGGTGTGGGACAAGGCTTCGCATACAATCTCGGCCGGGCAACGGGGGCACTGTTCCCAACGCTGGTGGGCTATCTTGCCGCGACGATGCCGCTCGGCCGCGCGATCGGCATCTTTGCTGCGGTTGCGTACGCAACCATGGCGATCGCTGCATTTCTCCTTCCGGAAACCAAAGGGAAAGTACTTGCGGCATAAAACTCCAGTCGTCCAACGCGAAAGACCTGAAGCGACTGTTGGTTCCTGGCTTGCGGTCTGTGGCCTCCGCTTATCGGATTGGTTCGAGCGATGGTTTCCCGACGCCTTTGCCCTCGCGCTTGTCGCCGTGATCATCGTCTACATCGCCTGCCTCGCCGTCGGCAGCTCTCCAATTCAGACAGCTCAGTGGTTCGGAGCGGGTTTCTGGGATTTGGTGGCCTTTACGATGCAGATGACCATGATCATCATCAGCGGCTATGCGCTGGCAACGGCCCCGCCCGTTTATGCCGTGATTCGAAGGATCTCGGCCATTCCGACGACTGGAAAAAAAGCGGCAGCTTTTGTTGCGCTGTTCTCGATGCTCTCGTCCATGGTGTCGTGGAGCTTCAGCCTGATCTTCAGCGGCCTGCTCGCGCGCGAAGTGGCGCATCGGGTGCGAGGTTCAGATTATCGTGCCATCGGAGCAGCCGGCTATTTGGGCGTGGGCGGCGTGTGGGCACTCGGCTTGTCGTCATCAGCAGCATTGCTGATGGCGGCGCCGGGATCATTACCGCAATCCATTTTGCAGATCAGTGGAGTGATTCCGCTTTCTCAAACGCTCGGGCTATGGCAGGGCATGCTCATTGCGGCCGCTCTGATAGTCGTCTCGATACTGATCTCATTCTATTCGCATCCTGCGGCGGGCTACGCGCGTGGCATGGAGCAAATGGGCGTGAAGTACGAACCTGAACCTGCGCGTTCGGTCAGACCCGAAAACCCGGGCGAGTGGTTGGAATACAGCCCCCTGCTCACGGTGGTGATTTCCTTTTTTGGAATCGCGTATCTGATTCGCGAAGTCGCGGACAAAGGACCGAGTGTAATTCTCGAGCTCAACCACTACATCTTTGCTTTCCTGATTGCCGGATTACTGCTTCATTGGCGCCCCAAATTTTTCGTGCAGGCTGTGACCGCTGCGGTCCCGTCGGTGGCTGGAGTGCTGATCCAATATCCTCTTTACGGTGGAATCGTGAAGATGATGACGGAGTCCGGCTTGGCGAAAGACCTGGCGCACTTCTTCGTTACGATATCGACTCGCCACACGTTTCCCGTACTTGTTGGAATCTACTCCGCGTTCTTAGGACTGTTCGTACCTTCAGCCGGCGGGAAGTGGCTGATCGAAGCACCGTATATATTGGAAGCCGCAAAAGCGCTACAGATGCATCTGGGATGGGTCGTCCAGATATACAACGCGAGCGAGGCCCTGGCAAATCTGATTCATCCGTTCTGGATGTTGCCGCTATTGGGCATTCTTGGCCTGAAAGCGCGGGACATCGTCGGCTACTCGATGCTGCAGTTCGTGGTCCATGTTCCGCTCGTGCTGTTTCTGGTGTGGTTACTGAACTACACATTCTAGGGGACACGAACACAAAAAGCACAAAAGGCGATTTCAGAGTTCGAGCGGAGCGCCACCCAGATCCTCGGCGCGATCCACTTTGATGAGAACGCCATAACCCTTCTTCTCGGGATCGCGGTCCTTCTCAGGTTGTATCAGACGATGCCAGATTTCTTCGTACACGGGTCCCGACTTGTGAATCGCGGCGACGCCGTAAAAGCGAGCAATGCCCCCCTTCGGCAAAATACCCAGTTCGCGCAGTTGCGATTTCCTGAAGAAGACTGTGACCTTCGTTCCGTCTTTTAAGTTTTCGTTGGTCGTGCCCCTCCCGCGCTCCCAAATCGCCAAGTGCTCGTCATCAAAAACCATCGTGCTTCCGCGAGGAGTCACCTGTGCAAATCCGTTCGGCAGCGCCGTAGCAAGGAGACAAACGTTTACAGGAAAAGCGGAATTGATATGTTCATGAAGAACCTTAGGTATCTTAGCCACTCTAAATCCTTCTTTCCGAAGACGGCCGTAGGAGATCGGCCAAATCGGCTTCAATAACGATTCGCCACCGGCAGTTCCTTAGCCGGGTATAACGAAATGATCTTGGCTCCATCGGGCGTGAGCACCACCATCTCTTCGATGCGTGCCGCAGAAATTCCGTCGGTTGCCGGACAGAAGGTTTCAACCGCGAAGACCATGCCCGCTTTGAGCTCGTACGGCTCGATAAACGAGTTGAGCCGGGAGATCAAGGGACGTTCGTGCAGGCCGAGACCCAGGCCGTGACAGAAATTGAGTCCGAACGCGGCCATCTCGCTTTCAAAACCAATGTCGGATGCCTTCGGCAATTGTTCAGCGGCCTTTTCCGTACTGACTCCCGGTTTTAGCATCGCGATGGCGTCGTCCATCCATTGCCGGGCGCGCTTGTACGCATCGCGTTGCGGTTGAGTGGAGCTGCCGACGGTAAAGGTCCGGTAATAGCAGGTCCGGTAACCGATAAAAGAATGGATGATATCGAAGTACGCCTGGTCGCCGGGACGGATCAATCGATCGGTGAAGTTGTGCGGATGCGGACTGCAACGCTCTCCCGAAATGGAATTGATGGCTTCCACGCAATCGGAACCCATTTCATACAGCCGCTTGGTCGCGAGCGCCACGATCTGGCTTTCTTTTACACCCGGCTTCAGTTCGGCGGCAATATCCTGATAAACACCATCCACCATACTCGATGCAATGTTGAGCAGCGTGATTTCGTCATGACTTTTGATTTCGCGCGCAGCAAGCATCATCTGTTGCCCGTCGCGAACTTCGATGCCTTCTTCTTGCAATGCAAAGAGCATCGGCGGTTCGCAAATATCGAGGCCGAGCGGCATGTCGGCGACACCTTCCTTTTTGAGAAGGTCTTTGATCTCTTTTGCGGCTTGCTTGAACAGGCCGACCTCCGGCCCGATGGCACCTCTCATTCCAGGATTCCCGGCGCGCACGTGATCCTCGTGCAACCACGGGCAATAGATTCGGTGATGACGAGCGGCGGACCCAAAATCCCAGACCCAGGGCTCCCCGGTTCCGGTCAGCAGGCAATAGCGGATCAGTTTGTCGCGAGCCCACTCGCCGATGACGGTGCTCGATATGTAACGAATGTTGTATTGATCGAAACACAGGACAGCGCCCAGACCAGATTTCGCTAACGCCTGACGCGTGCGCGCGAGGCGATACCGATGGAGGCGGCGGAAATCGACACGCTCCTCGAAATCAACTTGAGTGACACCCGGAGCTTGTAGCGGCCGGTGCCAGCGATGCGCCGGCTTGAGATCATCTTCACTGACTGGTAAAAATTCAGGCCTGTTGAGTTTCTTCGCCATCGTGTCTCTCTCCCATCGACAAAAGGATGTGGCGCGACCGGATTCCCCTCCTTGCAAAGGAGGGGTGGCTGCGCATAAGAAGAAGTTGCGAAGCGACTGAAGCGGCGCAGACGGGGTGGTCGCTCACAATCGATGTGTAAGCGACCACCCGTCCGCTCCATCAAACGAGGCTTCGCACTATTTTCTTGATGTCGCGTCCACCCCTCCTTTGCAAGGAGGGGAATGTTGCTACCCAAACTCGTCGCTACTTTTATCGCACCCACTCCCCCGGTGCCCGAATCGCTTCGGCCAGTTCGTTCAAAAAAACGGCCGCCTGTGCGCCATCGACGACCCGATGATCACTCGAGAGTGTCAGCGTCATCATGGGACGGACCGCCGGTTGACCGTTCACTGCAACAACGCGATCGGCGATGCGGCCAACTGCAAGGATCGCCGCCTGTGGGGGTGCAATGATGGCACTAAACGCATCGATGTTGTACATACCGAGATTCGTTATGGTGAACGTACCGCCGGCAACATCCGCAGGCTTCAAGCGCCCGCTTCTCGCTCGTTCAGTCAATTCCCTTCGTTGAACGGCGATCTTCGCGATATCGGTCTTATCGGCATTCGGAATGACCGCTCCGACGACTCCATCCTGGACCGCCATCGCGACGCTGATGTTGATGCTCGGGTTCAGTCGAACATTTCCGCTGTCCCAGCTTGCGTTCATTTTTGGATGCTTCGCCAGCACCTTAGCCGTCACTGCGACGAGTAGATCTGTATGGCTTGCCGTCTTTGTCCCGATCTCTTCGCGCAACTTGATCAGCGCGGTAGCATCGAGTTCGCGAACTAAGAAAAAGTGAGGCACTTGAGTCCAGCTTTGAGCCGTGCGTTCGGCCATCAGTCGCGCAACCGCGCTCAAACCTGTTGGCGGCGGGGCTTCGGCGGCTTTCAAGACATCCTCGCTGGTGATGGTTCCGTCCGGACCGGTTCCACGAAGCTTGCTGATATCTACACCTTTTTCTTTAGCCAGACGGCGCGCCTTAGGAGAGCTCTGCGGAGAGGCACCGGAAGTTTCTGCCGCCGCAGCTTTTGGACTCCCGCGTGGTGTACTAACGGATGAAGTCGTCGTTGGACTCGTAGCACGCGCCGCCGGAGCGGCCGAAGGAGCTTCCTGGGGCGGCTCCTCTCCTGGCGCAACGAGCCACGCGATCGTCACACCGACGGGCACCACGTCGCCTTCATGCGATTTGACACCGGCCAGCACGCCGTCCGCCGTGGCCTCCACTTCAACGACTGCTTTATCGGTTTCGATTTCGAGGAGGACCTCACCTTTTGTGACGGTCTCGCCCTCCTTCTTCAACCACGAAACGATCTTGCCGGTTTCCTGCGCCATCTCCAGCGCGGGCATCACAACGCTAGTAGCCATATGTGTTTTTGTGTTTTTGTGCTTTTTGTGTTCCGTTCCCGATATTGTCCTGGCCTGCGCGATCTACCCGCAAAGCGCCTTTGCCACCTCAAACACCGACTGCTCCGTTGGGACAGTAGCGTCTTCGAGCGGCGGCGAAAACGGAATCGGAACGTGCATCGCTCCAATTCTTTTCACTGGAGCTTCGAGATCGAAGAAGGCGCCTTCCGCTATAACGGATGCGATCTCGGCCGTTACACCGTATCGGCCATACCCCTCGTCGACAACAATCACGCGCGATGTCTTCTTGGCCGATTCGATAAGCGTCTTCTCGTCCAGCGGCCACAGCGTACGGGGATCGATGACTTCGGCACTGATATCGTATTCTTCGAGGAGCTTCGCAGCGCCCAACGCCACCTGTACCATGCTGCTGGTCGCCACGATTGTAATATCTGTCCCTACCCGTTTAACATCGGCCACACCGAATGGAATCGTGTAGTCGTCAGCGGGTACAGGTCCCTTTAGCTTGTACATCATCTTGTCTTCGAAAAAGATCACGGGATTGTCGTCGCGCACGGCCGTCTTCATCAAACCCTTTGCGTCATATGGCGTCGAGGGCAACACAACCTTCAAACCCGGCACATGGCAAAACCAGGCATGGAGCGACTGCGAATGCTGTGCTGCAGAACGCCGGGTCGCGCCCAGAGTTGCGCGCATCACCATTGGTACTTTCCATTTGCCACCGGACATGTAGTGCACCTTCGCGGCTTGATTCACCATTTGGTCCATAGTGAGCGTCACGAAGTCGCCGAACATGATGTCGACGATGGGACGAAAGCCCGTCATCGCCGCACCGACGCCGATCCCCGTAAATCCGGCTTCCGAGATCGGAGTGTCGAGCACCCGGTCTGTGCCGAACTCCTCAACTAATCCAGTTAGGACCTTAAACACGGTACCTGCTTCCGCGATGTCTTCACCGCAAATGAAGACTCGCGAATCGCGGCGCATCTCTTCCGCGATTGCCTCTCGGACGGCTTCTCCTAATGTAAGTTCTCGCGTTTCAGGCATAGATATCTTGATCCACCTTATCCGGAGTGGGGTACGGTGCCGCGATCGCAAATTGCACCGCTTTGTCGACTTCCGACTTTACTTCGGCCTGAATCTGATCCAACCGGCTGCGATCCACAACCTTTTGAGAGACGAGCCAATCGGCGAACAACTTGATCGGATCCCGCTCCGTTTTCCATTTGTGTTCTTCCTGCTTCGAACGGTAGTACTCGCGGCTGATGTCCCCCACGTGATGTCCCGTGAAACGGTAGGTGTTGCAGAGTAAGAACGCCGGCCCCTGTCCCGCCCGAGTCCGATCGACGATCGCCTTCGCGGCTTGATAGACGGCGCGCACGTCTTGACCATCCACGGTTTCGGCCTGCACCCCGAACGCCCTGGCACGCTCCGCCATATCACCGGCAGCGGTTTCCGAATTGTGGGTGTACTCGTTGTAGAGATTGTTCTCGCAGACGTAGATGACAGGCAATTTCCAAAGGGACGCCATATTCATCACTTCATAAAGCAGGCCCTGTCCGAGCGCGCCATCGCCGAAGAAACAGACGGAGACTTGACTCGTCTTTAGACGTTTTGCCGAGAGCGCTGCGCCCGTAGCAATTCCGGCACTCCCGGCAACGATCGCGTTGGCTCCGAGGTTGCCCGTGTCCGGATCCGCAATGTGCATGGAGCCGCCTTTTCCTTTGCAGTATCCGGCTTCTTTACCAAGCAACTCCGCGAACATCCGGTCGAGTGCCGCTCCTTTTGCCAGACAGTGTCCATGGCCCCGATGCGTGCTCGTGATGTAATCATCGGCGTTCAGCGACTCACAGACTCCCACGGCCACGGCTTCTTCGCCTATATAAAGGTGCGCAAGACCGGGCATCAGGGCGCGCGTGTAGAGATCATTCACCTGCTCTTCGAACAGGCGGATCATGACCATACCTCGATACATGTGCAGCCACTGCTCGATTTCGAGTTCAGACTTAGTTTTTGACGGATCTAACGTGGTCGTCATTTTGAAACTCCCGACATTCGTTCTAATACTTTGAAAATGATTGCGAAGTCTTGCTCCGCCAGGCCCATCGCTCGTGCCGCGGTCAAAAACTCATTTGCGATTGAAGCCGTCGGCAATGGAACGTCGACTTGCCTGCTCAACTCGAGGGCAAGTTGCATGTCTTTCTGCATCATATTCACGTTGAACCAGGCTTCGTCCGGCATTTTGAGGACAAACGGGCCGCGATATTGAATCATCGGCGAAGCAGCGACGGTGTGTATGAGCACATCTACAGCAGTCTCTCTCGGAATCCCGCTTTTTTCCGCAAGCAGGACACCTTCAGTGAACGCAAGGATTTGTACAGGAAGGCTCAGGTTCGTCGCGATCTTCATGACAAGCGCCAACCCGTTTTCACCGACATGTGTAACCTTTGGACCGAGGTCGAGCAGGACCGGCTTGACGCGTTCAAATGTTTCTGCGCGGCCTCCCACCATAACCGAGAGCTTTCCCTGCTGAATCGTAACCACACTGCCGGACACAGGTGCATCGACCATGTCCGCGCCCTTTTCACGAACTCTGGCCGCGAGCGAACGACTGACCGCCGGGCTCACCGTGCTCATATCGACCCAGACCTTGCCGGGACCCAGACCTTCCATAATTCCGTTTGGGCCGGTTGAGATTTGTGAAAGGGCGTCCGAATTCGTAACCATCGAAATCGTGATGTCTGCGGCCTGAGCCACTGCCCTCGGAGAATCGGCCCACTTCATGCCCTTGTCGATAAGCCCCTGCGCTTTCGACCGCGTACGGTTGTAGCCTGTTATCGAGTGACCCTTTTCGAGAAGCCGGATCACCATTTGGCTGCCCATCACGCCTAAACCGATATATCCAATATTTGCCATTTAGTCGACCTGCACTGTTTTGATTGCGCAATTCCCCCCGGCTCTCGTGAACTTACTGACCGGGATGGCCTAAAGATTTTACGATGCCCAAGACGATTCGCGGATCGGAAACCGCGATTTGCCGGTAAAAATCTCTAAACGTTTGTTGTTAATTCCAGCAAAACCGCGCGGTCATAGACCGCGCCTACAGTCGCACTCACTTAGAAATGTTATAGTGTTGCACAATTTCGGCTAACTCGACGCGAGGAGTAGATCGTCATAATGAAAGTGGGTTTCATCGGTTTGGGCCGCATGGGTAAAGGCATGGCGCGCCGCATCTTGAGCGGAGGTCACGACTTGACCGTCTACGACGTTGTGCGAGAAGCGACAGTGGAGTTCTCGACTGCAGGTACGCGAGTGGCGTCATCGATTGCCGATCTTTGCAAAGGTCGGGATGCCGTCATTACCATGCTGCTAGACGATGCGACGGTCACCGAAGTCACTCTCGGTACTGGGGGTCTGCGTGATGCGCTCGCTCCCGGGGCCATTCATGTTGCAATGGGCACTTATGGTGTAGGTGCGATCCGGATGCTTGCCGACGCCCACGCGAAAGCTAATCAGATTTTGGTCGCTGCTCCCGTGCTGGGCCGGCCGGATCTCGCCGCTTCAGGTCAACTTGGAATCGTCGCGGCAGGACCACCCGAAGCAGTTAAGAAATGCGAGCCGCTGTTTGGATTGTTGGGACGCCGGACGTTCGAAGCAGGCGTTCAACCCGACTCTGCGACCGCCATAAAATTGGCCAACAATCTTGCTCTCGGTGCTGCTATTGTCGCTCAGGCCGAAGCGTTTTCGCTGGTCCGGAAATACGGCGTTGCGCCACAAGTCATGTACGACGTGATGACAGACGGGCTCTTTGCAGGTGCGCCCGCTTATAAAGGTTATGGCAAAACGATGGTGGATGAGACATTCGATAATGTCGGGTCTCCTGTACATGTCGGTCTGAAGGATGCGAACCTCATCCTTGCCGCTGCCGATCTGGCACGCGTTCCACTGCCAACATTGGACATTTATCGTGACCGCCTTCTAGGTGCCATCGCTCATGGTGACGGCGACCGAGACCAGGCGGTTCTTGCACGCGAGCAGGCCCGCGCCTGTGGGCTTGAATGAGCACACATATATAATCGAGCGCTTCAACGCGCGTTTTGGAGTAATGATATGGATCTCGGTAAGGGCCTCGGTCACCTCACATATTCAACGCTGGTTCATCCCGGTGACAACTGGAACGAAATCTGGAACAGCCTTACGACATACGTTCCGAAAGTCAAAGAACGCATTGCGCCGAAGGAACGATTCGGTGTCTCGCTGAGGTTGGCGGCGGAATCGGCACAAACGTTGGTGAGTAACCGCTCAGAGCGGGAGAAACTCAAGAAGTTTCTCGGCGATAACGATATGTACCTCTACACCGTCAATGCGTTTCCTTATGGTCCATTTAAGGGACGAATTGTCAAAGAGCAGGTTTACGAGCCGGATTGGCGCACTGAGGAGCGGACCCAATACACCATCAATGTCGCGGAGGTTTTGGCGGACGTGGCTCCGGAAGGGACGACGCCTTCGATCCAGAGCCCGCCGCTCGGGTTCAAACCGCGCGTTACGGGGCCCGACGTCGTCGCAGCGTTTACGGAACATGTGATCCGCGTGGCTGCACATCTCGTCGAACTCAAGGAACGAACCGGCCGCACTGTCGGACTAGCGCTGGAACCCGAGCCTTATTGCTTCCTCGAAACGACGGACGAGACCGTGGACTATTTCAAGAACCATCTTTATTCGGGAGCGTCCGCGGCAAGACTGGCCAAATTGGCCGGCATTCCCATCTCGGAAGCGCACTCCGCGTTGCGTCGGCATGTCGGGACTGTGTTCGATATTTGCCACCAGGCCGTCGAATTCGAAAACATCTCCGTTTCGCTTCAAAAGCTCGTCGACGCCGGCATTCCCGTCTTCAAGCTTCAAGAGGCCGCGGCGATTTATATGCCTTACGTTGATGAGAAAGTGATCGACGTGCTTCATCGCTATGCACAAACCATCTATCTGACCCAGACGCTCGAGAAGAAGGATGGCAAGTTCACGATGTTCCTTAACCTCGAAGATGCGTTCGCGGCGTGGAAATCGAATCCGGGTCCACGCGAGTGGCGCACTCACATTCATGTGCCGGTGTTTCTCGACGATCTTGGCCCATTCCGGACCACACGCTTCGCAATCGAGGACGCGCTGAAATTCCACAAAGCTAATCCTGTTTCTCGCCAGCTTGAAATTGAAACTTATACATGGGACGTTTTGCCCGACAGCCTGAAAACCGGTGATATTGTCGACTACGTTTGCCACGAACTGGAATGGGTGCAGGGTCAGCTAGCCTAAATCTGAGGAGGATCTTTATGCGTGTGATCGCTTCGGCGGTATTGATACTGGCAACTGCAATTGCGGGTTTAGCGCAGGCTCCCGCCCAAAGCCTTGTTGAACGTGGGAAGTATCTCGTCGCAGTGATGGATTGTCACGGCTGTCATACACCATTCAAAAACGGCGCACCCGATATGACTCGAATGCTCATGGGCCATCCTCAAGATATGAAGGTGGCCGCTCCGCCCGTCACGCCGGCCGGCTGGGGTATGGTTGTGGCTGAGACGAATACGGCGTGGTCGGGACCATGGGGAGTATCCTTCACTACCAACTTAACTCCCGATACAACCGGCATCGGAAGTTGGAGTGAAGAGGCATTCATCAATGCGATTCGTAAGGGAAAGCATCTGGGCAACGGCCGAGATATTCTCCCGCCCATGCCCTGGGCATCATACGGAAACCTGACCGACGCGGACCTGAAAGCGATTTACGCTTATTTGAAGACGATCCCGAAGATCGCGAACAAAGTGCCTGCTCCACTTCCACCGGCGAAGAAGTAAAGGCGGAACACAAAAAGCACAGGAAGCACAAAAGTTTTGTGCTTCCTGTGCTTTTTGTGTTCAGTTTCCCTTACATCCGGATAAAGGAATACTTCGGGTCCGCTGCCAGACACTCGGCCTCAGGAACCCCCAACTCTTTCCGGACAATGTTGGTGCCCCGAACCAGCGCAACTGTTTTGTAAAACGCATGGCGGCGGCTCATTCCTTCACGACCCATTCCGCAGTCGGTACAGACCGCCAAGCGGTCGGGAGTTGTGTACTTAAGAGCTTGCCGCAGCAGATCGGCCACTTCTTCCGGGCTCTCGACTTGCAATGTGTGGTGATCGATGACGCCGATTGCAATTTTCTTTCCTGTGATTTGTTTGCAAACAGCCTCGAGATCCAGGGCATTTGAACTCTTCATCTCGAACGTGATCAGATCCGCGTCGACTTGATTGAGTACCTCGAGTGCCGGCTTGTAGCTTTGCACTTGTGCGAACATTCGCTGCTGCGACGGATTTCCCCAACATGTGTGGCACCACACCTCGGTTTTCTCCCTCAGTCCCTTGACCGTGTTGTTGAAGACCCTGAGCATGAAATCGAGAGTTATATCTTTGTTCGGAACCGGTCGTGCCGCCAACAAATGGAGTTGAGGATCTTCGATCTGTATGACTGGGCAGCCGGCGTCGGCGAGATCATGTAATTCCTTGTTGAAGGCATCACTGAGAGCCATGATGCGAGACGGCAGATCTTTGTAATGCTCGTCTTGCACGGCGTAGGCGACCAACTCCGGGGCAACGGTACCAAACTTCAGCGGCCTCGCTGTCATGCGTTGGCCTGCCTTCCATATTTCGGCGTACTGCATCTCTCCTGGCGCGACCGGCCCAACGATCTTCGGCATGACGCGAGCTTCGAGATAGTCGTGCAGGATATGTCCACGTGGAAATCCGATGCCGCCCGCGCCGCCTCGGGCAAGCTTCGGATGAGATGCTTCGAAGCCCACCATATGGCGCGGCGGATAGCTCGTCCAGGTTTGTCCGCCGACATCTTGGTCAAACCGGCAATCGCCGTCCGTAACGACGTCGAGACCGGCGACTTCTTGATCTGTCAGATAACATGCCAATGCGTCCTGATATTGCTCGCGAAATTTGTTATTTGCCATCGCGTCGACGAACGAGCGCGTACCGAGGTTTTCCGTGTACCAACTCGGACGAGGCAGCGAGCCAATGATTGTTGTGGGTAAGATTTTTCCTTTAGTTGCTTTCAACATTTATTTTATTGCTCCGACTTCTTGCCGGCGGCTAAGTAACCACCAGACAACGACCCCAACTACCGGGCACAACGCGATTGTCCAAAACATTGCAGCATAATGTTGTTGATCGAGAAGCTGCCCGAGCCTGGGCGATAGTATGGCATTCAGCAGGGCAAACGATCCAGATGCTATTCCCGACATCATCGCCGCTTGCTCCCGTGGAAATGAGTAAGAACCAACTTTCAGCGCGACCATTTGAAACCCGCCTCCGATGAACGCTCCCCAGGAGATAAGGAACATGGCGACCATAAGCGAGTTCGTCCACGTGGTAAAACCGAACGCCAAGGCCAATAACATGAGTAGAACAAACAATCCCACCGGCCGCCGATTATCCGCTGCGAACCGGTCTGCCACCCAACCCCATAAGAAATATCCGATTCCCCAGGCAAGCGGCGGCATCCAAATGATGCTGCTCAAATCCGCCTGCGAGACGCGCAATGGCCCTCGGCTGAGATAAAGCGGGATGATCGTGAGTATCGGACCCGGCGCAACGCACGTCAAAGCGTAGCTGAACACCAGGGCCCAAAATCTTCGTTCCAGAGGGTTCGGCCACGTAATCTTCTTCGGTTTGTGTTCAGACTTCGGGAGGTACGGTGGCCGACCCACCACAAGCCACAGAAGAATCCAGGCGAGGCCGAGGAGGCCGCTCAAAAGAAAAGCGATTCGCCACCCAAACGTTAATGCGATTGGAATCGCAATTGGTCCAGTAACGATGGCGCCAAGCGTTCCGCCGCTGAACGATGTCGCGATTCCACGTGCGCGGCGGTTGGAAGGCAACGACTCGACAGCTGCCCGGAGCCCCCCCGGAAAAGTCGCGCCCTCGCCAAGACCAAGCAGGCCGCGCGCGAATGCGAATCCCCAAAAACCAGACATCAATCCATGCGAGGCGCTCGCAACACTCCAGATTGCCACGGCGGCCACCATACCGAAACGCAGTCCGAGATAGTCCAGGAGCGATCCCCATAGCAGATTCGCAGCGGCGTAAACGTAGAAGAAAAATGAGAACGCCGTTCCGTAATCCTGCGCCGAGAGCCCAGTTTCTTTGAGAATCGTCGGAGAGAGAACCGCCAGAACCTGCCGATCGACAAACGCCAACCACGAGCAGGCTGCCATGGCGATACACGGTATCCACATTTGCGGGCCAAGTGCTGCCCTGTCATGACTGACATCTGCGACGGATGTCTTCATCTGTGCGCTCCTCCGCGGTTAGGGAACCTTTTCTACTTTTCCCGAGCCGGCAGAGCGTACAACGGCCTCCGTAACGGCTGCCCCGTGGCTCATTTGTTCCACGGGAATAGGAAATGCCGGACCACCACTCGCCGCCTTAGCAAAGGCCTCGAGGGCGACGCGTCCCACGTCGAGCGTCTCGGCCTGCCAGACCTCCGCATCGCCTTTCGCCGGCTGAAACTTACACGTGCCGAACAGCCGTGTACGGCGTTCTTCCGATGAAGCGCCCGCAACGTGGGTCATACCTTCCAAGCGAACCGATCCCTTGGAGCCGAAGACTTGGAAGCTGAATCCCGGGCCTGTTGCCGTCAGTGTCCCCAGATATCCGGACATGCCTTCCTTCATGCGAAACAGGATCGACGTCGTGTCGTCGCTGTCGATCTCGACGACACGCCTGAAGCTTTGACAGTAAACCTGGTCGATCGGTCCGCAGAGATCAATCATTCCGTCAATGGCATGAACGCCCATCGGAGTGAGGCCGCCGCATGGAGTTTCCTGGCGATTGGCCCGCCACTGGCTCGGCTTCAGCAACAGCGCATTAGCGAAAGTCATAGTGGCTTCAACATGCATCACCGTCCCTAACCCGCCGGAACGTATGCGTTCTCGAAGTTTCACCATTTCCGGATGGAAACGCCGGTTATATCCCAGACCCAAGGTGACTCGCGCTTTGCGAGCCGCATCAACCGCTCGATCTGCGTCGTCCTTGTTAAGCGCAAACGGTTTCTCGCAAAACGCGTGCTTGCCGGCTTGTGCCGCCGCAATGACCTGTCGCGCGTGCATCGAGTGCGGTGTAGACAATACGACAGCATCAATATTCGAATCCTTCAATAATGCCTCGAAACTCTCGGCGAGCCGTAGTCTCTGCGCGTCTGCAAACGCCTTCACCTCTGGTGAAACGGTTCGTGTGGCGCCGGCAACAAAGCGGATGGCATCACTTGCTTGGGCCGACTCGACTAGCGTTCGCCCCCACCACCCAAGCCCGACAATTGCCGCATTGATCATGATTACCCCCTACTACTCTGATTATGCGTAGTCCTTGGGGCGTAGTGTATCTGTAAAGGGGAGGAACGGAAAACTAGAGTTTCGGTGGTTATTGTTTGAGGGCCGCTTCTCGAGTTCCGTATCGCGACTGAAATTCCGATGGACCCAGACGCGATGCAGTCGAAACGCATTCGAAGCGAAGCTTGTTGTCGGAGGAGGGATCCTGCTTCCTCCTTTCTTCAATGCATTGTTTGATGGCGGCGACGTAGTGTTCTTGCTCTTCTCGTCTTTGGGCCCTTGATCGGTATTCTTTCGGATCGATAAGACCAAGTAGTTCGTCCCAAAAGCTCGAGGTATCGTTTTTTCTGCCTCCTGCCCTGGCAAATGCGGAAGTTGGCCTGCCATTGACGCTGTCGCTGATATCTCTAAGAATGAATGGCAAAAGGTTAAGTAATGAAGCGATGAGCGCTATTACACAACCTCGAACGACAATCCGCGCCGCGCGACGTTCGCTCCATAAGGACACTCCCAGGACAATCGCGACGGCGAAGACAAACGGAATAAGTCGATCGCCGACCCAACCAGGCCAATCTCCGTTTGCGGAGCGTCCATCGTTTGCCCAAACATTCACCAGAAACGTTGCCAGGATCACAAGTAAGATATTCATTCCGGGCATAGGGTATTCAAGCGAAGCGCGCAAGTACATCGCTCGAAGGTGCCTTAGAATTGGGGACTTATGGACCACGAGCATGTGAAATCAAATTGGACGCAGCGGGGCTTCAGCTTCGGAATCTGGACCGATCCACCTGGCCAACGATGGGAGAACTTCAAACACGACACCGACGAGATTGTGATGGTCATTGACGGCAACGTGGAATTCGAAATCGGCGGCAAGATTCATCATCCTAGGCCCGGAGACGAGCTGCTAATTCCGGCCGGTGTCGTCCACTCGGTGCGCAACATCGGGGAAAGCACGGCCCACTGGCTTTACGGATATCAAGGTGGGTGACTGCCCCTATTTGACCTTTGTCGTCATTTTATCGAGCGGATTAGGTCCCCTTCGCGGCGGATGGACTTGGCGCGGGCTTCGATTGCCTTTACGTCTTGCTCATTTTTAAGTCGTAAAAGTTTGGCGAGATGTTCGAGTGTTAGCGCAGTTTCAAAGCTACGTGGGCCCAGTTGCTGTTCTCGAACACCTAACGACTCTCGGTACAGCGCCTCTGCTTCCTCGTATTTGCCTTGAACGGTCAACACATCAGCGAGATTGAACGCCGCGATTGCAACGTTCAGATTGTCGGGACGAAATAGGCCGCGTCGGATTTCGAGTCCTCGACGGAACGCGTTCTCAGCTTCTGGAAGTCGTTTGTTTATCGAGTAGAGCATGCCAAGGTTATTTAAAGCGATAGAAGCTTCAGCATGCCCGGACCGGCCCGAACGCTCGAGAAGCGTCAGCACGCGCAGCAGCACACGTTCAGCGTCGTCTGTCTTCTTGTCGATTATGTAGAGGGCGGCGAGGCTGATCAGCGTGCGTGCATAGTTGATTCGATCGGTATTTCGCTGTTTCTCATAAATTGTGATCGCCTCTTCGAGCCGAGTTCGCGCGAGCTTCTTCTGCCCTGTCGATGCATACAGCGCACCAAGATTACTTAAAAGGCTTGCCGCAAGCAGAGGCTCACTTTCCTGATCCGTGATGCGTCTAGCCTCGGTGAGAAGAGCCTCCGCCTCTTTATATTTTTGAGTAATTCGGTAAAGCCGCCCGAAATTGATGAGAACTGTTATCAAATAGCGCTTATCCGGATTCTCCTGGCTGCGCAGCATCTCGACAGCTCGTTGAAGGAGTTTCTCAGCTTCAGAATAGCAACCGACGTCCACGAGCAAGAACGCCAAGTCTGCCCGAACCAGGATCATCTGCGTCTCGCTGGAATTCTCGGCGTCTGCTTTTGCCAGCGCGACGCGCAAATAGCTTTCGGCTTTCGGATAATCGCCATCGTCAATGGCTTGCCGGCCGATGCGCATCAACTGGTCAAATGTCAGCTCCTGAGTGTATGCCGTTACATGGACGGAA
>Ga0114129_10001194_pt1 | contig 34510 bp, 29 predicted proteins | sample RhiMetdeltSRZDD1_FD_80071 | JGI IMG/M metagenome (GOLD analysis project Ga0114129, IMG submission 80071) | Populus rhizosphere microbial communities from Tennessee, USA - Rhizosphere MetaG P. deltoides SRZDD1 (version 2) (version 2) | ecosystem: Host-associated > Plants > Roots > Rhizosphere >...
AGGAGATGATCGATGCACAGCCTCGTCGACAAGAGCAGCGCGTCGAATGCACCTGCAGCCCGCCTCCCGCTCAAACTTCCGGAGTCAGTTTCACGGTAGTAACTCGTGGCGGCCGGCACGAATCTAACGTGCTCGGCGGCCGCAACGACCCGGCAGATGTATTCCCCGTCATCATCGCCAGACATGGAGAGCCGCTCGTCCCAGGGTCCGGCCAGTTCGGTCAACCGGCGACTCACGAGCCATACAGCAGGATTCATCCAGATACCGTTGACGAACCGAGCCTTGATCCATTCAATAGGTGTGAGGTTTCGCCACAGAGCGGTTGGTTGAAATCGGGCTCGCCAGTAGCAGTAGAAAAATGTTCCGAATGGCCCCGTTAACAGCTCTCGCGTACGCTTTGACTCTGTAGCGGTGAGCTGCAGCGTGATTTTATTCGGAGCCAGCAGGTCGTCGGCATCGAGCCACTGGATATACTCTCCTTGGGCCAGCGACAAAGCCCTGTTCCTGGCCGCAGCCGCGCCGCTGTTGGGTTGCGTTACTAATTTGACGCCGAGCGAACTGAACCCGCGCACAATGGATGCTGTCGAGTCTCTGGAACCATCGTCGACAACGATGATCTCCTTCGCCTTCCAGGTTTGCTGTAGCGCCGACTCAATCGTGCCAGCGATCCAGCGCTCGGCGTTGTACGCGGGGATCAGAATCGATACTAGGTCGCGCATCTTATTGGCGATCCGTTTCGTTGACGCCAACCGCCGCGCATGACAAGCGTCTTGTCGACACGTGGCTACGTCGTGCTGAAAAACGAGCGCCATCGAAAGCCATCTCGATGGCGCAGAGTTGATAAGGCCAAGGCGGGGCTGTACTTAATTCTTGCCAGAGAGCGCTAAAGCTGAATCGCACCGATCGAGATCGCGCCCCGAACGTCGCGACCTCGCCAGGAATCTGTGATTAGCGTAAGACAGTTAAATTCGTCGGCGCGGATGGCAGCGTCGGTGTCTGCGATATCAACGGATGCGGGTAGGTATAGGGCACGTAGCCGGGTTTCGCGGTACTCATGAAATAATCACGGTTTGCCTGAACCATCGTACTTTCTGCGGCGCACGTTCCGCCGGTCGCCATGTGAGGCGCGAGGTTAATGGCATTATTCCACTCGTAAATGGGCGCAGACATTTGACCACCACTACCATTTGGCGCAAATCCCGGCTGATCCTTGCCGGGATAGACGTTCTGAGTCGGGTGTGAACAGTCATATGGGCATGAACAGTAATAATAAAGGCGGATAAAACCGTCCCAGCCTCCAGAGACAAGATTGAATGTATTGTTAAATACGACGCCGGTTCCCCCACGAAATGCTATCGCTGTATAGAAATTTCCTGGAATTGTATGGTTGAACGTGTTGTTGTAAATCTCCATCGAGATCATCGCGCGCGGGTCGGAGTCGTACCCGTGTGATCCGACGTCGCCGGTGTTGTTCAGCGTGTTGTAGCGGAAGACCACGCGGGCCCCTTCGGCAGTATCCAGGATCCGGTACGATGCCCCCCCTGTTGCGGGCGAGTACGTGAATGTGTTGTCCTCGATATAGACCGCATTTGCGGTTCCAAGCGATAGAGGCTGCGCCCACGACGCATCGTTTGAGCCGCTGACCTGGAAAGCTTTGAAATTGCCGCTCGCGCCTCTCAAGAAGAGGCAATGGTCAATAACGCCGAAAGTATCGCCCACGACAAAGATTGCGTTTCCTGCGAAGGTGAAGCCATTGAACTTTGAGTGATCGATGCGGAACGTGTGAGTTCCTCCGCCGACTTGAACGTTCCCCTTGTAATGAGCGTCCCGATTAGTGTTGAACGTAAGTCCCGTCACTCTCGTCGATTTTCCCAACGCGTTATCAATGAAGAGGGCAACCTCGTTGTACCCAGAATTCGTGCTATCGATAATGACCGTCTGGTCGATGCCAGCTCCCTGTAATGTGATTCCTTTTGCAGCTATGCGAACCGAAGGCGTGAACGTGCCTGGCGTTGTCCAGGTGCATGTGCCCGCGGGGATTTGAACCGTATCCCCATCCACTGCCGAGTTGACCGTCGCTTGGACGTCGGTTTGCGCGCATGACTGTGCAGTCTTCACCCCGGCCCATGACGGTTCTGTAGCAAGAATTACCAATCCGGCACAGAATGCCAGCGATTTCCAGAGCATCGGTTCCCTCCGCGCGGAGCGTGTCGAAGCGAAAGAGCACAAGGTATGCCAGATGTTACAGCATACCGGTCCTCGCCAGCCTCTCGCGGTTCGAACACCGACTCTACCATCAGGAAGCTCGCCTCAAAGGCGCCCTCGTACGCACCATCTGCTCATTACCGCTACGGTCGCCTGTGAAGCCGACACCAAAAGGACGTGCAATGTGTTGCGAAGGTCGTGGGCAGTTCAGGCGCCACACCATCCATCGGGTGAATCGGGTCCTTATCAGTTGCCGACCAAGCCGGACGCCGAAGGCGCCTTCTTGCGCAGCAGGACGTAACTGTAGCTGATGGCGAGGTCCGCAAGTGAATAACCTGCGAACCGAGAATCGATTCTCGGAAGCGCTCGAATCATCTTTGTGCAGTCCTCGTCAGTGACGTCGACACGTTCTTCTTCTTCGAGTCCGCAACGCTTGAATATCTCCTGCCACTCTGGTTTAACTAAGCGGTTTTGGAACTCTAACTTGTTTTCAAAGAGTAGACGATAGGTTTTGTCAGAATACTGATAATAGTTGAATTGATTTGCCGTTGAATCATGAAACGCCCAGTGGTCGTCATGTCGAATGAGAAAATACATCCGCCCGTTGTCGGTGAGCATTTCCTTTAACGAAAGAAGCTCAGGGACCAACATGCTCAAAGGTATATGGTTGATCACGCAATTTCCAACCATGAAATCTATCGAGTGCGACGGCAGAAACGGCTTATATACGCTTGTCGTGACGCACGGCACAAAACGACAGACCTTATAAATCTCGTCTTTGTCACGCGCCCTCAGTAGCCGCTCCAGTTTGTCTCGAGTAGTAGCCCGATCAATCTCGAGATCGCGACAGACAATGTCGATTTTGTCAAGCAAGTTCATGATGTAGTTCCGCAAGTACGCGAACTTGGCGTTGTCCTCAATGTCGAACAAGTAAACCGTGTAGTCTCCAACCAAATAAAGGAGGATTGCATCGTGATTAAACCAACCCGTGCCCACTTCCATCGCAGTGCCACCGGGAGGAATCAATTCCTTGGCTCTCCGAGCGAAGACGAAGGATAACTCCGGTTTGCCTCGTGCCTCCCATCCTCGCCGTCGTCGCTGAACCATGTAGCCACAGGATTTGTAAATCGTTCGGCCACCTGGCAGATAGGAAAGCGCTTTTTCTGCTAAGGCCCACGAGTACAATCGCACCATTGAGTGGTTTCCTGTAGAAAAAGTATTGTGAGGAACGAAGACTAAAACGAACGAGTCGGAACTGCCAGCACGATCAAAGCGATGGCCTCGAGCGTGCCGCGGGCACCAAGCGTGCGCCGTTAAAGGCCGACGCGGTTCTTGCTTTTGGATCGTATCTGGGAGTGAGCCCCACGCCAAAGAGCAGAAAAATAAACCACATCATCGCGGTCATCGATGTGGCCGATTCAGTCATGTTGTAAAAAAGGAATATAAAGAACACGGCCAAGTACAACCCTGCGTGAGGCGACTTGGCTTCCAGCTTTTGCTGAACTTTTCCGAAACATGAGACAAGCAGCGCGACTAATATAGCCAAGCCGATTAAGCCAAGCTCCAAATAGATCTCAAGGTAGCCATTGTGGGCCATATTCGGGCTCCACCAGTGCCGCTCCCACAACGTTCTCAGTCTTTCGCCAATCCAGAAGCTCCCATAACCTGTCCCGACAAGCGGATTACCACTCATTTCGAGCAGTTCGGCCCACAACTCCGTTCGTCCGGTTAGTGTCGCGTCCCGCCCAACCGACGCGGTAAGCGAGCCCAATGATCCAAAGCTGAGAACAAACGTAACCAACAGCGGGATGCCCAAATATACGAGCCCCCGAGCGGTTGTCCGCGAAATACCCACGAACCTATGGAGCAGGAGCAATACGATTCCTATATACGTACACCCCAACGACGTTGCGCTATTTGCTTTAGTCAAAACCCAAAAAGATGCCGCCAGGTAAATTGCAGACAGAATGAATCCAAGAGCCTTGCCGTCATCTTTATCCTGCTTTCTGTTCAGAATCAGCGACAGGAAATAGAGAGTCGAGATCAGGCCAACGCGCCCGAGCGTGTTCTTGTTGTTCGTGACACCTACAAACGCAACTCCCCCGTATTCGTCCCAACCAACGCCTATGTCGTAGTACTTGATCAAGAGCGCGGATAACGGGACCAGCAGCAATGACACTCTTCGAATGACGGTCTGAACCGCCCAACTGGGATCGGTCTCGGTCAAGACGGTCAATACGACGATCGCTGTACCGGCGGCCCTCACAATTCTCTTGAAAGCGACTAAGGGATAATCCGACCAAAGAACGCTCGTCGCAGCGAAGACCACGAGCATTACGAGCCAAGGATTACTGGAGCTGATCCGTCCCCAATCGGCGCGTTTCTTCGCCATCCAGAAGATTGCGACGCCTATCATCAGGCTGAAGAAAAGTCGATCAACCGGACTGCCCGACTCGACAGCATCGGCGCTGTCGCTGCCTCCAACCATCAACCACTGACTGACGGCTTTGGACGAGATGATCGTCAACCATAGAACTGGAATCCATACTCCAAACGAAAGGTCGCGCGTTATACGCCGATCCCTGCGATATGCGACGAGAATCAGGAGAAGACACGCGATCGTTGCTGGGACTTTAAACACGGACGTTAGCTATGACGCGCGCCGCGTTGATTGTTGTACTCATGACCAAGGTGGGCCCTGGAAATTCCCAACGTACGGATCAATGTAACATCCGATACTTCCAGTATCTCAATGTCGCATGGTTTCGAAGCCGCCAGTTCAATCGCTGCGAAAACGGAATTGGATTGATTGGCTCGAGCATCGCTTCGCGCCAGAGATGATTGACCAGATCGCGATGAAAACGACAGTCAGGCTTCGATCGCTTCGAGACATCAAGTTTCAGCACGCTCAGCAACATGTTGCGATGTCCATGCGGCCAGAATTCCTCGATCGCGATGTCCTGTTCAAAGGCGTATAGAGCTCCCCAGTTGCCGAGTCTCTGTTCCCAGTAAAACAGATCTAACACTTGCAAAGAGTGTTCACGGCAAAATGCACTTGCCGGCGCGATCCATTCAGCGATCTGTTTCTCTACGAATGGGCTCTTGCGGTAATAAGGCGAGAAGGCGTACAACATCTCCGTCGTCGTGCTCCCTCTCGTGTATCCGTAGAATGTCGACTTCATGATGTCTGATGGAAGGCCGGCGAGGCGGACGACATTCTGGCGCGAATAGTGATCATGCAGGTACTGTGCGGTATGTAACCTGGATGGTTGCGGCATTACTCCAGCCGCATCGCACAGGCGAACGAAGTCTTCTCGTACCGCCGACGGCCGAACAACCCTCAAAAACAAGCCTAGTCGCCGGCTCAGCCGCAGCGGAATGGAGACATCGGGCCACTTCTCGTCCTCGTCCGGACTTGCGAAGACGAAGAACTCAGTATCTGCAGCAAAATCTCTCGACGCGGCGAGCAGCGTTCGCGTGTCAAATCCCGCCGTCAATGTCTGTAGAACATGAAAGCGATTCCGTATGGCGGCCATGCTCCCCTTGAGCGTGACCGCCGCATACTCACAAACGTCGTTCTCGTCAATCAACTGAGAGCAGTCGACTGGAATTCTCTGGACCGACTCCTTCTTCAGATCCAGGTAATGGTTTGGCAGTACGAGGTGGAGCCGGTCATCGAAGCTCTCGGTGCCTATCCATGCGCGTTCGGCAACTTCGTAAGCCGGCAGATCAACCAAGGCCTGTTTGGGCGAGGCGACGCGCCGCGGCATTCCAAAGGCGTCCCAGAACAGGTCAAGAGACGACGTAACAACGCCCTCGGTGAATGAGTAATAAATCCGTCTACAACCACAGGGGTCCCCAACCACAATCCGATCGTCTGAAGAGTTGTATACCAACGCGAATCGACCCGACAGGTGCTGGAGGCAACGAAACAGCTGCTCCTTGGTCGCACACTCATGCGCCAGCGACGCGATGATGTCTCGGTCCGAGAACGCCGGCCGTTCGGGATCGATGATGTAGCCGATCAGAAGAATGCTGACGACACCGTGATGCGCGGTTGTTACGGCCAGCGACGCATGGTGGTGAACGTCTAAACCACAGAAACTGACCGTTGACCGGTTGAGCTGCTGCAGCGGCCTTTTGTTGAATGTGATCAGGTACTGATTTGGATGCCTTGCACTCATGTTTCGTTCGCCTTCAGCGACGTCGATGAATGACGGGTCGTGAGATCGGGAGGATGACGCCAGGCCGCGTTGATCGATCACAGGTTCCGCAGAAACTGTTCGAAAGCCACGAAACTAAACAGCAGTTTGTGGTTGTCGTTTACCGACGCTTGATGATCGCGCATCAACTGGAGGACCGCGTCACGACGTAGGTGCCGAAACATCAAGGAATCCGAGCTGACCAGGAAGTCCTTCCAAGGACCATTGAGCGAGCGCTGAAACCAGTCGTCGACGACATTGACTGCAAAGCCACGCTTCTTGCGACGCCGGATCGTGCGCGGCAGGTAGCGTTGTGACACCCGCCGATGAAGCCACTTCCCTCTACCGTTTCTGACCTTGAACGTCGCACCAAGTCGCTGAACGTACTCCACGATTTCTCTGTCGAGATAGGGGACACGAACTTCAAGCGAATGCGCCATGGACAGTTTGTCGGCGTACATCAGCAATTCGTCAGGTAACGTCGATCGAACCTCGAGCAGCTGCAGGCCCCCGAGTTCGTCGGTGTGTTCCATAAGCGGGATCAGATCTTTCCAACAGTCAAGGATCAGATCACCTGCATGCTGTGGCAAAAGACCGTCATGGAAAAATCCATCAATCGTTGGGCCTGGCGCGATTGATAGTACCTGCTGGTAGCGATGGACCCGATCGTGTTCCGCCAGCGCAGAAAGACCGCGCTTCAACGTCTCGTTACGTGGCAGCCGCACCATGGCGGCACGAACTGGTTGTCTGACCCATGCCGGAAGGCCGCCCCACCATTTGCCATATCTCACGCCGAGATGTCGCCGGTATCCCCCAAAGAGCTCATCAGGACCTTGACCATTGAGGGCAACTTTCACGTCCCGCCGAGCGCGTTCCGATACCAAGTACATCGGGACGATGGACGAAGCCGCAATCGGCTCTTCCAAGAATGACATTGCCTTCGGAAGCGTTTCCGCGAAAATGTCCCGACTGATTTCAATCGAGGTATGTCGGGCAGCGAAGTGATGTGCTGTCTCTTCTGCCTCCGACAGTTCATCGTCACGAAAACTGGCACCGTAGCCAATCGAGTATGTGCGCCAGTCCGTCCCGCTTTGACCCATTAGACCGAGCAAAAGGCCAGAGTCCAAGCCGCCACTCAGGAGAAGGCCAACTGGCACATCGCTCAAGAGATGGCGCTTGATGGACCTCTTATATATATGGTTAAGCTCATCGACCGCTTCGTTGTCCGATGGTGGCTTGGTGAATGGCTCCGGCTTGTAGTCATACCACTGTCGGATCTCACACTTGCCGTTTTCAGCAATGAGCAGCGACCCTGGAGCGAGTTTCTTAATACCTTTGTAAATCGTGAACGGCGAAGGAGTGAACCGATATCTCAAGAACAGGTTTACGGCGACAGGATCAATTTCAGGAGATGTGACATCCGCCGCTCTGACTGCTCGGATTTCGGAACCGAAATCAAGAGTTCCGTTCTTGATTCGGTAATAGAGAGGCTTGATACCCATTCCATCTCTGGCAAGTACGAGGCGCTTGCGGCGAACGTCCCAAAGTGCAAGACCGAACATGCCATTGAGGTGACGGAACACGTCAGTGTTCCACTGCTTATACCCATGAACGATGACTTCGGTATCGCAACGGGTTCGAAAAACGTGGCCGTAACTCTCGAGCTCCGATTTCAACTCCGGGAAGTTGTAAATTTCCCCGTTGAAGACCACCCATACCGACTCTTCGGAGTCGGCCATCGGTTGATGGCCGCCAGTCAGATCGATGATCGACAACCTGCGAAATCCCAACCCTAGAGACGAGGAAAAGTGGTAACCGTGATCGTCAGGGCCGCGATGAACCATGGCATCAGCCATCGCCCTGACGCTCGCCGGATTCACGGGCTCACCGGTCGTGAAGTTGTACTGACCGCAAATTCCGCACATTGCTCACCTACTGAGTGCTGCTTGAAATCCGCTCTTTGCTGAGAAACAACGCCACACTACGAAACATCTGCGCTTGCGCCCATCGGTGCATCGGCACGTTGTCCCACCCCAGCGTCAACTCTCTTGATCGGAAAGAACCGTCTGCCTTGATCCAACGATCGAGAAGATCGGTCAGAACGGTGGTCAGAGTCCGTCTCAACACTGGAAAGGAATCACGGAGCAAGACGCACAAATTCACGCACTCTGCATAGTCGTAGAGCTCCCGACGGTAAACCGTCAGTCTCGGTGCCTTGGCAAACGGTTTCGGAAGACCATGCTCGTCGAGCAGTTGCGACGAGTAGTACTCGACGCCTCTTTCGATTGCCCGCATGCAGGCGGCAGAGGGGTTGAGCGATTGAATTTTCGCGAGTGCTTTCAGGACAAAGCAAGTGTGAAAATGATCGACGAAATGCCGCTCGCCGTCCATCGCGTAATACCACGATCCGTTCGCTTGTTGCGATTCGAGTACGAAGTTGAGGTTTCTCTCTGCCTTTGAGGCGGCCTCCGCGCATCCAAGCTCGTGGTGGGCGCTCGTCAAAAGAAATGCCCGATATGCGCTCGCGTTCACGACCCCGCTACCGCTGTTCGGCATATACGTACAACTGCTCGCGGTAGGTGATGTGGGTACGTCGCCAATGTCCTGCATCGCATGCTTGACGATCGAGTGGAGTACTGCACGCCATCGCTCGTTGCCGTCGAGTTTGAAGACCTGGAGGAACGCCTCGTACACATATGGAGTCGTGGTGATCAGCGGCGTCTCAGCGCGGATCGTGCCGTTTCGCGTGACCCAGTCAAATGGGTAGCCCCAGCAATGCTCCGAAAAACCGGCGCATCGGGATTTCACTAAATGCTGCAGATACCGAACCGCAGTGTGATGTTGCGAATCGCCCGGGGTCGATGCCAGGAGAGCGAACCCCATTGCATAGTGCGCGTCGGCGATCGGGAACCGCATCGGTCGGTGAAAGACCTTCCGCGCCGTTGGCACAAATGCCTCGCAAAACACCATCGGTGAGACGGCGAGGATGCCGAGCAGTGGCTTGCGATAGTACAGTGATTTTGCGCGTCCGCCGAGCGGCCCCGCGTAGAAGCTCTGATGATCCCACGAGACACTACCGTACCGCGCGAGCCATTCAGTAAAGCCGTTGACGGTTTCCGTCAGCTGATGGGCGAGTCGGTGCGACGCCGACGCTGCGCCAGTCACTTTCGCGCCGACGTCGGCTGCGCTGTCAGGGATCATTTCCAAAGGGACGGAGCCGCTCCTGCCTGCAGAATTTCGCATTCTTTCGTCTCGTTGTGGCTTGCTCGGTGTCGTGAAGTGCCTACTTCGAACGGAACGCGTCAAACTCTGTGGGCGTCATGGGGGGAGGAGCGACGAACGCGTCGCCAGCCAGTCTGACGTGAGTGGCTGTATCGCTGCGGCCGTGTGAAGGCGTCACCTTGATGATTTGAAGCTGAAGACGGCTAAACAACTCGAGATCGACCCGGGGAGGCGGCCGGCTTTGGCGTGCCCTTCAGGATAATCCTGGCCGGAATGCCCACAGCAGTCGCGCCCGGCGGAACATCACAGAGAACCACGGCGTTCGCGCCTATCCGAGCCCCACGACCGATGCGAATGGCGCCTAACACTTTGGCGCCTGCTCCAATGTGAACGTCATCGTCGATAATCGGACATTGTTGGTCGCCGACGCCACCAATCGTGACGTGTTGATTGATTTTGACGTTGTTTCCGACGATGACCTCCGGGTTGATAACAATCCCCATTCCAAGGTGAGAAAGATGGACATTCTTGCCGAGAACCGTCTTGTATGGAACCAGGCAGCAGAACATGACGCGAGAGAATTGCTGGAGGAGAAATGGCAGCACCGGAATCCTAAGCAAGTAGAGAACTCGGGCGCACTTCCAAATGTGGTAGGGAAGATTGGCTTTTACCGCTGTTGAAAGATCATCTGCCATTGATCTGTCTCACGCAGGCAGAGACGCGCTAGCCTGCAAGTCGCGCTTTCTGCTCGTCGTCAACGTCGAGATTGAAACTGTCCACCGCCTGAAAGCGAAACGTCTTTCTCACGATCAGAGCGAGTTTTGACATCTGCTCTTTCCTGTGGAACTGCATCAACTCTCGTGAAACGCTTCGTTCGCGGCGAGTAATCGTGGCCCAAAGATAACCGCCACCCAACGCGAAGCCGCCGATGACATAGGGGCGCTGCGCCATCCTGAACAGAACCCTGCAAAACTGCCACACCGGATGACCACCCAGGAAATAGTCCTTGACGCCATGAGCAAAGGTCGCAGTGATTTCACTTTTTCCCGCCGTGCCGATGGGGCGGTGATGGAGAAGCTGGCGCTCGCGGAAGGATCTCGTGGTCCAGCCTTTCATTCGTGCTGTGGTCACCGCGACCCAATCAATTCCTCCCGCCTTTACGGGCTTATATCCGCCAATTCCTTCAAAGCATTCGCGCCTGAATAGCTGACAAGCGCCCGCGACGTGTTTGTAACCCTCAAAACTCTTCGTAGCGGAACTGTATCCGCTCTCTTCGACAAACGGTGTTCCCGCAACGCCAAGCGATGGGTCACGCTCGAATTGTCCAAGCAGAAATTCGAAATAATCCTCGCCGAACGACACATCGCCATCGAGGTTCCCGATCAGCTCATACTCTGTGCCTGCGAACAGGCTTGCACCGGCAGCGAAACATCGTACCTTGCCGGAAAAGTCGCGCTCGGTTCGCGGCGGCATGCGCAGCAGCTCGATCCAGGGGTTGTCGGCTACGTATCGCTCTACTATTTCCTCGGTGCGATCGGTTGAGCCGTCGCTGACGATCACCCACTTAGCCGGTCGATGCGTCTGTCGCACGACGGATTCGATCGTCTTCGCGATGAAGGCCTCTTCGTTCTGGGCAGGCGTCACAAGAACATATTTCAGCATGGTGTAGTCCGCGACTTATGCAATTCGCGAAGAGATGCGCCGTAGTCCAACTCGAAACATTTCGCCATATCCAATCAGGCTTTTGGTCAGCCAGTTATCGCACGATTCGTACTGACCAATGAACCGCGCTTCACTTCCGTTGCGCCCGCAGAGTCCGGCCTTGAAGTGGTACGTACCGGGGTTCGTTTCGGGGTTGATGCCATGCAGGTTGTAGCGCGCGATGCCGACTTCCTTCAGATACTGAATGGCATGCCATTGGAGCATGTATGACGCGCCGTTCTTCATGCCGAGCTCATTGGTCGCACCAAACAAATAGATTCCTGTGTCCCCCATCGCACTGATGACTAATCCAGCGGAAAGCTGACGGTCTTCAGAGGAGCAGAGCAGCACTCTCATCTTTGAATGCTCCGGAAGCCTTCTCTGAGTGTTCACGAAATGCCTGATGTCGACGCCATCGTCGAATTTCTTTCGCTGCACCATCTCCAGGTAGAGCGGCATGAATGTGCTGAACAAGTCGGCATCTGTTCCCGAAACGACATCGAGGCCCAATCGTTCGGCCTTATTGAGGATGTTTCGCCATTTACTGTCGAACCCTTTTCTGATCGTGGCAAGGTCCTTTGTGAGGTCGACGAGCAACGTTCGCGCGCTCGGCGCATCTTGCCGCGACGCGAAGCCCTCTTCGTGAAGAATCTGCTGGTACGAATGCGTTTCGTCGTCGAATAGCACGGGAAACAGACGGAGGTACAGACCTCTCCGAAGCACGTATTCGTTTCGGATTGCCCTGACCGCCTGCCGCAGGCTCTCAGTGGGCTCTCCTGAAGCCTGACGCCACAGCGGTCCCCACCGGATGTAGGCCATCCCAAGGGGCATGGCTGGGACGTTGATCAGCCTCGCCTGCGCTGCTGCGACGACCGTCCCTTGGTGCCTGAGTACCAGGTGGCTGGTGCGAACGTTTCTCGCCGCTTCGTACGCCCAGCTCTGGTAGATGTTGTTGTCCGTGAACGCACCTGTGATCTCGGACCAATCGGAACTCTGAAGTCGGTCGACCTCGACGCTGTATCCTGTCTCAAGGGGTTTCATTGTGTAAGGGGCTCTGCTCGACGGAACGCCATGGCGTATCGGCGAACATGGGATTTCAGAGCGATGGCTTTAGGTAGCCATCGGTAGGCGCCAAGTGCCTTCAGCCTGAACTCGAGCTTCCAATCGGACGGTTCAACACCCACACGACCTGCGACGTGGCCGGCGAGATTCGTCGGAGAGGACAATGGTTCGCTGAGAAACACCCGCTGATAGCCAGCGATTCCCGCGAGGCGAATGCACTCTTTGTTATAAGAACCGTAGGGAAACGCGAATAATCGCACATCGTTTCCGAGGATGCGATCCAGAGCTTTCTTGGAATCGCTGAGTTCAGTGAGGACGTCATCCGTCTGCAATTCAGCGAGTCGCTTATGGAAAACGCTGTGGGAGCCGATTCCGATGCCTGTTTTCTCGACCCGCACCATTTCAGCGGATCCCATCAACCGCTCAGAAGCGTATCGATGTGTGGAATCGGTGATCCACTCCGGGCGAAGACTCCGGTAACCGGTTGTAACAAAGACGACGGCTGGAATGGCTCGCGCTGTCAGGATGGGCAAAGCATTCTCAATGAAACTGACATATCCATCGTCGAACGTCACAGCGGCATAAGATCGTCCGGCGCGGGCGTCGACCTCGTTGAAGTCCGGGCTCACTACTTGGGTCAAGGCGCAAAGCAAATCCATTTGGCCGGCAAAGGCAGCTCGTTCGTCGGCCTTCACCAAGTGATACATCAGTACGCTAAACGTCCATGGAACCGGCCTGCCGAATGTGCGACGCGCAATTGTGTAGACGGCATCGACGGCGAAGAACGCCATCGCAACAAGAAGTTTGAGTATCCGACCGCCCATCATAGAAACATCTTCGCGGAGATTGTCTGAAAGTGGCCTGATTCCGAGGGCCGGTTACGCGAACGACACTGCGGGCTTGGACCCCGCGGCTGAAGTTCTATCGCGTAGGTCGGACGGACGGGCATTTCGCAGCTGCTCGAAAATCTCGTCCATTATTCGCGCCGTTAGAACAATCTCGCGATGAGAGATCGGTACCGGACCATCACAGCGGATGGCCTGGTAAAACGACTCAATAAGCACGCGAGTACCGGAATCGCTGTGAAGATCATTACGGAGAAAGTTGACCAGGTTATTGACGGCGTTTCGTAAATTCTGCGCGGCGAATTCGATCGGCGGTACGAACTGATTAAGATAACTCCTGTACCCGGCACCGTTCAGTCTGATGACTGATTGATGATCATCGTCGACGATGAGGCCGTTCTGTTTCCCGAACAGTCGAAGTTGATGCAGTTTGGGAGAAAGCTGCGACGAAAACGTGAAGTAACCGGTCATACTGCGTTCATCGCGCAGAATGACCCTCAATTCGTCGGTAATGCCGTCTTCTCCTTTACTCATCAGGTACTCGCTCGTGAATCCGACCGCTGTCACATGGACAGCGTCTCCGCTGAGATACTCGACAAGCTGGCCGATTCCGTGGCTGATGATGTTGTGCAGGAGCTTGCCCGGCAGCCGATGGATCCAGTGCTCCCGGTTTCCCAGAAATTCTTTGGCGAATGTTGGTCCTGCGAGATCGTAACAAAAAATACTTTCCGCATGTACCGGATCGCCGCCCAGGAAGTTGTTCTGGACAAGATGACGCGCGCGGATTGCCGCCGGCGTAAACTGCGCGTTGTGACCAACGGTGAGCTTTAGCCGTCTTTCTGTGGCCAGCTGCACGAGTTCGTCTGCCTGCGCGGCCGTTACCGTAAATGGCTTCTCGATGAATGTGTGACATCCCGCCTCGAGAGCGAGGATGCCGAGCTGGTGGTGGCTCTGTGGCGGGGTCGTGATATGAACGATATCCGGCCTGGTTTTGTGAAGAAGTTCGCGCGCGTCATCGAAGAACTGTGGGATGCGAAAGTGATCGCTGAGTTGTTCAGCCATCAGTATTTCGTTATCGCAGACGGCAACAATCTCGTAACCAGGGATTGTTTGGACGTTGATGGCGTGCTGCTCGGCCATCTTGCCGCAGCCAATGATGGCGACCCTAGGCATCGCAGTGAGCGCCCGCTTTTAACGACGAGAAGAAGGTCTCGATTCCCGCCAGAGACGAAACCCGTGGTTGCCAGCCGAGTAACGCTTTGAGTTTCGCGTTTGAATAGCGATTGCCTTTCCAGTACGTTGCACAACGTCGTCGATTGAATACTGGAGGGAGCTGGTGTCGAGAAAAGTGCGAGTACTTCTCCCAAACGTAGGAAAAGGCGTAGAAGACAGAATACGGGACAGGCAGCGACTTGAATCGTGGAAAGTACGTTCGGTACTGTCGAAGAAACTGACGGCTCGTGGGCAGGTCGTCGTCAACGATATTGAAAACCTCGCTGTCGACATTCTTTGCCACTGTCGCGAGAGCGATCGCGTCGGCGCAATTCTCTACGTACGTGAGAGGAAGAGTACTGCGTCCGTTGATGTTCATGAAGATTCCAAATGTGCCGATTCCTATTCTGCCGGAAAGACTTGTGATGCCTGGTCCATACACTGTCCCCGGTCGCAAGATCACGTAGGGAATTCCGTACTTGGTGTGATACTCAAGCACGAGTCTGTCTTGGCGAAGCTTCGCATAGCAATACGGCTCGTGCCTGTCGAAAGGGTGCGACTCGAGCGCGCAATGTTCGTCCAGAAGACCGCCGCGCTTCATGTCGTAGTTGGAATAAACGGAAAAAGAGCTGATGTTAGCGAATCGCTTGAACGCGGGTCCTAACGCGCGAGCCGCCTCCAGGAGATTCCTGGTGGTGACAACACAATTCTGAACGGCAGCTGCGTAGGAGGTGTCGCTCGTTGCCGCGAGATGAACGATCGCCGAAACTCCCTGAACGGCGGTCCTGCAGACGGATGGATTCGACAGGCTTCCTTGAACGAGTTCCGTTGTCGCCCGTGGAAACTCGTCGAAAACCTTCCTAAGGCTCGATAGTGTGCTGGCGGGTCGAACTAAACAGCGAACATGTCGACAGCCGAGCGTCAGCAGGGACTTGACGACGCGGGGTCCTATGAATCCGGTTGCACCCGTCACGAGGATTGGCTCGCGCGGGTCAAAGAGCCATTCGGACGGCGTCATAGGTTGTCTTGGTTCTGAGTCTTGGTGCCCAGACAATTGCGATTCGGTTTTGCTGACATGCACGCGTCACACGACCTGGCGACCGAACTGACGGATCCGATCGGCGATAGCACTGATCTGGTCGCCTTCGAGTTCTGGATACATCGGAAGCGAGAAAATCTCTTTCGAAGCGCTAAGCGCAACCGGGAAGTCAGTTGCCGTGTGGCCCAGGTGCCGGTAGGCTTTCAGGTACGGCAGAGGAATCGGATAGTGAATTCCTGTGCTCACTCCCGCGGTGTGCAGATGTTGCTGAAGTCCGTCCCTTACTGCCTGGGTGACCCGAACGACGTACAAGTGATAAACGGCCCGAACGTCATCGAGTTCTGTCGGCAGCATGATTTCAAGATCTTTGAGCGCCTCGTTGTACAGCGCCGCGTTTCGCCGCCGCTGCTCCGTCCACTTCTCCAAATGGCGAAGTTTCACCGTCAGAATCGCCGCCTGCAGACCATCTAGGCGACTGTTGATTCCCTCGAATTCATGATCGTATTTGCTTACGCGGCCGTGGTTGGCGAACATTCTCGCCGTGAGTGCCCACTCCTTGTTGTCAGTGACTAAGGCACCAGCATCGCCGTAAGCGCCAAGGTTCTTGCCGGGATAAAAACTGAACGTCGAAATATCGGCAAGCTTGGAGATCGGCTGTCCTTTATATCGCGCGCCATGGGCCTGAGCCGCGTCGCCAATGACTTTCAAGCCGTGCTTCTGTGCGAGCGCCCGAATCGCATCCATATCCGCCGGCTGTCCGTACAGATGAACCGGAATAATCGCCTTGGTCTTGGCTGTGATTTTCTGGGCGACACTCGTCGGGTCGATGTTGTAGGTGCGCGGATCGACATCGGCAAAGACGACCTGAGCACCGGCCAGATTGATGGCTTCGGCGGTCGCAATGAACGTGTTTGCCGCGGTGATTACCTCGTCACCCGGGCCCACTCCCAGGGTTCTCAGTGCGATGTGAATGGCATCGGTTCCATTCGCGACGCCGACGCAGTGACTGACTCCACAGTACTGAGCAAACGCCTCTTCAAAGTCCTTTACGAATGAGCCGCCGATAAATGCAGTCTGATCGATCACGGACGCGATCGCGCGATCGACTTCAGACTGGATCGACCGGTACTGTGCATTCAGATCGACGAGCGGGACACTGAGAGTCCCTTGGAGCGTAGTCATTTGTTGTCCTCTAAGACGGTCGATGGTTAGCGAGAAGGTAACGAGTACGGAAGGTCGGAAATCTGACTTACCATTCGGGCTGGATTACCCACCACGACGGCGCCCGCTGGCACGTCACGAACAACGACCGAGCCAGCGCCGATCAGCGCATCCTCACCGATCACGACACCGGGCAGGATGGTTGAATTGGCGCCGATCTTCGCCCCCTTCCTGATGACCGGACCTTCGAGATGGTCCTTTGCTCCGGGCGAGAGCGGATATCTGGCGTTGGTCAGCACCACGTTCGGCCCAATCCAACAGCCTTCTTCGAGAACTGAGAACTCGGGAATAAACGCCTGCGTGTGGATGCGAACGTTGTTGGCAATCGTCACGTGATGTTCGATCACAGACAACGTTCCGATGCTCACGTTATCGCCGATGTTGTTCGATTCACGGATGTTCACTTTGCTTCCGGTCTGGAAACCGCGGCCGATCACGTTGCCCGCGTAGATGACCGTATGCGACCGAATCACGGCGCCGTCGCCGATCGTCGTCGGCAAGTCCCCATCCTGCGTGCCGCGCGGCGGGGTGCCGATCACGCAGAAATCATCGACGACCGTTCCTTGCCCTAGTATCACGTTCCTGTAGATCTTCGACGTTGTCATGACGCCAACCCGAGGCGGCACTTGGTCGGGCGGAAGCGCAGCTGCACGTCCGAGTTGGTTTCGATCGATTCGTAGAGCGCCGTGATCAGCTCGAGCGACTTTCGACCTTCGACACCGTCGACCAGCCCCGCAGTCTTGTTCTGCACCGAGTCAATCACCCCGCGGAGGTACTCGCCGTGGTTGTAGGCCATGTCGCGAGGATTCTCTTTGAACTGTTCGAAGATGAGGTCGTCGATCGGCCGCTTGTCTGCGAAATTCCAGGTGATCAGCTCGTTCATGAAGAATCCGCCAATCACCACGCTGCCCTTTTCACCAAGAATACTGATCGACCCTTCGAGGTCTGTCGGGCGGGTGGCGGTGGTTGCTTCGAGCACGCCCAGCGCTCCCGAATTGAAGCGCATCACCGCGACGCCGGTGTCTTCGCATTCGATCTGCACCAGGCGTGTCGCCGCCATGCTCCGGATGGATTCAACGTTGCCCATGAACCAGCTGAGCATGTCGATGTGATGGGCGGCCTGGTTCATGAACACGCCGCCATCGTGTGCCCAGGTGCCGCGCCATGCCTCCGAATCGTAGTAGGCCTGAGCGCGCGTCCAGCGCAGCCGCACTGTCCCGAGCACCAGCCGGCCGAAGCGCCCCTGTGCCATTGCTTCGCGCGCCTTCACGATCGGAAGGTTGTAGCGGTTCTGGTGCACGACGAACAATTTGACGCCGTGGCTGTCGGCCGCTTCGAGCATGCGATCCGCGTCCTCGAGTTTCAGCGCCATCGGCTTCTCGACGACGATTGGCCGTCCATACTCGACGAGCTCGAGGACGTTCGCGCAATGTGCACCGCTCGGCGTCAGCACCGAAAACACGTCGATGCGGCCATCGAGCGACCGCGTCATCTCGCGGACGCTGGAGAACGCCGGCGCGCCGTACTTCGCGCCGAATTCACACGCGCGAGCCAGGTCGAGATCAACAAACGCACCAATCTCGGCGTCGTCGAGGTAGTGCGTCAGGGCGTGCGCGTGCTTCCGTGCGATGTGGCCGCAGCCGATCAGGGCGAATCTCACTTTGCTCATACGTGGTTCCCTATCAACTTTCGATAAAACATCACGAACTCCGGTCCCTGGCGATCCCAGGTGAATTGCCTCATGAACGCAAATGCGCGCGACGCCTGCCGTGCTCGCAGGTCAGGACGCCCCCACACCCGATAAATCGACTCGGCGAAGGCATCGACGTCCTCCGGCTCGTAGAACGCGACCATGTCGTCGGAAAAGTAATGAGCGATGGTCCTGAGGCGCGGCGCGACGACAGGAATCCCCAGGGACACGTACTCCATCAATTTGACGGGCAGCATCAGATCTGTCGCGGCGTTACGCCGATTGCCGACGACCCCGATGTCCATTGAACGCAGCTGCTGAGGCAGTTCTTCGAGAGGAACGCCCTCGGGTCTGAAGTCGACCCGGTCGCTCAACCCGAGGTCCTCGATGAGTCCGCGGAATGTAGCTAGGTCGTCGCCCCTTCCCCAGAGGTGGAGCCGCACACACGGCACACGCTGGCGAACCTTTGCGACCGCCCGAATAATCAGGTCGACGCCAAGCCGTTCGGCCATCGTCCCGTGGTAGACGACGTTGAGCTCCCGCTCTGCACGTGGCGGAGGCGAGATCTGCGGCGACCGGTTGAAGATCGATGGGTCGGGAACGTTCATGGAAACAAACGTCTTGTCTTTCCGAATGCCGCGCGCGACCAGCGCGTCCCGTTGTGGATGGTTCACGCAGATTACCTTGTTCGCAAGGAATACACTGACGCGCTCCTCGAGACAGAGCAGCTTCCACGCAATGAAGCTGTTCGAGAACTTTGTCACGAACGTCTCCGGAACTGAATCGTGGACGTCGAGGATCACCTTGCGGCCCGCGAGCCGCGGTACCAGGCCGACGAGCACGAGAAAGTCAGGCAGGTTGTGGACGTGGACGACGTCAAGGTCCCCACGGAGCAAGAATCGTAAGCAGTGCACCGTGCCAGCGAGGAGAAACCGGATATACGACACCAGATAGGCAAATGCGCTCTTGCCCTGATATTTGAGAACGTTCAGCTCGCGGACCTCGACGCCGTTCAAGTGATACGTGCGCGGTTGCGGGCCGCTCTTGACTTTCAGACAGACCACGCGGAAGCCGTTGGCGGCCAGCGTTTCCGCCTCACGGCGGACACGAGCATCAAAGATGTAGTCCGTATAGGCGACCATGCAAACCGAGGCGGACTTCATACGTCGAGCCTCAATGGTTCACCGCCAGTAAACTGTCGCTCTTCGATGCGAGTAGGCGACGCGTCGTTTCGATATGTGCGGACGACGGCCGCTGGAAGCGAGGTATTGCGCGTCGCAGATGTCACGCTGATCGTCGAGCATCCGGTCGCTTCGAATCGAATCGAGCGGCGCCAGCGAAACCACTGAACTGCCTCGGCCGCGCCGCAGAACCACACGTCACCACTGCCGTTGATTTCTTGCAGCAAATGTTCGTAAGTACGATTCCACAGCCGCTCTGGCGAGAGACTCCGGTCATGCCAATTGATCACGACGGTGCCGCCGAATTGTTTGGCGTTCGCCAGAATCGGCCGGCACTCGCGAATCGCGTCGTCGCTTGATAGGCCCATCCGACCAGGGAACAGCAGCGCGGAATCCATGATGGCGAGCGGCAACTCGAGGAGGCTGTCCGCTCCCCCCAGCCGGAACACCTGGGACGTGCCCGCTTTGTAACCGACGGCGTCGTTGTAGCCCCAGGTGGAGTCGTAATCGAAGCCCGCAGCTTCCAATTGCCGTGGCGAGTCCGATGCGAAGTACAGCCAGTGCATACGCACGCCGGCCGATGGCTTGCCGGTCACCGCCGCAACTTGTGCGAGTTCGTCGCGGCCCGCATCCGCGTCGCGCCACGCGTCGATCCCGTGCACCGCTATCTCGCAGCCGCGCGTCACCGCGGCTCTGACGTCGTCGCAGATTTCGCTTGCCTGGTACGGGACAGCCCGGCGAGCGTCGGATTGGGCATTCGCATCCTGACCTGGCCGGTTCTTGAACGGCACGATGAAGAAGGTCGATCGTTTTCCGTCCTCGACTCGCTCGTAATCTTCGAAGGGCCGCCACAAATCGCGAGCGAGGCCGACAAAAACAAGCGGCAATGACGCGCACGCGATCCAGTTGCGGATCGCCTCAGTCGGTGTTCGACGGCCGCGCGCAAGATCGATGAATGTTCCGACAGAGGCGCGCATCGCAAATCCGGCCAGCGTGCGGTCTGCTTTGTGGCGCCGGATCTCGTAAAAGTCAATGTCGTGGGTGAGACAACAGACGAAATCGCAGGCGGCGGGACGCGGCGGAATCTCGATGAAAGAGACTCGCGTCTGGCGAAGCACATCACGGAGTGCGGCGATGTGCAACTCCAACGCAGGCGTGATCGCCTTGGAAGCCGGTTGACCTTCGGTCAGAAGATGGCGCAGTTCGGTGAACAGGTCGTAACCGATTCGGTGGATCGCACGGCCGTCTGCGTGGCATCGCCAGTCGACGGGCAATCCTTGCGAGGTGAATATTGCGTCGACGGTGCTGCCGCTCAAGCACGCAATTGATCCGTAGATTGGAATGACGGCGTCATTCCAATGCACATCGGCCGGACCTGCAGTCTCGATGACCGCAGCGGTCGTGTTGCGATCCACGCCTTCTTCCTTCGAGCCGTAGACGATGAAGACGTCCGCGTCGATGCCGTGCGGGTATCCCCTCGTACTCAGCACGACGCGGTAGTGCCGGCCCGGCAATGCAGGCTCCCACGGCGTTTTGAACAACTCAAAGAACTCGGCAGCGAGAGGCCGATCCGCCGGTGCCGTCATCACTCCGATCACGCGGGAAACACTCTCAGAACGCGCCGCATTTCAGACCACTGGAGCAGAATGAACAGCGGCGCCAACAGCGCGAGACCGAGCAGGAAAAACACGATGCCACCTTCGTGGTGGAGCTGACCGGTCAGGAATCCCGGATCGACGTGCATCGCCAGCAACGCCAGGCTGACGATCCGCGCTGCGTTCTTGATGATTGCGATCGGCAGGATGGCAATGACCAGCAGGATCCGGCTGGCGCTGCGCTGGAGGAACAAGTGTCCCGCCAGCAGGCTGGTCAGCAGGAGCGCGATGCTCGAGCGGATTCCACTGCATTCGTCGGCAATCTGTATGACTGCTGTCGGGAGGGAGAACACGAACAGTTCACGGTGATAGGGTGTGCCGGTCATCGTGAACAGTCCGGCGACGGCTTCCGCCGATTGTGCCTTGAGAAACACCGTGACTTGCTGCAGCACGATCGTTGGAATAGGAATGGTGAAACCCAGAAACAGCAACGGGAAGAGAGCAGCCCGAAATGCGCTGGCGCCGTAGAGGATGGCGAATCCGCCGACCGTCAGAGCCACGAGCGACGCGGTGGCCAGAGTCAAGCGATCGTGCGCGTTGAGCCCTTCGAAAAGGCGGCCGCTCAAGGCAAACGCGACGCCCGCCGCAATCCAAAAGCCTCCGAGCACCGGCGAGACTCGCACAGTTGAAAAGACCGTGCGCCGCTGTTGCAGTACCAAGACTAACGTCACGATCGGGATGAGCAGGTGATGCGAAGCGGTCGCGTCGTTATTCGCCACCGCAGCGAGCGCGGCAATGAGATCCCATTGGAACAGAAGGAGCGCCAAGATGTACGCTCCAAAGAGGGCGTGTCGCTCCGCCAGCGACCGAAGTGCCAGACTGCGAGTCGGGGCTTTCATTGCGTCCCGTGCAGCTTGTAGACGACGCGACCGTTTTCGAGAGTCGCATAGGCCACTCTCGCCCGGTGACTATCGGGACCGTCTACGCGCCAGCGATGCTTTTCCCGAACCAGACGCATTTGTTGCCTGCTTCGCCACCAATCGTCGACGTCGCTGGGCAACGTTGCCCAGACATTCCTCTGTTCGCAGGTGAGCCTCAGATGCCGGAGCAGCTCGGCGTACACGCGCTTGGCGCGTTGCCTCTTCAAGTAATCCGGATGCGTCAGGATTGTGATCAATCCGTGATTCGACAAGATTGATTCGATCTGTTGCTTCCACGTCGACGTCGAATAGTCGGCGAGAATGTGAAACAGGGAATAGTCCTGAATGGTAGTAAGCGGCAGCTCGACGATGTGGCCGATGAAATACGGCATGACCGTACAGCACCCGCCGCGCTGAGGCTCGAGATGCGCCACGTTGGGGACCGACATATCAAACGACATGTCAAGCGCGCCAAACCAGTCCTGGACGCGGTGCATCGCCGCCGCACGAAAGCCGCGCGTCCCAAACGTGGCAGCGTATCGGTTGATCTGTTCGGCCCGCTGTTCGAACAACTGCCGCGACCGGAAGAGGTGGCCGTCGTGATTGAGGTCGTGAATATTGCCTTCGAAGCCGCGCTGCCGAATCTCGCGCAGGAACTCTCCCGGCGCAGAGCTGTGCACCTCGGGAACGATCTGAAACGCTGATTTGAATCCGAAGGCGTCATCGAGGTCCATAACGGCACGAGACATCGCCTGGCCGGCGCGTGTCTCGATGTCATGAGTGATGATTGCCGCCGCCGCTGCGCCGTCCGGCCAGAACCAGATAAACGGAAGTTCGATCACGTCGGCGCATTTCAGAGCGAGCGCCATCGCGCTGCGCATCAGCGCATCGACGGAACAGTCGACAGGCCACTGCGGAAATGCGATCCGCTCCCATCCGCTGAGGCGAATTCTCTGAAGATACTTCCGGATCGGGACCGGCAACAGCGGCCGGACCAGGTAGTACATCATCCGCGAGGCATTTGACGAAGTCATCGTGTTGAGAGCACTGGGAGATGTCCGGAAGTAACGTTCTCCCCGCAGATTCGACACGACTTCGGTCAGATCGAACGGGAGCTTGACGAAACCGTCGCCGATTTCCACGACCGGGGACACTTCGGCGAGTCCGTTCGTTACGGTGTCGGATAAGACCGCGGCATCACAATGGCCGAAGCAGACGGTGTTACTGAACGTGAAGTAGCCGGCCTTTGACGTCTTCCTCTTCGGACTTTCGAACTCGACGAGCTCGGCGGGAATTCGAAAATAGTCTGCGAAGGCAGCGGTGGGGGCACCGTACGGCTCGCCGGCGTACACACCGCGCTGCGTAGACGTCGCGAGCGCCGCTGATTGGAGATTGGACAAAAGCGTGAGCGTTTCCAGAGCCGGTGCGATCACCAGGCCGGCTTACAAACCGATGATCCTGCCTCTGTCTTTCAGCGATTGATCGGCAGCCTCGAGCAACTTGACGACGCGAAGTCCCGCGACGCCGTCGTTCAAGGGCGTGCGATCGTTCCGGACGCAATCCACGAAGTAATTGAGCTCGACCTTCAGCGCTTCGGTCTGCTCGACCTTGGGCGCCCAGACGTCGCCGGACCGGTAGCTGACGAGCAGGTCGTACACACCCTGCCCGTTCGAGATGTTGACGCCCTTGTCGTAAATCTTGATCTTTTCGTCGGCCTCGAGGTCGTTCCAGACGAGCATCTTGTCCTTGCCACCGATGAGCGTCGTCCGGACCTTGACCGGCGAAAGCCAGTTCACGTTGACGTGACCGATGATGGCGCCCGGGTAATAAATGGTGATGAACGCCATATCGGCGTGGCCGTTCAGATGCTGACCGCCGGTCGCGACTACCGCTTCGGGCTTCTCGGTGATGATGTAGTCCATCACCGACAGATCGTGCGGCGCGAGGTCCCAAATCACGCTGACGTCGTGCTGGAAGAGCCCGAGATTGACCCGCGTGGAATCGAAGTAATAAAGAGGACCGAGCGTGCCGCGATCCACCAGCTCGCGGATCTTCCTGACGGCGCCGCCGAACAGGAAGGTATGGTCCACCATGATCTTGAGGTTCTTCCGTTCGGCCAGCTCGATCAGCTCTTCGGCCTGCGCGGACGTCGAGGTGAACGGCTTCTCGACGAACACGTGCTTGCCGTTTTCGAGAGCGGCCTTGGCGAGCTCGAAGTGGGTCCAGACGGGCGTGATCACCGCGACGGCGTCGATGTCGGTCGAGCGGAGGATCTCGGCAAAATCGGTCGTGAGGTGAACGCGCGGGTACACTTTGTGTGCGCGGCGCAGAGCGTCTTTGCTCTTGTCGCAAACCGCCACGACCTGACAATCCTCGAGACCGTGCAGGTTCCGAACGATGTTCGGTCCCCAGTAGCCGTATCCGATGACGCCGACGCGTAGCGTGCTGGCTGTGACCTGCGGAGCCTCGTAGGCAAACGTCGCCGTGCCACTGAAGCTCGCCGGCTCGACGGCCGGATGGAACAGAGGGCTCTTCAGACCGTTCACTCAGGACTCCCGGGTTGGTCCGTCAGCCGTCGAAGGACGCGGGCCGGATTGCCGGCAACGACGGTGCGAGCTGGAACGTCGCGGGTCACGACACTCCCGGCGCCGACCATGGCGTATTCGCCAATGACGACGTTCGAGAGGATGGTCGATCCCGAACCGATAGACGCGCCTGTTCGGACCAGAGTGGGTTCGACTTTCCAATCCCGCTCGGTCTGCAGCTCTCCCGTCGCTGTCGTAGCCCGCGGAAACTGATCGTTGATGAAGGTGACACCGTGACCGACGAACACGCCGTCCTCGATCCTCACGCCTTCGCAGATGAACGTATGGCTCGAGATCTTGCACCGCTTGCCGACGGTCGCGTTCTTCTGGATCTCGACGAACGCGCCGATCTTGGTTTCGTCGCCGATCTCGCAGCCGTACAGGTTGATGAACTTTGACAGCTTGACGTCCTTGCCGAGCTTGACGTTCGGCGCGACGGCCAAAAATTCGTCCGCTGTTGAAATCACGCCGCACCCTTCCCGGAAATCACCGCGCCCGGCGTCGCCAGCAGAATCTTGATATCGGTCCAGAACGAATGGGTTCGCGCGTACTTCAGGTCGAGGCGCACCATCTCGTCAAACGTCGTACGGCTCCGCCCATTCACTTGCCAGAGACCGGTGATCCCGGGCTTGGCGTCGAGAACCCTCCGGCAGTGCCACGGCTGATACTTGTCGACCTCGTACTGGAGCGGCGGCCGCGGCCCGACCAGAGACATCTCGCCGATCAGGACATTCCAGAATTGAGGAACCTCGTCGAGGCTCGTCTTGCGCAGGAAGCGACCAATTGTCGTAATCCGCGGATCGTGCGCGATCTTGAAACGCGCGTCCTTGACCGGTTCATTGATTGAGTTGCTCGCGGTGATGAACTTCGTGACGAAGTCGTGGTGGATGGCGTGATCCACGCCAGTGTGCATCGAACGAAACTTGAGCATCGTGAACGGCCGGGCTTGCTGGCCGATCCGAATTTGCTTGAACAACACTGGACCGCGCGAAGTCAGTTTGATCAGCGCGGCGATCAGCAACAGAACGGGCGACAAAACGATGAGCATGGCCGCGCTGCCAACGATATCGAGGCCGCGCTTGATTCCATGCGTGAGCGCCGCTCGTGCGCTGCGCGGCGTAAGCCGCGCGAGGACCGGCTCGAGCGGGCTGAACTCGGTGGCAACCCGTTCCGGCGGAGCCGACCCGGGCAGATGAGCGTGCACCTGCAGCGACAGCCGAGTCGCCGCGGCTGGATCCAATCGCAGCGATAACTCCTGCCGGAAGCGGGCTTCGAGCTGCGGTGCTTTGACGCACTCGCACGCGCTGACGCCGGCCAGTATCACGCCCAGGGAGGTCTGTGCCGAAAACCATCCGAGGACATCCGAGGTGCGTTTTGAGGCGCACAACGCTTCAATTACGTCTGCCCAGGTCGACGAATCGACGAGGCTTTCAGGAAAGGACACGACCACCAGCAAAAGAGTCTCGCTCGTTCGGTCGGCGCGTTTACGTTCCCGAATCAAGGCGCTTCTGAACAGCGACTCGCTGATCACGAGGGACGGCACGGCGTGTTCGGCTGGTCCACTCGCGGTCTGCACAACATCCGTGTCCAGCCGCGCGGAAACCGGAAAAGTCGAAATCATCGCCATGCCGTCCGACGTCCCTTGGGCCTCAAAGGCAGTTGATAGAGCCGCACCCGAAGATCTCGTCCCACGAGGTTCGGCAACTCCTGGGTCATGAGCGCGATGACCCGATCGCGAACGCGCGCTGCGGCTTCGGGGGCCGGTTTCTTCGATCGCTGTATGAGTACCGCCCCTGCCGTTCGACCGTCCAGATACCATCCGGTGAAATCCGTTTCACGAACGCATTGCTCGAGCGCTCCGAAGACTTTCTCCGCAACCGCGCGGTCCATTCGGCCCTCGCGACCGGCCTCGCCGCACGCTTCAACGAGCACCAGCAGCAACGGGTGCTCGGATCGTTCCGACCGTTCGCGTTCGATCGACAGGAAGTACCGGAAAGCCGCTTCGTTATAGACTTGCGCCGAATCCGCAACCGAAATAAAGTCCGCGTCGTGTTTCTGATCTGCGTCGACACCTGACATCGAGTCAGACTTGGACCTCAGATCCTCGGAGCTGCCCATCTGCTTTTGTTGAGCAGTTGTCGTGCAAACGTATCGCCACCGGACCGGTTCCACGTCCGTCACGACCCCAGTGCGCAACTCAAATCTTGTCAACGAGTTAGCTGAGCGTCGAAATGTGCCTGGCGCCGACGAACGAGGCCCGTTACGGCGTCGACAGGAACAGTCGCGGTGCGGGCAACGAAAAGTCAGCTTCTGGTGGGAAATCACTGATATCGAAGTCCGGTTAAGTCCGTTCTTGGCATCGAACCGATTCGGGCAAAGCTTCGCCCTCTCACTTACAGTCGATGCGATCGGCTGATGGAAACTTCAACCGCGAGGTGCGGCGCCCGCTCAATTCTGAGCAAGCGCCCCGCCGACATGCCCCGCGACCCGCTCGAGCGACAAAGGCCGCGTACTCAAAGACTTGGCGGCCTCTCGCCCGATCGGTCAATCCCGTTATTCTTCCTTGCGGAAGACTTCTATCCGCCAGTCGTCAAACAAGAATCCCAGCCAGCGAGGACAATCTACGAGCGGCCCTCAGCCGACACGTATTTGTAACCGCTCCCGTAGATCTCACCGGCCCCTGACTCAACGCCATTCAAGACGATCCCAAGCAGGCGTTCGTGCCCGAGCGCGTCGATCGCGCTGCGCACTGACGGAAACTGGCTATGGCCGGCTCGGACGACGAACACCGTTCCCTGAACGACATCTGCCATCAGCCCGGCGTCGGCGAGCAATCCGACCGGCGGGGCATCCAGAATCACCCAATCGAAATTCGACGCGGCGTCCTCGAGGATGTGCCTCATTCGTGGGGACGTCAGGCCCGCCAACGGATCCGGATCTGGTTGTCCGGCCGGCAACAGCGTCAACGTGGGGGTCACCGGAATCAGCTGGAGCTTCTGTTCATCCCTGCCTTTGAGTGCTTCGCTCAAGCCGACGGCGTTCTTGAATCCTGCGGCTTCACCAATCGTTGGCCTTCTCAGGTCGGCGTCGATGAGCAAGACGCGGCGCTTGTATGAGCCGCTCAGTACCAACGCGAGATTGACCGCCGTCAACGTCTTGCCGTCCGCCGGCGTCGCGCTCGTCACCATGACAACCTTGATGTCTTGAGCGGATTGCGCCTTGTGAAGCGCCGCCGCCAGGCGACGGAATTGCTCGACGAGAGCGGGTTCCGGGTTGCCGGCGGTGACCAGACGTTTACCCCATTCTGCGGACAGCCTGGCGAGAGAGCCGTTCCTTTCGAGCGTCGGCTTTTCATTTCGGGCGCGCTCGAACCTCGGGATCGCGGGCGCGGCTTCACGCGCAGGCGGAGCGGGTGCTGAGACGGCAGCCGGTTTCGCTCCGCCCCAGGCCGATACGAACAGCTCCTGCTGGGCGGACGACGGCCCAGTTGAGTGTGCGCCAGCGGCGCGCTTCAGAGCTTCGTCGATTCGACCCAAGTCAACCTCATCACTAGGCGAAACCTAAAGGTCCGCACTACGAGCGAAAATCAAACGACTACCTTCCAGAGCCGCAACAACCAGAACGCGTACGCAGCACCGGTGGTTACCGCAATGGCCGCCGCGGACACCAGCACCCTCCGCCAGATCTTGCGCCGCTTGGCCGCTGCGGTCTCGATGAATGGCAGTGCGGCGAGCACCGGCATGCCCAACACTTCCACGATCTCGGCTTCGGATCGGAAGCTGGCGTCGCTGAACTCCAGCAGCGCGGCGATGCCAATCGCGAGCGCAAACCCGAGAGCGATTCCCACTCCGGTGATCTGAATGCGTTTGGGGCTCACCGGTGTGACCGGAACGCGCGCCGGATCCAGCACGCGGAAGTTCTCGCCGATTTGCTGGTTCTCGAGATCGACGGCGACCTTGGACGCTTCGCTTTTGGTCAGCAGATCCCTGTATGCCGCCTGCTGCGTCTCGTAGTCGCGCGTCAGCGCCGTCCATGCCGACTCAGTGCCGGGGACCGCTTCGATACGACGCTGATACTCCGTAACGAGCACTCGCAGCCTGCGCTCCTCGGCCTCTTTGAACTGCGTCTGCCGGTCGAGGCTCTCGATCTCCGCACGCATCTGCGCCAGCCGCTCCCGGCGCTGTGCATCAGCCGGTGTCTCCTCCGCAGCCGCGGTTGTCGCAGAAGTGCCCTCGCTCCGCGCGGCATCTTCAGCGGCCGCTTTCGGTTCGAGCTCGGCGATCTGACGCTTCACTCGAACGATGTCGGGATGTTCCGGAGTGAGCCGCGTCTGAAGCACTGTGAGAGCCGCACGCGCGGCCGCCAGTTGCTGTTTCGCGGTTCCCGTTGGCGCCGCGTTCCCACCGGCAGGCGCAACCGGCAGTTGCACCACGGGCGGCGGCGTGGGCGGCGGTTCGTTCTGCGCCTCCTGATACAACCGTTCGAGCATCATCTTCCGGTCGCGATCGCGCGCGGTGGCTTCGACAATGGCCTGCACCTGGAGCTGTGCGGATTGAATGGCCTGCAGGTTCGACTGGAGCTGCGTCGGCAGTTCGTTGCCGTGTTTTTCCCGAAAAGCTTCGACGAGCTTCTCCTGGACTTCGAGCTTCTGGCGCGCCTCGTCTAGTTGAGCGGCAAGGAATTGATCGGTCGCCTGGGCGAGCACCCCGCGGTCGCGAGCGTTTTGCTCGACGAAAATCGAACCGAGGCGCTGTGTGACGCGGGCCACTATGTTCGGATCCGGATACAAAAATCTCACGTGAAACGCGGACGGAGCTGTCTCTCTTGAACTCGAGGACGGTCGTTCCATCTCCACCGAGATGGCGTCTCGCATCCTTGACGCGACATCTTCCATTGACGTCCGGGACAATTCCTGTGGATACAGACCGAACTCCTTGACCATTGGCTCCAGGACGGTTCGACTCTTGATCTGGACCGTGATCGCTTCGAGGCGCTCTTCCGTTCGAAGCGTGACGGTCGAGCGCACGAACTCGTTCGGAACTCGTTGCGGCACGATCGCGATAGTCATATCAGCTTGGTAGACATCCGGTAGTCGCGACGAATACACAAGCGCGCCAAACAACGTCAGGAGCGGCAGCGGCAGCAGCCACAACCTGCGCCGTGCGATATCGATGAAGTCTCCGAGTTTGTACGTCTTTCCGGGCAGCATGAGCGCTCAGTTTCCTCTCGGCGACGGCGGACGCCGATCGGCAACGTACGACCCGTACAGCGGCAGGTCGAACGTCATGCCGACGCGAACGGCGTTGCGGTCCAGTTGACTGCGAAGCCCTGGCGGCAGCGTGTCGAACCCATGCAACTGATAGCGGTAGACGTTGTTGCTGATCACCGCCGACCACCACCTGGTGAGCAGAAAGCGCAGTTGAATCGTCGCCGTGTAGCTGTCGAACGAGCTGCGGGATTCGGTTGCCACCGAGGCAGCGCCGTCCGAGTAGCCAGTGCTCAAGGCGAGTTCGGTCCGCGGCCCGATGTATCCGCCAACGCCGATGAGCGCCGTGTCCGTCACGAACGATTCGGCCGTGAGCCCCTCGAGGACGCTGACGCCACGGCGATAGTCGCCGCGGATGCTCCAGGTACGGGCGAAATCGAACCGCAGGTTCCCATAGCCGGACGGCGTGGCGTAATCGAGGCGTCCGTCGCCACCGCTCTTCGCAGTCTGCACGTAAGTCGTACCGCCACCGAGCGCAAAGGACCACCGCTTGCCTTGTCGCAGCTGATGCTCGTGCCGATAGCCGAATTCTGCGGCGTCCTGCTGCATTGGTCTTATGGTCAACTCGTCAGCGTATTCGGCTTTGGAGTGGCGCACGGTGCTGGTCAGACTCGATCGACGGCCAAGCGCCAGGATATAACCGACCGATCCTTCGTGCTGGTGACCGTTGCCGATACCGTCAACGAAGTCCTGAATCTGATACCGATAGGTTTCGGTCAGCGTGTGCCGGCGGGCCCAACGCGTGGTCAGCGAAACAGCGCCAGTTCCCGTCAATGAACGGCGGATCGAAAAACCGTACGCAGGGCTGGCATCCGGCAGCGTTTCAGGTGCAACGTCACTGCGAAGCGGCGCGAACGCCCCGATCGTGTAATACGGCGCGCTCTGGCCGGCCGCTGAAAAGTCGAACTGATTACTGCGGCCAAGCGGCGCTGCGACGCGAGCCTGCAATTCGCCGCCGTAGGTCGGCGTGAGGCCGAGGTTTCGGTAGGCGTTCCCGTAACCGTGTCCGTTAACCTCGAAGGACTGTGTCTGGTGAACGCGCCTGTATCTGAGCGATGCGTCGGCATAGCCGGTATATCCAGGCTCGCGCGGCGTGAACGCGTCTGTCCCGCCGGACTCGGTCGGCGACGGGTTGTCGTCGTAGCCGCCGAGCGTGCTCAGATTGAGGATCAGATCCTGTCTCGTGCGATTCGGATCGATCGGCGGATCGCTGCCGAATACGCCACGTAACGGCCGCTCGGGACGCTGGATGACCTGACCGCTGACCGCGCCACCCATGAAAAAAACGAGCAACGCTGCGGCAGCGGTAGTCGATAATCGGCAGTCGGTAGTCGATAGTCGGCAGTCGACAGTCGTTAGTCGCGACAAAAGACCTGTCAGTCGATAGTCGCCGGTCAATAGACCTCTCAGTCGATAGTGGCTGGTCAATCGTCCACAGATCATCAGCAGCAGTCTTGGGCGGCCGACTACCGACTGTCGACTAGCGACTGCACGAATGCGCATGACTACGGGACCACGACCGTGTCGCCGGGCAACAACACGATGTTCTGTGCCAGCGCCTTGCCTCGCGCGACGTCGTTGTAATGAAAGCGGTAACTTTTCTGGCGGCCGTTCTCCGTCCGCATCACCGTGATGGCATTTCCGTCCGCGTACTCCGTGAGCCCGCCTGCGATCGCGATCAGCTGCATCACCGTTCTCGGTGCGGTGAGCGGGTAGGCTCCGGGCGTCTTGACCTCGCCGGTGATGAAGACCTTCCGGCTGTTGATCTGCCGGACGACAATCGTCACGTTGGGTTCGGTGATGAACTTGCTGGCTGCTTTCTCGATCTGTGCCTTGAGTTCTTCCGGACGAACGCCGGCGACCCTGACGTCTCCGATCAGCGGAAGGGTGATCATCCCGTCGGGTCTGACCGTCACGTCGCCGCTCATGTCCTGCTCTCGCCAGAACAAGATGCCGATCACGTCCTCCGCGCCGAGGGCATAGTCGCCGGGCACCACGACGCTAGCAGACGACGGTGAAGTGGCTGCAATAGCGCGGGCCGGCTTCTCAGTCACCTGCGCGAACAACGCAATCGGTGCGATCAGCGCACCGGCGACCAACGCGATGGAAAGCACACAGGCTCGCATGTCCCTAAGACCCAAAAAACGAAAACCGTTTCCGACGCCCGAAGTTGCCGAACATGGCCTCGTCGCCATCCACCTCGGCGCCCACAATCTCTGCGGGGGGTATCCTCGCGTCCGGGGGCCGCGCGGCGCCATTGCCGTTGCCGTTTGCTCCTGCGTCCGCTGACGCCCGGTTTGAAGCCGCACGACCGATGTCGAAGTCGTGACACACCTCGTCGACGATCGAGCGAGGCACCGGCTTTTGTTGAGCGGCAAATCCGCCAATGAGCGCGTTATCGCAAATCACGTTGACCGTACGCGGGATTCCGCGTGAGGCATCAAAAACCGCCACCACCGCCTCGCGGCTGAAGATCTGCGCCGGATCGCCGCCGGCGATGCGCAGCCGGCCGGCGATGTACGCGGCCGTTTCTTTGACGTCGAACGGCCGGAGATCGCAGCGCTGCGAGATCCGCTGCTTCAGCTGACGAAGCCGGGTCTCGTTGAGCCGATCGGTCAACTCCGGCTGGCCGGCGAGCACGACCGATAGCAGCTTGGCCGTGGCCGTCTCGCTGTTGCTGAGGAGCCGAACTTCCTCGAGGAGCTCGTACGGCAGGCTCTGCGCCTCGTCGATCACGAGCGCGGTGACGCGACCGGCCGCGTGACGCGTTTCCAGGTGCGTGTGCAGCTCGAAGAGGAACTGTGTTTTCGAGAGCGCTGCGTCCGCCGTCAGCCGGAATCCGGCGGCCAGGTACTCGAAGAATTCCGGCCGGGTCAGCGTCGGATTGCTGAGCACGACGCATTCGAGATTCTGTCGGTCGGCGGCCGCCAGCACGCTCTGAACCAGCGTCGTCTTGCCTGTTCCCGCCTCACCGATCAGCAGGGTGATCCCCCGCGCCGCGCTGAGCCCGTACTCTAGATTGCTCAGTGCCTCGCGGTGCCGCCCCGCCAGGAACAGAAAGCGCGGGTTGGGAAGCAGTTCGAAGGGCCGCTCGCGCAACCCGAAAAATGGCTCGTACATCGATGGCCGCCGTTACTGCCGGTATTCTTTGAACGGAAGCTGGCAATCATGTTTCCGCAGAAAATTGAGGAAGCGTTTGTAGTCGCGGGCTTCCATGTTGAACAGCCGCAGCACGATCTTGTAGTTGCCGCGCGCTTCCTCGAGCCCCTTGTGCACGAGGTCGCGAACGTTGCCGCGCGTAATCTCCCGGCTCATGTAGAGCGGATACACCGTCGTCCAGAATGATTCGCGCTCGTCCAACAGCTTCTTGAAGAGATCGTCCGCAATCGTGCGTCGCCGCTCCTTGCGCGGCCGGCCGCCGCCGGTTCCTGTCGCCCGGATCTCCGGCCCGAGATCGCCGATCTGAATCACTTCGTGCCGACCGGTGACGACGAGCCGTTCCACCACGTTCTCGAGCTCGCGCACGTTGCCCGGCCACCCGTACGTTCGGAGCGCCCCAACGGCCTCGGGTGAGATATCCCGGACGACGTAGCGCGTTCCGTTGCCGTTTCCTCCGCCGTTTCCGCTGACGCCGTTTCCGTTCGCACCGGAGTGGTCGGACTTCGCGGCTCCCCGCGTCACGTACCGGCGCATGAAGTACTCGATGAGCGCAGGAATGTCTTCGCGACGCTCCCGAAGGGGAGGCACGGTGACGTGGATGACGTTCAAGCGGTAAAAGAGATCTTCTCGAAACTGCCCCGCAGCGATGAGATCGCGCAAATTGCGGTTGGTCGCCGCGATCACGCGCACGTTGCTGGCGCGGCCGACTCGCTCGGCGCCCACCTTCTGAATCTCCCCGGTTTCGAGGAATCGAAGCAGCAAGCCCTGCATCCGAAGCGTCATCTCGCCGATCTCGTCCAGGAAGATCGTGCCGTCGTCGGCCATCTCGAGCTTGCCTGGCTTGTCGCGATAGGCGCCGGTGAAGCTCCCCCGGACGTGCCCGAACAGCTCCGACTCGAGCAACGTTTCGGGAATGCCGGCGCAATTGACAGGCACAAAGGCCCGCTGCGCGCGTGGGCTGGCCTCGTTGATCGCTCGCGCGACGACCTCTTTTCCCGCGCCGCTTTCGCCGGTGATCAACACTTTCGCGTCGGAGCGGGCGATTTGCTCGATTTCTTCCTTGAGGTCGAGCACCGCGGGACTGGTCCCGATCAATTCGACGTGTCCGTTGTCTCTCATCACAGTGTTTGCGCCCTTAGTGGCCCGATCTGATCACGCTTCGCGCCTTTACTACGGAGGCGCAACGCTCCTCGGTTACTTGACCGAGTTTGACCCTCGAGACTCGGAAGACTTTTGGGTGGCTGGATGGGGTGCAAGGTCGTCACCATTTGCGGCTCCGGCACCTCGAGGTGGGTGGATCCCGCACACCATCAACAACTAAGCGGGCAAAAGGCTGCACGGAATGGCGAGAGCGGAACGGGATGACAAATCGCTCCGCTGCAGATGTTGACGACTAAAGTCTCGC